>ERZ1292633.1103-Hain-H41-02um-R1-1103-length-29646-cov-10_pt1 | contig 29646 bp, 22 predicted proteins | sample MGYA00564406_ERZ1292633 | MGnify/ENA primary metagenome ERZ1292633 (study PRJEB36523, sample SAMEA6512639) | groundwater metagenome | collected 2019-01-08 | study: AquaDiva: Metagenomics assemblies of 32 groundwater samples
CCCCCCCCCCCCCCCCCCCCCCCCCCCCCCCCCCCCCCCCCCCCCCCCCCCGACGCGGAATCGGCCCTCTCTACCCCCCCCGCTCCGGATTCTTCAGCCCCGCCCGGAACCGGTCGAAAAACCAGTCGAGGAAATATTTCGCGAAATCCTGATCATCGGTCACCCGCTTGTAGAACTTGAAGTTCGTATCCATCATGTCCTGGAGCCGATTGGTGACGACGTGATCGAAGGTCAGCCGGGCATTCTCCGGGGGATTGCCCCGCATGCTCGCCAACAGGGCGGTGTCGTTCGCCAACCGTTCCTCGAGCTGGCGGATGAAGACCTTGTCGTCCTCCGAGAAATCGGTCCCGAAACGTTCGTTCAACTCCTTGATGATCCGGGAGAGGGCCTCCATCTCCTCCGTGGAAGGACCACGAGGACCTTGTCCGGAAACCGGATCGACAACGCCATCTCCCCTTGAAAGCGATATCTTCCCCTGACCCACCCGCCGGATCTTGTACGACTCCATGTCGATCGCCTGTTGAACCTCGACGGGAAGGGTCGGGCCGTCGACGGGCAGGTACCGGCCCAGGAACTTCGCGAACACATACAACTTCTCCAGATCGGGATCCTTGAACGTGATGATCTGGGACAGGAAGGCGTACAGGCGGACGAAATCCGTCAACTGTCCCCGGAAATCGGGACGTTCCTCCACGGGCAATCCCCTGAACCGGTCGACGCAAGGCGTAAGCGCCGCATACAGCTTGTCCTGGGTCGCCTTCGGATCGAAGAAGATGGCGGCGAATGTGTCGACATCCGTCTTTGAGTAGACGTTGTATCCGAGGAGGCGATTTTCGAGGTCGTACAGCAGATTCGGATCCGTGGACTCGGAAAGGATCGTTTTCTCGTAATACGGCTCGAACGACTTCCGGATATCCTCCGCCTCGTTGGCGAAGTCGAGGACCATCGTTTCCCTTTTTTCCGGATAGGTCCGGTTCAGGCGCGAGAGCGTCTGGACGGCGTTGACCCCTCCCAGTTTCTTGTCCACGTACATCGTGTGCAGGAGCGGCTGGTCGAACCCCGTCTGGAACTTGTTGGCCACCACGAGAAACCGGTGCTCGGACCGCTTGAAGGTTCTGGCCGTCTGCTTCTCCGGAAAACCGTTCATCCCCGGCTCCGTGTAGTCGACCCCCACGTCCTTCACCGTTCCGGAAAACGCCACGAGCGCCCGGTACGGGTACTTCTTCTCCTTTAGATACGCGTCCAGGGCCAGTTTGAACCGCACTGCATGCAGGCGGGAACGGCACACGATCATCGCCTTGGCCTTCGCCTCGATCCGGCCGGCGACCTGTCCGTGGAAATGGTCGACCATGATCTCGATCTTTTTCCGGATCGCATGGTCGTGCAGGTCCACGAAGGAACGCAGCAGGTAGTTCGCCTTCTCCTTCGGGTATTTCGGGTCATCGGCGATTTTCTTGAGAAGACGCCAGTAGGACTTGTACGTCGTGTAGTTCTCCAGAACGTCGAGGATGAAATTTTCCTCGATCGCCTGCCGCATCGCGTAAAGACTGAACACCTCGAATTTGCCGTCCGTCCGCCGCATACCGAAGAGCTCAAGCGTCTTCGGCTTGGGGGTCGCCGTAAACGCGAAGGTGCTCACGTTCTTCTGGCGTCCCCGCTTCTTCATCTCCGCGATGATCCGGTCTTCCAGGTCCTCCTCTTCTCCACCTTCTTCCTTTTCCGCTTCTTCGAGACTCCCCGCGGCGAGGACCGCCTTCAGGCTCTTCGTGCTCTCGCCGGACTGGGAGGAGTGCGCCTCGTCCACGATCACCGCAAACCGTTTCCCGGCCAGTTCCCCGATCTGTGCCGCGATCACGGGGAACTTCTGGAGCGTGGTTACGATGATCGTCTTCCCCGACTCCAAGGCATCCTTGAGCTGGCGGGATGTGGTGTCGATGTTCTCGACCACCCCTTCGGTCTGTTCGAACATGCGAACGGTCCGCTGAAGCTGGCGGTCGAGCACCCGCCGGTCGGTGATGACGACGATGGAGTCGAAAACCCGCCGGTCCCCGGCGTCATGCAGGACGGAAAGCTGGTGCGCGAGCCAGGCGATCGAGTTGGATTTCCCGCTCCCGGCCGAATGCTGGATGAGGTAGTTCTGTCCCATCCCTTTTTTTCGGGCGTCGGATACGAGCCGCCGGACGGAATCGAGCTGGTGATAGCGCGGAAAAATGATCTTCCGCTCACCGGTCTTCTTCCCGTCCTCGTCCTCCTCCTCGACTTCGTGGACGAAATACTGGAGCAGGTTGAGGACGCTGTCCCGCGCCCATACCTCTTTCCAGAGGTAGTCGGTCGCGAATCCCCCTTCGACCGGGGATTTCGGCGGGTTCCCCGCCCCGCCGAACTTCCCCTTATTGAAGGGAAGGAACCGGGTCTTTCCGCCCCGTAAATGGGTCGTCACGTAGACCAGGTCCGGATCCACGGCGAAGTGGGCCAGGCAGCGTCCGAAGGCAAAGAACGGTTCGCGCGGGTCCCGGTCGGACTTGTACTGCTTGATCGCGTCGGTGACGGTTTGGCCGTTCAAGGGATTCTTCAATTCGGCCGTAAAGATCGGCAACCCGTTCAGGAAGAGGCCCATATCGAGACTTTTTTCGTTCTTATCGCTGTACTTGAGCTGGCGCACGGCCGAGAACAGGTTGGCCGCGTGAAGCTTGCCCAGCTCCGGGTTCAGGCCGGACGAAGGCGGGAAGAACACCAACCGGAACGCGCACCCCGAATCCTTGACGCCCTTGCGCAGGACATCGAGCGACCCCCGTTTGCCGATTTCGCTGAAGAGTCGCGCGAGGAAGCGGTCCCGGACGTCGGCCCCATGGTGCTCCTTGAGTTTCTTCCACTCCTTCGGCTGAGTCGCGAGGATGAAGTCGATGACGTCCCCGGGGATCATGCAACGGGTTCGGTCATAATCCTCCGGGGGCCGTTTCATATAGCCGCCGAGGGCATACCCCCCATGAGGCGTAGGAACATCACGCACTATTGAAGCGCCTGCGGAGCCTGTTCCTGCTTCTCTAGCGAGAAGCGCCGCTTCGATCGAAGCCTCGAAATTCTTTTCCGAGATATTGACCATCGCGTCAAACGTCCAGTTTTGAGATGTACGGCTTCAACGCCCTCTCCAGACGGACCATCGCATCGACCATGGCCTCGAAGACGGATGGCCATTTATTCTGATCTTTATACCCGCCGATATCGATTTCCTTCTTGATCCGGCATGTGACCTTGTGGTCCATCCGTTGCCATTCCAGGGATCCTTCAAATGCCTTCTCGATGGCGTCCTTCGATTTCGCCAGCCGGTCGAATACCGCCTTGTTCTCGTCCGCCGTCCCTTTGTTGAAATAGAGCTCAACGTTTCCTGAATGCTGACGCACTACATAGTTATAAGAAAGGCCGGTCTTCCCGGCACCTGTCCCGATCCAGTTGTCCTCGGCGGGAGAAACCGCGGAGTGCAATTTCGTTTTTTCCTTGGCGGCCCCAAGCAATCCGGTCCAGAATCCCCGGCGGATCTTCTTCCCTTCCGCCAGGTCTTCCTTGGTTTCCCGAATCTCCTTCCTTTCCTCGCCCGGTCCCACGATCAGGGTAAGCAGGGGCGCGGGATCTGACTCGCCGATTCGAATCGCTTCCACCTTGATGAGGTAGAACGACGCCGATGACGACTCATTCAACCAGGTAATCGCTCCGACATGCTCCGGTCGGGGATTCGATACGATCCATATAGCGCGCTTCGCCTCGAATGCCGCAAGGTATGTGATGACCTTGCCGAGGTGGTCGTGATCGCTCTTCGCAAGCTGATTCTCGATAATTACGGTGCCACCGGATTCATCCTCCGCCACCAAATCGACGTTCAAATCTCCAGCGGATTTCTCCCTTTCCGCGCTCAGCAAGTTGAAATCGAGAATCTCATTTAGAACATCTACGTTTTCCTCGAGCCATCGCGTGAAATCGTGCGCCTCGTGCTTCCACACCTCTCGGAGCGGAACCCGGCGGATCTTCCCTATCAACGGGAAACCTCCTCTCGCACGTCAATTTTCCCCGACACCGCAGCGGAGATGAGGGCGGTGCGGTATTCCTTGAGCCGGTCGATGGCCTCGTTGACCTTGGTGATGAGCGCATCAATCTTCGCGGTTTCCCGGTCGAGGATGGAAACTATCCATTTTTGCTCCCCTAAAGGCGGAACACGGATCCAAAGATTTTCATATTTTTCCGCACTCATATTCTGGATCGTCGCTTGAATAAGTGAGGAATATATCTGATCCCAGTAGGCCCGCGATGACGAAAAATATCGAAAGAACTCGTCTGCCATCTTCGATCGATCGATCCTTGCCCTGATCAGGTAACCCGCGTAACAGCATTGCCCCCAAGATGACCTGTACAAAAAGGATTTACCAACAGTAGCACCGCTACGGGCGAACAATACGTCTCCGTCGTCAAGGATATAGGCAAAAGCCACGTCTGGTGGAAGCGAGCAAAAAGTATCCTCGCGCAAATCACCAGATTCCGTGATGTCCGTTATCCTCACAAATCGGGGCCACATCACGTCTCTGCTCTCCGCAGCCTCATTTGCACCATACTTAAGTGGCACGCGGATAAGATGTTTCAGCCGGTTTGCTTCCCAATTCGCCGGGAACTTTCCCAACCACTCCACCCCGGAGCCCTTATACGCCGGGTAGGGGCGGAAGCGGCGCAACCCGCTTTCGGCGACATCCGTCAAACGGACACCTCGCTCCAGTAGAAACAAACAGATGCTCTCATGCTTTCTTCATCCGGTAGTTCCGCTCGAGGTTGTTCCGGAACGATGCAGGTGCTCCGATATACCGCAAATATGAGCGCATTTAATCGCTCATATAATTCCCGGCTTCCGCGCATATCCCGGCTACTCCGCTGCTTCCGACCAGGTGTAGTAAGCGCCTTTTCTCTTTCCAACCATCTGAAATCGCTCATATTTCTCGGCGATTCGCCGTAAAAGGCGGGATGCCTGATACCCGCTCAAATGGCACATATCGGCCGCCTCGGAACGGGTAATCCGACCCATCTTGCGGACATAATCAAGCACCATCTGCTCGTGCTGGTACGGTTCGAACCCTTTTGCGCGGATATATTCGGCTTCCATATTCAACCGCTTGTAGACCATGCCCGAGAGGTGATACGTGCGGGCTCGTCTCTCCCCCCGTGGTTCGACCAGGCCGCGTTCGAGAAGTCGTTCCAACGCCGATTTCGTCTCCGTTGCCCCCCTCTGGATCAACGCGCATGCGGATGCAACATCGATCCGCCGCTCGTGGAACAACGCGTTGAGGATCAATAGGTCGTCCAGTTCCAATTTCTTTCCCTGGCCCTCCTGTTCGAATACGAATGCGGAGAAGTCGAGCGATGGTTTGCCTCCCCGGATGACCACCCGCACCCCCGTTGAATCGCTGCGCGAGTAGTCCGGAATCGGGCGACCATAGCGGACCTGCCCCATGTAGATCTTGTCCACGCCCCGGCCCGTCTGTTCCACCACCCCGATCCGCCTGCAGGCCGCCGCCAGACGGGGATTCTTCGGTTTGGGCTCGTGGACGAGAAGGTTTTCCGCCGTGATGCCCACGGGGAAGCCGCCGGGGCTGGTGATCAGCAGGTGATCAGGCTGCCACTGGACGTACACGGCGTCGAGACGGGTGTAATCCCGATGGAGCAGGGCGTTGCTCACTGCCTCCCGGAACCCTATGGGAGAGTAGTCGGGAACGGGAACCCGGAACATTCCGACCATCACCTCGCGCTCCTCGTTCCGGGCGGCAAACCGGGACTCCACCTCCGAAAGGACATGCAGGAGCGGCCGATGGAAGGCATCGTTGACCTTCACATCCCCCTGGGCGTCGAGGACCTGGAAGTGGACCTCATGCGTTGGCAGTATTTTCCGGACAATCTCTTCACGGCCGAGAAGAAGGAGGCCTGCGACGTTCGGAATCAGGCGGTCGCCCTGCGTTTCGACCAATTGGAGCGCCTTCGCGATTTCCTCGTTGGAGAGGTCTTTCAGACTCTGATCGCCACGCAGCCGCGTGATCGTCTGCCGGAGCCTTTCGAACTCCAGAGGGTCGAAACTTTCGAAGGAGGCGTCTTCCATGAGTTGGGCAGAGAAATCGATCAGGCCGAGATCGACCCGACGGGATCGCTGGTCATGCGGGAGAAATGGCACCGTCGCCGGTTTCCCGTCCGGACCGATGATGCGCCGTATCACCTTCCCTTGCGCCGTGGCGCAGATCTCCGGGTAGATGTCGACCTCGATGGAGATCACCTTCCGTCCCTGGATTTCCGGAACGGAAATCCGCGTGTTGATGTTCGGAGAGGTGTTATTGAAGATCGCGGACTGGAGGCGGATGGGATCCGTAGTTTCTTCATGGCGCGGCTGTGCTCCGGAAACCGTTCCGTCATTCTCGACCCCGATCAACAGAACGCCGCCGTCGGCGTTCGCCATGGCGACGACTTCCTCGTAGATCTCAGCATCGGAAATCTTTCGGCGGTCGGACTTGAATTCCCTGCCGACGGCTTCACCGAGCGCGATGATTTCCTTCAGCCGGTCCGCGTCCATCATGACCCGCCGGTCACCTCAGCCAGCATCTCCATGATCTCCTTCTCGATCTTCCGGATGTCCGCCTCGATGGCCTCGAGCGGACGGGGGGGCGTGTACTTGTAGAAGTACCGATTGAAGTTGATCTCGTAGCCGACCTTGCCGACTTCCCCGTCCTTGTGGTCACGGATTCCGCGGTCGATCCAGGCATCCGGAACGTGCGGTTTCACCTCCCGGTCGAAATACGCATCGATGCTTTCTCCCAGGGGGACATTCTCCGTGTCGCGCAGGTCGGGATCGGGCTCCGGATTTCCTTCCTTGTCCCGGCAGATTTCCGCCGCTTCGTCCCGCTCCGAGAGCGCCGACAGGATCGCCTTCCGGAGAGGCGCCGAAAGTTTCAGGTCGGCCTTCCTGGCGGCTGCCGCGAGCACTTCGAGGAATACCGAGCGATCCTTGTATAACGTTGCAGGCAGCCTGGAGAGCAGTTTCCGGACCTGTTCCTGCACGGCCCGTCCCTCGGCTTCCTCGCGGGTTTTCTCCTTCCCCGCCTTCTTTTTGCTGACGGCGAGATTCCGGAAGGCGCTCTCCTCCTCGAGCCGAGCGATCCTCCCGGGGGTGGCCTGGAAATTCAGCCGCAACGGACGCTCGACCGTGATCTTGCGGTACCCGAAATGCGTGATCGGGAAAATCTTTAAATTCTCCCCCTCCCTCCACTCTTTCAATAGACCCAGGATCCCGGCGGCTTTCTCCGGGGGGATCTCCCGCCGCTTGTCTCCCAGGCTTTTGCGCATCGGAGTCCAGAAGGAGGTGGCGTCGACGAGAAGGACTTTTCCCTTCCTGTCTTTCGCCTTGCGGTTGGTGATCACCCAGATGTAGGTTGCGATCCCCGTGTTGTAGAAAAGCTGCTCGGGAAGGGCAACCAGGGCTTCCAGCCAGTCGTTCTCGAGGATCCAGCGGCGGATCTCGCTCTCCCCGCCTCCTGCGTCCCCCGTGAAAAGGGGCGACCCGTTCATGATGATGGTGACGCGGGATCCCCCCTCATCGGGTCCCTTCATGTGCGCCAGCATGTGTTGAAGGAAAAGGAGTTGGCCGTCCGATATCCGGGGGAGACCGGCGCCGAACCGGCCGGCGTATCCCCGTTCGTTCTCCTCCTCCACCGCCTCCTGATCCCGTTTCCAGTCCTTTCCATACGGCGGATTGGCGATGAGGTAATCGAACCGACGTCTTGCGTGCCGATCCGCCGAAAGGACGGAGCCGTAGGCGATGTTGTCCGCATCTCTCCCGGTCGGATCCTTCATGTAAAGGTCCGACTTGCACAGGGCGAACGTCTCCGGATTGACCTCCTGGCCAAAGAGGTGAACATCCCCCTTCGGGTTGATCCCCGACCTGCTGGGCGCGCCGAGGATGTGATCCTTGGCGATGGTGAGCATCCCGCCCGATCCGCAACACGGATCGCAAATTGTGACGACCACCCCTTCCTTCCCGATCTTCTTCCCGTCCCCCGCCAGGAGGAGGTCGACCATCAGGTGGACAACGTCGCGGGGGGTGAAGTGCTCGCCGGGATTCTCGTTGAGCGCCTCGTTGAATTTCCGGACCAGTTCCTCGAAGATCGTTCCCATCGTGGGGTTGTCCACGACATCGGGGTGGAGATTTACGTTCTTGAATCGTTCGAGCACCTTGAACAGAAGCCCGGCCTCGTCGAGCTTGGCGATCGTGTTTTCGAATTCGTACTTCTCGAGGACCTCCCGCATATTCGGGGAGAACCCGTTGATGTAGTTCCGCAGGTTCGCGGTGAGGTGCGGGGCGTCGGCGAGCAGCCGGTCGAAATCGAAGCGGGATATGTTGTAGAACGCGAACCCGGAAGCTTTCCGGAGCTGGGGATCGAGGTTCTCGAGCTTCCCCTTCAGCTTGGTGTGGGTTTCGAGAACTTTCCCCTTTGTCCCTTCAAGCACGCAATCGAGACGCCGGAGGACCGTCAGCGGCAGGATGACGTCCTGATACTTGCCGCGCTTGAAGGTATCGCGAATGAGATCCGCCACCCCCCAAAAAAAACCGACGATTTCGCCGTGGTTCATGACGCTCCTCCCGTAACTGCCTAAACATGAAGCAATTTCTAAATCTACCGGAAAAACAAATACTGCACCATGAATATCACGGAACGCACGCGCGACAATCGCAGCCACGGAATGGCACAATCATGTAATGAAACAATCCGTTTTGCCTGAGATAAGCGCCCCCAAGGGGGCCTTCCTTCACCTCGGTATCGCCGCGGTTCTTATCTTCCTCCTGCCGCTGGCGGGGGCGGCGGCCCTGGGGAAGCCCCTCGCGGGGTATCTGCAATTCCCCCCCAAGACGCCCGACATGCCGCACGCGCCGTTCTCCCTGCCCGTGTTCCTCGGGCTGGCGCTTCTCATCCTGGCGACGACGGCGCCGCTCCTGCACCGCCTGTTCTCGTACCGGAGAGTGCACGAACCGCGGTCGCCGGCCAAGCCGTTCCCGTGGTGGGGGTGGGCCGGTGCGGGCCTGGGCGCGGTTTCCTGGATCCTCGCGTGGAGCCGGATCCCGTGGATGGGCGGTTTCCAGGCGCACACGTTCACGCCCCTATGGCTCGCCTTCATCCTGCTTGTCAACGCGTTCACGGTGCGGAGGACGGGCCGGTGCCTGATGCTCTCCCGGACCCATCTCTTCCTCCTCCTCTTCCCGGTCAGCGCGGGATTCTGGTGGTCCTTCGAATACCTCAACCGCTTCGTCGGAAGCTGGCGCTACGTCGGCGGGGCGGAATTCGGAGCGGTGGAATATTTCCTCTTCGCAACCCTCCCGTTCGCAACCGTCCTCCCGGCGGTCCTGTCGACCCGGGAGCTGCTGCTTTCCTTTCCCCGTCTGGACGGCGCGTTCCGGGAGTGGCGTCCCCTCTCCCCGCCGAACCCGGTGGCGATCGCCTGCGCCGGTCTCCTGTTCTCCTGCGCCGGGCTCTTCGCCGTCGGGATCGTCCCCGACGTCGTGTTCCCGCTGGTCTGGTTCGCCCCGCCCACGCTCCTGATCTCCCTCGCCGCTCTCCGCGGGGAGCCGCACGTCCTCTCCGGGATCGCCGGCGGCGACTGGCGCGCCTTCGTCGCATCGTCCCTGGCGGCCCTCTGGTGCGGATTTTTCTGGGAGATGTGGAATTCCGGGAGCCTCGTGAAATGGGTGTACACCATCCCCTACGTCGACGCGTTCCACCTCTTCGAGATGCCCCTCCTCGGGTACGCCGGGTACCTCCCCTTCGGCCTTACGTGCGCTGCCACCGGCGACCTCCTCCTCGACGACACCGGCCGCGGGCCCTAAGTGCCGGGCCCGATTATTTTTCCGCGGTGCCTGTGTTTGAGATAAAATCAGGTCCCATATGAACCCTCTGGCTCTCCCCCCCGCCCTGTCGCCGGACACGATCCTCCTTCTCCTCCTCTGTCTCCTCCCGTTCCTCGCGTTGTCCTTCGGGCTTGCCGGCGGGATCGCCTTGCGGTTCCTCGGCCGGTCGAAGGCGGGAGAGGCGGGCGGGGCCACGATTACGAGACGCGCGTCCGGACCGCCGGGACGTCCTTCGCCCTGGCCGGGGCGCTGGCGGTCCCGGCGCTCGTCGTGCTGTACCTGATCCCACTCCCCGTCACGGGGTTGTCCACGGAGGTGTTCGTCATGGCAGCGACCGTCCCGATCCTGGCACTGGCCGTATTCGCTCTGCTCTACCTTCTCCCCGGGAAAGAGGAAGGCAGGCCGGGCGACCGCGTTTCGGCCCTGTTCGTCCTGATGTTCCTCGCCGTGGTCCTGTGCGACCAGGCGGTTGCCGGCAACGCCTACCAGGGGCTTTCCGCTCCCCCGGGGCCGCTTGCGGCCGAGACGGTTTCCAAGGAAAAAAAAGCCGCGGAGAAACCCGCGGGGCGGGACGCAGCGGCACTGGAGAAGGGGAAGAAGGTGTTCGACACCGTCTGCTCGGTCTGCCACCGGTTCGACGCCAAGGTCGTCGGCCCCCCGCTGAACGAAGTCGTGCCGAAGTACAAGGGGAACGTCGGAAAGCTGAAAGCGTTCATCCGGGACCCGGTCAAGGTGAACCCCGCCCTCCCCGCGATGCCGAAGCCGGCGATCAAGGAGGACGAGGTCGACGCGGTCGCCCGGTACCTGCTGTCGAAGGTCAAGGGCGGCAAGTAGCCGCCGGGCCGGAACGAGAAACCGCCGCCGCTCCGTTCGGACGGTCCGCGCGGCTCCGGGATGTTCCGGGAGATCCCGTGGTAGGAGGCGCTCCGGCTCCTCATGGCCGGGTTGAAAACCGTCCGCGCCGGGGCGCCGGAAGTTTCAGGTCGGCCTTCTTCGCGGCGGACAGGAGAAGTTCGAGGAACGCCGTGCGATCCTTGTATACCGTTGCGGCGTGATCGCGTGAAAAAAATCTTGACAGGCTAAAGGACAATGCGCACAACTATTATCAGATTTGGAGGAAATCAGGACATCATGTTAACCCAGACATCGGAATCGGCGATCCGGGGGCTGGTCTACCTGGCGCAGCGCGGAGGCGCAGGTCCCGTTTCTCCGCGGCATATCGCGATCCGGCTGGGGCTGTCGCCGAGCTATACCGCCAAGGTCATCCGCCTTCTCGTGAGGGCGAACATCCTGCGAGCGCACAAGGGGTCGCTCGGGGGCGTGAACCTGAACCGGCCACCATCCGCCATCACGATGCTCTCGGTGGTCGAAGCCTGCCAGGGACGGATGGTCGGGGATTACTGCCAGGGGGATTGCGATCCGCGACTGACATGTGCATACCACCGCTTCGCGGACGAGCTTCACGAGGCGATCGTCGGTGTCCTGTCCCGACGGACGCTGGTCGACATTCTGGCGAAGCCTGAACCGGCAGCCGAACTCCGCGGGCTGACCGACTGCAAGATGATGGGCCGGCCCCGCACGGAGCCGTGGGAGGTCGAAGACCGGGGCGGTTTATGAGAAAGAGTTGATGGATGACCCCCCCAAGTATAGGGCCGTTGCTGCAAACGGAGGGAACGAAGTGAAGGAGCCGACATGAGGGTTGGCGGGGGCGGTTTTTCATGGTCGGCGGCATTCCTCGTACCCGTCTTCCTCTTTTTCGTTTCGGCGGACGGCCAAGCCGAGGACGCGGCCGCCTTCTTCAAGCAGAACTGCGCGAGTTGCCACACGATCGGCGGGGGCCGGCTGGTGGGCCCCGATCTGAAAAACGTCACCCAGCGCCAGCCGGACCGGAAATGGCTGGTCGACTTCATCAGCGATCCCAACGCCAAGCTCGACGGAGGCGATCCGTACGCGACGAAGCTGTTGAACGAGGCTCGCGGGATGCGGATGCCGAAGATCCCCGGGGTCGACCCGACCTTCGCCGGCCGGCTTCTGGCATTCATCGACGCCGAGTCCAGGCTGCCGGGATCAGACTCCGGGGAGACACGGATCAGCGACAAGCCGTTCACGGCGCAGGACATCGCGCTCGGACGTGGGATTTTCGTGGGCGAGACGCGCCTGGTCAACGGTGGTCCGCATTGCATCTCGTGCCACAGCATCGTCGGTGTCGAAGGTCTCGGGGGAGGCCGGCTGGCGCCCGATCTGACGAAGATATTCGAGCGGCTCGGCGGGCGGAAAGGACTCGGTACGTGGCTTGAGGCACCGCCCACGGCCACGATGGCGCCGGTGTTCAAAAAGTACCCCCTGAAGACGAACGAGGAGATCCTTCCCCTCCTGGCATTCTTCGAGGACGCGGCACGGAAGGGAGGCGTGGCGGACACGTCCACGTCGACATTCAACTTCCTTCTCATCGGCCTCGGCGGGGCGGTCGTGCTCCTGATCCTGTTCGACCTCCTCTGGTTGAAGCGTTTCAGAGCCGTCCGCAAACCCCTGATTCTCGGGCTTGACGCGAGAGGACAAAAATGAACGAACCTCCGAAGATCTCATGGGTTCGGGACGACGTAGACCCACAGTCGAGGACGTGGGAAGAGTTTTACAGGAACCGCTGGCAGTACGACAAGATCGTGCGCAGCACCCATGGCGTGAACTGCACCGGAAGCTGCTCGTGGATGATCCACGTCAAGGACGGGATCGTGACCTGGGAGATGCAGGCGCTCGATTATCCGTCGCTCGAGTCGACGCTGCCTCCGTATGAGCCGCGCGGGTGCCAGAGGGGCATTTCCGCGTCATGGTACCAATATAGCCCGCTCCGCGTGAAGTACCCGTACATCAGGGGTGCGCTGCTCGACATCTGGAAGACTGCGCGTGCCGAGCACGAGGATCCGGTCGACGCGTGGAAATCCATTCAGGAGAACCCGGAAGCGCGCGCACGCTATCAGCGCGCGCGCGGCAAGGGCGGTTTCAGGCGCGCGAACTGGGACGTGGTGCTCGAGATCATCGCGGCCGCGAACCTGCACACGATCAAGACGCACGGCCCCGATCGCATCGCCGGGTTCTCCCCGATCCCGGCGATGTCGATGGTGAGTTATGCCGCCGGCGCGCGGATGCTCCAGCTTCTCGGGGGTATCTCGCTCTCCTTCTACGACTGGTACTGCGACCTGCCGCCGGCCTCGCCGGAGGCCTGGGGTGAACAGACCGATGTGCAGGAATCGGCCGACTGGTACAACGCAAAAATGCTCGCCGTCATGGGCTCGAACCTGAACATGACGCGCACGCCGGACTGCCACTTCGCCGCCGAAGCGCGTCACAACGGCACGAAGATGTACGTGCTGTCCCCTGACTTCAGCCAGGTCGCAAAGTACGCCGACGACTGGATTCCGGTCAACGCGGGGCAGGACGGCGCCTGGTGGATGGCCGTCAACCACGTCATCCTCAAGGAATATCACCACGAGAAAAGGGTCCCGTATTTCCTCGACTACCAGAAGCGTTTCACGGACTCGCCGTTCCTGGTCGAGCTCTCCGGGGAAGATGGCGCGTACGAGTGTGGCCAGTTGCTCCGCGCCAACCGGCTTGACAAGTACTCCACGGTCGAAAACGGCGACTGGAAATTCCTCTTCTGGGATGAGACCACCGGCGCACCGAAGATGCCGATGGGGAACGTCGGCGACCGTTGGGGCAAGGAAAAGGGCAAATGGAACCTGCTCCTGAAGGACGGCCTCGACGGCACTCCCATCGATCCCACGCTCTCATTCCTCGACGGAAACGACGGGGTCGTGCAGGTGCGGTTGGATGACTTCGGCGAGGGCCGCGGCATCCATCGCGGCGTGCCCGTGAAGCGCCTCAAGACAACCGACGGCAAGACGGTCGTCGTGACCACCGTCTACGACCTGCTGATGGCCCAGTTCGGCGTCGATCGCGGGCTCGGCGGAGACTACCCCGCCGGCTACGACGAGGAGAACGCGCCGTACACGCCGGCGTGGTCCGAGAAGTACACGGGCATGGACCGGCAGACCCTGCTCAAGTTCGCCCGCGAGTGGGCCTCGACCGCGATGCACACCAACGGCAAGTGCACGGTGATCATCGGCGCCGGAATCAATCACTGGTATCACGCGAACCTGACGTACCGATCTGCGATTCAGGCGCTGATCTTCTGCGGATGCGTCGGAGTCAACGGCGGCGGGCTGGCGCACTACGTCGGCCAGGAAAAGCTGGCGCCGGGTGAGCCGTGGTCGGCGATCGCCTTCGGCAAGGACTGGTACGGCCCGTCACGTCTGCAGAACGCGCCGAGCTGGCACTACGTCAACACCGATCAGTGGCGATACGAGAAGGATTTCACCGATTACCACACGGTCCCGAAGATTCAGAAGCCGGGATCGCTCGCCCAGGGCCACACGATGGACGTGCAGGTCAAGGCCGTCCGCAACGGCTGGCTCCCGTTCTATCCGCAATTCAACCGGAGCAGCCTCGATCTGGTGAGGGAAGCCGAAGAAGCAGGCTGCGGGACCAACGAAGAGGTGATCCGGTCCGTCGTCGATCAGCTCAAGGCGCGAACGCTCCGCTTCTCGGTCGAAGATCCGGATGCCGCCGAGAACTGGCCGCGCGTCTGGTACATCTGGCGAGGGAACGCCCTGATGTCCAGCGCCAAGGGCCACGAATACTTCCTGAACCACTACCTCGGCACGCACCACAACGACATCGCAAAGGAGATGGCGAAGGATTCGGTCAAGGAGGTCGTGTGGCACGAAAAAGCGCCGCAGGGGAAGATGGATCTCGTCGTAGATCTCAACTTCCGCATGGACACCTCGGCCCTCTACTCCGACGTCGTCCTGCCCGCGGCCACCTGGTACGAGAAGTCCGACCTCAACTCGACCGACATGCACAGCTTCATCCACCCGCTGTCGGCGGCGGTTGCGCCCTGCTGGGAAACGAAGAGCGACTGGGACATCTTCAAGACGATCGCGAAGAAGATCTCCGAGATGGCTTCGAACCACTTTCCCGATCCGGTGAAGGACCTCGTCGCCACACCGCTCGCACACGACTCGGCCGCCGAGATCGCCCAGCCGCAGATCAGGGACTGGGCCCATGGCGAAACCGAACCGATCCCGGGCAAGACGATGCCGAACCTCGCCATCGTCGAGCGCGACTACAAGAACCTTTACAACCAGTACGTCTCCTTCGGACCGCTGGTCCGCGCCAACGGCCTCGGAGCGCACGGCACGAAGTACCCCATACAGGACTTCTACGACGAGATGGCGAACGGCCCACGCTCGGTGACATGGGGCGAGAAACGATATCCGTCGCTCGAAACCGACGTCGACGTCTGCGACGCGATCCTCTCCCTGGCCACGGTCACCAACGGCGAGCTCTCCTACCGCTCGTATAAAAACATGGAGGAAAAAACAGGACTGCCGCTGGTCCATCTGGTCGAGAAGAACCGCGGCGTGCGCATCAACTACAGCGAGTTGCAGGGCCGTCCGATGAGGCTTATCAACAGCCCGATGTGGTCGGGTCTCACGAGCAACGGCCGCGCCTACTCACCATTCACGTACAACAAGGAGACGCTGGTCCCGTGGCGGACCCTCACCGGACGCCAGCACCTCTATCTCGATCATCCGGGGTACATCCAGTTCGGCGAGCATCTTCCGACGTTCAAGCCGAAACCGACGCCGGTCCAGTACGGAGACCTGCAGGTGGATACGGCAGTGGGCCCGACGAAGATGCTCAACTTCCTCACCCCCCACGGCAAGTGGCACATCCATTCCACCTACGGCGACAATCACCGCATGACGACGTTGTCGCGCGGCTGCGAACCGTTCTGGATCAACGACAAGGATGCGGAGGAACTCGGTTTGAAGGACAACGACTGGGTCGAAGTCCACAACGACCACGGCGTGCTGTGCACGCGCGCCGCGGTCAGCGCGCGGATTCCGCGCGGCGTGTGCATCGTGTACCACTCGCCCGAGCGCACCCTGGGGGTGCCGAAATCGCCGCTGCGGAACAACCGCAGGGCGGGTGGGCACAACAGCCTGACCCGCACGCGGCTCAAGCCGCTCTTCATGGTCGGGGGGTACGGACAGTTCACGTACCATTTCAATTACTGGGGACCGGTGGGATGCAACCGCGACACCCACGTGCTGGTCCGGAAGCTCCCCGAGTTGATCTGGTAGTCGGGAGAGGAGAAACCGATGGATGTCAGATCGCAGATATCGATGGTGTTCCACCTGGACAAATGCATCGGCTGTCATACCTGCAGCATCGCGTGCAAGAACATCTGGACCGATCGCAAGGGCACCGAGTACATGTGGTGGAACAACGTCGAAACGAAGCCCGGCACCGGCTACCCGACGAAGTGGGAAGACCAGGGGAAGTACCGCGGCGGATGGGAGGTCAAGAACGGCACGCTCCGTCTCAAATCCACCGGCAAGGCGCAGCTCGTGGCCAACATTTTCCACAACCCCTCGCTTCCCAGCATGGACGACTACTACGAGCCCTGGACGTATAAGTACCAGGACCTGTTCGATTCGCCCGAGGGGCCCGACCAGCCGACGGCTCTGCCGATCTCGATGGTCACCGGCAAGTACATCGACGTGGAGGCCGGCCCGAACTGGGACGACGACCTGGGCGGCTCCCCGATCTACGCCGAAAACGATCCGAACCTGGATGGGCTCACCCCCGAGCAGCGGCAGCAGTTGTTTGCGATCGAGCGGCTCGTCTTCTTCTACTTCCCGCGAATCTGCAATCACTGCCTGAATCCCGCGTGCGTGGCGGCGTGCCCTTCGGGAGCGCTCTACAAGCGGGGCGAGGACGGCATCGTCCTGCTCGACCAGAAGCGCTGCCGGGCGTGGCGATCCTGCGTGGCGGCCTGTCCGTACAAGAAGACCTACTTCAACTGGAACACCGGCAAGTCCGAGAAGTGCATCCTCTGTTACCCGCGACTCGAGACAGACCAGGCACCGGCCTGCTTCCACTCGTGCGTAGGCCGCATCCGCTACCTCGGCGTGTTGCTCTATGACGCGGAGATGATCGAGACCGTCGCGAAGACGGACGACGCAAACCTGATCGACGCGCACCGGTCGATGATCCTGGATCCTTTCAACCCGAAGGTCATCGAGGCGGCGAGGAAGAACGGGATTCATGAATCCACGATCCAGGCGGCGCGGATGTCGCCCGTCTACAAGTTCGTCAAGGTCTGGAAGATCGCGCTCCCGCCGCACATCGAGTTCCGCACGCTGCCGACGCTCTTCTATGTCCCCGCGATGTCGCCGGTGATGGCGAGCAGAACCGAGGACGGAATTCTGAATTCCTCAGACGACCTCTTCCACGATATCGAATCCTCGCGTGTCCCGCTCGCGTACCTGGCAAAACTCTTCGGCGCAGGTCACGACGGAAAGGTGCGGTATGCGCTGCGGAAGCAGAAGGCGGTGCGGATGTACCGGCGCATGGTGACGGTCGGCGACATCGGTCGCGAGACCGTGGAACGGATGCTGCACGAGGCGGACACGACGGCGGAAGAGGCCGAGAGGATCTATCGGTTGACGTCGCTCTGCACCTTCGACGATCGCTTCGTCATCCCGCCCGCGCACCGCGAAGTGGCCATCGAGATGATGAAAGACCCGTACGAGCACAAGGCTTCGGTCGGCTTCGGGTTCCTGTCGCCACCCAAGAGAGGCTTCTGATGGTCGCGACGGAAAACGCTTTGGCCCATCTGGCGGCGCTCATCACCTACCCGGGCGAGGGGTACATCGAGAGGCTCCGCGCCTGCGGGGTGACGCTCGCCCGGGAGAACCCGACGGCCTCTGAGACCCTGCAGCCGTTCATCGAGTACTCGGCGAAGCTGGACGCGCCCGGGCTCGAGGAGTTCTATACCCGCACGTTCGACATCAATCCGGTCTGCTGCCTCGAAGTGGGGTGGCAACTTTACGGAGAAGAGTACGAGCGCGGGTCGTTCATGGTGAAAATGCGGAAGGCCTTGAGGGAGACCGGGTTGAGGGAATCGACGGAGCTGCCCGATCATCTGTGCCACGTTCTGCCGCTGCTGGACCGGCTCGACCATGTCGATGCCGCAGGGCTCGCCAACGCATGCGTTCTGCCGGCGCTCGACAAGATGATCGCCGGCTTCGCAGGGAAGGACAATCCTTTCGAGCGCGTGTTGAAGACGATCCGGAGTGTGATGCAGGATCAATACTCCGCAACTTCCGGAGGGAACCCCAATGGCTAAACTCCTCCCCAATCTGGACCTCCTGCTTTTCGCCGTGCTTCCGTACCTTGCGACGCTCATCTTCCTGGTTCTGACGATCCAGCGCTATCGTTCCCAGACGTTCACGTACTCGAGCCTCTCGTCGCAGTTCCTCGAGAACCAGTTCCACTTCTGGGGCATGGTGCCGTTTCACTACGGGATCATCACGATCCTGACCGGACACGTCGTCGCGTTCCTGATCCCCCGACAGGTTCTGGCATGGAACAGCGTTCCGCTCCGGCTCTATGTTCTCGAAGTCTCCGCGCTCATCTTCGGAATCCTCACGATGGTGGGGCTGCTCAACCTGATCGCCCGCCGTTTGACGGACGCCAAGGCGAATATCGTGACGTCGACCGGTGACTGGGTTGTTTTCGCCGCGCTGGCCGTCCAGGTTTTCTCGGGTATTTTCATCGCGATCTTTCATGGTTGGGGATCCTCCTGGTTCGCGGCGGGGGCGTCGCCGTACCTTTGGTCGCTGGTGACGCTCAATCCGGACATCACCTTCATCGCGGCGATGCCGTGGATGGTGAAGCTGCACATCGTGAACGCCTGGATCGTGATCGGGTTGATCCCGTTCACCAGGCTCGTGCACATCCTGGTGGTTCCGAACCCCTACCTCTGGAGGAAGCCTCAACTGGTCAGATGGAACTGGGACCGCAAAACCATACGTCCGTCCTGACTCAATAAGCATGAACACTCGGGCGATTACGAACCTGCTTCTTGTGGGAATCGGGTTGGGTATCCTGGTCCTGTTCCCCAAGATCAGCGGGTTTCACCTGCCCGGGAACCAGAAGGACTATTCGCCGGTGCAGCCGATCGCCTTCTCGCACCGGCTGCATGCGGGCGAGCTCTCGGTGCCGTGCATTTACTGCCATTACGGAGCCGAGCGGAGCCGGCATGCGGGGGTCCCGTCGTTCAGCGTCTGCATGAACTGCCACAGGTTCGTGACGGCGACGTTCGGAGCGGTTCGGGCCGAGGACGAGCTCGCCCAAAAGGAGAAGCGCGATCCGCGGCGAGTCGTGTCGCCGGAGATTCTGAAGATCTATGACGCGATGGGCCTGGACGAGTCGATGAAGCGCGATCCGTCGAAGCCTCTCACGCCGGTCTCCTGGATCAAGGTCCATAACCTGCCGGATTTCGTCTACTTTGACCATCGACGGCACGTGAACGTGGGAGTGGAGTGCCAGCGGTGCCACGGGCCTGTGGAGACGATGGAGCGGGTAACGCAGGTGCTGGATCTCTCGATGGGGTTTTGTGTCAACTGCCACAGGGACATCACGAAAAACGGCCTGAACGGCAAGAGCGTGAACGCATCGATCGATTGCGGCGGCTGCCACTACTGATCAGCGGGGGTCTGTCATCATGCCCGGGAATGATCGAAAGAGCCTGGAAGAACGGGATGGTGATCCGGACTTCCTGCGAGGTCCGGAGGACGAGTTCCCCGAAGTGCCGGCCACGGAAGGTGGAAGGACCGGGTTCAGTCGCCGCTCGTTCCTGAAGGCGGCAGGTTTTGCGACTGCCGGCGCCCTGATGGGCTGCAAACCGGCGCCTCTCAAGAAGGCGATCCCCTACCTCATTCCGGCGGAGGAGATCACGCCGGGCCGCGCCTACTGGTACGCATCGATGTGCGGCGCGTGCCCGGCCGGCTGCGGGATCCTCATAAAGAACCGGGACGGCCGTCCGATCAAGCTCGAAGGCAATCCGGCGCATCCTCTTGCCAGGGGCGGCCTTTGTGTTGTCGGACAAGCCGCGGTGCTCGGACTCTACGATTCACAACGCCTGAAGGCGCCGGTGAGTGGCGGCAAGGAATCGTCCTGGCCGGCGGTCGATGAAGCGATCAGGGGGCGGCTGAAGAAAATCAGGGCGAGCCGCGGAAAGGTCCGCTTCCTGACCGGCACGATCACCAGCCCGACCGCCCGGCGGATGATCTCCTCCTTCATGGCTTCCTTCGCCGACGGCAAACAGGTCGTCTACGATGCGCTGTCCGCCTCGGCGATACTGGATGCCCACGAGGCGTCGCACGGGGCCCGCGTGCTCCCTCGATACCTCTTCGACCGCGCCGATTGCATCGTAAGCTTCGACGCGGACTTCCTCGGCACATGGATCTCGCCGGTCGAATACACCGCCGGGTACACCGCGAAGCGCGCCCTGCCCGCACTGTCGCATCACACGCAGATCGAATCCCGACTGTCGCTTACGGGAAGCAATGCGGACAAGCGGATCCGCGTCGGGCCTTCCGATATCGGCCTCGTCCTGGCGCATCTGGCCAGGAGGCTGGCCGAAGATGCAGGTTCCCCGTTGTCCTTCAGGACCCTGCCGCCGCTCCCGATAGACACCGGCGCCCTGAACGAGATGATCGAGCGCCTCCTGTCGAATCGGGGGAAGAGCCTCGTTGTCAGCGGTCTCAACGACGTCGACGCGCAGCGCCTCGTCAATCTGGTCAACCACATCCTCGGGAACTACGGAACCACGCTCGACGTCAAGCGCCCTTCCTATCAAAAACAGGGCAACGACAGGGATCTGTACGCACTACTCGACGACATGGAGTCGGGAGAGGTCGCGGGGATCTTCCTCCATGGCGTGAACCCGGTTTACGATCTGCCCGACGGGACCAGGTTTGCCGCTGCGATGAAAAAGGTGGGGCTCGTCGTCGGTTTCGCCGAGCGTTCCGACGAGACCGCGTCACTCGCACACCACATCTGCCCCGAGCATCACTTCCTCGAATCGTGGTCCGACGCCGAACCGGTTGCCGGTATCCTGACGATCACCCAGCCCGCGATCCGGCCCCTCGGCGGCACACGCTCGCTCATGGAAAGCATCTCGGCCTGGATGGGAACTCCAAAGGCGGACTATGACCTCCTGCGCGAAGCGTGGCGGAGTTCGGTCTTCACGCGACAGACCCTGGAGCGCTCCTACCAGGCATTCTGGGACAAGACCGTGCACGACGGTTATGCGATGGTCGGCGCCACGCCGGTCGGAACGCATCCGTTTTCCTCCAGCGTCATGAAGGGGGTGCCGGGGCCGCGTCCTGCCGAATGGACTCTCGTGCTCTACGCGAAGATCGGCCTCCTCGACGGGCGTCACGCCCACAATCCGTGGCTGCAGGAGTTGCCTGATCCGATCAGCAAGATCACCTGGGACAACTACGTGAACGTGTCTCCAGCCACGGCCGCGCGTTTCGGTATCTCGGATGGGGACGTGCTTCGGATTGCCGCCGGGAGCGTGGCCGTCGAACTGCCCGCGCACGTCCAGCCGGGACAGCACGATGCCGTCGCCTCGATCGCGCTCGGCTATGGCCGCAAAGGCACCGACCGGTTCGCGAACGTCGGCCCTCAGTGGCTCGAAGGCCGCCCGACGGTGCCGGAGGGCGGTCTTGTCGGGAAGAATGCGGCGCCCTTCCGCGGCTTCGACGGGCGATCGATACAGGACTGGAAACCCGGAGTGACCGTGACCAGGACCGGCCGGAGATATGACCTCGCGTCGGCGCAGACCTATCACTCGCTGTCGGTGCCTGAGCGCATGCGGGGGGCGAATCCCGAACCGCGGCCGATCGTGCAGGAAGCCACCCTCGATGCATTCCTCAAGAATCCGGCGGCAGGCGCCACCCGCGGCGAGGATCCCGCGAGTCTCTGGCCCGAAGACCACAAGTACACGGGTGCGCGCTGGGGGATGGCGATCGACCTGAGTGCGTGTACCGGCTGTGGGGCGTGTGTCGTGGCCTGCCAGGCGGAAAACAACGTGCCCGTCGTCGGCAAGGACGAAGTGCGCCGACGCCGCGAAATGCACTGGATCCGGATCGACCGGTACTACGCCGAACGCGGAAATGGAGATGTCGGCGTCGTCTTCCAGCCGGTGATGTGCCACCAATGCGGGAACGCGCCGTGCGAAACCGTCTGCCCCGTACTGGCCACCGTCCACAGCAGTGAAGGCCTCAACCAGCAGGTTTACAACCGCTGTGTCGGCACCCGCTACTGCGCCAACAACTGCCCGTACAAAGTGCGCCGGTTCAACTGGTTCGACTACCCGCACGAAGACAAACTTCAGAACATGGTTCTGAATCCGGATGTGACGATCCGCTCGCGCGGGATCATGGAGAAATGCACGTTCTGTGTGCAACGCATCCAGGAGGCGAAAGCCGAAGCCAGGAGGCAGGGCAGAACCTTGATGGACGGCGACGTGCAACCCGCCTGCATGCAGTCCTGCCCGGCGAAGGCCATCGCCTTCGGGAACGCGAACGACCCGGAGAGCACCGTCAGCAAGCGAAAGCGCGATCCGCGCTGGTACCGTGTGTTGGCCGAGCTGAACGTCGACCCGTCCGTGGGGTATTTGAGGGTGATCCGGAACCGGGAGGAGGGATAGTGAGCACCGGGGCCCGTACGTATCCTCCGGCGCACGAACCGCTGATCAGCGGCGACAAGACACTGAAGCAGATCACCGAAGACGTCTGCGCTCCGATCGAACGACGGCCGACCTGGCTCTGGTGGGTTGGCTTCCTGGCCTCCTTCTGCGCCCTGGTCCTCGGCATCGCCGCCGTTTCCTACCAGGTCGCAACCGGCATCGGCACCTGGGGTCTGAACCGGACCGTCGGCTGGGCCTTCGACATCACCAACTTCGTCTTCTGGATCGGTATCGGACACGCCGGGACGCTCATTTCGGCCATCCTGTTCCTCTTCCGGCAGAAGTGGCGGACGTCGATCAATCGGTCGGCCGAGGCGATGACGATCTTCGCCGTCATGTGCGCCGGAGTATTCCCGCTGATCCACATGGGCCGCCCCTGGCTCGCCTACTGGGTCCTGCCGTATCCGAACTATCGCGGCCCTCTCTGGGTCAACTTCCGCTCCCCGCTCCTGTGGGATGTGTTCGCGATCAGCACCTACTTCACGATATCCGCCGTGTTCTGGTTCCTCGGACTGGTCCCTGACCTGGCCACCCTCCGGGACCGCGCCACCACCAAGATCCGCAAGTTCCTCTTCGGGCTGTTCAGCCTCGGCTGGGACGGGTCGAACCGGACCTGGATGCGGTACGAAACGGTCTATCTGCTCCTCGCCGGCCTCGCCACCCCGCTCGTGCTCTCCGTCCACACCATCGTCAGCTTCGACTTCGCGACGTCGGTGATCCCCGGCTGGCACACGACGATTTTCCCGCCCTACTTCGTCGCCGGCGCGATCTTCTCGGGATTCGGAATGGTGCTGACGCTGATGCTGGTGACCCGCAAGGTCCTGCGTTTCGAAGACTACATCACGATCGGCCACATCGAAGCGATGTGCAAGATCATCATCGCGACCGGAAGCATCGTGGGACTCGCGTACGGCACCGAGTTCTTCATGGCCTGGTACTCGGCCAACGAGTATGAACGCTTCGTCTTCTTCAACCGGGCGCTCGGGCCCTTCGCCTGGGCCTACTGGACGATGGTCTTGTGCAACGTCATCACACCGCAGCTTCTCTGGTTCAAGAAGATCCGGACGAACCCGGGGATCGTTTTCGTGTTGTCGCTGGTGGTGAATGTGGGCATGTGGTTCGAACGGTTCGTGATCATCGTCACCTCGCTGCACCGCGATTACCTTCCCTCAAGTTGGGCGGACTACTCACCGACGCTGGTCGAGGTTTCGACCCTCGTCGGCAGCTTCGGTCTGTTTTTCACATGCTTCTTCCTGTTCGCGCGGTTTTTGCCGATGATCGCGATGGGCGAAATCAAGGGTGTGGTGGGGTATACCGAGAGGACGACGAATGTTCATGAATAGCTGCCCGCCCAGGAGATCCCCATGAGTCGACGTCTTTTTCTTGGATTTTTCCAGCGCGAGGGCGACGTCCTCGGCGCCACGCGCGAAGCGCGCGAGCAAGGCTACGAGATTGCCGACGTCTACACGCCGTACGCGGTCCACGGCCTCGATGCCGCGATGGGGCTCCGGCCGACGCGGTTGCCCTGGGTCTGTTTCGCCTTCGGGCTGGCGGGCGGGTTTCTGAAGGTGTGGTTCGAGTTCTGGACCACGTCGGTGAGCTGGCCGTTGAACGTCGGTGGCAAACCGTTCAACTCGTTGCCGGCGTTCGTGCCGATCACGTTCGAGGTGATGGTGTTGCTGGCCGGTGTGAGCACCGTGGTCGCGTTTTTCTGGACTTGCCGCCTCTTCCCGGGGAAGCGGCCCATGCTGGTCGACCGGGCCGTCACGAACGACCGCTTCGTTCTCGTGCTGGTCGAAGACAGCGCCGGGTTCGATGTGACAGCGGTGCGCGGGCTCTGTGAGAAGCATCATGCGGTGCACACCGAGGAGCGCGTGGAGAAGCCGGGCGAGGAGCTCAGGGTGTGGAAAGGGGCCGCTTGATGTCGCGCCACATTCTGAACGGTTCCCTTTTCGCCGTGCTGTTGGCCGTACTGGGCCTCAACTTCGTGATCCGGCGCGATCCGGGCCAGCGCAACTTCGAGATCATGGCCGAAATGGCGAACTCGGTGGCCTATGAGTCGCAGGCGGAGAATCCGGCCGTGGAAGGCGGGAACACCGCGCTTCAGCCGGTCTTCGGGACGATCGCCCGCGGCTTCATGCCCATGCACTACGATGCCACGCACGAAGACGCCGTGCGGGCCGGGGCGGAATTGAACAATCCGTTGGTGGCGGAGGATCCAAAAAATCTCGACCGCGGCGCGACAGTCTACGCCAACTTCTGCGCCGTCTGTCATGGTGCGACCGGCCTGGGGGACGGCCCTGTCACAACCCGCGGTTTCCCGCCGCCGCCATCCCTGGACGGCGAGAACGCACGCAAGATACGTGATGGACGGATGTTCCACATTCTCACGTATGGCCAGAAGAACATGCCGCCGTACTCCTCCCAGATCACGCGTGAAGATCGATGGAGCGTGATCCTATACATTCGCTCCCTGCAGACGCAGGCCCGGCAACTGGCGGCGTCGACACCCATGACTCTGCAGCCAGGGAAGGGGGTGAGCCCATGACGACGCCCACAACACACTATCGGACTCCTGATAACATCTGCCGACCGCTCAAGGCGCTCGCCGGTATCGGCGCGGCCATCGTCGTAGCCGGGGTCTTCGTCGATCCGCACCGGACATGGCCCAACGTTCTGATTGCCAGCTACTATCTCCTGAGCCTCGGGCTGGCCGGCCTCTTCTTCATCGCCGTGCAGTACGTGGGCAAGGGAGTCTGGTCGACCGTGTTTCGCCGCGTTCCCGAGGCCATGACGTCGGTGCTTGTGCCGGTCGGCGCCCTGCTCCTCATCTCGCTGGGACTGGGCGCGCACACGATCTATGAATGGTCTCACCACGCGGTGGTCGCCCAAAGCCGTGTCTTGCAAGCCAAGAGCGGCTGGCTCAGCCTGCCGTTCTTCCTTGCACGTTCCGTCCTCTATCTGCTCATCTGGATCGGCTTCGCCCGGGCGATCGTATCGAACTCGAGACGGCAGGATGAGGATGGGAGCCACGAGCACACTGCGAAGAACATGCGCACCTCGGCGATCTTCCTCGTCGCGTTCGCGCTCACCTTCTCCCTCGCTACTTTCGACTGGATCATGTCGGTCCAGCCCCACTGGTACAGCACGATCTTCGGGCTCTACAATTTTGCCGGGCTGTTCGAAAACGGGTTGGCGACGATGAGCATCCTCGTGATCGTGTTGCGGCGCAGCGGCCCCTACCGCGGAATCATCAACGACCACCACCTGCACGACCTCGGCAAGTATGTCTTCGCCTTCTCGACCTTCTGGGCATACCTCTGGTTCAGCCAGTACATGCTCATCTGGTACGCGAACATCCCCGAGGAGGTGACCTTTTTCCAGAAGCAGATGTCCGGAGGCTGGCTGTCGCTGTTCATCCTGAACTTCGGCCTGAACTGGGTGATTCCGTTTCTCACGCTGATGTCGCGAGCGGCAAAACGCAGCGAAGGCGTGATGCTGAAGGTCTGCACCGTCCTGATGATCGGCCACTGGCTCGATCTGTACCTGATGGTCATCCCCTCCTACGGCGGCGCCGCGCCACCGATCGGCATCTGGGAGGTGGGCCCGATACTGGGGGCCGTGGCGCTCTTCTTCCTCCTGGTTTCCCGGGCGCTTGGAAAGGCGAACCTGTTGCCGGTCAACGATCCGACGCTCGAGGAAAGTCTGCACCACCACTTGTAGGAACAGATCTCGACCGGCGACCTTGACTGCCGGATTCAGAAGAGGGAAACAGAATGAACCTTAAGGGAACGATGGGGGGTTAGAGAGATGGCGAATTATGTGAAGGCAGGCGATGCGACGGGAGAGGATGTACATCCGGATAAAAGGGGGGGCATCGCCCCGGACGAGATTACCGATGTCCTCACGCCGCCCGAGATGATGTCCGCCACCATCGAAGCGGCGGTCGCGAAATCCAACTATTCCGCCTTGCTGATCTTCGTGAAATCCTTCCTCTGCACCGGATTCCTCGGATATGCCACTGCGTTCTCGTTCCTTGCAGTGGCCCAGGGGATGCCCCAATTCGTTTCCGGACTCCTCTTCCCGGTCGGATACGTGATGGTCGCGATCCTGGGGCTGGAGATGGCCACCGGGAATTTCTCGGTCATGGGCATGGGTGTCGTCGCCAGGCGAATCAGGGTGGGCGAACTGCTCGATAACTGGGGGCTGACCCTCTTGGGGAACCTCATCGGCGGCGTCGTATTTTCCGCAATTCTCTGGATCGTCATCACGCGAGCCGGAAATATCGCTGGAGGGGGACTTCTCGGCGCACAGCTCATGAAGGTGGCCGAACACAAGGTGGCCTACAAGGAACTGGGAGGTACCGGCTTGCTCGTGGCTTTCGCGTCCGGCATTCTATGTAACTGGCTGGTCAGTCTCGGTCCGATCCTCTCGCTCGCCTCTCGCTCGATCGTTGGAAAAGTCGTCGTCCTGTGGTTGCCTTTCTCGGTCTTCTTCGCGCTTGGATTCGAGCATGCCATCGTTAATATGTTTCTTCTGCCGATGGGGATCATGCTGGGCGGAAATTACAGTGTAGCCGACTGGTGGATGTGGAACCAGATCCCGGTCACGCTCGGCAATATCATCGCCGCGCTGGTATTCAACAGCAGCCTGCTGTATTTCGCCAGTAAGCCGAAGCTCGCGCATATGACCTCGGATGGCGCCGGGGGTGAATACAAGGACGGTTGATCACTATGCCGTGATCTTGGCGCGTTTCCGCTTCAGGACTCCGACGAGAAGAAGGGAGATCGCCGCCAGGCAGATGAAGACCGCGAACCCGTTCGCGTAACCCTTTACCCCCTGGACCTGGACGATGGTTCCCATGAGCGGCGGGATCGCGAACCCCCCGAAAGCTCCGAGCCCACCCACCCACCCTGCGGCGCCACCTACCGCCTCGGGGATCTCCTGTGCGACCAGTTTGAAGACAGCCGCGTTGGCCACTCCCATTCCGATGGCCATCAGGACCTCGGAGGCGACGGAAAGGGTGAAGTCCCCTGAAAGAGTCATCAGGATCGCTCCGGCCATCATGATCCCCAGCGCGAAGAACCCAGTGACCTCTCCACCGATTCGGTCGGAAAGGTACCCGCCGCCGACCCGAACGAGGGAGGCGATGATCGAGAAGACGCCGGCAAGCGTCCCCGCGAGGATGGGTGTAGCCGAATAGAAGGAGGTCCAGTAAACGGGGAGCCAGGCGGTCATGGCGATAAATCCACCGAAGGTCGTGAAGTAGATTGCCACCAGAGCCCATGTTTTCCAGTTCCTCCCCGAGAGGAGAAGGCTGTCCACGAGGTTGCCGGACGGGAAGATTTCCTGGCCACGGAGTGCGGAGGCCACCTTCGCCTCCTCTACCGGCACTCCCCGTGCAACCAACTGGAAATACCATGCGTTCCGGCCAATGACGGCGTACACGGCGGTCCCCCCGGCAAGGAAGGCGAGCCATGCCAGATAGGACCAGGAGAGTCCCATGGTTACAAGTGCAAAGGGCAGCAGGAGCGTGAAGATCCCGGGGGCGAGGTTTCCGATCCCCGCGTAAGTACCCAACGCTGTCCCCTGCCGGGCCTTGGGATACCAGTACGCAACTTGGCCGATCCCGACGGAAAAAGTGGCGATCCCGCACCCGCATAAAACGCCGAGGACGAGGATCAGCGGGTAGAAGGAGTGGGTCATCCGGCCCGGATAGTAGGAATGGAGGGTCAGGAAAAGCCCGGCCATGCCGATGATGGAGAGGACGAGGAGGACCAGGAAGGGCTTCCTCCCACCGGTCGTATCGACCCATGCGGAGAACGGGATCCTGAGGAGGGATCCCGAAAGGGAGGGGGCGGCCACGAGAAAACCGACCTCGAGGGGGCCAAGGCCCATGATACCCTTGAGGCTCTTCGCGGTGGGACCGAAAAGGGAGACCGCGGCAAAGCCGATGAAGAATCCGAGCGTTGCTCCGGCCAGCCCCTGGGCCGGTGTTCCGATCGTCGTGAAGACCGCGTTCGGTTCGGCCCTCATTTTGCCCTCCCTCCCGAAATTGGTCCATGGGCCGATCAGGAGCTTAACGGATCGCAGCTGAGCCACATATCGACGAAAATTATAATATAACCAACAGCCTACCGCGCCGTCAATATGACCCCCAGGCTTGCGGGGGGGTGGCTTGCGGGGGGGTGTCGCCGAGTGCAGGAAGCGGGTATTATAAATGCATGTGCCGGATGATCGCGTTCGCCTCCGTCGAGGCCCAGGACGTCGCGCCGCACCTCGCCTCCCTCGCCCGGTTCTGCGCGTCGGGGAACCTCGTCGCGGGCTGGGAGAGGCGCCCGGGGGGAAATCACCCGAACGGGTGGGGGGTCGCCTGGCGCGCGGGGGACGAGATCCGGATGGTGAAAAGCGGAAATCCCGCCGCGTCCGACCCGCTCCTTTCCGACATGCGCGCCGTGACCGACCGGTTCATCGGCCACGTCCGATACGCGTCGAATCCGGAAACGGTATGCGCCGCAAACTCGCACCCGTTCCAGGCGCTGGGAGTGACCCTCGCCCACAACGGGACCTTTTACGGGAAGATCGGCGCGGAGGGAGATGTCCGCAAGGTCAGCGATACCGTGGTCTTCCTCGAACTCCTCGAGGACCGGTGGGTCGAGCGGACGCTGGCGGGGTTATCCGAAACGCTTCGGGGGATTCTCTCCGATCGCGAGCTGGTGGGGGAATATTCCGCGGCGAACCTGCTGATCGCCGCCGGCAACGAGCTCTTCGCGTTCCGGCGGTTCCACCGGAACGGGGAATATTACACGCTGTACCTGAAATCCGGAGAAGGGCTCGCGGTCGTCGCGAGCGAGCCGCTGGACGCGGATCCCGGGTGGCGCCTCCTCGCGGACGGGGAGCTGGTCGAACTTTCGCCGGGCGCTCCCCGTTCCATCCTTCTCACCGCGTTGCCATAAGCGCCGTCAATGGGTCCGGGAGTGCTTCGCGATGTCCTCGGCGACCTCGCCCACGGTCTGCTTCATGAACCGGTCGGATTTCTTCTTGGCGGATTCCCCCG
>ERZ1292633.1054-Hain-H41-02um-R1-1054-length-30276-cov-9_pt1 | contig 29627 bp, 24 predicted proteins | sample MGYA00564406_ERZ1292633 | MGnify/ENA primary metagenome ERZ1292633 (study PRJEB36523, sample SAMEA6512639) | groundwater metagenome | collected 2019-01-08 | study: AquaDiva: Metagenomics assemblies of 32 groundwater samples
ATATACAATGGCCTAATGTGCGCCACGGATATCAAAAACAAATTGGCATATTGGCATTTCTGGTTGCTTGCTTTTATACTGTCTCACTACCGATTTTGTATCCAGAGACATACTGGTATGGTTTGGGTGAGAATTTGTTCACCGCCGACGTGATTTTTGGTGGCTTAGCCATGCTGATTTTCGGTTCAATGGTAGTTGGTAGTTCACGCTTGGTCGCTTCTCACATTAAACAGGAGACAGTTAAATTTATATTGGGTTTGGGATATGTGGGATATGCTTTTTTGGTGATAAGGGCTATTTTAATCGATTGGGGATTGTGGGAGACTTGGTTTTTGACGCTCCATGGCTTTCCTCCGGGCCGGTTGATTTTATCGGTCATTGCAGTGGGAGTACTATCGCTTAGGGTATCAATCCCAGTCCATAGGCTTCTAGTAAATCAAAATAGTCAAGGGTAGTTTTTTATTGTGTAACATACTGAAACTATATGTTTTTATTACTAATTGTGGGCAAGTAGTAGAAGATATGAAAAAGGTTTTCTAATATATAGATTATTATCTATATATTATTTATGAAGATCCCACAACAATGTCTATCAATCTTGCAAGCAGCCGATGGCAAAGCTCTCGCTACGTTTAGTGCCGAGTCGGGAGCGCATGTGGTGCCGGTATCGAGTATTCGGATCGAAGGCGATACCATTTTGTTAGTAAACTACTTTTTCGGCCAGACATTGAAAAATATTGAAAAAAATCCAAGGGTATCGCTCGCAGCCTGGCAAGGTTTGGAGGGTTTCCAAATTAAAGCCACCGCTCGTCATGAAATAAACGGTGAAGTATTTGACTCAGTTGTGGCGTGGATTAAAGAGACTATTCCGAGTCGGGTAGTGAAGGGGGTGGTAGTCCTCACACCGACCGAGATCTACGACGTCAGTGCTGATTCCACCCGGGCGGGAACTATAGTATTCTAGGTCTATCATGGATTATAAAATCGAAAAAAAGTACCCAATACCGAAATGGATCCCCAAGACAGTCTTGCAAGAAGAACACCTTTGCCCTGACTGTTTTAAAGTGGTCGGGGTACGCAGTCGATATACACTTGTTTGCGCGCTGGGGAAACTAAAAAATGGTGCGACGGTGACCGAACTCACAAAGGTACTAAAGCTCAAACAGCCGACCGTCACGCACCATCTAAATGTTTTGAGATCGGTTGATGCTGTTGCTGTGAAAGAAGTGGGGCGAGAACGGTGGTATTCTCTAAATCGAAAAGCACACTGCTTTGAGGAATGTCAGATCCCGTATAAGTAATCAAAGCCAGCTAGAAGCGAAACTTCTGATAAATAGAGACGTCACATTTTCCTTCCCTAGGTCTTGCCTAGGGCGGGTTTGATTTGCCCGACGTTTACTTTTCTCATATCTTTGTTATAGTGTCTCGCATACAGGCTCATGACAGTTGGTCTCACTGCGAAAAGGCAGTCAGGTAATGTCCCGTTTGGGATGCCAGCCGAGGTCCATTTTCTATTTTGAAATGGGGTCGAAGCCTAGGGTATGGAATTTTTTCATACCGTGGGTCTGTTTACATTAAAATTGTTCACAAACTATTATGGCCATTACGAAAGCCAAAAAAGAAACCATCCTCAGTAAGCTCGAAGGAGTGAAAGGGGAAGCGGAATCAATTGTATTTGTGAAGTTCAACGGCATGGCCGTGTCCGACACAACTTCAATGCGCGAAGAACTACGTCAGAAAGGCGTCGGTTACTTTGTCGCCAAGAAAACGCTCATGAAGCGAACCTTCGGTGAGGCGTTCACCGGGGAAATGCCGCAACTCGATGGCGAAATCGCTATCGCGTACAGTACTGAAGCAATTGCTCCAGCCCAGAACATCAAAGAATTTGCAGCGAAGTATAAGAACAACCTAGCGATTGTCGGTGGAGTATTCCAGGGTGTATTCAAGAATCAGGCAGAAATGACTGAAATCGCGTCTATCCCGTCACTCCAAGTCCTCCGTGGTATGTTTGCCCAATTGATTAACTCACCACGTCAGCGATTCGCTGTTGTGCTCAGTAAAGTTGCAGAGACTAAATAATCTTAAACGAATTACGCGACTCTAAATTAGAAAATCTTAAAGAATCATTATGACACAAGAACAAATCATTGAAGCGGTAGAAAAGATGACCGTTCTCGAGCTTAATACTCTCGTGAAGGCAATTGAAGAGAAGTGGGAAGTATCAGCCGCTGCTGTTGCAGTAGCTGTCGGAGCGGCTGGCGGTGACGCGGCAGAAGAAAAGACTGACTTCGCTGTCGAACTTACCGATGCCGGTGCCCAGAAGATTGCTGTTATCAAGGCAGTAAAGGAAGCACTTGGTCTTGGCCTTAAAGAAGCTAAGGACGCAGTAGACGGCGCTCCAGCCGTACTTAAGGAAGGAATGAAGAAGGAAGACGCTGAAGCCCTCAAGGCTAAGCTCGAAGAAGCTGGTGCTAAAGTTACTCTCAAGTAGATTTTACTTGATAAATAAACAGCCGGCGCCTAGGCGCCGGCTGTTTATTTATATATAAAACCTGGTGCTTGCGGCACCAGGGTATTGGTTAATGGCGACAGAAACGTCGGCGTTTAGGCGGAAAATTTGGACGCATGCGCCGTGTCCGTTCTGCGCTTAAATGCTGAAATTGGGAATGTTCGACTTGCGACATGGTGCCCTCAACACATTTCTTGATGAGGAAGTTAATTTTCTGGTCCAGTGACCATTCACGCGATGACATACAGGTTCTCCTTCTGGTCACAGAATATCCTTGTTTTCATAGGATGTCTAATAGAGCTTGTTTCAAACACGCTCCAACCATACTGTCGATACCTGTGGAAAGCCTATCTTTGTTATAATCCAAGGACTGATATGGCTGATCCGCTTTCGATTCTGTTTGGTAGCACGGCTCGTGTTAAATTACTACGCTTTTTTCTCTTTAACCCTTCCAAAGAATTTATCTTTGATGAAATCAGCAAGCGCGCTCGCTTGGTACGTCGCACGGCCAAGACTGAGATGTCAGCGCTTGAGAAAGCGGGGGTAATCCGCACCAAGAATGTTCTTATAGATATTCCTGGGAAAAAAAGAAAGATGAAAGCAATTGCCTACACGCTCAATAAAGATTTTCAGGAGCTTCAAGCCTTGCAAACTTTCCTGTTTGAAACAGCGCCAATTGACGGCAAGAATCTTCTCAAGCATCTTCGTAAGGCGGGCGTACTCGACTTCGTTGGTATCGCTGGGGTGTTCGTGCGCGATTTTGAACAGCGTCTTGATGTGCTGTTGGCTATGAAAAAAATGTCTCTCCCGGCGGTCGAAAAGGCCATTCGTTCGCTTGAAGCAGAGGTGGGGATTGAAATTCGTTTTGCGGCTATGACATCTGAAGATCTTATGTATCGCGTAGGAATGTACGACAAATTAACCCGAGACTTTTTTGATTACAAACACAATGTGATAATCGATAAAATCGGCATTCGCGACGAAGTGAAAAGCGCCACCTACCGGATGTAGTGACATGCTATCATTCTCGTATGGTAGACATTCGTTTTGAAGGTGATTACACCACCTCAACACAAACTAGATTGCAAAAAAGTTCCCGCATCACTCAATTTTTTATTGATAGATCTTTTGGTTTTATCAAGACACCAGCTCAAGCAACAGTGGTGCAGATGATCGTTGCCGTCGCCCTTTTTGTTTTTACTGGGTATATGTTTTCTAAGTCTGGCGACACGGTGGTACCAAGCAAAACATCGCAAGAGCTTATTAACGCCACGCTTCCAATTAGGTCACGTAACTAATATCTGCATGGGGTCGAATCGAAAGTCTGGTTTTACACTCATAGAGCTTATTGTAGTGGTGGCTATTATTTCTACCATCATGAGTATTGTGGTAGCTCTGGTAGGTGATGCGAAGGCCAAAGCCAGAGATACTAAGCGTCGAGCCGATCTTAATCAAATTCAGGTTGCCCTGGAACTTCATCGTAATGAGTACGGTACATTCAATGTGATAGGCGGAGGTGCCGGAGGAACCGGAATTGGCTACGTCTCTTACGAGAATGGCAATTCCTACCCAGCGGCAGTGACGCGAATTTTATACAATGAAGGCTACCTGGCACAACCTATTATAGAGGACCCACTACAATCACCGGGATACATGATTAACATTTGTAACAACGGTCAAGCATATGCCCTTTCTGCCACTCTAGAATTTCCCACCGCACTCGATATTTCAGGGCTTCAAACTAGCTGTAATGGCAGTGGTGCGGCTGGAGCTTACAGTCTGTACGGAAAGAATGTGGCTAGGAAAAACGACTAGTTTCTGGGGAAAAACCTGGGTACAGGATAGGGGACAAATAATCCAGACTAAGTGCTTGACTTTATTTCTATTTCCTATAAGATATCGGTCACGTATATGAATTTATTTGCAGAAACAGCAGTCTTGTAGCAAGTGTCTCGCATCTGCGAAATAGCTTGCCGCGAGAGTCGCGGCTTTTTTCTTCACAAAATTCAAAGAGGTACGCGGTTCGTTGATAACTGCATATTCGAAGGAGACAGATTGATAAGGTCTGTCTCCGCAAGTCCTGGTGTGGAATCGACGCCCGCCAGGCATGGTTGTGGTAGCCCTCTTAGCAAGCGGGGCACACAACCCAGGTAAACGTCTACCGGGTTAAGAATTGAGTTTGGTTTTGCAACCGCTCAGGTCTTTTCGTCCCCGGTAGACATGAATAATGTTACGAATCTTGTAGGGTTCGTAACATAGTCCGCAGTATGTATCTGCGGACGACACTCAAAATGTGCAGCGGTGCACAAACGTTCTGCCAAGTGAACGCACACCAATGTGGTGCGCAACGTTCCTTGCAGAACTAAAGGGTGTATGGTGGATACCTTGGTATCAAGAAGCGATGAAGGACGTGATATGGCTGCGATAAGTTTCGGCGAGGTGCCAAATAACCTTTGACCCGGAAATTTCCGAATGGGGAAACCCTCCTGCTTTCAGCAGGAACCTATGTATGTAGGTGCGCACCTGGGGAAGTGAAACATCTCAGTACCCAGAGGAATAGAAAGCAATATACGGAACTTTCTTTCTGATCAGATTTATCGCAAGATAAGCCATTATGGTCAGGAAGAAGGTTCTTGCGATTCCCTTAGTAGCGGCGAGCGAAACGGGAACAGCCCAAACCATACGTATTTATATGTATGGGGTTGTAGGGCGGAATTAGCATTTAGTTGCGAAGAGTTACAAAGTTGATATATAGGAAAACGCGTTGGGAAGCGCGACCCCAGAAGGTAATAGTCCTGTATCCGAAATGTATCAGCCTCTTTTGGTTCCGTTCCTGAGTAGTCCGAGACACGAATAGCTCGGATGAATCCACCAGCACTAACTGGTAAGGCTAAATATTCTTGATGACCGATAGTGAACAAGTACCGTGAGGGAAAGGTGAAAAGAACCCCGGAGAGGGGAGTGAAATAGATTTGAAACCATACACCTACAAGGAGTCGGAGCCTCAGTTTACTGGGGTGACGGCGTGCCTATTGAAGAATGAGCCGGCGAGTGTACCTTTATCCCAGTCTAAGTGGCAACCCCACGGAGGCACAGTGAAAGCGAGCGTGAATAGCGCGAATTATATGGGGTAGGGGTACGACCCGAAGCGGGATGAGCTTGCCATGAGCAGGGTGAAGCGACTGTAATAGGTCGTGGAGGCCCGAACCGGTTGGCCGTACAAAACCATCGGATGACTTGTGGTAAGGAGTGAAAAGCTTATCGAATTCCGTAATAGCTGGTTCTCTCCGAAACAGCTTTTGGGTTGGCGTCGCGTGGTCCCACTGGGGGTAGAGCACTGGAAAAGAAGAACAGGGAGAAATCTCGTCTTCTTTATCAAACTCCGAATACCAGATGGTTATAGCGCGGCAGTTAGACTATGGGGGAGAAGCTCCATTGGTCGAAAGGGGAACAGCCCAGATCGCCAGTTAAGGTCCCTAAATATATGCTCAGTGCAACTTGAGGAAGTGAGGATTCACAAACAGCCAGGAGGTTGGCTTAGAAGCAGCCATCCTTTAAAGATAGCGTAATAGCTCACTGGTCGAGAGTCCTTGCGCCGAAGATGATCGGGGCTCAAGCATATTACCGAAACTGCGGATTCGTATCTATGATACGAGTGGTAGGAGAGCGTTCTGTTCTGCGATGAAGGGGTGGCGGGAGCCTACCTGGAGCGTACAGAAGTGAGAATGCCGGCACAAGTAACCGCAAGATGGGTGAGACCCCCATCCGCCGAAATACCAAGGTTTCCTTCGCGATGGTGATCATCGAAGGGTTAGTCGGTCCTAAGGAAATCCCGAATGGGGGATCCGATGGATAGCAGGTTAATATTCCTGCACACTGTTATGTTCCTATGGAGGGACGGAGTGTTGTATCTAGAGCCCCTTATTGGATTGGGGTAGGAGCTATGAGGACGTTACTTAGGCAAATCCGGGTAACAATAGTCCAAGTAGGGTCTAAATGTGCGGCTACGGCCAAGCAAATTTTAGAGAGCACGCTTCCGAGAAAAACTTCGTTTGGGTTAAGCATAATGGTTCCGTACCGCAAACCGACACAGGTGGTAGAGTCGAGAAGACTAAGGCGAACGAGTGAGAGGTCCTCAAGGAACTCGGCAAAATAGCGGCCGTAACTTAGGGATAAGGCCCGCCTCCATAGCAATATGTGGGGCCGCAGCGAAAGATTTCCTGCCGACTGTTTATCAAAAACACAGCTCTCTGCGAAGACGTAAGTCCATGTATAGAGGGTGACGCCTGACCTATGCTGGAAGGTTAAATACGGGGGGTGCAATGAGATTCGTCTTGTTGTGCTGGACTGTATAAGCCCCAGTAAATGTCAGCGATAACTATAATCGTTCTAAGGTTCAGTATATTTCTTTTGAAGTATGCTGAACGGACTAGAACGATTGTAGGATAACAGCCTAGCCATAGTTACCTAACCTTCTTAAAAAAGAAGGATTGTCCAAATGCAACCAACAAGAGACCAAATGTTGCACACCTCAGCATGCAAATGCATATATTTATTTATATTTCATCTGTGATGGTGGTGAAGATAGAGTCCTATTGTGAAATGTTTCTCATAGCAATATGAGGGAAGAAGGGGATATAGAGCGTATTTCCTTGTCGGGTAAGTTCCGACGTGCACGAATGGCGTAACGAGTGGGAAACTGTCTCGAGGACCTGCTCGGTGAAAATACAATCCCGGTAAAGATGCCGGGTACCTGCAGTTAGACGAAAAGACCCCAGGAGCTTTACTGTAGCTTCGTATTGGGGCTGTTGAATTAATGCGTAGTATAGGTGTGAGACTTTGAAGCGGGCTTTCGGGTACCGTGGAGTCGCCAGTGAAATAGCACCCTTTATTTTGGCAGTCTCTAACCAGCAAGGAAAAACCTTGTTGAGACAGTGCGTGGCAGGCAGTTTTAGTGGGGCGCTACCCTCCCAAATCGTAACGGAGGGGTCTCAAGGTTGGTTAATCGCGAATGGAAACCGTGATGATAGTGTAATGGCATAAACCAGCTTGACTGTAAGACGTAGATGTCAAACAGACACGAAAGTGGAGCATAGTGAACCGATGGTACGCGTTAGATGCGGCCGGAGATTACCCGATAAAAGTTACCCTGGGGATAACAGGCTAGTCGTGCCCAAGCGTCCATAGCGACGGCACGGTTCGGCACCTCGATGTCGGCTCAACTTATCCTGGGGCTGGAGCAGGTCCCAAGGGTTTGGCTGTTCGCCAATTAAAAAGTTACGCGAGCTGGGTTTAGACCGTCGTGAGACAGGTTGGTCTCCTATCTACTGCAGGCGTCGATACTTGAAGAGATTTGTCCCTAGTACGAGAGGACCGGGATGAACGAACCTCTGGTCTATCGGCTGTAACGCCAGTGGCACCGCCGAGTAGCTATGTTCGGAATGGATAACCGCTGAAAGCATCTAAGCGGGAAGCCAACTCTAAGATGAGGTATCATTAAGTCCCCAGAGAGATTATCTGGTTGATAGGCACTAAGTGTAAGCACAGTAATGTGTGTAGCTGAGGTGTACTAATTGGACGTATGTTCTGCAAGGAACGTTGTGTATCACACGAAGCAGAATTGAATTATTTCTTTGTTGGTCATCGGTAAAATGTTTGTCGCTGGACTTAGGTCCCGCTCCAATCATTTTCCTCGACCGCCTCGAACTAATTTCAATTCTGTCTCGTGCAGAAGAAACTGCACATTTTGAGTTTAAAAGTTTACCTGAAGTTTGTGTTTTGTAAGAAGGGAAGCGGATGACCTCCCAAGTGAGTCCGCCTACCTGGCAGCGGTCGTTGGTTGGTTCCCTTAATGCCAATCCTGTCCAGCGACCGCTGCTTTCCCGGCTTGAACAGTGACGACAACCCCTCCCGATCTGTGCCTGCCCGGCTCCAGGGTGCAGCAGTGCTTCTGTTCTCCGAGGTACTGCTGCATTCCTTCGTTCTTTGAAGTTCGCGAGTAAAGTACTCGCACCCTTCTTACAAAACACAAACAAAATCGAATATGCATATTTCAACCGCGTGACATGGTTACGACGGGGTGTGGGTATCACTGTAGCTATATGCGCTTTGGTATCCTGCAGAGGATAATCAGTAATGGTGGGCAATTGTCACCGTGAAATAATCGTATCCTCGTAGGTGCGATACCTACCATCCCGACCATCCCCAACTTAATCAAGTTGGGACTATGTCACACGGTTGAATCAATGACAAACAAAATATTGAAAGTTTTAAGTTGGTGCTTAAGCGGAGGGGGTACACCCGTTCTCATTCCGAACACGGAAGTTAAGCCCTCCATCGCTGAAGGTACTGCGCAAGCGGAAGAATAGGTAGGCGCCAACTTAAAGCATTTAATACTCCTAAAACAAAAGACACCATGAAGGTGTCTTTTGTTTTAGGTGCTACAAGCAGTAGGGTTGGCAGCGAAAAGCACCAACTTTCACCACAAGGGTATTCCCGAAATTATAGTCAGCTAAAGCTTCCTTAATTTCCAGGTCAAGCATTTAATAAATGAACAAACGAGCCGAAGGCGACTATTGTGAATTTATGCAGGCGCTTAGCATATTTCGACCGCTAAGGGAGAAATAGGCTGTAGCGAGCTGCACCACTCCTAAGATAAAGTCTCGCGTAAGCGGGGCTTTTTCTGTAGGCAGGCTCATACTGTCCAGTACTTAATGCTGGACATTATTTAAGGTTGGTTACTAATTTTAAAGCTAATTTGTTATACTGTGCGACATGCGAAATACTATTACTCACCCTGGGGCCGACAATCTGGTGTATGAAATACGGGAGATTGTTGGTGTGGCCAATAATATTGAAAAGCTAGGGCAACCCATCATCTGGGAGAATATTGGTGATCCGATTGCGAAGGGGGAGACGGTGCCGGAGTGGATTAAGGAACATGTGGCAGAGGCACTGAAGGATGACAAGACGTATGCGTATTCGCCGACGATGGGCTTACTCGAGACCCGTAAATATATCGCCAACGAACGAAACCTCGAAGGCGGTATTCAAATTACTCCAGACGACATCCTCTTCTTTAACGGACTGGGTGATGCGATTTCAAAAATTTATCGCAGTCTACATCCCTCAGCAAGAGTAATTGGCCCCAACCCAGCTTATCCGACCCACTCTTCAGCCGAAGCTGCCAATGCCGACAGTCCACACATTACCTATCCGCTTGATCCGCACAATGGTTGGCAGCCAGACTTTGAAGTGCTGGAACGAAAGCTAGAAGAAAATCCACACATTACCGGAATTCTTATCGTGAATCCTGATAACCCAACTGGGTTCGTGTATCCACCAGAAACCATGCGCCGCATTGTCGCATTGGCTAAAAAGCACAACCTCTTTATTATCTCTGATGAGATTTACTCCAATCTTGTCTTTGATGGGGTAGAGTATCAGAAGCTAGCGGCGTTTATTGACGACGTCCCTGGTATTGCGATGCGGGGCGTGTCAAAAGAATTTCCTTGGCCGGGCGGACGGTGTGGTTGGGTAGAATTTTACAACCGCGCACAAGACGCTGACTTTGATAAATACTGCCAATCCCTGATCGACGCCAAAATGCTTGAGGTATGTTCAACGACCTTGCCACAACGACTGATTCCAATTGTCATGAAAGATGAGCGTTATTACCCTTATCTCAAAGCTCGTACCGCAAAGTATGCTAAAAGGGCCGACCTCGCTGCCCGCATTCTTGGCGAAATCCCCGAGCTCATCATTCACAAACCACAAGGAGCGTTTTATATGACTGTAGTTTTTAAAGACGGTGCACTTAAAGCCAGTCAGAAGCTGGAGATTACAAATCGGGAAGTGGCTGAGTATATAGAATCATTAATTACTCCCGATTTTAGCTACGATAAGCGTTTCGTTTACTACCTTCTCGCCGCTACTGGTATCTGTGTGGTGCCACTCATGAGCGGCTTTAACTCTACTTATCACGGCTTCCGCTTCACCTTACTTGAACCAAATAGCGAATCGTTCGAGAATTACATAAAGATACTCAAAGATTCACTAGACACCTACCTGAAGAGTTAATCAGACCCACCTTTCTTTTTTACTGTTTTTTGCGCTACACTATAGAAGTGTTTAATTTTAGTTTTTCTAAACATTCTCTTATGTTTCGCTCTATTACGACGACCGTCTTTTTGGCAATATTTTTATTACAAGTAAATGTGGCCTGGGCGGAGGAGCCGCTCCAGGCAGCAGACACCAATCAACCAATCGTCACGGCTAATACCTGTGATTTATACCTAAAACCTGGCTCGGTTGCTTTTAGTATTGAACCGTCAACTAAGCAGACAGTACCAGATGCCGAGCTGCAATTTCTGGGTAAAGTTAAGAACACAAATAACTACCCAGTATTGAAGGCTGATATTTTGGCGCGGGTTTACTACGCTAAAGATATTGATAACGCCAAGGATGATGTATTGCTAGAACAGTTTACTCCCACCGAAGGTCTAACCATGGGGGCTGCTACCGAGCTGCCATTTGGATTTACTTGGCACATTCCGAAGGATAGCCCCGAAGGTAGCTATTACGTAGTGTTGTCCTTGAGAAGTTCTGATTCCTACGAACCAATAACCTTTGACGCAAAAAGTGACGTGGTTGGTAATCGAACCGACTTCACGGTTGAAAATGATGCACCGACCAAACTGGTCACACTGAGATCAGAGACGGCAAAACTGGGTGCTGATATTTACGATAATACTAGCCCGACATCGTTTCAATCAGCGGCCGACGGACTTTCAGTTAGTGTCGAAATCGAAAACCCCAGCGCTAGTGAAAAGAAAGTACCGTTGCAGTGGAGTCAATACGCCAATGATGCTTCAGATGAAAGTCAGCTTCGCTACCGAACAACCCGGCTCGTCACTTTAGCCGCCGGAGAAAAAAAGACGCTTGTCTATGAAATACAGCCCCAAAGTGAAGGTCTGGTCGAAGTGACCGCCGTGACTCAAGAAGGAGAAAGCAAAAGTATTGTTCCGATTCGCTTTATACAGACCGGACACCCCGCCAGCGAGATGGTGTTTGGAGGTCTAGCAGGAACATTGTTTACGGCTGGGGGGGAGCAGACAATTTTCAGCTGCTTAAAACACCATGAGCCAAAGTTAGCTTCTTCGTATAGTCTCATGTTTACCCTCAAGGATGCGGAAGGGAATACCATCCATACTTTCGAACAACCACTCACAGCTGCTACCTCATCAGAAATGGTTTCTAGCACCTTCACCCCAGATAAGCCGTATGGTCAGGCGATGTTGCAGATGTCTTTAAAATATAACGGCGTTATCGTAGAGGAAGCCACGTCAATCTATGATTGTTCGGTCATTGACCCCACCAACTGTCCGGCCGAAAACATCACTAATAATATATTTATGAAATACGGTATCTATCTGCTACTAGTGGTCGTCATTATCGCTCTGGCTATTGCTATCGGGGTTTATGTAGTCAAGAAGCGGCGTTCGTATATTGTGGCACTGTTGTTTGCGGGGCTGTTCTTTTCAGTGTCGTTTATCGTCCCTAGCAACGTTGCTTTGGCTTCGCACGCTAGTTCCTGTGTACTCGGTCCGGAAGAACCGATGAATGATATTGACGGTTTTGTCGATATGCGCGGTGCCTACGAGTGTCAGCCGCTTAACTACATCGACCCCCTCCACGGTGGAAACCCACTATCACATATGAACAATCGTTACGCTGACTGCGGCTCACTGGGTGAAGGGGATATGTCACCAGATGGTGCTTGTCTTTCGAGGATTAAATTCTCTCCTCCATCTGGTCCAGCCTGGAGGTGTGAGTTATTTGTACACGAATGTGTCGCGAACAGCTCGTTTAATGTTGACCTAGGCTGTGGAGCCCAAGATCTCTGGCTGGGAATGAACTGTGTGGCGGGGGAAGAGTTACGAGGTGACTGTGCCCCAGACGAACGAGGCTGGACACGATCTACCCCCACCACTCGTAGTTGTTCAATGAATCCCTTTAGCTACACGGGTAATAAAGGCACTTGTGTGCCTGACGCGACCTGTGTTCCAGCTAGTTGTGGTGACATTGGTTCCAGCTATCTTTGGAATGGAATCAATTGGGATGATTACAGTGCAACTTATATTAACTGGACACCCTCATTGGTCGGTATTGGTATGAGTCAACCCCCTGGAGCTTGGAGCGGCCCTCAGTATTTGGGTTCTGGTGTGACCTGGACAAACGCCAATACGCTTACTTGTACTGGCGCCCCGGCAAGTTCTTGTACTTGGAATTATGTTGACGGATCAGATATGACAGATCTATGGGGCAATGTGTATAGCAGTTGTCGTTTACCCGGAATTAATTCTCTCCCGCAGTGTGCCTCGGGGTTGTCTGTGAGTTCTGATGGTACGGCTGCACCAGCGGGGTCGCCAGCCGCTTGTAAGTTGAGTTCTTGTGAAAAATTACGGAAAGTCGGCCCTGGCTGTTCATTGGGAGCAACTACCGATTTAAAGATTAACAGCAGTGACGGACCAGTGTCTGTGAATAAAAACAGCACTCTAGATCTTTCATGGGAGGCATCTAACACTACTCTTTCAAGCTGTACATTATATGGAGCTGATTTGCCTAGCGGCTCGGTTTCGGTCGGCCAGACAGGCACTTTGTCAGTTCTAGCCACAATGAGTGATACTTATAGCCTACAATGCGGCAGCGCGGCTGGAGATACTGACCAAGTCCAAGTCTCTATCGTCAACCAACCACCAAACGCTCCTGCTATCGCACACCCAACTAACAATGCTCCGTTTGGAGTAGATACTACTTTCACGGTCAGTGCCACTGATCCAGATAACGACAATGTTTTCTACGAGATTGATTGGGATATGGATGGTAACCAAGATGAGACTTCAGCTACAGTTCCAAGTGGAGTAGGGGTATTCGCTATTCATAATTGGTTGGTAAGCGGCTCCCAGACTTTCCAAGCTCGCACGGTCGACACCGCTGGTGCTCGTTCTGGTTGGACCCAGAAAAGTATTACTATCGACTTGCCTTCAGTTGCTACCGCTGTGCTCGAGGCCTCAGTCAACGGCGGTGCCTGGTCGACTGCCGACCAGACCGTCAACAGCAGCGACGGAGTGGCTCTACAGTGGAGCAGTAGCGGAGCTACGGATTGTTCAGGTACAGGTAGTGGCTTCACTCCATCAGGAACTAGCGGTAGTGACAACGTTAATACTCCAGCCGCAAATAGTAGTATCCTGTTTGATATTACCTGTACTGGTCCAGGTGGAAATGGTACCGACAACCTGACCATTACCACCCGTCAACTACCCAACCTCACTATTGGTCAAAGCCAACCAGCCTTGTTTGGTACCTTCGACCCAGTTACCAGCACCTACAATCAGGTCACTGTTTACATTCTCACCCAAAACCTAGGTGGTAGTGACACTACTAGTGCAGTCGATTACCTGCTCGAATTAGATATTAACAACGATGGCGATTATGCTGACCCAGGAGAAACTGTGAATAGAAGCAATGGAGTAGGTATGCTAGCTGTTGGTAATGTAGAGAATGACAGCGAAATTGTCACCGACCCAGCAGGCATCTCGTTTGGCTCCCACAATGTTCGGATTACTATCGACTCTTCAGGCAATCCAGGCAAAGTGGTTGAGACTACCGAAGGCAACCTTATCCCAGGTGATAATGTATATAATGGCATTGTCACTGCGGCTCCGCCTGATCCACTTCTTTCTATCTTAGCCAACCCAATCCGTGTCCAAAACGGACAAAACACCGTTGTTGCTTGGAGTGTCGGTAATCCATACCGTATGAGTTGCTCTATTTATGGTCCAGGCCTGGCGCCAACTCCACCCTTCGATCCTAGCGTCAGTGGTTTTAGTGGCGGCAGTGCGCCAGCTGGTCCGATCACTGCTAAGAGTGAGTACACTATCGCTTGCGACGCTGCGGGCACCATCTTTACCGACACTGTCATCGTGGAAGCCGAGGGAGTGATTGAGGAGATTTAATTGAAAATGACCGGCCCCCAAGGGCGTCGGCCATTTTCTTTGTTACAATAGAGTGAATGAAAAAGTTTAGAAAGTGGGCATTTTGGCGAAGAGTGCAATATGGACTAGGATTTTTCTTTATCTTAGGACTGGTTTCAACGGGTGTCTACCGAATCTACTTCTATTCTCCAGGAGATTGCTTTGACACCATGATGAATAATACTGAATCTGGAACTGACTGCGGTGGCGCCTGTGTCCGTATTTGTACCGCCACTATCACTCCACCTAAAGTCCTGTGGGCTAAGAGTTTTGAAATTACGGACGGGCAATACAATGCGGTGGCCTATATTGAAAATCAAAATCAAATCGCCGCCACACCAGAACTTAAATACACCTTCGAATTCTTTGCGGGTGATAAAAAAGTAGGCGAAAAGAGTGGCACTACCGTGTTGCCACCCAAGAGTATTTACCCGATCTTTGAAGGTCGGTTGTACTTCGACGAATCAATCACAGAGACTAAGCTTACCGTGGAGCCAGCTGAGCTATGGGTGCCAACCACCCTTGGTCGCGAACAATTTAAGACCACCAGTCTAGACTTGATAGCGGTTGATACCGAACCCAGACTTAACGTCTCAATTGAGAATACGGCGCTGACAAAAGCGGTTGGGATTGAAGTAGTGGCCACCCTTTTTAATGCAATCGGGGAACCGATAACAGCCTCACAAACGTTCATCGACTCATTTGAAGGTCGTTCAAATAAAGATATTGTTTTCACTTGGCCACAACCACTTTCAAAAACGATTCGGAGTTGTGAAATTCCCAGTGACATCGTAATGGCGATTGACCTCTCTGGTAGCATGAACAACGACGGTGGTGACCCGCCCCAGCCAGTTACGGATGCGCTTTTGGCAGCCAAACAGTTTGTTAGTAGTTTAAAATCTGAAGACAAAGCGGCGGTAGTGACTTTTGCATCAGAAGCGGTCACGGTCAGCGAACTTTCGAAAAATCATCTAGGCACCGCCGACATTATTGGTCGTCTTAACATTAATCCAGTAGACGAACTAGGTTTCACCAATACGGCGGCCGGAATTAAAGCTGCCGCCACTGAGCTTGCATCAGCTCGTCACAGTACAGACTCACGCCGAGCAGTCGTGCTTTTGACTGATGGCTTACCGACCGCCCCAGGTGATACGGCTAACATTATGGAAGAAACAAAAATCACCGCTAAGACTTTAGCTGAGAGTGGAGTGGAAGTGTATGCTATTGGGCTAGGTAAGGGTGTCGATACGGCCTTTATTGCAACTCTAGCTTCTAAAGGAGAGAATGCTTACTTGGCTCCCAAGACCAGTGATTTGGAGCAGATTTACCAACAAATCACTGGCTCACTTTGTGAATCTGGAGCCACCCGTATCGATGTGATTGCGAAGACGGGCGCTAATTTTACCCCCCTCCGCTAAAGCTAGCTTTTGTGTTTTATACCAGAATTATAGGCTCACTCTAGGGTTACACTCACGTATTTAAATGTACAATTGAAAGCATGTATCGGTGGCGGACTTTTTTCTCAAGTTTTGATTGGACCTTGTTTTTGCCGGTTCTTGGCCTTACCCTGCTTGGTCTCGTTACCATGTATTCCCATATTGGAGACAACGATTTTTTTAACAAACAACTGCTCTGGATTGCGGTCGCAATGTTGGTACTAATTTTGGCGGCTGTTCCTGACTACCGTTCATTTCGAACCGGCAATACAATTTTCTGGTTTTTTCTCACCACGGTGGCTTCGTTGGCCTTGGTGCTTGTCATTGGTGAAGTGACATTAGGAGCGCAAAGTCGGTTCAATCTAGGTTTCTTCTCACTCCAGCCTGCCGATCCCGCCAAGTTGGTTTTGATCCTGGTTCTAGCGAAGTATTTTGCCAAGCGTCATGAACAAATCGGCGATTTCAAACACATCGTCATTTCTGGTGTCTATGCGGTTTGCATCTTTGGCCTGGTGTTTATCCAACCCGACTTTGGTTCGGCCGCCATCTTGTTTTTGGTTTGGTTTGGTATGGTATTGGTGTCGGGTATTAGACTTCGGCACCTACTGACTGTATTTATGATTGGAATCATAACCTTCGCGGCCATGTGGCAATTGGTATTTTTTGATTATCAAAAGGAACGAATCATGACTTTCCTTGACCCTTTAGCTGACATCCAAGGTTCAGGCTATAATGCTTATCAATCAACCGTAGCTATTGGTTCGGGCGGGCTATTAGGAAAGGGGGTAGGGTATGGCACTCAGTCAAAATTACTTTTCTTACCAGAATACGAAACCGACTTCATTTTCGCAGCTTACGCTGAGGAATGGGGATTAATCGGCGTCGTACTACTGTTTGTACTTTTTGCGATAGTGGTGTGGCGCCTCTTGTATCATGCCAATAACAGTGCTACCAACTTTGAGCGTCTGTTTGCCTCAGGGGTGGCGATTCTCTTTGTCGCCCACTTCTTTATTCATATCGGTATGAATATTGGTTTGCTACCTGTAACTGGCACCACCATTCCTTTTCTTAGTTATGGTGGCTCGCATCTGATTACTGAAATGGTAGCGGTGGGTATGGTGATGGGGATGAGTCGTTATACCCAGAAACGCTACGAAGCGCCCGATCTACTTGAGGTGTAAAGAGCGAAGGTTTCATTTACCATGTGTTCGGTCGAGAACTGGGCCATCACTTTTTCTTGGAGAGCGGCGGCAAAAGTACGGCGCATGCCATTGTCCCTGATCAACATCTCAAGTGAAGTCGCTAGCATGCGATGATTTGGTTCAATCAGAAATCCATGAACACCGGATTCGATAATGTCACGATTACCAGGCAGGTCAGTCGCTATGACTGGCAGTCCAGCTAAACCAGCCTCAAGTAGAACATAGGGCAGGCCTTCTTTTTTCGAAGGAAGAATAAAAATATCAAAGGCTTTTACGTAGGTGGCAGCATCAGCGATGTAACCAAGTAAATGTACCCGGTCACTAATACCAAGGGCTTCTGCTTGGTGTTTGAGCAGATCGTATTCCTCTCCACTACCGATGATAGCTAGATGTACAGTGTGGGGAAGTTGGGCTACAGCAGCAATGGCGGCCAACCAATTTTTGTTGGGGTGCAGTTCGCCGATACCGCCGACTAAGACATGTTCGGTTGGGATATGGAGTTGTAATTCTAGGCGAGCTACTTCTTTGGTTTTAAAATCAAGCGGCGCGATTCCGTTTTTGATGCAGACAATCTTGTTGGTCATACCAGTCAAACCTCTCGCTCGTTTGAAAGTTTCGCTGGAAATCATAATCGAAACGTGAGCGGCGGCGATGGTGTAATAGGTACCGACAAAGATAAAAAGCCGTTGCCACCGTGGCCGCCAGATTTCATCGGTAGTAAGTCCATGTGAGGTAAAGACAATTTTTGGCACCTGTAGCAGCCGACCGGCCAAGGCACCGATTCCGCCCGCCTTTGAGCTAGTGACGTGTAGGACTTGGGGACGTTCGTCACGCAGTAGCCGAAGAACATCGAAGAAAGCCACCAGGTCGCTTCCGAAAGACATATTACGCATGAAGTGTTTGATCTGAACCACCCGAATATCTTCCACTCGCAACTTATCGGCCAAGAGACCAAGCGGCGCTCCTTTACCACCCATACCCCCACAGGCCACAATCACATTAGCGCCTCGCTTTTTGGCGGCCACCGCCAACTCAAACACATATTTTTGGGCACCGCCGAAATTGCTCTTGGTAATAAGGTAGATAATTTTTGGTGGCACTGCCATTGTATCTTTAGCATACCTAAGAGACAGGGCGGCGTCTATAGTAGCTTGCCAGCACACTATTTCTCAAGAAGCGCCGTAGGCGCCGCTGGTGAAACCAGCATCTTTAAAATTAGTAGTGCGGGCTTGCTATCGGGCAAAACTTCTGTAGGATTGATTTTGTTATATAACAAGACATTATGGGGGAGCGGACAAGAGAATTATTTACGTTGATTTTTGGGGATATTTTTGTATTTAACGCCGCTTTGTGGTTGACGCTACTTTTTCGTTACCTGGAAATTCCGACTGCCGAACGTTTACATGTCCACTTTTCGGCCTTTCTCACTTTTACCGTGGTATGGGTCGTGGTCTTCTTCATCCTCGGTCTCTACGACAAACACACTAATCTTTTGAAGCGTCTGCTTCTCAGTCGTATCCTCTACGCGCAAATTATCAACGTAATAGTGGCGGCGGTATTTTTCTTTGTGTTACCGCTTGGTATTGCTCCAAAAACCAACTTGGTCATTTATCTGGTGGTTTCGATTGCATTGATGACCTCCTGGCGGCTGGCTTTAGTGCCACGACTGTCGCCCAAGCAGCAACACAAAGCTATTCTGATTGCTGACGGCGAAGAAGCGATTGAACTGGCAGATGAAATTAACAACAACGATCGTTATAATTATTACTTTGTTCGGATTGTTGATTCAAAGACACTGGAAAGTACACCTGATTTTGAGGACAAACTACTGGCGCTGATTGAACGTGAAAAAATTAATTTGATTGTGGCCGACTCACGGAGTGAAGCGATTAAAAAATTTCTACCCTCTTTATTTGATTTATCATTTTTGCACTTCGCTTTCACTTTCCTAGATTTCAATTGGCTCTACGAAGATACATTTGATCGGGTGCCGATTCGCTGTCTCCAGTACGATTGGTTTATTGCCAATATTTCTCAATCCAGTAACGCTATCTACGACGCTCTTAAAAGAACCATCGACATTTTAGGAGCACTGATACTCCTGGTCCCTTCGACCTTATTGTTTCCCTTTGTGGCAGCGGCAATTAAACTAGAAGATAAGGGTCCACTTTTTTATACTACTACTAGGGTAGGGCAATACAATAAAGTAATTACTATCTACAAACTGCGCAGTAAAAATGGCCGCGATTCTAGCGCCAGTGCTCTTAAAAGTGAACTGGTCGATACCAAGGTAGGAATCTTTTTGCGTAAGACAAGACTCGACGAATTGCCCCAACTTGTCAATGTTCTAAAAGGCGACTTGTCTTTTATTGGCCCGAGACCAGAAATACCAACCCTAGCCTCAGTGTATGCTAAGGAAGTGCCGTACTATAACGCCAGGCATTTTCTCAAGCCCGGTCTCTCTGGTTGGGCTCAGATTAATAATTTTGATGTTCCGCGGGGTGGAATTGATGTGGAGCGAACCAAGACTAAGCTTTCTTACGACCTCTTCTATCTCGAGCGTCGCTCACTATTGTTGGATATCCATATCACTCTAAAAACCATCGCCACTATCATCATGCGCACTGGCACATAATGATGTATACTCGCGCCTATGATAGTAGATGGGAAAGCGATTGCCGAATCAATTTATGCTGAAACAAGGGCGCTGGTTTTGGCTTGTCCACATCCACCAGTCTTGGCGGCTATTACCTGCAATCCCAATTTCGAGACGCGAAAGTACCTTGAACTCAAAAAAACCAAAGCCGCCCGAGTGGGAATAACCTTGCGCGTAATCGAATTGCCAGAGACAGCGACCACCGATGAGGCAGTGTCCTGTATCAAGGCGGTTGTTCACCAAGTCGATGGCGTGGTGGTACAGTTACCGTTCCCGGCCCACGTCGATAGAGAAACAATTCTCGCTGCCGTACCTGTCGAGAAAGACCCAGATGGTTTTTCCTATGGAAAAAGTGAGAAAGCATGTCTACCGCCAGTAGTCGGCGCGATGGCCGAGATCGCTCGCACTCACGGGATAACATTTGAAAATAAAAATGTCGTTGTCCTTGGTGAAGGAAGACTGGTAGGGAAGCCGGTGGCTTTTTATTTACGACAAGTGGGGGCTAAAGTCACGGTTCTTACTGAAGCGGATACTTCACCCCATTTTGTCCTTAAAGCGGCCGAAGTAATTATCTCTGGAATTGGTGCACCCCACTTTGTTACTAAGGATATGGTCAAAGAAGGCATAGTAGTTTTCGATGCGGGAACGTCAGAGGATGGGGGTTTGGTGGTGGGCGACGTACGTCCCGACGTCGCCCACCAGGCCGCACTCTTCACCCCTGTTCCTGGTGGGATTGGCCCCATTACCATCGCTATTCTGCTCCGCAATCTAGTCAATTTAGTCCAGAGGTAGCTTCAGAAAGCGGTTTTATGGTATAAAAGAGCGTATTTATGAAAGAAAATTCGCCCCAAACGGAGACGTTTCTACGTTTCTTTAAAGCCGCGGTAGTGTTAGTAATAGTTGGCATCATCGCGTGGTTTATTAACACTAATGCCCTCGGAGACAATCCGAGCCAGCCTTTTAAACTAGGGCTCGACTTAGCGGGCGGTTCGCACCTTGTCTACGAGGCCGATGTCACAAAAATCGACCCAGCCGAAGTACCTGAGCTGATGGCTGTGCTCCGCGAAGTGGTAGAGCGTCGAGTCAACGCCTTTGGTGTATCAGAACCAGTAGTGCAGGTAGAAAAAAGTAGTATTGTGGCTGAACGAGAATCTAACCGTCTAGTGGTTGAGCTTCCCGGTGTGACCGACGTGAAGGAAGCCATTAAACAAATTGGTGAGACGCCACTGTTGGAATTTAAGTTGCTCGATCCAGATAGATTGGCGGAGCAGCAAACTCTAGAGTCGCTTGATTCGCTGGTAAAAAATTCCACCACCACGATCGCTATCGGTAATGCGAAAGTGAATGGCAAAGAAATCAAACCCGAAGATCCATATATAGACACTGGTTTGACTGGTCGCTACCTCGAGACCGCTAGTCTAGAGTTTGCCAATGGACAAGGTGGGCAAGTGGCCAATGAGCCACTAGTGACGGTGAAATTTAATGAAGAAGGCGCTAAGCTCTTTGCCGATATTACTCGCGCCAACGTCGGTCGCCAGCTAGGTATCTTCCTCGATGGGGAACTGTTGTCTTCACCAGTTATCAACGAAGCTATTACTGGTGGCACAGCGGTAATCTCTGGCCAATTTACGGTTGAAGAAGCCAAGACGCTCTCAAAGAATCTCAGCTTCGGGGCACTGCCAGTACCGATTACTCTCGCTAGTACCCAAACCATCGACGCCACCCTCGGGGCTGGTGTAATCGATCAAATTACTAAAGCCGGACTTCTTGGCTTCACCCTGATTGCACTTTTCCTCATCTTTTGGTACCGAGGACCTGGTGTTGTTGCTGTTATTGCACTGGCTTCATACGTTCTCATTTCACTCCTTATATTTATGCTCGTACCAGTTACACTTACCGCAGCAGGTCTAGCCGGTCTTGTGCTCTCGCTCGGTATGGCGGTGGATGCTAATGTGTTGGTGTTTGAACGTATGAAAGAAGAATACCTAGCTGGTAAGAGTAGTCAGTCTGCGATTCGTGATGGTTTTGATCGGGCCTGGTCAGCGATTCGTGACGGTAACGTCACCGCACTCCTTTCAGCTGTGATTCTTTTTTGGTTTGGCAATTCACTCATCAAAGGTTTCGCGCTTGTGCTCGGTATTGGTACCGTTATCTCAATCGTATCTGCTATCACCATCACCCGTGCCCTCCTGCTGGTTCTGCCTGATGTAAAGCGTAATGACGTTGGTCTGTGGCCGTGGTTATTCAAGACAGGCATAACAAAAAAATAGTATGTATATTATTCGAAACAAAAGATTTTTCCTTATTATTGGCGCAGCAATCGTGGCCTTGTGTCTAGGTGTTATCGCTGTGTTTGGTATTAAGCCCGGTATCGATTTCACTGGCGGTTCATTGATGGAAGTTAAGTACGTAGTCGTACCAGAAAAAGCGGTCGTTGAAGCAGCCGTAGAAGAACAAGCGCTTGGTGAATTTGCCGTTCGTCACTCTAGTAGTGAAGCGGGCGAAGGCTACCTTATCACAACTCGTGATCTCAATGAGAGTGAACGGGCGGCACTTGAAGCAAAGTTACTTTCTGTGAGTGACGGCGGCGAGCTCGTCCGTTTTACCTCAATCGGCCCAGTCATCGGACAAGAACTTAAAGACAAGGCCGTCTGGGCGATCGGGGCAGTACTGGTATTGATTATCGTCTACGTTGCTATTGCGTTTATGGGTGTTGGTGCACCTGTCTCTTCATGGGTATACGGGTTTATGACTATTGTCGTCTTGGGACACGACATCTTGGTGCCGATTGCGTTTATGAGTGTGATGGGGGAATTGGTCGCTGCCCAAGTTGATATTTTGTTCGTGACAGTGCTGCTCACGATTCTCGGATTCTCTGTCAATGACACCATCGTCATCTTCGACCGTATTCGTGAGAAGTTAAAGCAAAACCGCACTGAGACTCGTCGCAATATTCCAGTGCCAGGTGGCAAGGACGAAATAGTAATTACTTACACCCTCTTGAAACCATTTGGAGATCTTGTCGGGCAAGCGATTGACGAAACCATGAGTCGCTCAATCAACACCTCACTGACCGTACTTTTGGCCCTCTTAGCCCTCTACTTCATCGGTAGTTCGGTAACGAATATGTTCGTGCTTAGTCTCATTGTTGGAGTTATTGCTGGGGCCTATTCATCTATTTTCATCGCCTCACCACTCCTGGTCGTCTACCAAGAATGGCAGGATAAAAAGAAAACTAAGCAATAATTATGATAATCGGCATCACTGGAACTGATGGAGCAGGCAAAGGTGAGAAATGGGATGGGACCCATTTCGCAAGGCCTTGCCAGCTCGTTTGTGAGGTGACGAAAAAAACGAGCGACAAGGTGTACTGCGCCTGTAAGGCGCCCGGACCGAACCAAGTTAATATGACTCAACTAAATGTAGCTTTATGATAATCGGCATCACTGGTACAGATGGTGCAGGCAAAGGTACGGTGGTTGATTATTTGGTGACCGAGAAAGGATTTACTCACTACTCTTCTCGAGAGTTTATTGTAGCGGAAATTGAGCGCCAAGGACTTCCCGTCACTAGAAATCAAATGCGTTTAACCGCTAATGAGCTCCGGGCTCTTTACGGCGACGAAGCGGTTGTTAAACAAGCGTATCTAAGAGCGCAAGAAGAAGGGAAAGACAAAGTCGTGATTGAATCACTTCGCGCGCTGGCTGAAGCAGTGTACCTAAAAAAAGCTGGTGGCGTGTTGCTAGGAGTTGATGCTGATGTACAACTACGATTTGAAAGAGTACAGAAAAGACGCTCAGCCAGCGACCAAGTTTCCTTTGAGCAATTTGTGGCTCACGAAGAACTAGAAAAAAACGACCCCGATCCGCACGGTATGCAAAAAGCTAAAGTGATGGACATAGCCGACCATACAATTTTTAATAATGGAAGTCGAGAAGAACTAAATGTGAACATCGAAGAATTTTTAGCAAAGACAGAAGAAAAGTAGCTCCCCTAAAAATTCTCTATATCTTATAAGATATAGAGAATTTTTTGTGATTAGGAAATTTTGGTGCCGATGAATGGTTCACCGTGTAGGTATTTAGTGACTTCGTTTAACTTATCTCCGTTGATGACAGTGACTTCAATCTTGTCACGCTCGGCTACCTTGGCAGCTATGGGGTCAAACGGGGAAGACAGTCCCGGATCCCAGTCGGTTGGTATGAGAGTGCGGAAGTCGGCCCAAGTAATGTTCTCGATTTTTCTTGCATCTTTGTTGGTGCGGGGGTCAGCGGTGTAGACGTAGTCGATATTAGAAAGGTTAATGACTTTGGTGGCGCCGATTTTCTCAGCGATTTGTACTGCGCGTAAATCAGTTGAAGAACCAGGCCGATAGCCAGCGGCAATGACTACTTTTTCACTCTTTGGCACGTCGAGGATCTCATCGGGGTTGGTAATCATGACACGATGGGCTAAATCACGAAATACAGTCCGGAGTAAATGTCCATTAAGACGAGTAGCATGGATACCCATCCAGTCTAGGTCTTCGGCGTTGAGGTCGGACACGGCAGCGGCCGCTTCCTGGTAATTTCGCGCGGTGCGGCCGCCGCCAGCAATAATAATAAAACGAAGACCGTTGGCCGTTTCGGTTTTAATAAATTGTTTTAAGTTTGAAAGAAAATTGGTATCAATCCCACCCGGAACGATGAGAGAACCCCCGACAGACATCACGATTGTTTCAGACATATCAGTGTGCATTGTACGCTAGAAATATATCATCTCAAAATTTCGCTTTCAGTATGGTATATTTTAATTTTTATTAATGAATGAACAAACGAGCGCGTAGCGCGACTATTGTGAATTTATACAGGCGCTTAGTATATTTCGACCTCCTAGGGAGAAATAGGCTGTAGCGAGCTTTAAGAATGGTCTATAATGGTTTATATGTCACCTGAACTAATAAACGCCATCAAAGAACGCCTCCAAGCCGGACAGTCACGCACAGAAATCGAATCGGCCGTCCTCGCTATGGGCCACCAAAAAGAAGTCTTCGAGGCGGCCTTTACTCTAGCCGAACACGATTTAAGGACCAGCGGACAAAAAAGTCTTCCGAAAGTAACTACACTTTTTGTAAATGGCTGGAATTTTGCCAAGTCACGGCTTGATCTGGTAGCGTTATTATTTGTACCGTTGGTACTTGAGGTCTTGGCGTCGTTTTGGTTTGGTTACAGTCCTGAGACAGATAACTTTCCGCCGTTTCCGCTTCTGGCGATGTTTACCTTGCTGGGTATTGTCTATATCGTCATCCTAGCGATTGCCCTGTTTGTGGTTACAAGTAAAAGTAAAGAAGAAACGCTAACTACCGCCTTTAAGTGGACGGTCAGAAACGCCCTTCCGCTTCTCTTCATCTATGTACTATCTGGGTTAGTTGTTTTTGGCGGCTTTCTATTTTTTATTATTCCGGGCGTCGCCGTCGCGATTGCTATCACTTTTGCGCAATATACTTTTGTTCGAGAAGGGAAACGGGGAATGGAATCGTTACTGGCTAGTCGAGCAGTAGTAAAGGGAAGATGGTTCGTTGTTGCTCGTAAGATTGCTGGCTTTATCTTTCTCACCCTCATACTAATACTGATATTCGGTATGTTATATGGTCTGGTGGAAATGGTGGTGGGAGAAGGGAGATACATGACTTTGGGCGGGGAGTTATTGACCCAAGCTTTGTCAGCTGTAATGTCTATCATCAATCTCCACGCTATGTACCATCTATACTTGGCGTTAAGCGAGACGGCCGTCAGTACCGAAGTAGCGAGTAAGTTTGTTCGAGGGCGTTACTGGTTGATGGCAGCGCTTACCCTCGGTTTGATGACAGTCTTGTTAATACTGGCAACTTTTTATAAAGAAAGTTTATCGAAGTGGTTAGAGGAAGCGAATGTACCACTCGAAGAAATGTCGACCACAGTCCCGGCTTCTTTTGGAAGTCTTCCCGTTACTGCTTTGAAACACGCCAACGAACATGAAGGTTCTTATACTGGAGTGTGTGCGTTGTTCCGACCCCTGACTGAAGTCGATGGTGAGGTAACTTGTAATGAGAGCGACACTGCTTGGGCGCTTGAGGTCGTGAATAGTACTGGGGTACGCTACTGTGCAGATACGGCCACACCAGGGAAGCAGATTCATGCGCCCCTAGGCGACAAAACCGAGTGTATCGTGGTGGCGGAGTAAAATTAGTGCGGGGCTTGCATTTTTCATAAAAGTATGATATAAAACATAAGTTGGGGCGGAAAGTACGCCCATCTGTCCTTTGGGACCTCGACAATTCAATCATATTTCAACCCAGACGGCTCCATTCTGGAGCCGTCCTAGCCAAAGGAGACTTGCCATGCGCTCATTGCGTATGCTTTTCGCCCTCGTCATTATGGCGGTGGGCCTCGGCGCCTTGGCAGCTCCGGCTGCTGTGGCGCGCGAAGTGGTGGAGCAGCCGTTTATCACGGCCAAGTTCTACAAACAGAATATTTCGCTCGAACAGTTCCGGGTCAACCCTCGGAGCTACTTCCGTTCGGAGGCAGCCTTCGATCTTATCGTCGACTACGTCGGCGATGAAATCGGACAGCCGCTCACTAGCAGCCAGTTCTTTGCGCTCGTTCGCAGCGAACAGGTCAAGGTGCGCGACTGTGCGGCTGGGGAATCCATCAACACCGGCGCGCTTGCGGGCAACCAGTTCCACTGGTTCGTCCGTTCGTGCCGCGCTGGCGAGCAGATTCTCCAGGTGCAGGTCAACAGCAAGTGGATCGACGTTGTGTCTCTCAACTGCCTCAACGCGGTCGAGGACAAGACACCCGTTTTGTCCCCGCTTCTGACGCCTGTACCTAGCGTCGTGCTCTCTCCTCGACCGCAGCCGGTTACCACCTACCAGGTGATTCCCGGCTTCACGGTCAGCGGCCTGATCTTCCTAGCGGAAGATTGCTGCTGCGGTGACAAACTCTACGCCCTTCCGGGCGTCTCGGTTCCTGCGCAACAATCGCAGACCACGACGTTCGGCAACTTCTAATAAGAAAGGGGAGAAGTCCCATGAACATCAAGCGTATAGCAATCGTCGTGATGGGTATTTTTACCCTCACGGCGACAATTTCGCCAGCTCTGGCTGAAACAGTATCCGTTCCGGCCGCTACGGCACCGGCTCGGGTTCTGATCGGCGGGGCCATCGAGTTGACCTCGAACGAGGCAACTATGTACGACCAGGACGACTGCCTGGTCGGTCCGCTGACCCTGACCAGGCCGCTCTACAAATGGGCGGCCGAGGAAGGGGTCGTACCTTGCTCCAAGAAGTTCTACGCCAAGGCGGACGACTTTATCGGCAAGGAATCGACAATCGGCTGGCGTCTGGCGCGTGCCCCTGACGGGCACGAGGTCTGTGTCGGCGCCAAATCGACCAACCTGGGCAACAACCGCATGCGCTGCGTTACCTACGTCTTCCGTACGACCGCCGCTGGAGCACCGCTTGGTGCTTACGGCGACGCCAACTGGGCGGCGGGAGGTGACACCATGAAGGCCCAAACCTTCCAGGCGTTGATCCCGCAGCTCTTCGGGGCAGTGTCTACGGTCGCGGCCGCGGAAGCCATCAGCGGCGGCAACAATTGCCGCAAGGGTGGTGGTTGCGGCGGTGGCACCAATGTCACCGTGACAACCTCGGCCAGTGGCGGCAACGGCGGAAATGCCAATGCCGCCGCTGGCTCCAGCTCGGCCGCGAACGTGACCACTTCGGGCACGGGCGGCTGTGGCAGTGGCCCTTGCCCAGCCACACCGACCAATCCGACCCACACTCAAGATGGGCCGGGCGGCAGCTGACGGGTTGATTTGATTGACAGGGAAGCACCTTCGGTTTCGACCGAAGGTGCTTCCCACCGTCCCCTTATATATATGTTCTTTCAAGCCACCCAGGTCACCTCGGTGGCTTTATTATTTATATAATCCTTATTTTAAGAGCCTGTTTGGGCTTGATTTTTTATATAAAGTATGCTATAAAGAAGCGGACGGGCAAAGGGCCCTAAAAGTCCTATTGCACATCGACATTTCAACTAAAACCACGGTAACTCGCCGCGGTACTCAAGGAAAGGGCGAAAGCCATGAAGATTTTCCGTTCTGCCGCCACCGCGGCTCTACTTTTCGCTTCGACGCCTGCGCTCGCGCAGACGGTCGACTGCAACTTCGATCGCTCCGGCACCGCCAATCGGATGCCTGATGCAGTGGTAGCGCAACTTGGCGACCGCAAACTGAGCGGTGCCATGTTGGCAGATGGGGCTCTTGGCTCCATCAACGCCAATGCGAGCCAGCTGCTCGCTTCGGCACCTGAAGCCTGTCGGCAAGCTGACACCCTGAAGACCGCTTGGCTACGGCTGAACGGTCTGGAAGTAGGCGCCCAATACGGCGCTGAAGACTTGCGCGGAAAGGTTTTCCATCTAGTGCGTTATGCACCAGATGCGACCGCTCCTGCTTTGTCACCTACCCAGCCTGAGGTCGCTTCGGCACCTTCCGGTGGTGGAGCGATGCTCGACGCGAAGATTGCCGAGCTCGAGCGTAGGCTCGCGAGCGGCAATATCGACGCTGAGACGGTGCGGTCCATCCGCGCTGAAATGGCATCGTTGCGAACTCAGTTGAACAACCTGCGTTCGCAGGCTTCGGTCACGAAGACGGTGACGATCGACCGCGGTCCCAACCCTGCCGACAAGGCGCGGTGGGACAAGGCAGCTGGCCAATCGGCCAGTAATACCGGAGTGCTCGAAAAGCTGCTCACCGCCGTCGGTGGTTTGCAGGACCAGTTGTTCGGTAAAGACAACAAATCGGGTACTATCGGCCGCCTCAAGGCCACCGACGCCGACCATGAAAAACGCCTCGGCGCTGCTGAAGCCGCTCTCTTGAGTTGGTGGACGCCGCAGTGGTGGTGGTTCCTGGTGCTACTCGGCCTCGTGCTGCTCGCTTCGACTGGCAGTCGGCGCGGTCTGGCCAGGAAAGCCGACCTTGACTCCAAAGTTGATCAATCAACCTTCGACGAGCTTAAGACGAAAGTCGAAAAGCTCGATGACAGGCTGACCGACACCGAGGACCAGGTCGGCAAGAAGATTGTGGCCATCGCGACTGATCTTTGCGTCCGACTTGGTTTTATGAAGGAAGGGGCCGAACACATCGAACCGATTGTGGTCGATGATATGGCCTATCAGGTCGGTCTCCGCAAGGGGGCAGGCTGTGAAGTCTTCATCGTATCTGGGATCAAGGGCCACACGGCCAGCAACGCGGTCAAGATTTTTCACTTGATCCGCACGCTGCGCCAGGCGGCCTACGACGGCCGGCTGACCGACAAGGTCGTTGTCTGAGGTGAAGGTGGGGATGTCGCTGCTGACGCAGCGACATCCCCACCAACTCATAATTTTTCTCTAAACTCAGTAGTGAGTATATAGAAAAATGATGAGCCGAGTTGAGATGTCTCAAACCCAAACAGACTTTTACCAACTTCACCAATATGTGTGAATGTGAGAGTAGGGGTAGTGATTTGGAGTGGTGAGATTGATGTTAGCTCATTAGATTGTTCAAACGGTGTACGCAATTAGGCTTGCACCAGGCAAAGCTTCACTTTGGTGGGGCTTTTTGTTTGAGAAAAAGAGCGTAGCGACTATTTCGAAAATATACCGGCGCTTAGCATATTTCGACCCCTTCCTAGGGGAGAAATAGGCTGTAGCGAGCGGTAGGAACTACCACCTTTTTGTAGGTATTTTCTTTTGTTTTAATAATATCTTTGTCGGCGCGGCCGTAGGCCGC
>ERZ1292633.803-Hain-H41-02um-R1-803-length-35266-cov-6_pt2 | contig 29590 bp, 35 predicted proteins | sample MGYA00564406_ERZ1292633 | MGnify/ENA primary metagenome ERZ1292633 (study PRJEB36523, sample SAMEA6512639) | groundwater metagenome | collected 2019-01-08 | study: AquaDiva: Metagenomics assemblies of 32 groundwater samples
GGAGAACCCTCATGCTAGGGTCCCTCTATGTAATTTAATGCGAGGAGAGGGACTTTCCCGTTTTCCTAGATTTATTATCGGAAACGGGATCCCGCCTGCTATGAAGATGCTTGGCGGGAGAACCCTCATGCTAGGGTCCCTCTATGTAATTTAATGCGAGGAGAGGGACTTGAACCCTCACAGTTTATGCAACCAACAGCCCCTCAAACTGTCGCGTCTGCCATTCCGCCATCCTCGCGTTAATTCCACTAAAATCACTTGGTAACCGGTAACCAGTTACTTGTAACCAGTAATTTTTATTGAATTACCTTTTACCGATTACTGATTACTCTGCTTACCAATTATATACCGTTATTTATTTCCCGCAAGCGCAATTATAAATCTCTTGCGCTGCCAAAAGACAGGCGCTACGCACCGGATCACAAACTGTATCTCCAAAATTTATAGATTTTGGTTGAATCCCTAGGCACAATACCTTACATCCAATCGAATTATTTAAATATTCCGCTAATAAAAATAACGGTAGCCGATGCGTAGAAAAAGAAAAACCGGAGATCTCTTCCTGCGTAGAAAAAAACACAACCTCTCCGGGATTTTTTTCGGCATCTACGGCATCGATAAAAAGTAAGTGCGTGGGAGAATAATTGCGGATTTGTCCGCTTAGATTTTCCGGAGCAGTTCCTCCCCAGAAAAGGCGAATATTAATTTTGGAGGTTCCGTCTATCTTTTTTAATATCCCATCTAAATAGTTAACGGTTAATATTCCTGCCTCATCATCTCCGCGAATGTCAGAGCCCACCCCGACTACAGCGATACGCTGAGCCTCTTTGAAATAATTACTTAAATATTGACTAAGGTTTTGCATGAAAAGTTAATTTTAACGCCTCGGCAGTAAGCTGGGCTAGTTCAAAATCAGTAGTTAAGCTGATTGCTTTACGAAGACAAGAATCCACGCATTGGCCGCAATAAATACAACGGCCCAAATCTAATTCAATAATTACCCCTGCCTCTTCTTTCTTGATCACTAAGGCCTGGCTAGGGCAATCGCGCATACAAAGTTTACATCCTACACAAAGTTTAAGATCAAATTTAATCTTACCGCGCAAGCTCAAAGCAGGCGCTTCTTTATGCGCAGGATAATTGCGTGTAACCGGCTTTTGCATAGCCGTGCGCAGTAATTGTTTTACCATCTTTGCCGGCCTTCTCATCTTGGAAGCACCCCCTTAAGCGCCAAACTGATTAACACCTGCACAAAAGCAGCCGGAGCAAGGTATTTCCAACAAAAACTAATCATCTGGTCAATACGCAGACGCGCTAAAGCTGAACGAAATAGTGAAATAAGAAAAATAATAAAAAGTATTTTAAATAATGTCAGCAGGAACGCTATCACCGGATGAAGCGTAAGCCCCCAGGGAAGAAAAACTGACGCTAATAACGCGGATGCTACTACCATTTCCACGCTTAAAGAAAGCCGGATAAAAGCAAGCAGCTTTCCGCCGTATTCGGTGAAACTTCCGGCAACTATTTCGGTTTCTGCTTCCGGAATATCAAAGGGAACTTTTTCAAGTTTCCCTAATAAAGCAATCAGGGCAATCACAAACCCGAGAAAATTTGAAAATACATAAACGGGATGACGGCAGTAAAAATTAACGATTTCACTTAGCGACCAGCTGTCAGCAAATAATGCGGCAGCCAGAACTACCATTAACAAAGGAACTTCATAAGCAAAAAGTTGTGTCAGCGCGCGCACTGCTCCGATCATCGAATAAACGCTGCGTGAATACCATCCGCCTAAAAAATAAGTAAGCGTAGGAATAGTCAACAGATAAAGCGTAACCACTGCGTCTCCGGGAAAAATAGACAGGGCTTTATTTCCCCATAAAGGAATAGAAAAAATTGCGCTGGCCGCGGCAGTAAAAGCCAAAATCGGCATTAACTTAAATATAGTCAGATCTGCTTCATCTACCGATGCCTCTTCTTTGCCTAAAAGTTTTATAAAATCCGCTACAGGCTGAAACCAGGGAGGGCCTATTCGGTTCTGAAAACGCGCGCAAAGTTTACGGTCAATAAATTCTGCCGTAAAACCCGCTAAAACCAGGAATAAAATCCCCGGGAAAATAAAGATATGCAGCAACGCCATCATTAACTTTTTAATCCTCTCTGATACTTTAGGTTCAGCACGTCGGGGTCAAAGCCATGTTCTTTATGCCAGGCAATACTATACTTTCTTAATTCTCCCCAGGTTAAGCATTCTTTATGCTGTTTATCCTTTTTTAAACTAACCATCCGGTCGGTGCAGGAGAAACAAGGATCAATAGCAGCTATTACTATCGGCATATCTGCCAGGTATCTATCCTCAAGCATATGCGCAACTGACTGAATATTAGCTAATGTCGGAGCCCTCACTTTTACCCGCTCTGGTTTTTCGCTTCCGTTTGATTTTACGTAATGAAAATCTTCTCCGCGCGGGGCTTCATAGCGGCTGGATGCTTCACCTATTGGAACTTTCCGGGGAAATTTTTGCGTCAGGGGACCTTCCGGCATACGTTCAATGACCTGCCTGATTATTTTATACGATTCATAAAGCTCCCCAACCCTTACCAGAGTCCGTCCATAGACATCTTCATGATTATCGGTAATTACCTTAAAATCCAATTCTCCGTAAGCAGCGTAAGGATCATCTTTACGCACATCACTGTTTACCCCTGAAGCGCGAGCAGTTGGCCCGACTGCGCCAAGCCTGACAGCATCTTCATGCTTGAGTACCCCGACGCCGGAAAGACGATTTATCAGGGTATTTTCTTTTGTAGCGATCTCAACGTAATAATCTGTCTGTTTTTTTAAAATATCTAACGCCTTTAGCACAGCCTTTGCCTGATCCGGGCTGACGTCGCGGCGTACCCCTCCTAATGTGTTAATCCCATAATTTACCCGATTGCCGGTTATATCTGCTAATAAATCCATTACCACTTCCCGGTCGCGCCAGGTATACATAAGTAAAGTGTCGAAGCCGACCTCATGGCCCGCTACACCCAGCCAAAGCAAATGACTATGCACCCTCTCAAGCTCGGCAATAAGAGTGCGAATATATTTTGCTCTCGGAGGGATATCAACCCCCGCGATCTCCTCTACGGCTTGGGCAAAACAGGTAGAGTGCGAATGCGAGCATATGCCGCAAATACGCTCAATAAGATATAAATCCTGAACATAGCTGCGTTCTTCGCATGCCTTTTCAATACCGCGATGGTTATAACCCAGTTTAATATTAACAGAGGTGATTTTTTCACCGCGCAGCGTAATAATAAAACTCTCCGGCTCTTTTAAAGCCGGATGCTGCGGCCCAACAGGAATCCTTACATCATGTGAGTCATGCATTAATTTACCCTCATTTATTCAACTTTCATTTTCCAATCTTTACGCAAAGGATGGTCATCTTTTGGCCAGCTGTCCGGCAAAGGATACCGCCTGCCTTCTTTAAGGCCAATTACTTTTACTCCCAATAAATCCTCCAACTCCCGCTCATACATCTCTGCAGCAACAAAAATATCCGTTATAGTATGTATTTGCGGTAATGTCTTTTCCGCTTGTATCTTAATATTTATCAGTATTCCGTCTTCGCGGCTTAAGTGGTAAATAAAAGAAAATCTATCCAGTTCGTCTAAACCGGTGATTGTAGACAAAGAAATAAATCCCAGCTCTTCGCGGCAAAAATTAATAATATTACGGAAATCTTCCGGCTGCACGTCAACAAAAATACGCCGTGGACGAGGCAATCGCATCAAACCTTTTAACTGCGGAAATTTTGCTTCAACGGAAACTATAATGTTTTCTTCAGTCATTATTTGCCTCTTCAAGTGAAGCCAACAATTTCGCCACCCCATCAATAATTGCCTTTGGGCTTGCAGGGCACCCCGGAATATAAGCAGAAACCGGAATCGCTTTATCAATGCCGGATTTTACGTTATAACAACCGTTAAAAACTCCTCCGCTGCATGCGCAGCTACCTACTGCTACCACAAATTTCGGAGAAGGCATCTGGGCATAAATACGTTTCAGGCACGATTCAATCTGCCGGGTAACAGGGCCTGAGCAAACCAGAACATCCGCATGCCGGGGTGTGCCTTTTAATATCACCCCAAAACGCTCAAGGTCATAATGCGGAGTAAGAGCGGCAATCACCTCGATATCACAAGCATTACATGCTCCGGTATTAAAATGTAATATCCAGGGAGATTTTCTCCTTGCCCAACAAATTACCCGCTTAACAAAAATTTCTATTTTCCTCATATTTACTGTTCCAATAAAATTAGTAACCCCGCGAGTACGCCGGTTACATATAATAACGCCATAACAAGAGTTGCCGGAGTCTCTAAAGGCACAGTAGCGATAATTAATGCTACTACGTGTAATATCGTAAAATAAAAAGCAAAATGAAAAAATTGGCTGTAATCCGGCTGGATCATATGATCCGGCATCTCTTCTCCGCAGGAATAAGCTTTACTTGCGCCCTCATCTTTTATTTCTTTTTTATACGCTAACCGGGAAAACAGATGCGAAAACAAGATAGCTGTTGAAAAAATAATCAAAAAAATTACTGCCGGGTTCATAAAAAAGCTCATTTATCCTTTAAGGTTGCGCAATTTACGCGTATCAATGGTGCCGTGGATGCGGAATATAGAAATAACTATGCCTCCGGCTACCGCAATCACCGCTACTTCAATAACAATCAGTGTTATAACTAAAGCCTGGGTAAAAGCGCTGTTACCGGTTACATAACCTACCAGCACCAGCAATAAAGTTATTGCCTTTGTCATAATCTCTATCCCGATAATCGCGCGCACCAGGTTAAAAGTCACTAAAAGGCAGTATATCCCTACTAAAAACACCAGGATTACAAAAATCCCGAATATTCCAAAAAGATTAATCACGGATTGTTCGATCATTTTTGTTTAAATAACATTGCAACGCCTAGGGTGGCAGCCAATAGTATAGCCATCTGTCCGAGTAAATCCAGATGCCTCACATTCCAGATAATATCACGCACTTCAGAAATATTTGTTTTCAAAGCAAGATTAAAAGCCGGCAATTCAATTCCTAATAAAAATATAGTTGCGATTATAAGCAGTATCGGAAGATACCAAAATTTCCCAAAACGCTCTTTCCTGCGTACTGCAAGCCTTGCGCGGTCAACCCGCTGCGTAAGGCTGATAGTGCTGATAAAAACAACGGAAATCAACCCGGAACAGACAGAAAGCTCAAAAACCGCAGCAAGGGGGGCTTTAAACCGAAACATTAATAACGTAAGCACGGCACTTGTGATCCCAAGCCCGACTGCTGAACGTAGCAGCCTCGTGGTCATTGCTGTCCACAAGGCGCTTATTAGAAGTAAAACTAAGAGGATTAAATTTATCGTCATATTTTTATGGTAACATTGACGCTGCCGCAGGCAGCATAAAATGCTCAAGTAAATAAGGATAGAACAACCCGCATAAAAGCGTAAGTAAGGCTAAAGTTACTTCAAGCCAAACTATTGTATTATTAACTTTATGTTTCTTAAATTCTACTGATTCTCCTCCTAAGAAAATTTTTCTTTCTAAATTAAGGAAATATCCCATAGTCAACAATCCGGCAAGAATCGCAATCACCGCATAACCTTGCCTTGAAGCCTCCCAAAGGCCCAATATCACTAACAACTTACTCCAAAACCCGGCAAAAGGAGGGATTCCTGCGCCGGAAAAAAATCCTGCTAAAGATGTAATACTAGAGCAGGGCATAACAGAAGAAACTCCTTTAAGTTTTTCCATATCATCACTGCCAGTATGCTGTTTAAAAGAAGCAGCATTCACAAACAAAAGCGACTTAAAAACAGTGTGGTTAAAAAAATGAAAAATTGCGCCTGCTACCCCGACCATAGTACCAGAGCCTAAACCTAAGAGTACATAACCTAATTGACTAATACTTGAATAAGCAAGCATGCGCTTAAAATCTTTTTGCGCAAGCGCAAGTAAAGCCCCTCCTACTACCGATAAAGCCCCGACAAAAAGCAGGGTCTGTTCAATGACCGGAGAAAAACCCCAAACAAAAATTACCAGCCTTAAAATAGCGTATAATCCCGCCACCTTTGTAACTGCGCCGGCTAAAAGCACAGATACCGGGTCAGACGCTGCCGCGTAAGCATCCGGAACCCAGGCATGAAAAGGGATCATTCCGCTTTTAATCAATAACCCGCAAGTAAAAAGCCCTAAAGCAACTTTTATCCATGGAGAAGTTCCTGCAAATGCCATACCTTCAGAAATCGCCGCAAAAGATGTCCCGGAACAGGTGAGAATAAATAAAGCAACCCCGGATAATAATAAAAGTGTAGCCACTGAAGACATTACTAAATATTTAAAAGATGCTTCTAAACAATCACGGTTTTTTTGTAAAGCAATCAGGACAAAAGAAGAAACCGCAGTTACTTCAAGAAAAACATACAGTGAAAAAACATCTTCTAACATCGTAACCGCATTCATGCCCAAAATCGCGATGGTGAAAAGATTAAGAAAATGCTGCCGGGGCCTGTTTTCTTTAATTAACACCTGCGCTAAAATAAGGCTCACTAAACCTGCCAAGCTAATTACCGCAAGAACGATTACGCTTAAACTATCTATATTAAGCTGGAATTTTAACCAAGGGGCCAATGAATTATTCCCCAAGTTTAAACTACGTTGTGAACCAAAAATTGTAAAACCAAGCTGCCAAGAAAGAAAAACAAGTAATAGCCCGAAGTAGGCATGCTTTATAATCCGCCGCACCGGAGAATTCATTAAAACCAATATTATAAAAGGAATTAAAACTAACCAACCTGCCATAAAATCCTTTCTAACGTAACATAAAAATAATCACCGAGATCGTTCCGCCTACTGCCCATAATATATACCAGGCGTAATTACCGGAATGCATCCGGCTTAAAGCCGCAGAAGCAGAATTTATTAAAGTCGGAGCCCACCCTTCGTAAAAATTCTCTATACGCGCTTCAATTGCGCTTGCCCAACGCAGAAAAATCCCCATTCCAACTTTAGCAAATTCGTAAGGATCAAGCTCTTTATTCTCTGCACGACGGTAAAAACTCACTAAAAACGGAGCCTGATTAATATGCTCCGCTGCCTTGAGGCTGCTTCCTGTCATCCGGAAAGCAAAGACGTGATTGATAATTGCTCCTCCTAAAATAATAAGCGTCATCATAACAAGGATATTTCCAGAAATCTCCCCAACTGCTTCATTATGAATAATAGGCGTATGATTAAGAAAAGGGATAATTTTTGTAATATATACCTCTATGTTCTGATGAAAAATACCTCCTGCAATACAAAAAAGCGCTATAACAACAGTCGGCATCAACATCATAAAAGGCGCTTCCTTTATCTGTTTATTTACGGGAGTAATTTTACCCCAATATGCGGCATGGCCTAATTTTAAAAAAGAGGCTGCGGTAAAAAATGAACCTAATATCGCCATAATATAAAATATTGCTCCCCGTTTAAATGCTGCGGCATAAATAAGCTCTTTAGAAAAAAAACCATTAAAAGGCCAAACCCCCGAGATAGAAACAGCGGTAATAATAAAACATACGGCAGTAATCGGCATACGCGAAAATAAACCCCCCAATCTTGCTAAATCTGTTGTGCCAGCCTGACGCTCTACAGAGCCGGAAGTTAAAAATAATCCGCTTTTATAAAGAGCATTATTGATCATATGAAAAAGCCCGCCTATTATTCCGCCCGGCAAACCTGTGCCTATGCCTAAAACCATATAACCTACCTGACTAATAGCATGGTAAGAAAGTAATTTCTTATAATCTTTTTGCACTAAAGCAAGCAAAACAGCAAAAATTATCGTTATACCTCCGGTTAACATCATCAATAAACCCAGCCAACTAGGAAGCGGCTGGGCAAATATTTCAAGGCAAATAAGCGCAAGAAAATATATCCCTAAAAGCTTTTCCATTACCGCAGGAAATAACGCCATAAAAGGAAGCGGAGCATCATCTGCTGCATCCGGTATCCAGCTATGAAACGGAAGCGCACCCGCCTTAGAAAGAGCGCCGAGAAATAGTAAAATAAAAGCTACTGAAGTTGCGGTATTATTAACCATAATCGGTGGGGCAGAAAACCAAAGAGTATATCCTTGCGCCCACAAAAGCGCTGCTCCTGCCATCAAACAAAAATCTCCTACGCCAACTATAATTAAAGCCTTGGTAGCGGTTTTAAAAGCAAGGCTTCCTCTTGAGGCAATCATCAACCAGAGCGGAATCAATAAAGCTTCCCAGAAAAAAAGCAGCGTCAATAAGTTTGCGGCTAAAAACACGCCGTCAACGCAAAGAGCAGAAAAAATTATACTACTTAAGAATAAAACGGAGTTCTTCTTACCGCGCATAAAAATAGCAGTATATACCCCGAGAATCATTAAAAAAACTGCTGCCGCCAAAAAAACCGAAGCGCTCAAGCCACCTACCCGAAAACCCAATTCCCACCCGAAAACTCCTAAAGGAAACGATAGCGAAACTGGGTGTGTAAATATAAACAAAGCCAGGCCAAAATGGAGTAAACAGGCAATAATAAAAAATATCCCAGGTATCATTATTTTAAAATCCCTTTTGCTACTTCTGAAATAAAATTAAGCGGGAAACTCGCGCCTATTCCGCTGACTAAAGAAAGAAAAGCAAGCAACGTTACTGCTAAAACCATTCCACGGCTGCCTTCCTTTGTTTTAATAAGATTATGATTAGAAGCCTCACCCATAAATACGGCATTAAAAAGACGAATTAAGTACGCCATAGTAATAAAAGCGCCCACCAAGAAAAATGGCACCAGCCACCGCTGTTGGCTGTTAAAGGCTGCGGAAAATAGCATAAATTTTCCAAAAAAACCGCCTAAAGGCGGAATACCCATTACTGATGCAGCGCAAATAAGAAAAGAAACTGCGGTCCAAGGCATATTTTTACGTAAACCGCCTAACTTCCTAATATCTTTGGTATGCGTATTTTGCTCAATAATCCCGGCGCATAAGAAAAGCCCGGCCTTAGCTAAACCGTGCGTAAGAATATAAAATAACGCCCCGCTTACCCCCCATAAATTCATGCAGGTAAAACCAAAAAGTATATAACCAATTTGGCTGACAGTTGAATAGGCAATAATCCGTTTAATATCATATTCCTTAAAAGCCATACCCGCGCTTACTAATGTGCTTAAGGCAGCAAGTGAGCCGATAAAGAAATACCAGTAATTAGAAAGCGTAATATTGGCAACAAAAATACGGCAGAATACGAAAACTCCAATTTTAACCAGCACCGCCGCATGTAATAACGCAGTTACCGGAGATGGGGCGATACCGGCGTCAGGAAGCCAGGTGTGAAATGGAAGTATCGCTGATTTTGCCAAAATTCCTGCTAAAATTAATGCCACTACGCCAAAAGGAATTTTACCTGCAAGCGATTCTTTTATCACCGGCAGCTCAAATGAACCACTTATGGAATATAACCAGATAAATCCTGTCAACATTAAAAGCGCGCCCCCAACCGTAACTAAAAGGGCTTTATCTGCTTTATAAAGATCGCTTTCTTTACGAAAAAAACCAATCAGCCGATAGCTTGAGATCGCAGTTAACTCCCAAAAGATATAAAGGTAAATAAGATGCTGGGAGTAAACTAACCCCATCATGCTACCGACAAAAAGTAAAACCCATGCATAATATTCATCCTGATGAGGGTAGTGAATGATGTAAGTGAAAGAATACCAGATAATTATAGCGCTAATTAAAGAAGAAACTATTGCCATAAATACTGCCAGGCCATCTGCAACAAGAATAAAATTCAGGCCAAGCGGAAAATTAAGCGTAAAATTTACGATTTGTCCTGATTTTAGCAAAAACAGCAGCTTGAGATTACATATTAAGGAAAGGAGAACCGCAGCAAGGGACAGAAAGTTACGCAAGCGCCCGGAAAATCTCCCGATTGGCGCTATTACTAATGCCGCGGCTATAGGAGCAAAAACTGCCCCTAAAAGAATAGCTTCTTTATTTATCATAAGGTTGCCCTAAAAAGAAAAAGCCTTCTAGCATACTTACCAGAAGACTTCTATGTCTTATTAGTTATTAACGTGCTTTACTTTATCAGGCAAAAAACTATTGTCAAGAACTTTTTAACGCATCAATTTTACTTTGCACATACCAGGAAAAATAACCTTTATACTTACGCTGCAAGGAGGGATCTTTCCAATCTCGGGTAGTAATCTCTTTACGGCAGTTTTTGGCTTTGCAGGCGCATTTAAAAGAATAATTAAAGTCTGCGTCTGTCATCGCATAATCATAGGTAATCTCCTGGCCTTTTCCGATCTTACGCATTGCTACCATTAAAAGGTGCCCGTTAATCCCGGCGTTAGGCTCACAACTATGGTTAAAGAAGTCATCATCTTCAAGGCCGCCTTTTTTACATGAAACTAAATAAAAATTATCGGCAATTTTAGTGGCATAATTATCGATTTCCTTAAAATGGGTAATTTGTAGCTGATTAAATTCTTTCTGGGTGATGATAAAACCTCCCCATACCGCGATTATCTCCCCCTTACTTATCGGGCTTGTGGCAAAAACTCCCCTGCGGTTTATGCCGGAACGAAAGACTTTTACTTTAGGAGATAAATAAGAATGTTTAATCATGGGTATTTCTCTTTAAAAAAATCCTTTGCTGCCTTAAACCGGATAAAACCGCATTAAAAATCTCATCGTTTAAACCCAGGTCTTCCATAAATATTAACCCGCTTTTCTTAAGCTGCCCCCTAAGCAATAAGTTGCCTATTACTGCCGGGGTAGAAGCGGTAATTTTTTGCATAGAATTAAGTAGCTCCATTTTACGTGAAAAACTTTTTAATTCCCAAATAATCTTCGTTTTTCCTTTTCCGATAGTAATCTGGGCCAAAGTCAGGTTATCTTCTTTTTTTGACTCAAGAATTTTTTTAGTAAGCGGGAAGTTTTCTTTTTCTAAAAACCCTTGGGTGCAAAGAAAATCAAAAAACACCTTAAAACCAAGCGGCCGCACTACACGACAGCTAAAATCTTTTACTCTATATTTTGAAAGTACGTTTTCAAAGCCGCTTGCGCAAAAATAACTTTCTGCCAGAACCCCACATTCGCATTCTTTGCGATAGCTTGCAAAAGCAGGAAATTTTGTTTTTATCTTCTTTACTAACTGCCAGGAAGGAATGCGATGTTCCAGAATTAGATCTTCAAAACACCAAAGAAAAGGAAAATGATTTTTTATAGGAGAAAGCGACCCTGCTTTTATTTCAACATTATCTGCGCTTCTAAGCCTTAGGAGCTCATTCCCGATAATAAAATTAACTACGCCGGGTGAAAAACCGCATCCGGGGATAACAGTGATTTCTTTTTTTGTAATTTCTTGTTTTTTAGAAAGATAAAACGGCGGGTCAATATCAGAGATATCAAGCAGATTACAGCCGTATTTAAGCGCGAACTTTAACCCATCTTCTGCCCATTGTCCAGGCAGCGCCCCGACCAATAAATCAGCGCCTCCAAATGGCAAAGGCTTAGCAAGCAGGATTACCCGGCTTTTAGGCAGAATTTTCTTAAAATAAAATGCTACGGCTCTTCCGATTCTACCATTACCTAAAATAACAATTCTTTTTTTTAAAGCTTTCATCCAAGCTGCCAGATTTTAGGCATGGCAAGACTTGCTTGATGTACGGCAGGAGTATAATATTTGAAACTCGAAGCTTTTTTACCTAGACGGGAATTTAGGCGTTTCATGATTTGGCTTTGCGAAATTTTCAGCGGATCAACGGTTTTTGAAGCCATTAAAAAACAGTACTCACTGCCGCAGCTATAAGAAGGCATAGGAAGCCGTATTGGGTTAAGATACTTAAAAAATTTACTTAATTTTTTTGCTGTTGGTTTAATAATCAGGTCAAAATCTAAAAAAGGCCCTAACTGAAAAATCGCAATCCCGTCTTTTCCTAAAGCTTCATATACATCTTTATAAAAAGGCCCCTCGAAAAGAACCTTGCCGGGGCCTACGGGATCTGTCGAATCTACTATTATAACATCAAAATAATCCTTATGGCGGCTGATAACTTTTCTGCCGTCCTCAAACATAAGATCAAGCCTCTTATCTTTAAATGCCCCCTTAGAAACAAAACCAAGATACTTTTGCGCAAGCTCAACGACCCTACGGTCAATATCAACCATTTGTATTTCTTTTAAAGGATGCTTAGAAGCTTCCCGAATAACTCCCCCATCTCCTCCGCCAACCAATAAAAACCGCTTTGGGCTTTGATGAGTAATAAGCGGAACATGCACGATCATCTCATGATAAATAAATTCATCACTCTGGGAAAACTGGATGATCCCATCAAGAGTAAGAATCTTACCAAAACCTAAGCTTTCAAAAATAAAAATATCCTGAAAATCGCTTTTTCCTTTAAATATCTGCTTTTCAATGCGAAAGCTGTCTTTTTTACAACGGCGGATTCCCGGAAAGTAAGTTTCAATAAACCAGGGTTTATTTTTATTAGAAGTTTGCGGGCTCATGACGTTTACGTTTAATCAAGCGGACTTTAACTTTATAAGGGTTAAATGCGGTTTTTAAATATTCCAGCGCTTTGTAGGGTTGGGTTTTTTGCCCGCAGGTAAAAATATCTACGGCGATATAATTCAGCTCCGGCCAGGTATGAATGGCAATATGGGACTCTGCAAGTAAAACCACCCCTGTTACTCCTTGTACCGGAAATTTATGAATTGAGGTTTTTAAGGGCGTGTTATTTGCGGCTTTCGCTGCTTGCCATAGAATCCTGCGGATTTTACGAGAATCTTCGATAAAATGGGAGGTCTTAAAATCTGCGATCAAATGGATAAATTTAATTTCTTCTTTTTTCTTCATTTTTCTGCCAAATTAAATATTTCGTCTATTAAATCACCCCTTGCCAATTAGGCAACACCGGCGCACATTTGCGCAAAAGCGCATGCCGGCGCAATTCCAATAAGCGCCGTGCTACCGATTGCGCCGGGTGTCCAGTCGGGAATTTTACCAAAACTTACTTTATGGTTTAATTATACAAATTATTAAGAAAAATTCAAGGGAAATAATGAAAATTTGGTCGATAGTCTGTCTTTGCCAGCTACTAATTTATTTAACGATGAATCCATCTAGTTCATTTGGAGTAATAACTTTATACGAGCTTCCTTTATACTCTTTCCATTTTGTAAGAACTCTTGCGTATTCGCGAGGTTTCCATTTAAATTCATAGCCATAAAGCTTCCCCTCGCGCTCCTCAACCAAATCAACTTCGCTGCCATCATAAGTCCGCCAGAAATACTGATTCGCTTCAATATGATGATATTCGCGAAATTTCATGCGCTCAATGACCATAAAATTTTCCCATAAAGCTCCAAGGTCTTCTCGTTTATTAAGCGGATTAAAATTGTTTATAACAGCGTTGCGGATACCTACATCGTAGAAATAAATTTTCCTCAGCTTAGATAACTCCCGCCTCTTATTCCGCGTAAATACGGGCAAATGAAATACAATAAAGCTTTGCTCTAAAATATGCACATAACGTTCCACGGTTGCATAGCCTATTTTGAGTAAATTCGAAAGTTCTCTATAAGAAACTTCGCTGCCTATTTGATACGCCAATGCTTTAACAAGATTCATGAACACATCAGCATTTTTCATACCTTGAAAATCAAATACATCACGATAAAGATAACTGGTTTTTAATTCCTTAAGGGCATCAACTTTATCTTCTTTATTCCTGGCCGTCACGACATGCGGATAGCTACCATACACAAGCAAGTTTTCCAGTTTTTTCTTATCAATAAGCGTGCCATTAACGATTTCCTCTAAAGCAATCGGATAAAGTGTATAAACCTTTTTCCTACCTGTCAAAGCTTCTTGTGTTTTATCCAAAAGATTCATGGTTGAAGAACCAGTAACAATAATTTGAACATTCTTTTTGTAAAAATCAACTAAAAGCTTTAAAGTTTGCCCGACACTTGAAAGTTTCTGGCCTTCATCAATAAAAACAATCCTGGCATTACCTATTGCCTCTTTTAAATCTTTCAGCCCCTTGTTCTCTAAAACAGCGCGATGATCAGGGTCATCGCAATTAAAAACCCGAACCCTTGCTCTATCCTTCAGTATTTTAACAATATCCAGTGCAAGAGTAGTTTTACCTACCTGACGAGGGCCATGAATAATTAAAACTTGGCCTCGAAAAGCATGCTGAATAATATTATTTTTTAATATTCGTTTAATCATATATGACGTAATTTGTACTTCTTAGTGAACATATTACGCCTAGTACAAAGAAGAGTCAAGGCCTTTGGTGCGAATGAACGTCCAAAGTGGTTGCCCAGTGTTGTCGCCCGCCGCACCGCACAACTTCAGGTAGTGCAATTAGTTGTGAAAATGGACATCCGGCGAAGCAAGCGAACTTTGCTAAGTTTAGTAGATCCTTTGCCTCCGGTACCCATCAGAAAGCCCCGAGTCTACCCAAATACCATAGTAGAAGCCCTAAAGATTAAAGCCTTCATCAACAGCGGCCAAACCAGAATAACATGGGCAAAAACCTGTAGAGAACTCAATATGTCGGAATCCAAATTAGCACACTTGCTGAAAATAGTCAACAAGCTGCCTTCGGAATTCATTGAAAATATGAAACAATGCGGCGATCAAGAAACATTGAGAATCTTCACCGGCAGAAGACTTCTGAATATTTCCCGCCTTAAAACCATCCAAGAGCGCCGGGATATGATTGAACAACTATTGCCAAAGACTTAACCTTCACTGCCCCTTTGGCGCCCCTTTAATGCCCGCTTTACCCCATTACTGCCTTATTATACCACTTTAAACAAAATCAAAATACTTCTTTTGGAGCACTGATGTTACAATTTTCTGGCAAGCTCTTGTATGCTATTATCGTGATGCTTGAGGAGCTTTTCTTTGTGGTGGGTTATAAAATCAGGGTGGAGTGATATGCGGTATTGCTTTGATCCGTTATTCTCGATAAATTTCTGACCTTCTTTATCCAATAGGCTCCCTTGCAGGCTCGTTCTAAGATTACTGTAAATCTGAAATTTATCTACATCTGTAATAATACCTTCAGCATCCAAAGTATGCCGACTTACCCAGCCGCCTCTTTTCTTTTTCAGCTCAAGCACGAGACGCAAAAGTAATCTAAATATCGAATCACCGAGCCTTATCTTGTGTCCATTAATCTCAATTTCGTTGCTTCGTTTCATCGAAGTATTACCAGGTATATGCAGTCTGTCATAACATTTATACTCGAAATCCTTGTAATCCTTCTCTTGTTCTTTCGTGAGCTGTCTGATAACGAGATCTATTCCTATTTCCGGTCTCAACAGCCCGGAAATAATATTCTCTAATAATCGGCAAGCCTCTGCATCAAAATATTTACGAACAGTCTCGTTTGCTTTCAGATGCTTTTTAAAAACAGCTTTTTCGCTTCTTGATAAAGGCGTAAAGATAACAAGAATGCTGTTGTTCTTGGAAATATATATCAATCGGGATAGTTTGAGAAGGCTTCTGGATGCGATTTTGAGAACAAAAATCAAACCCACCTTATTTCCACTATGAATTTTATTACCGATATAAAAATATTCTCGTCTCATTTTAATTGAAACACAATAGCTACTTCCATTATAAGGCTAGAGCAATTGAATTTTTCTGGGATTGGCTTAAATGGAGAGGCTCTTTTAACTGTTGAAACGGCCTCTTCATCAAGGATATCAAATCCTGACGAGTCAATAATTTTAATACTCTGAATCATGCCACTGGATAATAAAGTAAATGTAAGACAGCAAACCCCTTCAAATCCTTGTTTCTTTGCCCAATTCGGATACCTGCGGCAGGATTCAATCTTTTGTTTAACCATATCCTGATAACGAAGCATCTCATCCTTATAGGGATTAATTACCACAACTTTTTCTTCGATGCGTTCTTGAGGAATTTGCTGCACGGTTATCTGTTCATCCGGAAGCGGGGGTTTTAGTTCTGGTTTCGGCTGTTCCGGCTTTTGTTCAACTTCTTTAAACTTTTTTTCCTTACCCATAATATCTATTTTTGGCAGAAGCGCAGGCCTTTCTATTTCAACATTAACCGTAATTTCATCCGGTTTCTTTTCCCAATGAGGCAAGCGCAAATTAAATCCCGGTGTTCCCAAAAACAGGCAATGCCCGGTAAGAGAAATTAAAAATGCGGTTCTAATCACTTTATCGTTTAACATTTTCTTCCGTTTTAGTCGAAACTACCAATCCTTCGGCTTCGGCCTGTTTAGCAATATCCATCACTTTTACTGCCAGGCCCAAATCTATCTTCTCATCTGCTTTTATAATCACAGTTTTCATCTTTGCTTCTGCTATTTTTAGCCTTAATTTATCCAAAAGACTATCCAAGGCAATCTTTTCTTCATTAAGATATAGATTATTGTCTTGAGTAATAGAAACAATTATATATTCCTCTGGATGGAGTTTGGCTGTAGTAGCGGTAGGCAGGGTAATCTTTATCCCTGGCTGGGTAGCAAAATGAGAGATAAGTGCAAAGAAGATTAAAAGCTGAAAGACAACATCTATCAACGGAGCGATGTTAAGCTGTGTGCTGACCTTTTTCCTTCCTTCAAATTCCATTTGTTTACCTATTTTTTATTGTAATTCAATAAACTCTACGGCTACGTCTTTCATTGAGCTGGCAGTATTATCCACTCTTCCTTCAAAATAGTGATAAGCAACTAAAGTCGGTATAGCCACAAAGAGGCCTGCCGCAGTGGTAATAAGTGCCTCCCAAATGCCGCCAGCCAAAACTTGCGCATCAACCCGGCCACCTAATTCTTGAATCTTCATAAAAACACGAATCATTCCGGTGACTGTTCCCAACAAACCTAAAAGAGGCGCGATGTTACCGATAATTGCTAAACCTCTTAAGTTTTTTTCTAATTGCCGAATAATCTTAGAGCCGGCCCTTGAAATCAGTTTTTCTTTCTCTTCTAAAGTTCTATGGCGGATGTGAATTCCGATAGCTAAAATGTGCGCAACAGACTCTGGACTGCTCTCGCATAACTTTAAGGCCTCATCGACCTTGCTATCTTTCAAAAGGCTTTTTACGCGAGAAAAAATGTTGGGAATCCTTGTTCTTTTCTGATAGAAGTGATAAAAGCGCTCTAAGATAATGGTAATCGAAATCATCGAACACAACAGTATCGGCCACATCAGAGGGCCGCCTTTTAAAAATAGATCAAACATTTGTTTTTCTCCTCTTTCCCGAGAGGCGGGAGAAATTTTCTCCCGCCCCCATTCGTTCCTCTTAGAAGCTAGCCTTTACTCCGGCATAAAATGAACGCCCCGGCATAGCATAGCCGTGGACATCCTGGTATTTCTTATCAAAAAGGTTCTCTATCCTTCCAAAGATCTGGAAGCTTTCCGTTATATCATAAGAAGTGGCTAAACGAACCGTGGTATAATCTTTTTTGGTAATGCGCTTATAGGGATAACTGGTATAATCTGTCTCTTGACGGCTGCCCACATAAGTTACGCCTAAATTAAGATTAGCCTTCTCGATAAACTTCCAGTCAATGGACAGATTAGCCTGCCTTTTCGGCCGCCTCAATAATTCGAGACCTGTGTCTTTGTCTTCGGTGTCGGTGTAAGTAAAGTTGGCTCCTATTGTGAGGTTCTCAAGTGGCAAAAATTTTGTTCCGAGTTCAAAACCCTTGGTTTCTGCCCTGCCGATATTCTTATATTTCCAAGTAGCGGAATCCCAATCAATCATATTTTTAAAGTCATTATGGAAATATGTCACCCCAAAAGACACCTTATTATCGAGCAAATTTTGTTCAAATCCAAAATCATAGCTCTTGCTTTCATCGGGCTTAAGGTTGGGGTTTCCATAACTCGAATAAAGCTGATAAAGAGACGGCGCCTTAAATCCGGTTCCCCAGTTTCCTTTAAGGCGGGTGCCTGTTTGCGAAATAAGGTAGGCCGTGGATATCTTATAGGTGGTTTCTGCTCCGAAGAGCTCGTGATCATCCACTCTCAACCCCGGAGTAATGAAAAGTCTATCCCAAAGCTTAAACTGGTTCTGCAGATAAAAAGCAGTATTGTCTATGGATTTTCTGTCAAATTTAGTTATGCTGGTTTTAGAGCGATAATACGAAGAGCCACGTTCCTGTTCGTATTCAAAACCACCAGTTAACGTACTCCAGTTAACGGGTGAAAAGTTATGCTGCCATTCAATTTCTTTATTATCTCCTTTATACCACGACTGCAAATCTTCGGTTGTATCGGTTGAGTCTTTTTCATCCCGATATTTCCTGCGCACATCATGATAAGAAAAAGATAGATTATGCGACCACCAGGAATTTACCGACTGATCAAACGCCACTTTGGTAGCAAGATCTCTCCACCATGCGGTATAATTGGGGTCATCGTCATAAGCACCGTCGTCAATAGAAGTCTTGGCGTCCGTAAAGCGGGTAACTAAACTTAATTCGCTGTTATCGAAAAGTTTGTATCCGAATTTTGAGGAAACCACGGTATTCCTATATCCGTCGTTCTCGAATCCGCTTGAAGCTTTGTTAATGCCGTCGGAATCAAGATGAGAAGCGGACAAAGAATAATTGAATTTATCTAAGCTACCACTTAAGCCCAAGTTTTCCCTGAAAGTATTATACGAACCTCCTTCAAAATAACCTTCCGGCTTAGGCTTACCTTCTCCTCTTTTGGTAATAATGTTGATTACGCCTGCCATAGCATCTGAGCCGTAAAGCGTAGATTGCGGACCACGCACAATTTCAATACGCTCGATATTATCCGTCGTCAGATGGGCAAAATCAAAGGACCGGTCTGTCGACATCGGGTCATTGACTTCAACTCCGTCAATCAAAACCAGCGTCTGCCCGGGCTTTGCGCCGCGCAGATACACCGAAGTCGTTCCTCCGAATGCGCTGGTTTGCATAACGGTAACACCCGGGACATCTCGCAGAACCTCATGAACAGTGCGCTTGCCGGTTTTTTTAATATCTTCCGCAGTAATAACAGTAGTAGAACTTCCCACCTCGGCTTGATAAGTTTCGGTTTTTGTAGCAGAAACAATCACCTCTCCGAGATCATACTTAACACTGGATTTCTTCTTTTCTTCAGCCCAAACGTGATTACTCGTTAGCAAAACCAATATTCCTGTTAAAATTAAAATTTTCTTTCTCATTTTTCTCCTCCCACGAGAATACTTCCAAGATAGGCAATCGTCCGGGCTCGCCAACACCGTTATAATGCTGGGATTACCATTGCGGGACAGCGAAAGGAATCTCACCTTTACTTCCTCTGCCTATCTGGAAAACAATTCATTGATTAGTTGTTCTGATTCCCCAAACTCAAATTATATATTTATACCAACGCCGCTTTCCAAGCCTTATTTTTGATCACCTCCTTTTTCCGGCGGATTAAGCTTACCGTCTACCCTCCAGGAGCAGACGTCCTTCTTGTAAGTCCATTTCACATGCTCCTTTCCCTCAAGAACTTTTGAATAAGCCAGCTCTTTCGGCGACTTGTCGTCAATTGTATAGTACCAGGCCATTTCTCCGCGCTTACCTGCAACCCCGTCGATAGAAGTAACAAAGACGTACTGCCCGATAGGATGAGTTTCAACCGTAGCAACTGTTTGCAGCACTTCAAGAACAGTTTTGCCTTTTACCAGAGGAACTTCAACTATCCTGGAAGGCTGGATGCCTCCGTAATCAATCTCAAGAACAATCTTTTTTGCGTTCTCACTACCGGAAGATTGATTCTCAGCCCGCAAAGATAATGTAGCCACTGAGATAATACAAAAAACAACCAATGCAATAATCCCTACTTTTCTTCGCATTCAACTCCTCCTTTCTTGTGATAGAAGCCATTTTCCATTTTTGCACAATACGCCTCTTAAAACAAAAAATCCTTAAGCCGATATAAAAAGCTTAAGGATTGCACCCTGCTTACTTAATCCTTCCGCGAGGAATCTTCAGGTTATTAGATGCCTCCTAATAACCGAACTCCCGATACACAGGTAGGTCTTCTGGCTTCCGGATCAATCTACTCATCACACCTTCCCATCCCATAATATCAGGACAGTGGCTTATTGTGACTTTCGTCCCCGGTTACAGCGGCGGGACCGCGCTTGCATCTACAAGCTTCCCTTTTATCCTGCGCAGGCAGGACCTGTATATATTTGTATTCTGAAACTAAAAAACCCAACCTCCGTCTTATAGGGGCTGGGTTAAATAATCTTTACTGTGAAGACTATTTTGACACCCCTATTCCCGGAGGACTTCGAGTTCTGACTCGTCTCGTCTAAGCGAGACATACAGTTGCGGGTACAGTTTCGGGTTTTCACCGAATTCCCTGCGAAACTTGTATTAATTTAAACATACGCCCATTGCTTTGTCAAGCAATTTAATGTGCCGCTTTTAATTCTTTGGCCTAATGCCGCCAAACATCGCTAATGCGAATACTTTCAAATAGCAATCCACCTCAACAAAACCTATTTTTCGTAACCAACGGCACTGCGTATCAACAGGCGCAAGGATGTCAGCTTCGCTCCCAGGGCTGCTATAATATTCCATGGCAATGCCTGATCTTTTTCGTTTGGGGTCATTGGCTCGGTGATATTTAACAAGCGAGTCAATAAAATATTCATCAAATGCTTTTTCCAGCCATTTGGAAGGATAAGCGACATGTTCGGAATTAAGAAATAGTCCTCTTGGAGCAAGCAAGTCAAAGATATCTTTATAGATCTCTTTCTTCTTCGTATCGGTTTGATGATGTATGGCATGGCCGGTAACAATCACATCAAATTTACCAAAGTCAACTACGGAATTAACCCATGAACGCTTGCCAAAATCTTTCTTGACAAAAAATACGTTCCCGTTGCTATGCGACACTTCTTTACGCGCGGCATTAAGCATGGTATCGGAAAAATCCAGAAAAACTGCTTTTGCCCGAGGATATTCTTTCAAGATTGGCCTACCTAGAGATCCGTCCCCGCATCCAAGATCAAGAAATGCCCTTACTTTCCGTCGTATCGTTAGCCGGATAAGATGCAGCATTACATCGATTTCTTCTTCTGCCATGGGAGTGGCTTTTCTTATCCCGTCAAGATACCCCGAAACAAAATCTTCCCGATCCCAGATTTCCTTATTCTTTGCCATAGACATTACCTGCTCTTGCCTTTTACCGGAATGCCTTGTGCCCTTAGAACATCTGTTTTTTGCTTAGAGCATTTCATGCATAAAAATATGGGCTTTGCATTGCTACGATCATAACCGACAGTCTTAATCAATCGCCACAAGTGCGACGTAACTCCGCATTGATCGCATGTGCCTTCCTTAACGTGCCAAACTTCAACCGCTTTAGAAGTAAAAATGAATCTATCCACCCAGAAAAAGATTGATCCTCCAATCAAATTGGCTATTACCGTTGACCAAATTCCTGTGCCCAAATTGCGTACCGCAAGCCACAGGATCGGCGTGCTCATTTGCCAGCGGATCAGATATAAAATAAATCTTCTCATAATGTCCTCTCTTCATTAAATAATGAGGCGTCTGTTTCTATCTCTATCGAATCAATCACTAACTCCTCTTGTATAAAAACCTGAATGTCCTCGATCTTGCAATACGGACAGACAACGGTCGGCTCTTTGACTTTTGAGCGCCTCCGGCACCGCTTACAAAATATATCAATTTCCATTGTTTTAACATCGAGCTCAATTAACGGCGGGTTCTCGCCTTCCACTAAAAGCTCAAATATATCCTTTAGTCTCTGCGCGCTCACGTGGCTAAAAGGGCTCAAGCTAACATGCGCAGTAACCAAGGAAACCGGCTTATCAGAATACTCTTTCCTCAAGGTCTCCTCTATTACAGAAACTATCTGCTGGGCAAATCTTAAATCATGCATATAACGCCTTTCTCTATAGGTAACTGCCTGTCTTAAGGTACGCCGCGTAATCTCTGACCGCGTCTTCAAGGGGCGTAAACCTGAAAGAACAACCTGAATCCTTCAATTTCTCAATTCTTGCCTGAGTGAAATACTGATATTTATCCCTTATATGCTCCGGCATCTCGATATACTCAATCATGGGATTTTCCCCGACAGCCGAAAACATAGCCCTTGCCAAATCGTTCCATGAGCGCGCCTGGCCGGTCCCCAGATTAAAAATGCCTGTTTTTTCCGGATGGGTAAAGAAGTAATACATTACTTCCACGGCATCTTTTACGTAAACAAAATCCCTCTTCTGCTCGCCGTCCTTATAATTAGGGTCATATGACTTGAAGAGCCGCATAGGGTTTCCTTTTGCAACCTCCGGAAAATTCTTATAGACAACGCTTACCATTTCCCCCTTATGGTATTCGTTGGGGCCGAAGACATTGAAGAATTTTAAGCCGGTAACCCTCCTCTCATGGTCGTTGTTGAGTACCCAAAGATCAAACATCTGTTTTGACTGGCCGTACATATTTAACGGCCTAAGGCGTAGCGTATTTTCGTTACTATCATCGTAGCCGAACTGACCGTCGCCGTATGTTGCCGCGGAGGAGGCATAAAGAAATTGCGCCTCGTGCTTAAGCGCCCAAAGTGCTAGCTTCTTTGAATACTCGTAGTTATTGCTAAAAAGATACGAGGAATCGGTTACCAGGGTTGAGCTGCAAGCCCCCATATGAATGACGTGCCGGGGCACAGGAAGGTCATTATTCTCTACTAAGCGGAGAAATTCGTCTTTTTGCAGGTAGTCAAGATAGTATTTGCCGGAAAGATTCCTCCATTTAGCAGGATCGTTGATGTTGTCTACGATAATTACATCGCTAACTCCATCTTTGTTCAGCTTCCAAAGAAAACAACTTCCGATAAAACCGGCGCCGCCGGTCAAGATAATTACTTCTTTTGATTTCATCAAATGAAATTTTCCGGTTCAAGCTACGGAACTTAAGCTCTTTTTACCGCTTTGCAAACAGGGCAATTCTGCATCCTTAGCGGCTTCTCAAGGCCGCTGCTACAAAGCAGGTTTTCGTCTTGGAAGATTGTATGCGCTGCCCCATCTGCGACGACCTTGCCCTGGTGGATAACAATAGTTCGTTCGCAAAGGTCCATCGCCATATCTAAGTCATGCGTAGCAATGATTTTTGAATGCCGGAATGTTTTTAATAACTCAATCAGCCTGCGGCGCGATTGCGGATCCAGGCTTGAAGTAGGCTCATCCATTACTAGAATATCCGGCGACATGGCCAAAACCGTTGCGATAGATACCGACCGTTTCTCGCCTTGAGAAAGTTTATAGGGAGGCCTCTTTCTTAAATGCACTACGCCAACGGTCTTGAGAGCCTCTGTAACCTTGCGCTCAACCTCATCCTGGGAAAAACCAAGATTTAAAGGGCCAAAAGCTACGTCGTCAAATACCGTAGGCATGAATAACTGGTCATCCGGATTTTGAAATACCATCCCTACGCTGCGGCGCACAGCCTGCAAATTGGTCTTATTTAATGGGTAGTCGCCAATTCGTATGGTTCCTCGGCAAGCAGTCAAGTAACCGTTTAAATGCAATAAGAGCGTTGACTTGCCCGCGCCATTCTCTCCGACAAGGGCCACCGACTCTCCGTGAGTGATGCGAAAGGAAACCCCCTTTAATCCAACGGTGCCGTCCGGATAGGTGTAATGTAAATCGTCTACTTCCACAATGTGATGGCTCATCTTAGATATCCTGTAATCAGCGTGCCTAATTTCAGAGGGACATTAGAGCACCTTAATAATATAAATAAAAGCGCCCATCCTAAGGTAAAAATAATTTCCTGATAACCTGCTTTCATCGGCCTCATGATGCGGATATGGCCGTCGAAACCCCGGCAGCACATAGCGCGGTAAATTCGCTCGGCACGATCAAAAGTGCGAAGCAATAAATTGCCTGCCAGTGAAACAAAGGTACTAAAAGCAATTATCTTTGAATTGGGCGCCCGAAACGAACTAGCCCGGACCATTCTCTCGGATTCATCAGTCAAGACGAATATATAGCGATAAAAGAATAAAAGCTGGACTACGAACGGCCTAGGCAGGCCGAATTTCATCAAGGCCGCACAGACGGCATTAAATCCGGTCAAGGATATTAGGATAAGGGCGGCTGTTACAGTAAATATGAAGCGCAAGATTATAGAGATAAAAGAAAACCAGCCGCCGGAAATACCTATTGAGCCGAGATGAATTAGTATTTCCCTATCCATCAGGGGATTAAAAATACCGACCAATATGGCAAACGGAGAGACTAATAACACCTTTTTCAATATATACCTATATGGCAGCCTGCCAAAAGAAATCAAAACGATAGGATAGATAAAAAATGGCGTCATTGCAGAAAGCGCATATTTATCGAAAGAGATCACCGTAACGATAAAGACAAGAGTGGTGATTAATTTAGCTCTCGGATCCAGGCGATGCAGTAAGCTATCCCCGGCAGCTAACGTATCCATATACCCGATATCAAATGCATCCTTGCCTATGTTATTCATAAAAAAATCCGATGAGCAACGCTGGCTAATGACGCTGCTCACCGGATAGTCCTCTTGTTAGGAGTTTATATAGTGAACTGTCAAACCGCGCTCTGACGACGCTTAAGCCCCAAACCAATCAGGACAGCAATCAAAAGAGTCAAGACCCCTCCTACCAATCCCGATACAGACGTCCCTGAATCAACTGCGGGCCAAGGAGCTTTTGCTTCGATTTCAGGCTCAGCCTCCCCGGCAGGCTCAGTCTTTTTAAAGCCATAGTCCGGCAAGAAAGCTGTCTTTTCCTGAATACCCGCTAAAGAAGCGTGAACGGTCTCATGGCTTTCTAGCTCTTCTTTGCCGGAAGTCTTAAACATTGCCCATTCCAGCCCGTCTGGATTGCTTGATGCAAACCAGCTCAATGCCCCTCCCGCAATCGCAGCAGCTACTACCAAGCCAAGAATAACTCTTTTCATGTCAACTTGACCGATTGGTGCAGAGCTTTCCGCGGCGCTTAAAATCTCCGGCCGCGCTTTCCAGACAAATGTAACTACGGCCGCAGTTACTAATCCTTCCACTATACCGATAGCTAAGTGAATCGGCTGCATCAATAGCACAAACGTGCCAAACGGCAATTCCGATATCCCGGAAAATACCGTCTCAAGAACAACGCCAAAGGCGCCAAGCTGTAAACCGATAATTGCCGCAATAAGCGAGCCTAACATGATTTTCCCCTGCGTAGGATAATCACCAACAATCTTGCGATAAATCAATGGATACGCAAGAAAGCAAGGGAAAAACCCGAGGTTAAAAATATTACACCCTAAAGCCAGCAGCCCGCCGTCAGCGAAAAAAAGCGCTTGGACGATCAAAACTGAAGCCATAACCAGAAAAGCGGCATAGGGCCCTAAAAGAATAGCCAGAATCATACCGCCGCCCAGATGACCGCTTGAGCCGGTAGCCGGAATGCTAAAGTTAATCATCTGTGAGGCAAAAATAAAAGCGCCTAATACGCCCATAAGCGGAACCTTGCGCTCATCTATTTCTTCCTTAACCTTTTTAGCGCTATAGGCGATAAGCCCTGCTGTAGCGGCCCACATAGTACCGCCTACGGCAGGTGATATTAACGCATCAGCCATATGCATAGGTATTCCTCCTTTCCTTTTTTAGAAATCTACCTGCGCCCTCATACCGCCGACAAAGATACCGCTTGTATCATCTGCGACATCCTTACCGAACGGATTCCAGATATACTGAAAGTCAGGGCTGATTGAAAGATGGTCGTTCACGAATATACGATAATAAGCCTCCAGATGCCCTTCTGCCTTTGCGTTTGGAGACGCGACTGTCGATGAGCCAGCCTTCTTATAATCATCCGAGGGGAATATTTGCCCCGCAGCAAAAGCCAGCACGTCTTTTTCTCTTCCCCAAGGCTTTCCTTCCACCTGCAATCCGGCGCTCCAGGACTGTTCAAGAGAATAATTATTATCGCCTGTTGCCCTAATATTAGGATTGTAAACTTTCGGATTCTGCCAGCCGTAGCGGGTAAAGAGCGTTACGATATCGGTAACTTTCTGGTCAAAGCTTAAGCCAAAACCGTAGGCAGCCGCTTTTGTCTTTCCAGTATCCAGCCATTTAGTGTGGTTTACGTTGTTATTCCAGCCGTAGAAGCGGTAATTACCGGGCAAATCGAAGAGATTAGTCTTGAGATGCACCTGCCCAATATCGAATAAATTATCGCCTATCTTCTCCCAATCACTGTTGCCGTCAAAAAGGCCGTAGCCTAATTCCAGCCATTCAACCGGCAGATAAGCAAGACGGATACCTGCGGTATTGTCCGGAAACTCAAGAGTAGGCGAATTACGAAAAATCCTACCTAAGAATTGTGTTGTTTCGTCGTTAGCGGCTTCATTTTGATCAAAGTAAGCGGTTGGATCAAGTTTACCAAAGGTAAGAGCCGCTTTTCCCTTGAACAATCCCTGTTCGTACCAAAATTCTGTTACATCTACATGTGCGCTGCTATCTCCTGCATCGCGGTTGACATTGCTATACAGCGTAAGGTTATTCTCAAGTCCTGCGCCCTGCCCAGCCTCCAAATGCAAGAATGCCCTTCCGCCGACTTCTTTAAACTCCTTGCCTAATGTTATATCGGCCGAATACGAGCCATCAGTGCGAGATTCCTTTAGAGTATGCCCGTCGCCATTGTAATTGACATTATTGGTTCCCTGCACAATCATTGTTCCGCCTGCCCCAAGCTCAAGCCCTTCCATAAGCTGTATAGGAGCTCCGGGAACTCTGTGAAGATTCTCCTCAAATTGAGATAATTTTGTTTCGTATTCCGCGATTTTCTGCTGTTGTGCCTGAGTTGTTGTATTCTGTGTTGCAATATATTTATCCTGATCTGCAACCTTTTTCTCCAAAACTTCAATGCGCTTTTGTAATTGGCGCACTGTATCCTCCAATGATGTCTCATCAGCAAAAGCAGAAGCACAGCATGCAAAAGCTAAAACCGACAAAAATAACACTACTTTTTTTGCTGTCGCCATAATTATACCCCCCTTTCTTCATTTACCCAGACACAAGCTTATGGTATACTTATGGCTGGGCTTGGTTGTTTAGTGTTCTTCCAAGTACCGCGCCCCGCCGGAATCTTTGTGAGAGGATGGCGGGGTGTTATTTTATATTACGTTTATCAATTTCGTGTTACGAACGGGCAAAAAAATAATACCTCTAAATATCCCTTCCCGTGCTGGACATACTTAACGTAGCATGCTTTACCCATTTTACCGCTTTAAGAGTATCAGCAAGCTCTTGGGACTGTTGAGGCTTGCCCTTGACCGCAATTATTTCAAGACAATTATGATAATCTAAATGAATATGCTGGGTGGAAATAATAATTCCTCCGAAATCATGTTGGATATCCATAAGTTTATTTACCAGCTCACGTTTGTGGTGGTCATAAATCATCGTAATAGTACCTGCTATCTCCTGCCCTTCCTGCCATTGTTTCTTTACCAGGTCATCCCTGATAAGATCCCGGATAGCTTCGGAACGGTTGGTATATTTCTTCCCTTTTAGGTGGGAATCAAAATGGGCGAGCAGGTCTTTCTCTAAAGATACTCCAAACCTAACTAACTGAGCCATTTTTGCTCCTAATAAAATGTATTACGATTTTAATAATGATAACACAATGGTTTTTGTTGTCAACAGATTTTTTTGGGGATTTTTTTGGGGAAGCGATAAAAACAAAAGTGCCTACGGAGACATTAGGCATCCGGAGGCACTTTCTAGTTATACTGCGCGGTGAAAATCTTTATACAGCAACGGCTTCTTTACGAGAAGAATCTCCTGCTGGAGTTAATGCCTTAATTATTTGCTGACCAGCCTTCCTTCCTGAAAAAAGCATACCAGCAAACGTGGGGCCCATACGCGGTATACCATACACCGTAGATACAGCCATACCAATTGCGTAAAGTCCCGGATAAATCTCGCCCGTCTTTTCTACGACAAGATCCTCTGAAGTAGCGACATCCATAGGGCCGTATGTTTGAATCTTCAATAGTCCTCTTTTCTCCAAGCTCTTCGCAACCCAAGCATCGTGGCCAGTCGCGTCAATCACGACTTTTGATTCCAGCGCGATAGGGTCAACGCATGTGATTTGTCTCGGCAAAGCAGAAACAGGCGACCAATTGATTACCGCCCCTTCTACTTTATTGTTGCGAAACACCACATCATCAAACTTAGTGAGATTGAGAATTTTTGCACCTGAATCACAAGTGGCAGAAATAAGTTTTGAGCAAGCGTTAGGGCCATCTGACACGAACAGACCTTCTTCCTTCTCTTTATACGGTATCTTTAACTCCTTAAGAATCTTGTCCGCCGGAGCCCTAAAGGTCAGCGTATTCATAAAATATCCGCCAACCCAAAATCCACCGCCAATATAGTTGTTACTTTCAATGATCAAAGTCTTTAACCCGGCGTTTGCCAAATCCCGCGCCGCGATGAGCCCGCTAGGTCCGCCACCTATCACAATAACATCTGAAACAATGTATTCATCAAACCACTTCGTAAACTCGCCGACAATCGCACGGCTTATTTGTGCTTCCGCAATCTTACTGAACATTTTCAATCCTCCTTTTCGCGTGTTTCCTGAAAAGGATCTCCTGCCATAAGAGTAATAAAAAAACCCTTATGCCACACGCATAAGGGCTACACATTCAGACCTCCTCTCCCTCCGCTGGCATTATCCAGATCAGGTTCATCGGGTAATCCGCTTACTACGCGGAACTCTCAGGCCGTATCTACGACCTCCCCATTTCTAATAACGAGTAAATTAAAACATAAATACAGCCTTACGTCAAGTCTTATCCTGCGCTATCCTGCGCTAAAAAACTTCCGCCAGTTATAAAAACTAACTGGGGTCTATTAAATATTTTTGCGTTCCTATTTCATAAGCTTGTTCAAAAGCCGAACTGCCTTATCAAGTTCTCTCAACGCATCCGCTATAAAGTAATCCGGCACCCGTTTCCTTTTGCCTGCTTTTAACTCCGCAAACAACTGCAGTGTCGTTTTGGGATACTGCAATCTGTTTTTGATTTTCGCGACGATTTCTTCTCTATTCATCTCTATGGTCTCCTTTCAAGCGGTGAGTAGGCCATAGGGTTTCAAGGTTGGCAAGGCATTTTTTCAAAAATCAACCCGCACCCCGGCCTTGGCGCCTACGCCTTTGCGATCATCGGATTCCGCAAAACCATATCCCTCAACAAAAGGACTAATCTCAATCCCGGGTTTCTTCTCCTCTTTCTTCTGATCAACCGTTACCTGCGCACCTGGCTGAGCAATTATGTGAGTGATCTGTTTGGTAGTTTGCGTCGGCATAAAGAATGCCCGGTAAATCGTCAGGCCCACAAAACCGACAAGCGCAATACCTGCTGCATAACGCAGGGTCTTGACCCACGGTAAAAACTGGAAGAAACTCCCGGCGAACTTTAGTAAACTAAACTTTTCGCTTTCCGCCATTCTGCACCTTG
>ERZ1292633.1106-Hain-H41-02um-R1-1106-length-29548-cov-50_pt1 | contig 29548 bp, 28 predicted proteins | sample MGYA00564406_ERZ1292633 | MGnify/ENA primary metagenome ERZ1292633 (study PRJEB36523, sample SAMEA6512639) | groundwater metagenome | collected 2019-01-08 | study: AquaDiva: Metagenomics assemblies of 32 groundwater samples
TTTAAAAATTGTATTGTTAAGACCAACCCTGTCAGACCAGTGCAGTACATGTCCTCTTGATGTTATTTTAATTATAATTGCTACTACTGCTATTGGCAGTGCAAGAAAGCACAGAAGCAGCAAAGCCATCCCAACATCAAATATTCTTTTCATTTGACATGAACCAGTCAGCTGTCATTCTAAGCCCCTGCTCCATTGTGAATGGCGGAGTCCAGCTTAACTCTCTGCGTATTTTAGCGCTGTCAATCTGCAAAGAGCCTGTTAATCGCTCAATCTCATCACTTTTACCTGCGACGTTGCCAATCATTTTCAAAAGAGGCGCCGGACATGGAAACAATCTCGCTTTTTTACCCATTGCCCCGGCTATCATTCTTATTAAATCAGGTGTAGAAATATCCTGCCCATCGCTCACTAAAAATGTCTTATTAACAGCATTAGGATGTTCAATACACTTGATTATTGCATCAACAAGATTGCCTATATAAATCATGCTTCTCTTGTTATTCACCATAGACAGAGGTAAAGGAATATTTTTATTTACCATATCAAGCAAACGCAAAAAATTAGCTTTAACACCCTGTCCATAAACAAGAGGCGGACGCAGTATCACTATCTCTAATCCAGCAGCATCTGAAGTATTACGCAATGCCTGCTCCGCCTCCCACTTGGAAATAGCATAGGGGTCTTGAGGAGGAGCCGTATGATTTTCAGTGAAAGCAGCGCCTGTTGTTTTTTCTCCGTTTACTTTTATGGTGCTCATAAATATAAGCCTTCTTGTCCCTGCCTGGGCAGACATCTCAGCAAGTTTTTGTGTCCCCCCAGTATTAACCCCCCTATAATCAGCCAGTGGATTGATAGAAACATCAATTAGTTTATGCACTCGTGAAGCAAGATGTATTACAACATCTATTCCTTTTAATGCATCATTCCAATTTGTATCACTATTAATTTCCCCTACAGCAAAAATTTCAAGGCGGCTGTTACGATTAAGAGACCGCTCTTTTGATCTAACAATCCCTCGCACATCATACCCTTTTTCACATAATTCGTGAGTTAAGGCAGCTCCAATAAATCCGTTTGCTCCGGTAACAGCTATTTTCATAAGTTTAGTATTTCTGTTTTGTCATTTTTGCATCAAAAAATACAACAACTAAGATTGACAAGCATTTGCATTGAACCACTGCATCACGCAATGCAAAATCATTAAATGTGAGTCTTCCACCTTCTGCATATCATTACTGTTAATAACAAGAGATTTCTGTGCTGAGTCCTTTAATCTGCCTCCTCCGCAACCGCAGATGCCGAATGTCTTTCCGCCGCTTTCATTGGCATATCTGACAGCCTTGAGCACATTCTCGGAGCTGCCGCTTCCTGAAATTACGATAAGCAAATCACCTGCATTCATAAAATTTTTGAGCTGCTCCACAAAAATACTGTCATAGGAGACATCGTTAGAATAAGCCATTATTGTCGGAATGCTGTCATTCAGGCAGATTACTCTGAACCTTTTTTCTTTGCCAAAACTCACGCCTTTGTTGATATCACATGCAAAATGAGATGCAGTAGCAGCGCTACCGCCATTGCCGCAGATGAATATATTTGACTGTTTTCCATATGCACTGGTAAGCTCATCAATAAGGTCTTCAAATTCTTTCACATTAACCGCATTAATAATGCCCGTAAGTTCTGAGAGGTAATTTTTTAAAAATACTGACGGCATAAAATATTCCTTCTATTCGTAAAAAATTATCTTTGTGCCTTCCCTGTCAATACTAAACGGCAATGCTCTGCAGCCAAGATGTTTTTTCAGGCTATCATGCTTATCTGCATAAAATAACAAAAAACCAGTGCCTCCTGCACCAAGAAGCTTTCCGCCGGATGCGCCATGCTCCGCAGCTTTATTGTACAAGCCATCTATATCCTCATTTGATATCCCGCTTGCCAGTTCTTTTTTATACAGCCACCCTTTATGAAGCAAACCTCCCAATGAGTCTGCATTCTCCTTACTTAACACATCCCTCAGTTCATCTGCAAGCGTAACCATTTTTCTTAAATTCTGGAATTTTTCTTCGTTTAGCATATTCCTTTTCTGCTCATTGAGTATATCACCTGCTTTTCTTTTACCGCCAATGTAGTAGAGACAAAGCCTGTCCTCAAGTTTCTCTCTATCAGACTCTGTCAATAACATCGGAGAAATATCCACTGTTTCGTCTTTATTGAATTTGATATAGTTTATATTCCCATATGCAACAGCATACTGGTCCTGTTTTCCGATAGGCTCCTTAAGTATATCTATCTCTATCTCACATGCCTCTGCTGCAAGCCTCTCCTTTGTCACAACCTTCCCTTTATACGCATACAAAGCATTTAAGAGACCTACTGTAAAAGCGCTGGATGAGCCAAGACCCGTGCCTGCGGGGACATCAGCAAAACTTGCAATTTCAACCCCTTTTTCAAGCTTCACCTTCCTCAGACACTCCCTGACAATCGGGTGCTGTATCTCATCAACATTTTCTACATCTTCTGTCTTTGAATATTTCAGACGTATCTTGTCATGAAAATATGGATGTATGACGATATACATATATTTGTTTATCGCAGCGCTGACAACAGCGCCGTAGCCGTTCTTTGAATAAAACTCCTTTAGATCGCTTCCGCCTCCGGCAAAACTCACTCTAAATGGCGTTCTTGTGATAATCATGATGATATCTCTTTTTTACTTAAGATAAAATCTACTGCATCTCCAATATTATCAAATATATAATCAGGACTGACTTCAAATTTCCCGTCTTTCCCAGCCTTACCTGTCCTTACAAGTATTGTCTTCATGCCTGCATTCTTACCTGTCTGAATATCGGTAGTCATATCCCCTATAAACCAGGATGACTCAATATCAACATTATACTCTTTTACAGCCTTGCTTATCATGCCTGTTTTTGGTTTTCTGCAATCGCAGTCAATCTTGAATTCAGAGTTTTCCTCTGGATAGCCCTTATCGGGATGGTGCGGACAAAAGTAAATATCATTAAGATATGCCCCTTCCCTGCCGAGCAAAGTCTCAAGTTTATTGTGGATTTGCGCTATTACCGAAGTATCGCAAAGGTTTCTGGCGACAACAGGCTGATTTGTGATAAGAAAACTCAGGTAGTCAGAGCTATTTATTTTCTTAATTGCTGACGCTGAAAAAGGCAGCAGTTCAAGGTCTTCAACTCTGTGCAATAAGTCAATGTCCCTCACGATGGTTCCATCTCTGTCAATAAAAATTGCAGATCTTTTATCCCTCTTTGAAAACCTCTTAACTTTACCATTCATTATGTCCCTGCTTACCTTCCCAAGTCTTTCTATGGTTCCTATATCTTTTATGTACTCAGCGGTTTTATATGCCCTAATCACCTTATCCGACTGTAAAACCAGGGGAAAGATATCCTTTCCGAAATCCGAGGGTTTATCCTGAGGAATGTACTCAAAGATGTCAGGGCTTAAAATATACACAGCAGCGTTAACCAGATTTCTGTAATACTGATTTTCATCATGGGGCTTTGAATAAAAAGCCGTGACTATATTTTCATCGTTACTATCTACAAGGTCACTGTCGTGGGGATGGTCATTAGGATGTACAATTATGTCTGCTATAGAATTAGTCTTCATATCAAAATCCATAAAAGACTTCAAATCAATATCTAAAAACACATCACCATAAAACACCATAAATCTTTCATCGAGTCTGCTTTCGAGCTGTTTGACAGCACCGGCTGTGCCTAAAGGAGACTTCTCTACTATATGGATGATATTAACTCCGATTTTTTTGCCGTCACCAAAATAATCAACAATAACCTCTGACAAATGGCCCGACAGCATATAGATGTTTTTTATTGCGTATCGCTTTGCGAGGTTAACCTGATGCTCCAGTAAAGGCTTGCCTCCCACCTCGACCATCGGCTTTGGCGTATCCTTGAGTCCAAGCCGTGTCCCTTTACCTCCTGCTATGATGGCTAAGTCCATTGAGAGTAGATTGTCAATTCAGTTTTATTCTGAATATAGTAATAAACAGTATTGTTTATTGTAATTATGCCCTGCTACTTTTGATATTCTTCATCCTGTTCACAATCCTTAAATTCAACAGATAATCCAAAAATACATTAGGGATACGACTAACTAAAAAAAAGAGAAAGAGGCTTAAAAATCTGATATGTAAAGGCCATATGAATTTGCTATACCTCTTTCTTGAAATATAAACATTTCTAAAGTGTAAAGTTCCTCTCTTTTTATTGCTATTATCCTGAATTCTGTAATAGACTAAATTTTCCTGTAAATTATGCATTATTTTATTGTTAGCCAAAAATCTAAACCATAACTCAAAATCTTCCGCCTTGTAAAGCCTGTCATCAAAGAGACCAACTTCATCAATATCTTTTTTCCTGAAGATAACGGAAGGATTTGCGACAGCCATTGTAAGCAGAAAGCTTCTTTTTATCTTACTGTGAAACTCCGGATATTTTCTTTCTCCGATTATATTATCGTCCTCGTCAATCAGATACAGATTGGAGCCCACAACACTCACATCAGGGTTATCCTCAAGAAAACTTAATTGTTTTTCAAATCTGTCCAGAGCGCAATAATCATCTCCGTCCATAAGGGCAATATATTTCCCTGAACTCTCCATGATTGCCCTGTTGCGGGAACTAGCAACACCCAGCCTTGTCTCATTCCTCAGGATTTTCACTCTTTTATCCGCACTTTCGACACCTGATAGAAACTCCATATTTTTTTCCTGCGGCTCCGCCGCTATTATAAATTCAAAGTTTCTGAACGTCTGGTTTAATATGCTGTCAATGCATGCCTTTAGAAAAATCGGGTTTTCATTATAAGTCGCCATTACAACTGACAGGTCATGCATAAATTTATTTCCCAGGAATAAGAAACCTCAAAAATCTCTTTGCTGCTTTAAACGTTCTCCTTATCTCTGACGGATGGCGCATCTGCTGGAACAGCTTATATAAGATATACCTTGTCCTTAAATAATATCTCCGCCTTGCATAATCACACCATTTTCTTATCTCATCAGAATTCATATCAGGCATTCTCAGCACACTGTTGTGACAGCCGTCTTCAGTCACATAATCAGAAAAATCTTTAATCGTAAGCAGTCCCTCGCTCTTTGCCCATTCATAATCCTTTGTGCCCGGATACACCATTAAAGGGAAAAACTGCATAGTGTCATCCATCATTTTCAATGCCAGATGTAAACTCTCTTCGAGTGCTCCTCTTGTCTCGCCCCTGTTGCCGGCCATAAAACAGCCATGCACCAGAAGCCCTGCCTTCCTTGTGTTTTGTGAGAAATCAAGTATCACCTCAGGAGTAATCCTTTTATTTATATTTTTCAGAATATCCATGTTAGCGCTCTCATATCCTACTGTCACAAGCACACAGCCTGCCTTTTTCATCCATTCCATAGTCTCATACTTTAGATCCGCCCGCACATTGCAATACCATTTAAGTCTGATGCCTCTCTTTATCTTTTCCCTGCAGAACTCGATCACACGCGCCTGACTTCCTGTAAACGTGTCGTCTTCTATTCCGACCTCCCTTACTTCCGGCATATTCTCCTTTATCCACTGAAATTCATCAGCGATACTCTGCGGTGAACGTATACGGTATTTAAGCCCGTGGATTGTCTGAGGATAAACACAAAAGGTGCACTGTGCAATGCAGCCGCGTGCAGTCATTATCTGCACTTCCGGATAATCGCTTGCTGCAAAAAAATACTTCGTTGAATCAAGATGTTTCTTATACACCCTGCTTACAAAAGGAAGTTCGTCAAGATTTGATAGGAGTTCCCTCCTTTTGTTTATATAAACTCCGCTGTAAGTTCTGTAGGCAATGCCATCTACAGAACTTAAAATATTATTCCTGTATGCAGCATCAGACTGGACAGCACGAAGGTCAGCCTGTGATAGTTTCTGCGCCAGTTCTTTTACCGTATAATCAGCCTCTCCGACAGCAACTGCATCAATTAGACCACCAAATCCCCCCGCCCCCCCTTTAGTAAAGGGGGGTAAGGGGGGATTACTTCCATTACTCAACAACAGTGTCTCCTCTGGTAAGGCAGTTGGATGAGTCCCCATCAATACTACAAAACAGTCAGGCAATATTTTCTTTATTTCTGCGCCTGTTTTGACATCACTGTATATACTCGGAGTACTCGTATCCAGCACGGCCATTTGAGGTCTGAATTCCGCAATAAGCTGCAAGGTCTCTTCCAGATTATATTCATTGGCACAGCTGTCAATCACCTTTACTTCATGCCCTGCATCCTCAAGCACTCCTGCTGCATAGCAGAGCCATATGGGATAGTAAATAGTGCCGCTCTTAGTTATAGCAGGACTTCTTGATGTCCTTGAAAAGCGTCCGTATTCTGTTTTAAAAGGTGGGTTAAGGCAGATAATTTTCATTTTAAGTCGACTCGTCTTTTATTCAAATACAAATCAATTCGCTTTTGGAAACGCAGAGTTGGTATAATTCATTAATCTGTACGCTGCCAATCCTAACCATTCATGAAGGGCAATACTGAAATTATTTAAGTTCCCCATTGTTGGCAAGAGTGAAACGAACGAGAACTTATTAGATGCATCTAATGCGGTTTTATAATCCACGGGATATGGAATCACATCTAAACCTTCCTTTTTAAAACATCCCAAAGAACGCGGCATATGAAAAGCAGACGTAATAAGAACCCATTGCCCTTTTTCTTCAGTATGCAGTATTTTAGCCAATGCCGCTGCATGTTCGTGCGTATTCCTTGAGTTTCGTTCTATCAATATTCTCTCTTTATTTACTCCGAGAGATATAGCTAGTTTTTTCAGATAATCTGCTTCCTTGAGATTTTCGCCCTGTTTTAAATATCCGCTTCCACCGGTTATAATTAGTTTTGCTCCTGGATATTTCTGAAGCATGATAATGCCCTCAATTATCCGGTCAGACTGTTCCGTGAGTTCAATCAGCCCTTTTCTCGAAGATTCCATATTAACCATGCCCGCCAGAACAATGACACCATTTATTTTTGAAGGAATTGTGCCTGCAGGAATTCTATTCTCCAGTGAGCGCATCATAATGCCAGGCAAGAAACCTGATCCGGCAAGAAATATTATCAGCAGTCCCATTCCAATCAGCCTCTTTCCTGCAGCAGGCTTCTTAAAAAGGAGCAGCCATCCCAATACAAGCAATGCCAGTATTACATTGAAAGGATTTATTACTATCCAGAGAATTTTTGAAAGCAGAAAAAACATGTTCAGTTTCTTAATAATTGCAAGAAAATATCTTCTGTTTTACTTACATTGCTTTCGATGGTAAATCGCTCAAGAACCCTAACCCTTCCAGCATGGCCCATTCGGAATCTTATTTCCGGATTTTGAATAAGATGTTTTATTGCCTCACAGAGAGCATCAATATTTCCTGGAGGGACTATGATTCCGGTTTTACCATCATCTACTACCTCTGGTATTCCTCCGACATTGGTGGCAATTACAGGCACTTCCATTGCCATGGCTTCTACAGCAGCCATTGAAAAAGATTCTATCGTTAAAGACATTAACGCAAGAATATCCAATACTTTTAATACCTTTGGAATATCATCCCTAAACCCTAAAAATAAAACCTCCCTATCCAGCCCATTAGCACGCACAAGCTCTTTAAGGTCTGCTTCCTGATGCCCGGTCCCACATATAACACAAATTACATTGGTAATGCCTTCAGCCTTCAGCCTTGCAAGCGCTTCAACTAAATATCTATGCCCTTTATCCTTCTCAATGACACCAATACTGCCTATAACAATATTTTCCTTCTCCAATCCCAGCTCATTCCTGAGATCGTCTGGTACATTTTGAGGGTTGAAGATGTCAGTATCAATTCCGTTATAAACTGTTATTGCTTTCTGAAATCCCTTCTTATTTACGGCAAAAAACTTTTTTACCTTGTCCGATACAGTCAATATCCTGTCAAGGAGCATTAGATAGAACATCCTCATTGTCTTTCCCAGCGTATCTTCTTTAAAATCGTCATGGCAGTGCGCCACAACTTTTACTCCGGCCATTTTCCCGGCAATTCCTCCTATAAATTTGGATATGTTGTCTGCGCAGTATATCAGATGAATATTATTTTTTTTCAGGATTTTATTTAATTTAAAAATGCTGCCGCTCAAAACCAAATGCCAGAGGAATGATATTACAAAAAAAGGGCTGTGCAGACTTATTTCTCTCGGATAAATATTTGCGATCTTACTGCTTAATGGGATTTGGACACTGTCTATGCCCGCCTCCTTTAATCGCCGAACAATTACACCATCATGAGCATAAACCAGAAGCGGATGGAATATGTCCTTTCTCAGATGCGTAATCAGGTAAAGCGTTAAGAACTCTCCGCCTCTTGGTGGTTTTGCTCCATTCATGAGAAAGAGAATATTGTATCTTAAAACATCCTTGTTATTGGTTTTTTGATATGACATACCGCTTAATAAATCCTATAAAATTACGAAAATATGCCGCTGCTTCAGAGACACTTCTTATTGATTTTAATCTGCTTACAATATATTTTGGCCTGAGATAAAACCGGTGGAGGCCGTGTCTTGAATAATATGCGATTTCATCCGACGTAAGCCATGGATAACTGAAAACTGGTTTCTTCATCGGATCATAAAGGCTCCAGTCCTTTGTTAAAAGATAATTATTCTCCTCAACATACTTATAAAAGTCAGTGCCCGGCACAGGCACAGCTATGCCGAGTGTTATAAACGTTGTATCAAGAGTAGTTAAAAACGAAGTGGTCTTTTCTATGCTTTCTCTGGTCTCTCCGGGAAATCCCACAACACAGAAAACAATCGTATCCATGCCATGATTTTTAATCATGGATACCGCATCCCTTATCTGTTCTGCAGATATATTCTTCCTTATGTTTTTAAGTACAGCGGGGTCAACGCTTTCCATGCCGATTGCAATTGTATGACACCCTGCCCTCTTCATGAGCTTAAGGATTTCGGTGTTAACACGGTCAGCCCTCGTAGAACAATTCCATGTAAGATGAATGTTGTTTTTTATCATCTCTTCAAACAAGGCTGTTGCCCATTCCATATCAGCAGTCAGGGTAGCATCATTGAACATGACCTCTCTAAAGCCGAGATGCTGAACCCATCTGAGTTCCTCCAGAAAATAATCAACAGACCTCTTTCTGAGTACAGGCGCTCCAAAGAATGCCGGCTGGCAGCAGAAGCTGCAGTTGTTAATACATGCCTTCTGCCCCATCACCATTGTCTTGGGAAACCGTTTTGTTGTCGGGTCTCTGTATAATTCTTTCTCTAATTTATCATGCGCCGGGAAACCCAGATCATCGAGATTCTGCATCGGAGGCTGAATATCCGTTTTTATAATTGTCCCATCAGGTTTTCTAAAAAATATACCCTTTGCATTTTCAAGACTTGACAGATTCCCTGCTATATTCAATGCCGCTTGTTCCCACTCATTTGAATAGATAATTGCGTCGAGATATTCCGACTCTTTAAACGTATCTTCCGGCAATGCCATAACATGCGTGCCTAAGGCAACCGTTACTATTGATAAATTTACCTCTTTAGCAGCTTTTGCTACCAGTAAATCTTTATAAATTGTGCACGTAGATGTAGAAAAGAAAACAACATCTGGAGATTCTTTTTTTATGATTTCTCTTATATCATCTATAGTTTTCCTTGACGCATTTGCGTCTATAAGGACGTTATCAAACCCCTCTTTTCTCAGGTAACCTGAAATCATCATGAGGTCCAGGGGCGGTTTGCGGAAATCACTCTTATTGCTTCCATTACCCCCGAATATCCTCTGGTTTCCGAATTTGGAAACAGCCGGTGGCTCAATTATAACTATTTTCATGCTTTTCCCCTGTAATATTTCGGTTTAACGAAAGTTCTGTTTTACAATTTCTTATCCACGCAGCCGACAAGCCAAACCATACCCAGATAAAGTGAAATTCAGCAGGTGCAAAATTGAGATAAACTATTAAAGCCAATAATCCAGCGCCAAAAGCAATGCCCATGTCTCTCATTGATTTATTTGAGGATATTTTTTTTATGAGCTTATGTACCATAATAAAAAGCAATATTATGAATACTATATAAAATATAAGAGACAGCATGCCAAACGAAGCCGCTATGCTCAGATAATTATTATGTTCTTTCCCATGGGAAAACTCTTGTATATCAATCAAATTTGACATGCCTATCCCGAAAAATGGGTTTTGATATATATATGATAAAGTTTCACTAATTGATAGAATTCTCCAGTCTTTTGTAATATCTGGCATAGATGCGGGATTTCCCAAATATGATATATCAATGGGGAAAAATGCTGCAAAGGTTATAAGCACCCTTAAAAAAAGCAGCTTGCCAAATGTGAGAATTGAAATTATCAAAACCGTTATTATCAAAACTAACTCCTTCGGTTTAAACCATCTCATCCACAAAAGGTATGTTATGCCTGCTGCCAGTGAAACAAACGCAGCGCGTGATGCTGTCTTAAAAATGCAAAACATAAGGAAAAATACAAGGAAGGCATACAGGTGTTTCGATATACCGTTAGCGCCTTTCCTGAGCAGCAATCCGATAAAAACAACAGGTACCAGCAACGGTCCATAGGTTGTCGAACTGATACCAGGGATCGTGTATCTGAATGCGCTCACATCCCCCACTCCATAAACACCCCCTGTATGCCCGTACAGTGTCCCCCTATTAGTCTCAAGTGCGGGCATCCCCAATATCTCCGGTATATTTGCAGGGCTGCCTGCTAAATCAATGGATGATAAGTTCGAATATACATACACAGCATAAACAGAAAAGGCAACGGCAGTCATAAAAACAATAAAAAGTACAAATTTGATATTTCTGTTTCCCCTATATGCATTCAGACCCAGCAGGCCTAAAAAGATTATTACTGGAGAATATATGTATATAAAAAACCGCTTTATGTTGTTAAGTCCATCTTCGTTTAAAGCTATAGAGACTGATGCGAAAAAGACATAACAAAGAAGGGGAATTGACAGATAGAAAATAGATCTTTTTAACCTTCCATTCCAATCTGCTAAAATAAATTCCTTAAAAACAAAGCCGCAAAACAAAACTGTTATAGGCAACAATGTATTCACAACATAGCCGCCAAGTAATTTTACAAACCAGTAATGCCAGTATATCTGAAAATAAATCATAATGATTGCACTGGCCATTAAGATATGTGAAGCTTTTATGTGAACCTTTTCTCTCATATTGTCATCTGATCAGCATAGCAAGCCTATCGTATAGTCTTATCGAGAAATAATTGCCAGATAACGCCGCAATGCTCTCCATTTATCGAAAATGCTAAAACGCACCTGTGGATAAAATTTTGAATTGCTGTAAAGTCTATAGCAACTATCTACCACTTTTAACAGAGGTTTTGGCAATTTCATCAATAGAGGCCCAATTATTCCGATATTTTTCTTTTGCGCCATAAGCGGGAAAAGCGCTTTAAAAGGATACAAAAAGCTCTTTACATCATCCGGATATCTCATCTCACTGGCATGATGACTTGATTTGGGAGAAGTAAAATTCTTGTCTAATAATCCTTTCTCAATAGCATAGCTTGTCAAATCAACGCCTGGAAGCGGCATAAACATATTTGCAGAGACATGTTCCGGTTTGCACGCCCTGTTCAGTTCCAGTGTCTCCTTCATATTCGCTACAGTTTCGGTTGGCAATCCAAGGATATTAATCGTGCCAACCTTTAATCCGCTGTTATGGAGCATCTGGCAGCTTTTCAGTATCTGCTCATCTGTAAGATTTCTTCTAAGAATTTTATTTCTGAGCGGTTCATTGCCGCACTCTATGGCAACGCGCACCGAATAACATCCGGACATTTTCAGCAGTTTTGAGATTTCCTCGGTAACAAGATTTGGACGAACATAACACATATAGGGGAGTCCTATCTTTACAGGATATTTTTCGGCGAATTCTGCAAGCCATTCTCTGTCAATAATGAAAATATCATCCTCAAAAATTATTCCCTCAAGAGGATAATCTTTTTTAATGTGGCATATTTCTTCCATAAAATAGTTTACCGATTTATGCCTGACAATATGGCCTTTGCCTTTGTACATTTCATTGTACTTATGGTTGAAACAGTAGGTGCACTGATAGGGACATCCTCTGCCGGACATAAACATCTTAATCTTGGAATGTCTGAGGAAATCATCTTTATCATATATGATTTTTCTATCAGGAAATGGAAGTTGATCAAGCGGATCAATAAGATCCAGCAGATATCCCTTCAATTGCGCACCATTCTCGGAGCGGAAAACAAAATTGGGCAATGCACCAGAATTTACTCCTCTCTTGTGCTCATTTACAAATTCAACTATAGACAAATCCCCTTCCCCTATGCATATTGCATCAAAAGCCTCGATGCTACTTAAATCCTGATCAAATGTTGCAGTTGGCCCACCAATAATTATAGGAGTATCCATATGCTGCTTGATATGGTTTCCCAAAGCAATATAGTGATCCCTTGCACATGACATAAAGCTGAAAGCAATGAAATCGGGCTTTTCGCGCTGAAGTTCTCTTACGATTTTGTCCATATTTAACGGGTCATCCTGAAAAAATACCAATGATGTCTCATGCCCTGAATTTTTTAAAGAAGCGCTCAGAGCCATAATAGAGAGCTGCTCATGAAGTCTTACTTCAGAAATTACAAAAGTTATTTTTTTCATCTTTAGGTTGCCCTGTCTGCTCTTTTGATTGCCCTGCAGTCAAAGCTGTTGGAGGCGGAGGGACAAGTAGTCTGTATATTTTTCTTATATTAACCGTAAACTTCTTTGATGCCAATATTTTCCTCATAAGAATATTAACAAGCGGAAGAAATAGAACGGCTGATGGAGAGGAATAGAGCATTCTTAAGTATACCTCTGATAAATATCCTGGCAGCATCCTGTAGATTTTTGCAACCAGATTTATAGTCAGCACAGTGAAATATATCCTATTTTTTTGGGCAAAGCTGAAATTAAGAATGCTTTCATGGGTATATTCAAGCAATGACTTTTCATCTTTTATAAGTCCTTCCTTAACCACAGTATCATACAGCGTAGTATGCCTGTACGGATAGAAGACTGAACACTGCATTTTATCAATATTCAATAGTGCATTTAACCGAACAGTATCCAATAATTCTTTTTTTGTTTCGCCAGGTATTCCAACCATGTTGAAACTATATACGTAAATATTCTTCCTTTTCAAAAGCGATACAGCACTTACAAGTAATTGTTCGGTAATATTCCTTTTTAAAACTTTATTGCGAATAGTTTCGTTTCCGCTTTCTATCCCTATTCCTGCACGTACGCATCCTGAGTTAACAAATCCCTCGACTATTTCTTCATCCACAAGATTAGGCCTGATATTACACCAATACGGCTTATTTATTTCATTCTTATATCGGGCAGCAAAATCGAGAAACCATCCCTTTTTTAGAGGCAATATATCATCATCAAAGTACAGAGTATGTATGCTTGGAAACATAGTTATAAAACTTTTAATTTCTGATATTGACTTTTCAACACTCTTGAAGCGGATATACCCTACCTTGTTATCTTTGTAAATACTTGAAAGCTTATGATTACAGCAGTATGAACATTGATATGGGCATCCCCTTGAAAGCATCAGACCCCCTATCCCTTGAGAGCCTTCATCCAAATTAGTATAGTCAAATAACTCCCAGTCTGGATTAGGAAGTGAATCCAAGTCTTCTACAATTGCAACACCATTATTAACTATTCGGTCGCCGGCTCTGTACCAAATGCCTTTTACATCAGGAATCCTGCCATGCTCAGTCCACTCGTTGACCAGCGCTTTCATAGGATACTCCCCATCACCGCAAATAACAACATCAAGTCCTTGTGTGAGCAAAGCATCTTCAGGATTAATTGTAACGTGGATCCCTCCGCACACTGTCAATATGCTACGGTCAATATCCTTTGTCCACTTTGCAATTTTCTGTACTAATGGGAAACTATGCGTTGTTGAAGTGAAACCGATGATATCAGGTTGAAATTTCTTTATCCTTTTTTCAAAATCTGACCGATCAAAGTTCTTATCACGAATAGGCAGTAATGACACTTCAACATCTCTGACGCTCTGCTTCAGATAAGATGAGATGTGAGCCAATCCGTAATGAAAATAGCCTTTATGCCATGACCTTTCTGAAATATCCGGGAATACTAATAAAACCTTCTTCACTTTCATAATCAACTTCTGCTCATAATGACCCGCATAGCCTTCTCTTGCCATTTCGTATAGATGTAAGTCAATCTTTTAATTATAGACATCCCGAAAAATGACATTAAAAAAATCAGAACTGGCACAGGGTGAAATCCATGTGAGCCAAGATAGTCTGATGTCGTATGACGAACAGACCTCAACATATTTTTTTCAGCTTCAGAAATCGCCCGCTTGCAGTACGGTATTAACATCTGTCTTTTTAACTTTCTCCTGAGGAGATTCTTATTAATCTTAAATTCATCTTTTAGGTTATAAAAAATCTCCTCATATAACCTATGCGCATAATTAAACTCTTCCAGACTCAATTGTTCAGGGAAGCGATAGAACATCCGGAGTTTTACAGCATCTTCATAAGATATTTTCAGATTTGTCAGCGCAGTTATGTTACGATAAATTGTTTCTGCCACTTCAGCAAGCCCTTTCTTCTTTTCTTCCATATAGCCTAACGAGCTTTCATGCACCCTGACTGCAACCAAAACATCCGGAATGTTTATAAACCGCTGAGCATCCCTTATCAGAGATGACCACAGTTCATAATCTTGAGCTATTTTAAATTCCTCATTGTATCCGCCGTTCTTTAAAATAATCTCTTTATTGAAAAGCGCACCTACATGATTTATCGCATTGCCAAAAAAAATGTGGAATATTACCTCTGCAAAATTGGTCGGCGTTTTTAGAGCCTTTTTCATCCTGCCTGATTCGTTCATGACGATTGCAGCAGAACCGACAGCAGCATATTCAGGATGCTTTCTGATATAATCCAGTGATTTGTCCAGCCATAATGGAAAAGCCATATCATCAGCATCCATCCTTGCAACATACTTTCCCTTGGCAAGATTAAGTCCAACATTTAAGGATTTTGTCTGTCCTATATTTTTTTCGTTATTATAAATTACTATGCGGCCATCATTAAATAATTTAATAATATCCACAGAATCGTCTGTGCTGAAGTCATTTACTATTAGAAATTCAAAATCCTTGAATGTTTGATTTAGAATGCTCCTGACAGAAGTCTTGAGGTATTCCCCGCCGTTATAAACCGTCATTAAAACTGTAACTAAAGGATTTATTGCCATTGCTTTAAGACTTTTTGCTAATTAACATCAAAATTTCCATTTGAAACAGTAACGCGAAATGCATTAGGATGAGAGCCAGCATTTATCTCACATTTACATCCTGAGCCGCTTGCAATCGCAATACCTCCTGCTACATCCCAGAGCATAATATCGTCTTCCATATAGGCGTCCGCTCTTCCTGAGGCGATATATACAAGAGAAAGCGCGGCAGACCCAAGAATCCTTACTTTTTTATACCCTTGAACCTTTTGAATAAATGACAGCAAGCTTTCTGTTGAAAAATCAGTATTAATAGGAAAACCTGTACATAACAATGCCCTTTTCTTTTCATTTACAGAGCTAATTCCAATTTTTACTCCATTAATCCATGCTCCTTTGCCGGCAATACCCGTATATAATTCAGAATGATGAAAATCATTAACAACGCCGAGTATTGGACTTTGCTCATGCCAAAGACCAATAGACACGCAACAAAACGGAATGCCGCGCAAATAATTGAGACTGCCGTCTAACGGATCAATAATCCATGTGAATCTCCGGTCGTTTCTTTGTATCATACCGCTCTCTTCAGACAGAATTGAGAAACCGGAGTTTTCTTTCAAAAAATTGAGAATAATATTTTCAGATTCAACATCGGCAGCTATTTTTATATCTCTCCCTGCATCTGAATTAATATTTTTACTTTGCTGTTCAGGATTTAAAAGATAACTCCCTGCCAACAAGGCAGCCTTCTCGGCAATTGACAGCCACGCCTCTATCTCATCCTTATATTGCATTATAAGCCTTCCCCAAATCCAGATATTAAATTGTCAACAGCTTCCATCTCCATTGATTTACGGCATTCTTGTGTATACGAACCTATATGAGGAGTTAGTATCACATGCGGATATTTTCTTAGAGCGCCTGTGTATGGTTCCACACCAAATGTATCAAGCCATGCGCCTGCAACCTTGCCGCTCTCAAGTGCATTAACCAAAGCCCCCTCATTAATCAGCCCGCCTCTTGCAGCATTCAGCAAAAATGCCCCGTCCTTAATAATCCTGAACTCATTATCGCCTATAATTTCATGTTCGCCGCTTGAATGAATAGTAATTATATCGGCTTGTGAGAGGGCTTTATCAAGTGAAAGAACCTCAACTCCATTCATTGTCTCATTAATGCATGGGTCAACAACAAGAAGCCTAACATTAAATGGTTGCAATAATAAGGCAACTTTTCTGCCGATTCTGCCAAATCCTAAAATTAGTATTGTCTTACCCTCAAGTTGAGCGCCGACTTTTTTAGTCCATTTACCCTCATGCATGTCCCTGTCCATAAAAGAAACCATCCTGAGCAAATTAAGCATAGCCCCCACGGTAAGTTCAGCTACAGCAGTTGTCGGACCATATGGAGTAAAAAAAACTTTAATACCCTTTTTTCTTGCTGCTTCCATATCAATATTTGATATTCCTGAACCACATCTTGAAATAACCTTGAGTTCAGATATGGACATCACTTCTTCATCTAAAGTCTCAAGTCCCGCAATCAGCCCCTTAACTCCTGGCAGTAAAGAAATGAGTTCCTGTTTAGTAAGCTTCCTACGAAATGGATTATTAATAACCTCAAAACCAGCACTTACAAGTTTTTCCATCGGCGACGAGTCCAACTCGGCAAATGTTGATGTGCCTAATAGTACCTTTATGCCATTTGACAATTTAATAGCTCCATTTTCTATTGCTGTTCTCTTTGCACCTTATACTGAAGCCAGTTGGCAAGCAGGTGGTCCATTATCATATGAATATCCTCTACAGGGCCGTATTCACCTTCTTCTGATTTGACATGAATCACTATGTCTGAAATGTCTTTCAGTTTGCCGCCGTCAAATCCCACAAGTGACATCACCACGCCGCCCTGTTTTCTAACCCACTCTGCTGCGGCAATCACATTTGGAGAATTGCCGCTCGCAGAAATAGCAACCAGTTTATCTCCGTGACGATAGTGAACACGCAGTTGATTGACAAACAAACTCTCATAACCGTCATCATTCGCAATGGCCAGCATAACAGATGCATTATCAGTCAGTGCCAATGCACGGAACGGTAAATTACCTCCTCCTTTTTTAAGGATATCCATTCCAAAGTCGTTTGCCATATGCGAAGCAGTAGCGGCAGATCCGCCATTACCAACGAAGAATATTGTATTATGGTTTTTTCGGGCTTGTTCCATTTCTTTAGCAAATGCTGCAATTACATCCGTATCGAGTTCGTTCAGCAATTTAAAGAGATAATTAAAGTATCTTTTAGAAAATTGCGACACACCAGAACTTTCATCAAAAATTTTCTCTATATTGTTCATATCGCCTCCTGCAATTAAGTTGTTTTGTCCATTTACTGTCGTATCCAAATTTCATTGCGGGTTTTTTCCTTATTCGACCATGCTAAATATAATCCTGCAGATTTCAATATTTCGTAACAGAGATCGCTCTTATCTTTATTTTCATGAGGCATTTCAATTACCAAACTCCTTAGATTGCTGTTAGATAATGTTTTAACAGCGCCTTCAAGCACCTTATCTTCATTGCCATCCGTATCAATTTTTATTGCATTGGGGATGACGCCTAACTGCTCGCACAAATAGTCTAAAGTCACAGAAACAATCCCTTCTGTCCAAACTACGGGATATCCTTCATGGGTTAGATTAATGGGTTTCCTGCTTTCGCTATGCGCTGCAGAACCTGTTGTAATATCTTGCAGATGAAGTTTACTGAAACCAATAAAATTGCTTATAGCAACACTGTATATATTAGCCCTGTGCATCAGCTTATTGCAAACAATATTCTCTTTTAATGCATTTAAATTGGAATACTCAGGTTCAAAACAATATACAGAAATATTAGGATAACGAATGGCAGCATAAATCGAAAATACGCCAACATTCGCTCCTATATCAAAAAAAATATCGCCATCCTTCACATATTTATCAATATAATAACGCACTTCGGGCTCCTTGCTTTTAAACAAAAACCATCTGAAATGAGTCACCCAGTTTGTGCATGAAAGCGTAAATGAGATGCCTTCAATAGAAATTTTTCGCCTAGGTACCAATATGCTTGCTAATCCCCATGATACAAGCATAAATGGATATTTCCAATCCCCTGCTGAACGAATAGCTAAACGTCCAAGCCAAGTGTTCTTTAGCCGTTGCGCTATAGGAGTCTTTTTTAAATAGTTAAGCATAAAAGCTCCCTTCTGTAATCAAAAGCAATATAAAGCGAATATGTTCTCTTAGCATATATTTGTCATGTCGATGAAAAAATTCCCTCTAAAAATTGTTTCCGCCTTAATACTTCCTGCTCATCAAAATCAGGCGTGACAACAGTCACAAAGTGTCTGCTGCTGGTCATATCTCTTCTTACAAGAAAGTTATCGAAATCCCTATTCACAATGTATCCCTCTGCACGGCACCTTGCAAGCAATTTGGTGCCAGGATATGGTTGAGCAATATTAACACAGACTGAAATATTGCCTCCAAGCATACGAACCTTGTTAAGATACTTTAAGGAATTTTCAAAACGTTCTTTTGTTTCACCGGGATATCCTACAATCAGAAAGAGAGTAATATTAGGAATTCCATATTTTATAAGAAGTCGTATGATATTAAATGCCTTATCAAGATCAAGATTTTTATCCATAATGCCAATCATTTCCTGATCACCATGTTCCAATGCCAGTGTTATAGATGAACAATTAGATTTTTGTATAAGAGCAATAACTTCCTCATCGAGTGTGTCTATCCTTATGCCGTTTGGTGTCCTCCAGCTTAAATTTATTCCACTTTCATTTAAATCTATAATCCCCTCCAGGATCTCAATTGTCCGGCTCCGTTTAAGAGTAAAGTTGTCATCTTCTATTTCAAGCTGGTTAATCGAATGTCTACTTGCTAAATATCTGATCTCCTCTATCACGCCTTTTGCAGAACGTCCTCTCCATTTTCTTCCATACACAGGATGGATGGAACAAAATTCACAATGAAATGGACAACCGCGCGAAGTATGAATTGAAGCCGTTCTGCCACGTACATTGCGTGGAGAAAGTTTGAAATACTCATCCATCATAGGGATAGAATAATCTGGAAACGGCAAACTGTCTAGATCTTCTACCATCTGTGCAGACGGAAAAAACTCTCTCTCTGCTGAGTTCCGAGTATACACTCCAGGTATAGTGCTGGGGTCTTTCCCATCTGATATTTCCTTAAGAGCGCTCTCTCCCTCCCCAACGACTATCATATCAGCTTTGGAAGTCAATGCAAAATGGGGTTGAGTTGACGGATATACGCCTCCCATCACTAGTTTTGTATGCGGCAACTGCACTTTTATCGCATCAATAATATCGTGAACAATTGGCGCTAAAAGACTAAACGGAGCTGATATGCCGATTAGTTCGGTATCAGGTGGAATCTTTGCAACTATTTCGCTTGTTTCAAGTCCCACCAGAAATCCATTAGCATATTTTTCTACATTTGAAAATCCCAGCATCAAGGCATCTATAAAATTAATTTCATGTTTCCCACTCATCTTCAGAAAAGACGAAAGACTGCGTAGTCCAATGCAATGAGAATATACAATCTGGTTTTTATAAGGGAAAATAAGTGGTGGATAAATAAGAGAAATCTTCATCGGCATTACTCCCTATTATTTGACTTTTCAGATAAGATTCTTTTGGGATATTTAACATGACAACTCTTTCTTAATAACATCTGTCTGTACCGGATAAAAAATTTTCTCTACGGAGGACACCTGTTTGCGGTGTAATTCCACTATTGTGTCTGCACTCATATTACAAATCGCAGCCAAGCAATCAGCAAACTCTGCAGGGGACTTGCAAGGCAGCATATAATCCAAGTCATCAAAGCATGGATTAACCGGCAGGAGATCATTCAAATCAACGTAAATTGACAGACGACCATGATTGATGGCAACCAGACCGGCACTAGTAGCGCAAAATGCTGTTAAATCGCACTCGCTCAAATCCTCGTCTAATTGTCCATGACTTTCTTTAATACAATCAAATTCACTTTTTAATAGAGTCAATAGCCTTTCAAATTCTTTGTCATTACCTCCTTTATAAATGCGCACCAGATAAGTAGCAAGCTTTACAATACGTTTGTCAGCACGCAGCCACGAATAGAAAATTTTCAATTCACTGGGATGGCTGAGCAGCAATAGAACCACAAGGTGCGAGCGATTTATTTTATGTGCCTCAAATATACTTTTATAAGATTTTTCGCTTCCCCATACACTGATATTATCCCTATCTTTCTTGCACCACGAAGCAAAATACTCAATATAAGCCGGTCCGCAAACCGCGTAACCTGATGGTTTAGGAGACAAAGGAGTCATCCCATCGCGCAAAGAGAGAGCAGAACGGTACTGAGGATGAGGAGTATACCCAATTGTGCGAACGCCATATTCTTGGCAGGCAAACAAAATAGCCCTCTCAATGCCCTTTTCTTCATAAGGATAGACGACAAGTTTACACTGTGGTGACTGTTTTAGCAGTGACTTCAACGCAGTATAAGCACATATCGCATTTAGACAGGGAACCCTGCCCATCTCTTGGAATAGATAATTGGGCCAAAACCGCAAAGATAAACTTCCACTAATTGGACATTGGATTTTAGTAAATGCAATAATTGATGTCACTAAAATAATATAAATATTTTTGAGAATGCTAACAGCCAAATCTGACACATTCATGCTGTCAAAAAGAAAAAAAACCGAATTGCTTTTCGTAAGTTCTGCTCTGTCCCGCCTAATGTTGTAGCCCGTATATTCGATACAGCAGTAACCTATGGAGTCTGTTTCTACATCTACCACCGAATCAAATAAAGACCCATAGAAATATTTATATCCGGACGTAACCGACAAGCCCGGAAGGAGTTCATATAAAACAATTGTTCGAAATTCTATATTTACAGGGCGTTTAAACACATGGTGTTTGCCTATGCGATATGCAGCTATAAGTATTTTCAGCAGAGCAACCATAGATTGCTTTACTGCCTGAAAAATAAAATATAAATATCGGGGCGCTTTTCTTTCACCTTCTATTATCAATTCTTCATCAAACTCTTTTAAATAGATAGCAACCATGGGATCGCATCCAATCAGAAAAAATTCTTTAATTTCAGCATTTGATTTAATCCACTCTAAAACTGCCTTAGCATAAAAAAGAGGCTTCACAAGCTCTTCCTGCCACCAGGGTCTGACATCCAGTCTTGACATCCCTGTTAACCACCATAAACGCGTATGCTTCAAAAATATTTTTGATACATTCTCGTAAGATGATTGCACCTCATTCAGCCAAGTCCAGCTTTTCTCCCTTATAATGCCTCTTATATCAATATAATATTGGTTTTGTGCGGCGACTTCATCATATTGATAAATCCCAAACGGTTTATTTATGTCGTCAGGGATATTTTGTCTAAAAATTATCTTCATATTTCAATATAATTGCAGTCAACTGATGAAAAGTTGCTGGGATAATGGGTCTTCCAATAACATTCGTTCAACTAAAGATAAATCTTGGGGTGTATCAACCCCTATCATGTCTTTTGAAATGTACGCATAGATTGGAGAACCATTTTCAAGGAATCTCAGCATATCTACCTTTTCTGTCTTCTCTAACGGAGTTTCAGCCCATCTTGAAAATTTCAATAAAAGCTCCCTATAGACAAGATAAATACCAATCTGCTTAAATGCATTCCTAAAATTTTGCTGTCCACAGTTAGGAATCGGCTGGCGTGAAAAATATAGAATTTTATTATCTTTGTCCAATGTAACCTTTACAACATCCTTGCTCACAAAAAAACTCCAATCTTTAATGGGCGCAACTAAGTTTAAACACCTAATATCCTTTCTCTTTTTCATAAAGGCAATTGCTTCATCCAGCATTGCTGGATCAACCATCGGCTCATCACCCTGTACATTGATAACAATATCAGCTTTAATCTTCTGTGCTGCCTCTGCAACACGGTCTGTACCGCGTACATGTGACGGAGATGTCATAATTACCTTGCCTCCACATCTCATTATTTCATCGGCAATCTCAGCATCACAGGTAGCTACATATAAGTCATCAATCAGTTTTGAACGCAGCACACGTCGATAAACATGCTCAATCATAGAATAGCCGTTAATCTTGGCCAACGGTTTGCCTGGGAAGCGTGTACTTGCCATCCTTGCCGGGATGATAGCTACTACTTTCATAATGTTGCCAAATCTAAAGGCCCATTCATAGTTTTTATTACTCTTAATGCCGTCATCAATCCATTGCTTAATTGTGGCAGGTTTATTCTGTTGACATGCAAACCTTCAACACAATCTTTTCGACAGTTTGAGGAACAGATACCGATATGCCGGGCATATGGGCATCTTGAGGCATAAATATCACAAAAGTTCCAGCTTGCACCTCAAAGAAATCTCCATCTCCCTGAAGCAGCAAAAAGTCTTTATCAGCATCGTATTTAATAGCTTTCAGATTATCTACATTTGCATATCCGATAAGCTCCGGCCCTCTTGCGATATATTGAACATCCGTATATAGTTGGTGGGCTTCCCACAACCCTTTTTCTCTTGGCTTTGTCTCATATTCCTGGATAAGGGCATAAATCTTAGAACCATCAATTTCGTATCGTCCCGGACTAATATTTGACAAGTTGATATTTTGGAGGTAACGAAGTGCAATTGTAAGATTTTCATTTATTCCAAAATACAACGATATATTTTTTAGTTGATCAATAATCATTTGCAGGTTCTAAAATTATACATAATCTACATGAAAATATAGCCATTTATTTAACGGGAAAAGTTCTTTAACGATATCTATATCGTTTTTATTTCCATCAATGATCTTAATCCTTCCTTCTTTTATAGCATCAGAGATGTTACAGCGGCATAGAAGAATCTCATTAAGCAGATTGTCATTGGTAAATAATTTTATACGGTTTTTACCCACACCGATAATATATTCCCCGAGTTCAGGAGTTTGTATAATAAATTGATAATCCTTAAGCAGATCGACTTTTTCTGATAAATATTCTTTCAAATAAGTCATTGGGTCTATAAGCCTTCCCATTATGTTAAATCTCCAACGGCGAATAAATCCTAATGACTCTATCCACTGTAGATGTGGATCTTGAGCAGAAAGTTGTATTCGGACTTCACTCGCTCCGCTTTGACAGGTAAGTTTCATGATTGCATTATAAAGCGAACTTTTAATAATAGGGTCTTCCGGTGCAATAAACTCAAGAATATCAACTCTTGGGATATTGTCTTTCATAGCTGTCTGACCAAGAAATGCATAACCTAATATTTTATCTTGAGCTTTTAAAGCCACTATGCTGTAAGTATAAAAAGTTTTATAGTAATGAGTTTTAAGTTTGTCTGTCCAAAAGTGGTGATGCCTCTTAGGAAAACCTCCATATGCTTCTGAATTCCGATTAAAACAATCATAAAGCTTATCTTCCCATATGCGAATCTCTGCCTCAGTCTTCATTGTTATATGATCAGCCGTTTCAAATCTCTGCCTCACTTCGTTCTTAAAGGATATGATAGGCAGAAGTTCGTGATAACCTAATTTTTTATACCAATTATATGCACGGCTTGTTTCGTCACCACGGTAAACAAATATTGCCTTGTACTTGGGCAAAAAATATTCCCGAATTTTCTGATTCATAAGCGTCCCTATCCCCTGACTTCTATATCTTGGTTCTACATGGACACCGCTAATCCAAAGGGCATCAATATATCTATTCCCTCCCAGTGAAAAAAGACGTTTTTCAAGCGGAAGCACGCCAATAAGTTCGTTGTTGTCAAACGCCACAACAGCAGTCATATTGTTGCCGGTCCATGTATCAATAGAACGATTAGTCGAGTCGGATTTTTCAATTAAATCAAGGACAGCAGTTAGATGTTCGGTTTTGAATGGCCGTAAAGCAATCAGTTGTGTTTCTTCCTTTGTTCTAACCAATCTTTTAATGCTTTAATGAAAATCTCCATCATCTCCCTCTGTCCGATACTTACACGGACACATATATTATATGGTGGCTCAAAGGCTCCACGAATATAAATTTTTCTTTTTTTCAAATAATCAATAAGGCTGCCTGTTTCATCTTCATTTTTAAGAAAAATCAATATCCCATTAGTATAATTCCCGCCAAACCATCTTAACCCTAATTTCGTAAATTCGTCTTGAAGATATTTACCCCCTTCCTTAACTTCCTGTACATGGTCATACATATATTGGGGGTGATCTAACATGTATTCGGCGATACCTGCAGAAAGAGTATTAGTCTCTACCAAAGATCTTGTCTTGGATAAATACCTAATATTTTCAAGAGTGCTTATCATAAACCCTAAACGAATGCCGGCCAGCCCGAAAGCCTTTGAGAATGTACGCATTACCACTAAATTATCATACTCATCAATCAGCTTCATAACAGTTGGCGCTCCAAAATAATGATAGGCTTCATCGATTACCAAAGCTGCGCTATGCTCTTTGCATTTATCTGCTATGCAACGAATTTCCTCTACGCTGAACATGCATTCAACCGGCAGATTAGGATTAGGAATCATGACCATTGTAGTTTTATCGTCAATACTGCGATACAAACTGTCCCAATCAGGACTAAGATCTTCTTTAAAGCCAAACTTTCTATATTCTATTTGATACATTTTTGCATATATTGAATATAGAGGATATGTAGGATGAAGAACAATTACATTCTCTCCAGGATTTGTCAATGTTTCAAATAAAATTCTAATGCCTTCAGTGATTCCGCTGGTAATATATATCATTTCTTTTGGTATATCTAAAAATTTTGCTATTTTCCGATATAGGACATCAGTATCCGGCGAAGCACTTATAGAATAAGATTTGAACTTATTCAAAATATCCTCGAACACTGCCGGTGGAAAGTTTGAAACTCGTTCATTGCGATCCAGACGTAGTCCCTCATTTAAATCGCGCCCAAATGAAGTCTGATATCGCACTAAATTGTCAATATGCGGTTTAAAAAGATTTTTCATACCTCCCCTGAGTATCTCTTTACTGAAATATTCTTAGTTTGCAAATGATTCAGCATATCCTGGCATTAAGGGCATTACCTTTTCATTAGTGTTATAAATACAGTTATAACAGATCAATCCGTTTATATCGCCTTTTATATGGCGTTCTCTGAAAACAGTATAGGTTTCATTTGTCCATATCTCTTTTAGTGTTTGCTTATTAAGGCTACCCACAATCAGATACTTCTGATAGTCGAGCACACAGGCAGAGATATAACCTTCCGGAGTAACAGTAAAACTTTTAAATGGCTGAAAGCAAATTTTGGATACAGTTCGCCCCCTGATATTAAATTCTTCAATATGCCCCAGAGCATTATTATCACTCTTATTCCCGCATTGATTAGTAAGAAGATGCGGATCCCATTCATCTATATATGGCATGACTAATTCTCTTAAAATGTCCTGCTCTTGCATTGTTATATTTGTATATACCATAGTTACATAAATCCTATATTCCAAGCCTGCTTTCTTCCTATATTCATGAACCCACTTTAAATTCTCCAACACCCTATTGAAATCATCCTTCCCATGAATCCTTTTATATGTCTCTCTTGTGCCAGCACTAATCGAAAACTTTATGCTGCTAAGCCCTGCATCTAAAACAGGTTTTGCGCGTTCAGGTATAGCAAGCGCTCCGTTTGTAGTAATGAAAATGTAGCCATAGCCCATTTGTTTTGCCTCTGCCACATACTCGTGTAGATTCTTAACAACAAATGATTCTCCTGTTGCGTATAAGCCTATATCTCGTGTTCCATTTTCGTACGCCTCTCGTAAAACCCGCCTTACCATCTGCGGCTCCATAGTATACTTATGTTTCAACTTTGAATTTGAACAAAAAATACATGAGTGGTTGCAGTAAGATGTAAGATCAATAAAAATCTCCCTTGGAAAAGGCGGGTCAACTACATATTTTGTCATAGTTGCCATTTCTTTTCTCTTCTTTATAGTCTCAGACATTTTGCCTCCACATAAACAATCGCTTTCCGATTATATCCCTATCAATGTTTAATTCAGCTTCTTACGCGCAGCAATTCTAACATGTGAACTCAACCGATTTAACTGAAGAAAATTCTGCAGGCTTTGCCATGTGTCTTCAGCACGCAATTCAAATATATATTTCCAAAAAGGGTGTATCTGTATGTCACTCGATTCATCCACTAACCGCCGTACAGTCTCAACATCCAATCTTCCAGGAGTGCTCAATTCAATAATCTCAAATCCGGCTGACTCAATGCGCTCCTTTAAAATCTCCAATGATAAAAGATTCATTCTATTTATAGGATTTATATTTGGTGCATTTTCTCCAAGGACTTGAAACTCAAATCCACTACAGGTAGCAGTGGTAATCAATAACAATCCACCGGGCAGACAACACTTACTTGCCGTTGAAAATAGAACACTAGGGTCAAACATCCTTTCAAGACTTTCAAAACAGGTTATCATACTTACCTTCCTATGATAATCGTCATCAGTCTCATATCTTGTTAGAATACTGTCCGGCAATAACCTGCCTTGTTCATATACTTTAGGATTGAACATTACGATAGATTTGAACAGTTTCTGCGCATCAATTTCTTTTATAAGGAATGGATATTTAGTTTCGAAATCCATAAAAAGTGACCTGTCCTGAAGAAATTCATCTGCAAGTTCCAATATCCAATTAATTCGTGGACTATGCAAATTGTGTAACTTGGATTCAGGTAAATTAAGGCTCCCGTTACGCCAAAAGATACAGGCATTTGAATGCTTATAAAATTTCTCTAACGATATTGAATCAGGCCTTGGGCTGACATAATGAGTTCCGCATTGGGAACATATTTTAAAATTCATCTTCATTTTTTTATAAGCATCCTTATTTGTTTTTTTCCCGCATCCAGGGCAAGCAACATCTACAAGACAAGATGACTCAATAAAATATGATACTATATCAATCTCTAAAAGCCTTTTATATTCTTCGTATAAAAAACCATTGGTAATATCTGATGGGACCAAATCATTTAACAAAACCACTTTTCTCATAGATATTTGCTCCTCTGGAGAATCTCCGGCGCTCTCCACTTTTCATCCGAAGCATATATTTTTTCTATAAGCAGCATGGTGTTATACGCCTCTAAACAAGTACCTACATGTATAGGTGTATCGTTGAAAATACTGTTAACGAACTCGTCTATTTCCAGCCTCCATGAGTGATCATCCTCATAATAGTTTATAATCTCATCAGGATTTGGTAAAGGGTATCCTTCTTCATCGTAAACACATCTTGCAATCTTCAATTTTTCAGTTCCATAAGTCATTGTGGAAGATAAAATTCCAGATATACTGATATAGCCTCTTTCCATATATATATCTAATAAAAATTTATGCTTCCACTGAGTGGCAGAAGAATGTAGCATGGCAATTTGTCCCTCTCTATTTCTAAGAAGAGCAAAGACATTGTCTTCCACCTCTACTGACCAGAAGGATCGATTAACAAAAGACTTCACTTCATCAAATTCACCGCAAAAAAGCCTAAATAAATCAACCATATGAATACCCTGATCTATTAGGATTCCTCCGCCTGATATCGCCTTATTATTTCTCCATGCCTTTTCATACTTGTTTCCTCCTGCCTTGCCATAAACACCTCTCATCCACAAGATTTTACCCAATCGGCCCTGTTCAATTATAGATTTAGCATCAAGCACTGCTTGGTGATAGCGATGATTGAATCCAAACTTTAACTTCACGCAACCATTGATTTTTTCGGCATTAAGCATTATTTCAACATCTTTCTTGCCTCTTCCCGGTGGTTTTTCACAAAAAACGTTTACCTTATTATTTAAAAAAAAACAAACAATTTCCGGTAGGTATTTATTGGGGGTACATGCAAAAACAACATCAGGATGATAATTTAAAAGCAACCTATAATCCTGACAAACAGGAACACCGAGCATATCATCTTGAGGATTAATTTCACAAATACTGATAAGTTCCAAATCAGGATGCTCTTCTATGCATTTTGCTCTAATCTTGCCCATCTTGCCATATCCCACAATAGCTGCTTTTAATTTTCTTCTATTCATCTAATTATCTAAAGACCATTTATATCATATATGCTCAAAAACTTAACTTTTAAATTGAGCTTCGTATTTCCTTTATCCCACTACGGCAACTTTCACCTATAAAGAGAAAATCAACACTATACGCTATAAAAGAATACCCTTCCTTTATTTTATCTGCTGCAAGTTCAGGCTGAGGAGGAACAACATGGTAACCTGCGGAGATATTAACTTCAACCGCTACTTTCTTTATCTCTGCGAGCGCCTCATGCATTTTTTTATCTTCAAAGTCTCCAGGAATTCCCAGAGAACCCGAAAGGTCATAAGGACCTACAATGAATCCATCAATGCCCTCTACTGTGAAAATTTGTCTGAGATTTTCTACAGCTTTGATATGCTCGATCTGGACAATAATAATACTCTCTTCTTCAACCCATTTTTTATATTCATTAAACGATTCGCCATAGCCTTGTGCACGTGATAGGCCAACTCCACGTGTTCCATGCGGCGGATATTTTACTGCAGAAACTGCTCTTTCAGCATCTTCCCGTGAGTTTACCGACGGCACTATAACCCCATGCGAACCTGCATCCATTGCTCTTTTGATTAGGAGGGTGTCATTTGCACCGATACGGACAAGAGGTGATATGCCACAAAGGTCAACAATCCTCACAAGTTCCTGACACTGATCCACGCTGATAGCAGAATGTTCCATATCTATGACCAGCCATTCAAATCCTGCCTTTGCCATGATTTCGGCTATTGCTGGATATCCAAGGCTCATCCACGAACCAATGGTCAACTGTTTAGTCCTTAACTTATCTTTTAGTATATTCATTTGATGGTATTCCGCGCATAAATAAAAAATCCATACGGCTTACAGTAACCGATAAATTGTTCGTAATGCCAAAATGGTTTATTATATTATCATATTCACTGTTTACATTTCTCACGAATTTACCTCTCCTTTAAAGTAAGCTCCGGCGAATAATTT
>ERZ1292633.1107-Hain-H41-02um-R1-1107-length-29545-cov-8_pt1 | contig 29545 bp, 30 predicted proteins | sample MGYA00564406_ERZ1292633 | MGnify/ENA primary metagenome ERZ1292633 (study PRJEB36523, sample SAMEA6512639) | groundwater metagenome | collected 2019-01-08 | study: AquaDiva: Metagenomics assemblies of 32 groundwater samples
CAGGGCGGTCTCAGGCGTCACGTTTGAGGTCCTCCACGCGGTCGAGCAGCTCCCAACGGAAGCCCTCGTGTTCGCGGCCAAAGTGTCCGTACGCGGCGGTACGCTTGAAAATCGGTTTGCGGAGATCGAGCGAGTGGATGATCGCGTGCGGCCGAAGGTCCCAGTGCTTGCGGATCAGCTCCGAGAGACGCGAGTCGGGCACCTTCCCCGTGCCGTGGCTATCGACCATCACCGAGACCGGCTCCTCGACGCCGATGGCGTAGGCCACCTGCACCGTGCAGCGGTCGGCCAGGCCGGCGCCGACGAGATTCTTCGCGACGTGGCGTGCCGCGTACGAGGCGGAGCGGTCGACCTTCGTCGGGTCCTTGCCGCTGAACGCACCACCGCCGTGGCCGCCGAAGCCGCCGTAGGTGTCGACGATGATCTTCCGGCCGGTGAGCCCGGTGTCGGCCCGCGGGCCGCCCAGCACGAACCGTCCGGTCGGATTGATGTGATAGATCGGTTCCCCCTGCACCAGCTCGCGCGGGAGGACCGGCCGGATGATCTCGGCGATGATCCGCTCGCGGAGACGCACCAGGTCGGCCTCCGACATGTCGGCGTGCTGCGTCGAGACGACGACGGTGTCGATGCGGTGCGGCACCCCGTTCTCGTACTCCACCGTGACCTGCGATTTGCCGTCGGGCCGCAGCTCGGAGAACTTCCCCGAGCGCCGCGCCTCGGCGAGGGCGCGCGTGAGCCGGTGCGCGAGCGTAATCGGAAGCGGCATCAGTTCCGGGGTCTCGCGCACGGCGTAGCCGAACATCAGACCCTGGTCGCCGGCGCCGCGGCGGTCGACGCCGAGCGCGATGTCGCGCGACTGTTCGTCGATCGCGGTCAGGACCGAGCAGGTCTCGTAGTCGAAGCCGTACTTCGGATCGTCGTAGCCGATCTGGCGGATCGTTTCACGCACGATGCGCGGAATGTCGACGTAGCACTTGGTCGAGATCTCGCCCGACACGAGCGCCAGGCCGGTCGTGACGAGCGCCTCCGCCGCGACGCGGCCGAAAGGATCCTGATCCAGAATGGCGTCGAGGATGGCGTCCGAGATCTGATCGGCCATCTTGTCCGGATGCCCCTCCGTCACCGATTCCGACGTGAAGAGCATCGCGTTCCCGGTCGTCTTCGACCGGCGCGCCTGGGATTGGGTCTGAGTGGCTTCCACGTTCATGAACGCTCGACCTCCGATGTGTCTGCGACGTTGAGGCGCTACCGTGAGCCGCGGATGACCTGGTTCTCCCCGATCACCGCGTGATCCAGGAGCGCGTCCTCGACCGTGGCGCCTTCGTTGACGATCGAATGGCGAATGACCGACCGGCGCACCGTCGCCCCCGGTCCGATGGAGGCGTAGGGTCCGATTTCGGAATCGCGCACGTCTGCGCTCGCGGCGACCGCCACGGGCGGAAAGACGACGACGCCATCCCGGGTGACCGCTTCGGCATGCGCATCCAGGAGAGCCCGATTCGCTTCCAGCAGGGCCTCCGTGTTGCCGCAATCATACCAACCTTTTACCGGAAAGGGGCGGAGTTCCTCACCCTGTTCGATCATGCGCTGGAGGGCGTCGGTAAGCTGGATTTCACCTCGGGTCCGCGCCCCGGCCCGCTCCAGCAATTCGAGCGACTCGAAGAGAAGCCCCGAGTTCCGGATGGCGTAGAGCCCGACGACCGCCCAGTTCGTCTCCGGGCGCTCGGGCTTCTCCGCCAGCGCCGTGATTCGGCCGTCGCGGACGGTGGCCACGCCGAAGCGCCGCGGGTCGTCGACTTCCTTCACGCCGATCCAGGAGCCCTCCGCCGCCAGCCGGTCGAGCGGCGCCTCGACGATGGTATCGCCGAGCACGATGAGAACCCGCGCGTTCCCCACCGCGCTCCGCGCCTGGAGGACCGAATGTCCCAGGCCCAGGGGCGACTCCTGAAGGACGCAGGTGATCGGAAGATCGCGGCGGGCGGCGGCGTAGGCGCGAAGCCGGTCGCCGTGGGCCCCGGGACCGACGACCAGCACGATGCGATCGGGGCGCGCGGCGGCGACCCGCTCGAGGATGTGGGCGAGGATCGGCTTCCCCGCGACGGCGAGGAGCGGTTTCGGCGTCGTGTCGGTGTGCGGCTTGAGCCGCGTGCCGGCGCCGGCCGCCGGGATGACGACCACGAGGCTCACGCCCGCAGGGCTTTCTTCAGCGACTCGACTCCCGGAAGCGCGCTCGGATCCATCCCGTTTCGAAGGGCCAGGTAGTAGCTCACGAAATCTCCCATCGCGACGCAGGCGAGCGTCCGCTCCATGGCGTCCTCTCCCTCCGGCGCAAAGGTCTCCACGGCGACGCCCTTCCGACGAAGGTAGCGGCCGAGCCACTCGAAGCGACGGACGATTCGCGGATGATCAAGCGGGTCGCGCAGGAAGACCGCCGCGAGGCGGTCGAGAAGCGGGCGCGGGTGGACAAAGCCGTCCACCTCGTTGTGGTTCGATTCGGGTAGCGGCGAGACCCACGCGAGGTGCTTCGCGTTCTCGTTCATCTGCCCCTTCCAGCGCACGGCGGCCGGGCCGAGCGTGCGGGCGCTGGCCACCAGCAAGATCGCCCGCCCCGCCAGGCGTGTCGCCATCGAGTTCGCGGGATTGCGGGAGGGCGCCGCGCTCCGCGCGCAGCGGACGGCGACCCGCTCCACGGCGTCCGCGGCCGCCAGCACGCGCCTTCCGCCGCCGACCAGGACGCCGAGATGCTCGGCCAGATTGGCGAGGGTGGAGAACGAATATCCGAGGGCCGCCCGCGGCGGATGTCCGCCGGGCAGGCGCGCGACCGGCACGCCGTCCGCCTCCGCCCGCGCCGCGAGAGTCCCGCCCGTCGTCACCACGCACGAGCGCGCCCGGAGCGGGCGAAGCGCGCGATAGGCGGCCAGGGTCTCCTCGGTCTCCCCCGAGTACGAGGAGAAGATCAGGAAATCCTCCGGAGAGATCCACGCGGGCGGTTCGTAATGCCGCACGACGTGCATCGGCGCCGCGCCCTCGCGATCGACGATCGAGGCGAGGAGTTCGCCGGCGATCGCCGAGCCCCCCATGCCGCAGAGGACGATCCGCCGCGGCCGCTCGGGAGCGATCCGGCCGAAGAGCGGCGCGGCGAGCGCGGCCCCCTGGCGGAGTTGGTTCGCCAGTCCTTCGATCCGTTCTCCCATTCCGGAGGGATCGAGGCGGGCGATGAGGGCAGTGCGGCTTTCGGCGCCGGCGCGCCGTTTCGGGGTCGACTTTCGTGCGGGCGTCACGCCAGGAAATGCTCCGGGAAGCGGCGGTGCATGAACTCGGTCACGACCGCACGGACCTCGGACGGCGTGCCGAGGGCGAGGCAATCCTTCACGAGCGCCGCCGCCTCGTTCGAGTTGCAGGAACGGAGGATCGTCTTGATCTCCGGGACCAGATAAGGGCTGACGCTGAAGTCGACCAGACCGAGCCCGACGAGCAGGACCGCGTAGAGCGGCTCACCGGCCATCTCGCCGCAGATCCCGACGCGGATGCCGTGGCGCTGCCCGGCCTCGACGACGGCGCGGATGGCGCGCAGGACCGCCGGATGGAGCGGCTCGTACATCTCCGCGATCGCCTCGTTGCCCCGGTCGACGGCGAGCGTGTACTGGATGAGATCGTTCGTTCCGATGCTGACGAAATCGGCCTCGCGCGCCAGAAGGTCGATCGCGAAGACCGACGCCGGCGTTTCGATCATGACCCCGAGCGGCACGTGCTCGGGCGTCTGCACGCCGGCCGCGCGCAACTCCGCGTGCACCTCCTCGACGACGGCTCGCGCGCGTCGGAAGTCCTCCAGGCCGATGACCATCGGGAACATGACGCGCACGTTGCCGAACGCGGCCGCGCGGAGGATCGCGCGGACCTGAGTCCGGAAGATGTCCTCGCGCTTCAGGGAGAAGCGGATGCCCCGGACGCCGAGAAACGGGTTCCGCTCCACGGGCGTGCCGAGGTAGGAGGCGAATTTGTCGCCGCCCACGTCGAGCGTCCGGATGACGACCGGCTGAGGGTTCATCGCCTCCACGACCGAGCGGTAGGCGTGGAACTGCGCCTCCTCCGTCGGAAGCCTCTGTCGCGAGAGATAGAAGAACTCCGTCCGGTAGAGACCGATTCCGTCCGCGCCGTGCTCCTGGATCCCCGGCAGCTCCTCGGGGACTTCCAGGTTGGCGGCGAGATGGATGGCGACGCCGTCCTTCGTGACGCAGCGCTGGCCGCGGAGCGTCCCGCGCTGAGCCGCGATCTCCTCGTAGCGCCGCTGCTTCCGCCGATGCTCCTCGAGCGTCTCGGGATCGGGATCGAAGATCGCGACGCCCCTCGTGCCGTCGACCAGGGCGATCGCGCCTTCGCGCGCGGCGCTCATCGCGTTCTTGAGCCCGACGACGGCCGGGATGCCGCGAGCGCGCGCCATGATGGCGGTGTGGGACGTCCGTCCGCCGAGATCGGTGAGGAAGCCGAGAATCTTGTCGCGCGGGGCGGTCGCCATCTCGCTTGGAGGAAGATCGGAGGCCACGATGAGCGACGGCGTCTTCAGGTCGCGCAGACCGCGCGATTCGGTGCCCCCCAGACGGTGGAGGACCCGCCGCTTCACGTCGCGGATGTCGAGCGCGCGTCCCCGGTAGTACTCGTCGTCCGACTCCTCGAGGCGCGCGGCCACGTCGCTGAGGATCCGCCGGTAGCAGAACGCGGCGCTCCGCCCCTCGCGCGCGATGGACGCCTGCGTCTGCGCCATGGCGTCGGGGTCTTCGAGAATGGCGATCTGCGTGTCGAGGATGCGGGCATGCTCCTCGCCCGTCTCCAGCGCGATCTTCTCGCGCAGGCTCCGGACGTCCTCGCGGCACGCGGCGATGGCTTCGCGAAACCGCGCCTGCTCCCCCGGCACCGCTTCCGTGGCGACGACGCCGTCGTGGACGTCCACCTCCTGCGCGTCCACCACGTGGACGGGGCCGATGCCGATTCCGGGCGAAGCGGCGATGCCGGTGAACGTGGTCATTCTTCCCCGAACTTGTCGTTCACGACCTGGACGAGGGCCGCCAGCGCCTGCGCTTCGTCGGCGCCGTCGGCCCGCAGGACTAACTCCGCGCCCCGCTCGGCGGCGAGCATCATGACGCCCAGGATGCTCTTGCCGTTCACTTCCAGCTCCTCGCGCGCGAGGGTGATGTGGGACGCCCACTTCGCCGCCTCCTTCACGAAGACGGAGCAGGCGCGCGCGTGGAGCCCGAGCCGGTTCTGGATGACGATCTGCTGTTCGACCATGAATGGGTTCCGGGGTTCGGAGCGACGCTCAGAGCGCCAGCGACACCAGCGCCGCGAGCACGAGAACCGTGAGCGCGGTTTCGACCGTCGCGGCGGCACCGCGACGCAGGAAGGCCCGCGCCACGATGAATCCGAGCGCGAGCGGCAGCAGCGCGGCGCCGACCGGCCCCAAACCCGACCCGCCCGCCATCGTGGCGGCGTGGAGTCCCGCCGCGAGCAGCGCCAGAAGCCCGCCGTACAGGAAGGCGCCGCCCCGCTCGAGCAGCTCTCGCCAATCGGCGAAGCGAAGGGAGCGAAGAAGGTCCGCGGGCGACTCGGCCGCGGCGAATCCCGCTCCGACGCCGCGCCACCGCGTCGGCAAGGCGACCGCATTGTACGTCAAAAGCAGGAGGAGCGGACAGAGAAGGACCCGGACGTCCGGCGACGAGGGATCGGCCGCCCCGAAGAGGGCGATCCCGAGCACGCCGGCGAGCCCCGACAGCGGCCGGAGCACCACCCAGAAGAAGGGGTCGCCGATCGCGGCGAGCGGACTGGCCAGCGCGCGCTTCAGCGCGTCGATGCGGGCGCCGTCGATCGGCTCCCCCGCCGCGCGCTTCGCTTCGAGCCGCGCGGCCGCGCCGAGGACGTAGCCGGCGAGGAGCGGATGCGTCGCGACGTACGAGGTATGACGCGTCATCGCCTCGGCGAAGCGATCTCGATCGGGATAGAGACGGCGAAGGACCGGTACGAGCGAGAACGCGAAGCCGGGTCCCTGCATCCGGTCCGGAGTCAGGAGCGCTTGCAGATGGAGCAGGCGCGAACCGGCGGCGCCGAGATCGCGCGCGCGGATCGGACGAGGCGGCGCCGGGGCCGCGGGAATCGGCTCTTCCGGCGGCGGCACGGACTCTCCGGTCACGCGGCCTCCGCGGCGAGAGCGAGGAGGAGAGCGGCCGTCGCCGCCGCGCCCGCGGCGGTCCAGCGAAGGCCCCCCTTTACGCCCCGCACGTGCGTCTCGTACGCCGTCGCGACCGCGCCGCCCAGGATGACGGCGAAGACGAAGCCGATCCGCTTCGTGGTCACGCCTTCCGCCACGCGCGGCAGGATCGCGATGGCGGCCGCGAGGAGGACCAGCGCTCCGCACCAGGTCCAGAGGGCGCCGAGCGTGAAGATCCGGACGAGCGCCCCGAGATAGAGGCGCTCGTACCCCGCGGCGTCGCCGGCGGCCGCGAGCACCACGGCGCGTCGTGAATCCGACGCCGCGGCCGCGCGGTTCAGTCCCTGCACCCAGCCACCGAGGACTGCCGCGACCAGCCCCGAGAGAACGCCGAGAAGCACCCAGAGGAGTCCGCCGGCGGACGTGGGAATCACAGCGTGGAGATGCCCCATTCCCAGAACCGCGACCGTGCTCCCGACGACCCCCGCGGTGGCGGTGTCGTGCGGCTTCTGCGCCGCGGGAAGCGCCGCGTTGGTCAGGAGGAGTTGCAGGAGCGCGCCCACGGCGATCGGAATGCGGAGCGCCCACAGTTCCCACTCCGCGCCCGGATGGACCAGCGCGCCCGCCAGGCAGGCGGCCACGAGGGGCTGGCTCAGCATGAGATTCCAGCCGGCCGCGCGGTCGACGGCGAGCATCCCGCCGAGGAAGGCGATTCGGAGAAAATCGGCGATCACGCCGCCCCCACCAGCGCGTCGAGCCCGTGTTCCGCGTTCGCGGGCAGGTCTCGCGCCGTCACGCGCACCCCGCGCGCCGCGAGGGCGCGGAGCCGGTCGCGATCGGCGGCGTCCAGGAAGACGTACGGCAGCACCTCGCGCTTCCCCGGCGCGTGGTGGAGCCCGCCGACGTTCAGCGCCGGGAGCGCGAAGCCGCGATCCACCAGCCGGAGCGGGGTGGCGAGTTCGGCGAAGAGGAGCACGGTCCGTTCCGACTCCGCGTCGTCCCGGAACGGGGGCGCGAGCGCCTCCTCCTCGGAGACGACGACGCCCCGCGCCCCTTCGGGAACCGCGAAGAGGAAGAGCTCCGCGCGCTCGGCATCGGCGCATAGCTCGTCGGAGACGATGGCGAAGAGGGTGGCATCCAGCGGACGGCCCCAGCCGTGGACGACCTGGCCGTGGATCAGGCGGTCGTCGACGCGGGCGAGGAGGATCGGCACGTCAGGAGGAGACGATGCCCGCGCGCCCCTTCGTTTCCATCCGTGGCAGCAGGTCGTCCAGAGGGATCGAGCCGCGGTAGTGGAAGAACTCGAGGAGCATCGGGAGATTGGCGCCGGTGATGCGCCGCACGAGCCGGCCCGACGCGCCGGCGCGCCGCGCGGCGAGCCCGCAGGATCCGGCGGCGAGATCGCTGAAGACGACGGCCGATTGGCCCGGCACCAGCGATTCGAGGGCCGTCTCGAGCGCGGAGACGAGACCGTCCGCGGAGAGCCCTTCGTTGCTGACGACGAGGACGTCGGTCTGCGGCCCGAGGATCCGCTCGACCGTGCGCACCAGCTCCGTGCCGAGAACGCCGTGCGTGACCAGCACGGCCGCAGGACGGAGGGTGTCCACGGCGGCTACTCCGTGTCGTCCCGCACGAGCGGGTTCGAGAGGAGCTTCATCCGCATGCTCTCCAGCAGCCGCTCGTTCAGCGCGCGGGCCGGATGGTAACCGTAGACCTTCACGAGGTGGTTCAGCGCCACGACTTCGGCGATGACCGTGATGTTCTTGCCCGGGAAAATGGGGATGGTCACCAGCGGAATCTCGACCTCCAGGTGCTTCACCGTGGCGTCGTCGAGACCCACGCGCTCATAATCGCGCGCCTCGCTCCACTCCGTCAGGTGGACCTCCACCTCCACGCGCTTCTGCCCGCGGATGGAGCGGATGCCGAAGATCGACTGCACGTCGATGATGCCGAGGCCGCGGATCTCCATCGTGTGTTTCAGGACCTCGTTGCACGCGCCGATGAGAATGTCCCCATGACGGCGCGTGATTCGCACCACGTCGTCGGCGACGAGACGATGCCCGCGCTCCACCAGGTCGAGCGCCGTCTCGCTCTTTCCGATTCCGCTCCGCCCGGTGAAGAGGAGTCCGACGCCGTAGACGTCCACCAGCGACGCGTGCGCGGTCACCGAGGGGGCGAAGACGTAATCGAGGTAGGCCGTCAGCTGATGGATGAAGGGGGTCGTGTCCTGCGGCGTCCGGAACACCGGGATGTCGTGCCCGTTCGCGCGATCGAGGAATCCGGTCGGGAGTTCCAGGCCCTTCGCCACGATGATGCACGGCATCTGGAACCGGAAGAACCGGTCGAGCGCCGCCTGGCGCTCCGCTTCGCTCAGCGTCGCCAGGTAGGCCAGCTCGGTGCGGCCGAAGATCTGGATGCGGTCGGCGAGGAAATTCTCGGTGAACCCCATGAGCACCATGCCCGGGCGGTGGATGTCGCTCAACGTGACCGGGACCTTCGACGCCGCGCCGGCCGAGAGGAGCTCCAGCGCGAGCTGCTCCCGCTGCTGCTCGTAGAGCAGCTCGACCGAGAGCGTCTGCGGCTTAGTCGAGCTCAAGGACTCCCACCTCGCGGTCGCCGCGGCGATAGGCCACGCGGACGCCGGCGCCGGGCTCCGTGAAGAGGAGGAACGGCTTCGAGCCCTTGAGGAGCCGCTTCGCGGCGGCCTCGGCGGTCATGGAGGGAGCCTTGGCGGCCTCGCGCACGACCTGGACGGTGCTTCGCGGGCGCGGAAGCGCCACCGGCATCTCCAGCCCCTGCGCCGCGCGGGCGGCGCGCGCTCCCCCGAGGCGGGCCGAGCCGCGCTTCTTCCTATCCTTGAGCCGGTCCTTCTTCCGTTCCAGCGCCCGCTCCGACTTGTCGAGAGCCCCGGCGCCCGCCGCGCGGGGATCGGTGTCGTCGCCCTTCGTGAGGAGCGCGATCTCGTTCCCGTGGAGCCGCAGCTCCGCGTGATGGCGGTATCCCTCGCGCGTCACGGTCAGTTCCGCCCGGATCAGGTACGGATAGAAGCGCGCCAGCTTCCGCACGCGCTCCATGGCGAAGCTCTTGAAGGCCGTGCTGGGCGTCCAGTGGCGGCCCTTGATCGTCAGGTCCATGATCTCTCCACGACCGGGTGGGGGCTACGCGTAGCGGCGACGGGCGCGGGCCGGGAGGATGCGAAGCGCCTCCCGGTACTTGGCCACGGTGCGCCGCGCGATTTTCAGTCCCTTTTCCTGAAGTAGTTCCGCGATTCGCTGATCGCTCAGCGGATCCTTCTTGTCCTCCTCGGCCACCAGCGCCGAGATCTTCTCCTTCGCCGCCTTCGCCGAGACATCGTCGCCGTCCTCGGTCTGCAGGCCGCTCGAGAAGAAGTACTTCAATTCATAGACGCCGCGCGGCGTCTGCACGTACTTCTGCGTCGTGACGCGGCTGACGGTCGACTCGTGCATGCCGATGTGGTTCGCGATCTGCTGGAGCGTGAGCGGCCGCATCCCCTGCACCCCCCTCTCGAAGAAGTCGCGCTGCTCCTCCACGATCCGGCGCATCACCTTGATCATGGTCTTCCGGCGCTGTTCGATCGTGCCGATCAGCCACTTGGCGGCGCTCAGCTTGTCCTTGATGAAGGCGCGCGCTTCCTCGTTCCCCGCTTCCTTCTTCCGCATCGTGTTGGCGTAGGCGCTGGAGATCCGCAGGCGCGGCACGTTCCGGTCGTTCAGCGTCACGACGTAGTCCTCGCCGACGCGCTCCACGATGAGATCGGGAATGACGTACTTGGTCTCCTCGACGGCGATGGCCTGCCCGGGGCGCGGGTCGAGCGTCGCGATCAGGTCGCCGGCCGACTGCACCACCTCGACCGGGACCTTGAAGTGGCGCCCGATCTCGCTGAAGCGCCGGTTGAGCAGGTTGTCGAACTGCTCTTGGACGATGCGGGCGGCCAGCGTCTCCTCCAACTTCTTCTGAGCGAGCTGGATCCAGAGGCACTCCTGGAGGTTTCGCGCTCCCACGCCGGGAGGCTCGAATGCCTGGATGTGCCCCAGGATCTCCTCGATCCGTTCGGGCGCCATTCCGGTCGCCTCGGCGACCTCGTCGACGGTCGTCTGGAGGTAGCCGTTCTCGTCGATGGAACCGATGAGGTATTCGCCGATGGCGATCTCCTCCTCGGAGCGTTCGGTGAGGCGGAGCTGGTCGGTGAGATAGTCGCCGAGACTCTTCACGGTCACGGGAACGCGTTCGTAGAATTCCGCGTCCGGATCGTCCACGCGCGCGGTCGTCGGCGTGTCGAAGGTGTCGGGCCAGTAGTCCTCCCAGTTCACCTCGCGGTCCGAGTTGTCGTCCTTCGGCGCGGCCTCCGGCGTTTCGGTCGTCCCCTCGGCGGTGCCGGCCTCTTCCTTCGCTTCCTCGGTCTCGCGCTCCTCCTCGATCTCGTCGATCTCCTCGAGGAGCGGATTCCGTTCGAGCTCCGTCTTCAGCGCCTGCTGCAGCTCCAGCGTCGGCATCTGCAGCAACTTCAGCGCCTGCTGCAGCCGCTGCGTGATGATCAGCGTCTGCTTCTGCGTCTGGTAGAGACCGTGCTTCATGTCCATGGTGTCTGGTTCCTCAATCGAGCCGGAATCGCTCTCCGAGATAGATCTGTCGCGCGACCGGATCCTGGGCCAGTTCCTGGCTCGTCCCTTGTAAGAGTATCCGTCCCTCGAACATGATGTAGGCCCGGTCGGTGGTGCTCAAGGTTTCGCGCACGTTGTGATCGGTGATCAGGACGCCCAGCCCCTTCGCCCGCAGCCTCCCGATGATGTCCTGAATCTCCGCCACCGCCAGCGGATCGATGCCGACGAACGGTTCGTCGAGGAGCAGGTACCCCGGACGCGTCACCAGGGCCCTCGTGATCTCGACGCGGCGCCGCTCGCCGCCCGACAGATGGTCCCCTTTTCGGTTCGCGAGGTGCGCGATGTTCAGCTCCTCCAGAAGTTCGTCGAGGCGCTTGGCGCGCTCCCCGCCGGTGAGCGGCAGGGTTTCAAGGATCGCCAGGATGTTCTCCCGCACGGTCAGCCGCCGGAAGACCGACGGCTCCTGCTGGAGATAGCCGATCCCGAGCCGCGCCCTCTGGTGCATCGGCACCCTCGTGATGTCGCGGCCGTCCACCGTGATCATGCCGCCGTCGGACCGAAGGAGCCCGACGATCAGATAGAAGGTCGTCGTCTTCCCCGCGCCGTTCGGCCCCAGGAGCCCGACCACCTCGCCGCGGCGCACCTCGACCGTCACCTTGTCGACCACCTTCCAGTGGCCGTAGAAACGCTCCAGGTCCCGCGCGATCAATCCCGTCTCGGCGGTCACGGTCCGGACTCGCTCGCGCCCCCGGTGCTCCGGACTTCCGCCCGGACCTCGCGCCGCAGGCGGAAGTGTTCCAGCGTCGCGTCGCTCTCGAACCCGAAGCCGGTCAACACGTCTCCTTGCCTCGTCACCCGCACGAACCCGTCGGAGAGGATCTTCCCCGTCCGGTTCAGGAATCGGAGCGAATCGGTCTCCATGGCGACGTCGTTCTTCGTCGACACGCGGACGTTGCCGCGCGCTTCGAGGTCGTTGGTTCGCTGATCGATCTCGCCGCGATCCGCGGTGAGCGTCGAGTAAAGCGTCCCCTCGGCGTCGAAGAAATCGATTCGAACCGTCTTCGCGTCGACCCGGTGCTCCCGGTTGAACATCGCCGCGTACTCGGCCCGAAGCGTCCAGTTCTTGGTTCCGGCCGCGCTCTCCGTGAGCGTGAAGTCGCGAGCCTCCTGATCGGGGATCTTGATCTCCTCGTCGGAGGCGACCGGCGTGCTCCGCCGGTCGCACCCACCGATCGAACCCAGGAGCCCCAGGCCCGCCAGCGGGAGCGCGACCGCCAGCAGGAGCCGTGCCGTTCGAGCGCCCATTGTTGGAGTCGACTCTAGCAGACCCCCGTTCGGCGGGTCAAACCTTAGGCACCGCATGATGTTATCTAGGGCGCGCGCCGAGGCAGTCGTGAAGGTGAATCACCCCGGTGGGGACCCCGTCCGCGTCGAGGACGACGAGCGACGTGATGGCGCCTCCCGCGTTCTCCTCCATCCGCCTCACCGCGTGGGCGATCATGGCGCCGCTGTCGATGGTCTTCGGCGCGCGCGCCATGACTTCGGAGACCGGCTGTGCCGGATCGAACGTTCCCTTCAGGAGGATCCGCTTCAGGTCGCCGTCGGTCAGGACGCCGCAGAGGCGGCCCGCCTCGTCGATCACGGTCGTCATTCCGACCCGCTTTTTCAGGATTTCGAGGAGCGCCTCGTGAAGCGTCGCTCCGGCGCTGACGCGCGGAAGGTCCTCCCCGCGCCGCATCCGCTCCTCCACCCTGACGGTGGCGGTCTGTCCCAGCACGCCGCCCGGATGGAGGAGCGCGAAATCGTCCCGCGTGAATCCCTTCAGCCGCATGAGCGTCACCGCGAGCGCATCTCCCATGGCCAGCGCGGCGGTCGTGCTCGAGGTCGGAACGAGATCGTCCGGGCAGGCCTCGCGCGGATTCCCGAGATCGACGACCGCGTCGGACTCCCGCGCCAGCGTCGAGGCCGCGTCGCAGGTCATGGCGATCACGGTGACGCCGTGCCGGCGGAATGCCGGGAGGAGTTCCAGGAGTTCCGCGGTCTCCCCGCTCTTCGAAAGAAGGATCGCGGCATCCCGGCTCGAGACAATGCCGAGATCCCCATGAACCGCGTCGACGGGATGGACGAAGGTCGCGGGGGTCCCGGTGCTCGTGAGGGTCGCGGCGATCTTCTTGGCTACCAGTCCCGACTTCCCCACGCCACTGGTCAGGACCTGTCCGGTCACTTCCAGCAGAAGGCGAATCGTTCTCGCGAACTCCTTGTCGACACGAGCTTTGAGGGCATCGATCGCACGCCCCTCGGAGGTCAGAACCTCCCGCCCCCACTCGATCAACTGGGCGGTCTGGTCGGGGGCCGGGCCGCTCTTCCTATCGTCGGTCATGGCGCTGTCGCCTGGAGCATGAGGCTTCACGCTCGCTGCGCCTCCATCTTCACGGTATCGGCCGCCGCCGCCCGGATCTTCAGAAGCGAGCGGAGGAGCGGCTCCACCTGGGCCAGCGGCCACTGACACTCCCGATCCGACCGGGCTCTGGCGGGATCGGGGTGAGTCTCGAGGAAGATCCCGTCCACGCCCGCGGCGACCGCGGCCCGGGCGAGGAGGGGGATGAACTCGCGCTGTCCCCCCGTCTCCACGCCACCTGGGCGCTGGACGGAGTGGGTCGCGTCGAAGAAGACCGGACAGCCGAAACCCGCCATGATGCCGAATCCCCGAAAGTCGACGACCAGATCGCCGTAGCCGAAGGTCGTTCCCCGCTCCGTCACGATGACGCCGGGCGCCCCGGCCTGGCGCGCCTTCTCCACCGCGCGCCCCATCGAGGCGGGATCGAGGAACTGTCCCTTCTTCAGATGCACCGGCTTCCCCGAGGCGCCCGCCGCCTCGATGAGACTCGTCTGGCGGCAAAGGAAGGCGGGGATCTGGATGAGATCGAGGACCGCGGCCGCTTCCGGGACTTCCTCGGTCTCGTGCACGTCGCTCGTCACCGGCACTCCGGCCGCGTCGCGAATGCGCGCGAGCGCCGCCAGTCCCGGCTCCAGGCCGGGCCCGCGATACGAGGCGGCCGCGGAGCGGTTCGCCTTCGAGTACGAGGCCTTGAAGACGAAGGGCATGTCGAGGAGGGCGGTGACGCGGCACAGCTCGCGCGCCACCTCGAGCGCCATTCCCTCGTCCTCCAGAACGCAGGGACCGGCGATGAGCGAGAGGCGGTCGGCTCCGAACCGGACCTTGCCGATCGGGACCGGCGCGACAGAGGGGCGCATGCGGCGGCCTCCCCTACGCCCGCGTCGCGCTCGAGGCGCGCGGCGCGGAAGCCGACCCGGCGCCACCGTCGCGGCGGCGGCGCTCCTCGTTCGAGGCGCGGAGGAATCCGCGGAAGAGCGGATGCGGCTCCGACGGGCGCGAGCGAAGTTCGGGATGGAACTGGACCCCCACGAACCAGGGATGCTCCGGCAGCTCCACGATCTCGACGAGCGACTTCTCGGGATAGAGTCCCGTCACGCGGAGCCCCTTCGCCTCCAGGCGTTCGCGGTAGGCGTTGTTGAACTCGTAGCGGTGGCGATGGCGCTCCGCCACGGTCGCGGCGCCGTACTCCTCGCGCGCGCGGGTCCCCGCCGTCAGGGCGCATTCGTAGGCGCCGAGGCGCATCGTGCCACCCTTCTGTGCGACCCCATGCTGATCGGGAAGGAGATCGATCACCGGATGGGGCGTCGCCGCCTCGAATTCGGAGGAGTCGGCCCCCGCCAGACCGGCCACGTCGCGCGCGAACTCGATCACCGCGCACTGCATGCCGAGGCAGATTCCCAGGAACGGGACGTTTCGCTCGCGGGCGTATCGCGCCGCCAGGACCATTCCCTCCACGCCGCGGTCGCCGAAGCCTCCCGGAATCAGGATGCCGTGCGCGCCGCCCAGGAGCGCCGCCGCACCGTCCAATTCCACCTTCTCCGAGTCGACCCAGTCGACCTTCACCTGCACGCCGTTCGCCACGCCGCCGTGAATGATCGCCTCGGAGATGCTCTTGTAGGCGTCCCGGATCTGGGTGTACTTCCCGACCACCGCGATCGTGACGACGTCCTTCGCCGCTTTCATCCGGTCGGAGAACGCCTGCCATGCCCGGAGGTCGGGTGGGCCGGCTTCGATGTGGAGAAGGTTCACGATGAGATCGTCGAGGCCGCTCTTGTGGAACATGAGCGGGACCTCATAGATCGACGCCACGTCGACCGCCTCGATGACCGCCTCGGTGGAGACGTTGCAGAAGAGTCCGATCTTCTCCCTCACCTCCTGCGGCAGCGGCACCTCGGAGCGGCAGAGGAGGATGTCGGCCTGGATCCCGATCTCCCGCAGCTCCCGCACCGAGTGCTGCGTCGGCTTCGTCTTGATTTCCTTGGCGGCGCCCAGGTGCGGCACCAGCGTCACGTGGACGAAGAGCGTGTTGAGCCGCGTGTACTCCAGGCGCATCTGGCGGATCGCTTCCAGGAACGGGAGGCTCTCGATATCGCCCACCGTGCCGCCGATCTCGACGATGGCGACGTCGACCTGCTGGCGGCGGGTCGGCGCCAGCATGCGCGCCTTGATCTCGTCGGTGACGTGCGGAATGACCTGCACGGTGCGGCCCAGGTAGTCGCCGCGCCGTTCCTTCTGGATGATCGTGTCGTAGATCTGCCCCGCCGTGACGCTGTTGGCCTTCCCCATGGAGACGCCGAGGAAACGCTCGTAATGCCCCACGTCGAGATCGGTCTCGGCGCCGTCGTCGGTGACGTAGACCTCCCCGTGCTGATAGGGGCTCATCGTTCCCGGATCGACGTTCAGATACGGGTCGAGCTTTTGCAGCGAGACTTTGAGACCGCGGCTCTTCAAGAGTGTGCCGATCGAGGACGCCGCGATCCCCTTCCCCAGCGACGAGACGACGCCCCCCGTCACGAAGATGAATTTGGTCATGAGATCCCTCTCCCTTCCCGGAAACGCGTGCGGGCCCGAGCGAGATCCTCGGGAGTGTCGATGCCGAAGGCATGCCAGTCGCCGACGGCCACATGGATCGGAATGCCGTGCCAGAGCGCTCGAAGCTGCTCCAGTCGCTCCGCCCGCTCGAGCGGCGCCACCGGGAGCCGCGCGAGCTGGAGGAGCGTGTCGCGCCGATAGGCGTAGATGCCGAGATGAAGCAGCGCCGGCGTCTCGCCGCCGTGGCCCGCGGGGATCGGCGCGCGGGAGAAATAGAGCGCGCGGCCCTCCCGATCGAGCACCACCTTCACGCGGCTCAGGTCCTGGACGTCGCCGTCCGGGAACGGAGCCGCCAGCGTCGCCATCCGGACCTCCGGGCGCTCGAAGAGAGCGACCAGATGGTCGACCGCTCCGGGCTCCACGAACGGCTCGTCACCTTGTAGATTCACGAAGATCGCCCGGGGATCGGATTCCGGCGCGTCGGACAGCAATTGCGCCGCCTCCGCCACGCGGTCGAGACCCGCCGGATGATCGGCGCGCGTCATCAGCGCCTGCCCGCCCGCCTCGCGCACCACCGCCGCGATCCGCTCGCTATCGGTCGCCACCCAGAGGTCGCGAAGCGACGAGGCCGCGCGCGCCTGTTCCCACACGCGAACGACGAGCGGCTTCCCGCCGAGGTCTTGTAAGGGCTTTTCGGGGAGTCTTGTGGAGCGGAGTCTCGCCGGGATGATCCCGACGGCGCTGAGCCGCGGTCGCACAGTCGCGTCGCGCGTCTCGGTGGGGGACGAGAGACGATGCACAAGTCATGCTAGCAATCGGGGCGGAGAGAGTCAAGCAGGGGTGAGGCTCTTGCTTTAGCTACACGATTATGTCACCCCCTAACGGCTACGTGAAACTGTCACCCCTATGGGGACCATCACGATGAGCCGTAAGGAAGCCCGGCGGCCGGGCCCGTGGGGCCCTAGACTGATCTGACTGGGGTGCGTGTTGACGCCGTGGCGGTCTCAGCCATGCGCATAGAACACCTCCGCTGGCGTGCGTCCCTGGAGCCGATAGCCTGGACGGGAGCGCCCGAAGGAGTCCCCGCCGTCGGTTACGCTGGCGGCCCCTCCGGCGGCCCCGAACCAGGGACCGCTCTTCCGCAGAGAAACTTCAGGGACGCACGCATCCGCTCCTCCAGCGTGGCGCCGTGAAGGGTCTCCGAGAACTCAGCGGCACGACGCGCCTGGTCGGCTCGGCATCCGAGGCCGCGCAGCCCGGCGAGCACGTCCAAAGTCTGCTCCTTGGCCACCGCCCGCGCTCGTGCTTCGGTCGCGGCGAGCCGCGCCTCCTGTCGCTTGCGCCTCATGAACCCCGCCCCGAACGCTTGCTCCGCCTCGTACTGGTTATGGGTGCGACATCGAAGCCGCATTCCCTCCACCGTCGCCTTCCCCCCCCCGCGCCACCGGCTCGACATGGTCGAATTGGAGAAACCTCCGCGCCCCGCAGCGGTGTCCCGTAGTGCCGACGAAGGTGCATTGGCCCTGGTCCCGCTCCCACACGGCGCGCCGTACCTGTGCCGGGACGTACCGCTTCCGGACGGTCGTGTATTGCGGGTGCGGCAGATGGGTAGTGCGCCGGCGCGACCGCCGGGTGCTCGCGCCGAGCTTCCGTTTCTCGAGATCCGCAATCAGAGCATTTAGTGCCCGGTCGAGGACCTGAGCCACGTCTCCCGTGGGAACCGCGTGGCTGAGAAGGGACTGGGCGTACCGCAGCTTCTCATGGGTGCTCTTGCCGATTGTCACCTCAAGGAAGAATCGCTCGGGCGAAGGGAGTGCCGACTTCTCTTTCGCGTCCTCAACATCAGCTTCTAGGGCGTGGTCGGCGGGGGCACCTCCCGGGGCCTCCGTTCCAACTTGCCCCGGGGCAAGTTGCGGGACGGATCCATCAGAAATCGGCAGAACGGTCCGTATCATCGCCGTCACTTCCGTACCCGCGAAACGCCGAACAAGAAACCCCTCGATCTCGGCCTTGCGCCTGTAGGTTGCCGCCTCGATCAGTTCCTCGGCGTTCTCCGCCGTGAGATGGGGTGCCAGCAGGCACACCGCGGAGAGATGGAGCCAGCCCTCGGCCAGCGCGGCGAAGAGTGCCGGGTGCTGCCGTGCCGCCCGTGCCGCCTGGATCCTCTTGTAGGCCGCGTCCTCCGACAGGCGCAGCTCCTCAACACAGTACGCATGCATGGACGCGTAGCCTTGAGGGACGTACAAGCGACGGGTGTCCACCTCGGCGATGTGAGCCAGGAGGGTCGCGGTGGTGACGCGATCCTGAGCGAGGAGCGCAGCCAGGTTGAGAAGGAGAACCTCGTCACGGAGGTGAGCCAACGTGTACTCGCGCATGGGAAGACCTGTTCACGGGGCGGTTCATTCGAATGGCCCGGCTCCGCGGCCGGGCTTTGCTGGGGGATCTTTCTCTTGTACCACGAGGTATCTCGGCACCCATAGGGGCCCGCAGGGTGCACGGGAGGATGTTCTAGGATTGGTCACGACCCCACGCTCACGATCGGGCGTGCCGGCCCCTCCCAAGCGGGCTCAGCGCCCTCTTCCATGCGCGAATGCCGTGCGTATGCGACGTGAGCCCTCGAATTCGTCAAGGAGATTCTCACGGGCAGCGCGCTTTTCTGCCGCGCCCGCACGCGCGGCGCGCGATTCTCGCTTCGGCGCAGAACAGAGCCGCGCGGCCGACGACAGCGGCCGACGGTATTCGAACGGGTTCACCCGGGCGTCGTCTCGCAAGCAATCCAGCGGAGGTGTTCCATGCGCCCGGCTGAGGTGGTGGAACGAGTCGACACGCGACCCAACCAGGACAGGCTAGAAGTGGAAGTCGAACCTCATTCCGTACCAGGCGGGGATCGGGTTGCCGCGCTGATCCCTCGCCGGTTCGAAGGTCCAACCCTTAACGGCATTCAGGGCGAGTTCATTCAGGCCGGTTACCCCGTTGACGACCATTGCGCTCCTCACCAGTCCATCCGGCCCCACGAGGACGTGGACCCAGACGAGTCCCTGGAGCATCGCATCGCGCGCGAAGGACGAGTATTCCGGCACGACGGTCCCCTTGGGGGATGGGCTCGGACCAGACGGAATCGGACCGTGGGGCGGGAGCCCTGTAGAAGTTCACGGCCCCCTTCCGCTCTTGCCGAGCGGCGATCGCGGCGTCGGTCGTGGTTTTCCACGCGCGTGTCGGAAATCGTTCCGAGTTCAGCACGCTCGGGCCGACTTGCCACGTCTTGTGATCGGCCTCCTGGACCGAGTCAAGCGACCAACGGCCGTCCGATCGTCTCCACGTCTCCAGGTAGTCGACCCATCCAATCTCAGGTGCGGACGGGGAATCCAACCCCGCGGCGACCCGACGCGCTAGCCAGTGACGGCACTGAAGAACCGCTTGTGCCCCACCGAGTCGGCTCACCTGGAACGTGATTGCCATGGAATCAACGATCAACGTATGAGACACCTCTCCCAGGAGGCGCTTCTCATACGCCGTTCGGTCCGCCGCGCTCGAATCGGGTCGGGACGAGCGCCGTGCGAGGAGAGTTGGATCTCGACGACGCCACGCCTGCATCACCCCGATGGCGTTATCGCGCGCTGCGGCAACGACCCCCCCCCATCTCGGTGCTGTGCCACACCCATTCGCACCCTTCCCACGAGCCATCCCAATAGACCGTCGCCGAGCAAACATCGCGATCATCCGGCGGAATTTCGGATGTCGCGAGGGCTCCCGACGCGAGTCCGAGGAGAATCGCCCCAGCGAGACCGATCCCCCAAGCCCAATGCCCGACGGTGTCCCGGCCCTCGAGACGGCTGCTACTCGGGGCCAAGCGAAACTCGGTCGCGGCGAATCCGGCGGCGAAATGACCGAGGAGCATGGGGTCAGCCTCCCAAGGCGGGAACGGGGATCCCAAGCCGTATCCAGGTGTGCACGGGACGCTTTCCAATCATCGCCGGGTAGTAGCTGTGTTTCTTCACGAACTCCACGACGACCGAGTCAACTCTCCCCCCGACTCCGTTGAGGATATTCACGGGATGGGGCATTCCCCTGAGTGGAATTCTGGCTTCGAGCCAAACGGTGTCGGCGGGCGTGCCCGGCCGGATCAACAATTCAATCGGAGTATCCGGGCGACGGCGGAGCCTCGGGGCCTGGTCGGCGGTGGTTGAATCAAGACGGTCGTGAAAGTCACCCGGACGGTGGGTTGGGGACACGAAGCGCCAGCCGATAAGACCGCCCAACTCGGACAAGATAGGGTCATGACCGGCGGCCAGGATTGGAAGCCCCTTCGCGCTGAACCACAGATACCCCTCCGATAGGACTCCCCAAACTAAGAGCGTGTCCGTTTCGGAAGTGAATCGAACGACGAAGTCCGTTGGGGCGATGGTTAGCTTCGGTCGGCAACGCCCGATCGCACCCGGCCTGGACAATAACGCCACGAGGCTATCCCGCTGGCTGGACGTGACGGATGGGATCTGGCGAACGATCTCATGGCAGGCGATCATCGCGGCGGCGCGAACAGGGTACTTTTCGCACTCCGGCTCTGCCATCGCTACTGCATACAGGGAGACCGACGGACAGTGGGCGATCCGAGCGAGATAGTGCGAGAGCAAGAGCGAATCGGCACTCGCCAATCGATACCGCGGGTCACCCGCCCCCCCCCGAACGGGCGAGCTGGAAAGAAGCAGCGCAAGCCCCAAGGCGACGAGAACGGCTGGACGCATACGCGGGAGAGTACGCCCGAGGCGGACGCCTGTCTGCAGTCGGATGTCGGCCGCCAAGCGGGCCCTCGGCATGATGTAAAATGGCCCCCGGACACGTTCCGGAGGGCGCCTCCGCAGCCCGCGCGAAGCGCGAGCGAGGACAGCGCCCGGAGGAACGTGCCCGGGGGCCTACTGCGTAATGCCGGTCGGGATTATTTCGCGACCGTCTCCACCGAGAGATCCGCGATCCCCTTCCGCACTTCCTCCGCCGAGTTGGCCAGCGCGACCTTCTCCTCGGCCGAGAGCGGAACCTCGACGATCTTCTCGATCCCCTTCGCGCCGAGAATACAAGGCACGCCGAGGTAGATTTCCTTGAAGCCGTACTCGCCGTTCAGATACGCACAGCACGGCAGGAGGCGCTTCTTGTCGCGCAGGATCGACTCCGCCATCTGCACCGCCGACGAGGCGGGCGCGTAGAAGGCGCTCCCCGTCTGCAGCAACTTGACGATCTCGGCGCCGCCGTCGCGCGTACGCTGCACGATTTCGGCTAGGCGCTCCTTCTTGATGAAGTTGGTGATCGGGATCCCGGAGATGGTGGAGCAGGAGAGAAGCGGCACCATGGTGTCGCCGTGCCCGCCCAGGACCATCGCCTGGATGTCCTCGACCGACACCCCCGCTTCCATCGCGAGGAACGCGCGGAACCGGGCGGAATCGAGGACGCCGGCCATTCCCATCACGCGCTCGCGCGGGAAGCCGGTGATCTTGTACATGAGGTAGGTCATCACGTCGAGCGGGTTCGTCACCATGATGACGAACGCCTTCGGCGCGTGGTCGCGGATCGCCTGGGCGACGCCGCGGATGATCTCCGCGTTCGCCTTCAGAAGATCGAGACGCGACATGCCCGGCTTCCGCGCCAGGCCAGCCGTGACGATGATGAGATCGCTTCCGGCCACTGCCTTGATGTCGCCGCTGCCCTCCACGAACGAGTCGTAGCCCTGGACCGGCCCGGCCTCCAAGAGGTCGAGAGCCTTCCCCTTCGCGACACCTTCGACGATGTCGATCAGGGTGACATCGCCCAGTTCCTTCTCCGCCGCATAGAGCGCGGCGGAGGCGCCGACGTTGCCGGCGCCGACGACCGAAATCTTAGGCATGAGCCGCCTCGGTGGCGGGCTTGACCGGCTCCACATGGATCTGCATGCCGCTCTTGCCGCGCCGTTTGAAGACCACGAAACCGTCCGCGAGCGCGAACAGCGTGTCGTCCTTGCCCCGGCCGACGTTCAGGCCGGGATGGACGGCGGTGCCCCGCTGACGAATGAGAATGTTGCCGGCACGAACCTTCTCGCCGCCGAACTTCTTCACGCCCAGCCGCTGCGACTGCGAATCGCGGCCGTTGCGGGAACTCGATACACCCTTTTTATGAGCCATCCGCTTCCGCTCCTTCCCGCGCCGTTACGCGCGGATGTCCAGGATCCGCACCCGAGTGAGCGAATCCCGATATCCGATCTTCCGGCGGAACTTGTGCCGCCGCTTGTAGAGGCCGATGCTGATCTTCTCGCCCTTCTCGTCGCCCAAGACCTGCGCGCGGACCGACGCACCCTCCACGGTCGGCTGGCCGAGCTTCAGGCCGTTGCCGTCCGATACCAGCAGGACGCGGTCGAACGTGATCTCCTCGCCCGCGGCCGCCTTGAGCTTCGGCAGGACATGCTCCTCCGAAGGCGAGACGCGGAACTGCAACCCGCCCGCCTGAATGATGGCGTACTTCTGATCGCTCATGAGACTCCTTCCCTTTCGTACGGCGCCCGGCCGGGGCCGACTCTACTGTGCGAACTGCTTGGTGATTTCCTCGAACGTCCGGCCCCTGAAAAGACGGATCTCGTCGCGCCGGAGCGACGGATCGTCGCGAATCTCTACCCTCAACTTGTACTGCCGTTCCAGCCGCTCCAGGCGGCCGGCTTCCTGCTCCACCAGATAGACCGCCACGTCCGGATGGACGCGGAGGATCAACGCCTTTTCCTTCGAGCGCTGCCCCACGCGGTGGAGCATCCGCTCGATCTTCAGCGCCGCCGACGAGAGCGACAGGACCCGCGACGCGCCCTCGCATTCCGGGCAGGGCTCCGTGAAGTAGTTCGAGAGGCTCGGCCGCTGCCGCTGCCGGGTCATCTCGATGAGACCGAGCTCGCTCACCGCGAACGACTTGGTGCGCGAGCGATCCCGCTTCAGGTGCTGCCGCAGTGTGTCCGACACCGACCGGCGGTTCGCCTCCTCCTCCATGTCGATGAAGTCGAGGACGATGATCCCGCCCAAGTCCCGCAACCGGAGCTGCCGCGCGATCTCCGCGGCGGCTTCCAGGTTCGTCTTGAGAATCGTCTCCTCTTGGTTCTTCTTTCCGACGAAGCGGCCCGTGTTCACGTCGATCGCCACGAGCGCCTCTGTCTGGTCGATCGTGATGTAGCCGCCCTTCTTCAGCCAGACCTTCCGCTCCATCGTCTTCTCGATCTCGGCCTCGATGCCGAAATGGTCGAAGATGGGCGCCTGGCCCCGATAGAGCTTCACGCGCTGCTTCAGATCGGGCGCGTACGTCGCCAGATACTTGAGAATGTTCTTGTGCTCTTCCTTGGAGTCGATGACCAGCTGGTCCACGTCCTCCTTGAAGATGTCGCGGATCAGCCCGGTCGTGAACTCCATCTCCTGGTGGAGGATCGCCGGCGCCTTCGACTTCTGCGCCTGCTTCTCGATCTTGTCCCAGAGCGATTCCAGATGCCGGACGTCGGCCTCGAACTCCTTGGCGCTTTGCTCCGCCCCGACCGTCCGGATGATGATCCCGGCGTTCTTCGGGCGAATCTGCCGCGCGATTTCCTTCAGCCGCTGGCGCTCGCCGCGATCCTCGATCTTCCGGGAGATCCCGACGTGCTCGTGCCCCGGCATGTAGACCAGGAACCTTCCGGGGAGCGACACCTGCGTCGTGACGCGAGGCCCCTTGGTCCCGATCGGCTCTTTCGTGATCTGGACCAGGATCTCCTGGCCCTTCTTCAGCGCGTCCTCGATTCGCGGCGCCGGCTCTTCCCGGCGGCCGCCGCGGCCGCCCCGGCCCCCGCGTCCCCCACCCTTCGGTTCTTCGGCTTCCTCTTCCTCGAAGAGGTCCTCGACATCCGTGGGCGGAGTCAGATCCGACGCGTGCAGGAAGGCGCTCTTCTCAAGTCCCAGGTCGACGAACGCCGCCTGCATTCCCGGCAGCACCGCGTTCACTCGTCCCTTGTAGATGTCCCCGACGCGGCGCACGGCCTCCGGCCGTTCCACCAGGATCTCGGCGACTTCCTTGTCCTCGAGAATCGCGATCCGCGTTTCGCGCGGAGCGGCGTTAATGATGATCTCTCGGCGCATCCACCTCCAGGGCAGCATCCGTCGTGTCCGCACCGTCGCGATCCACGGGTACCGCCCGCCAGAACGACGATTCCTCCAGCGCCTCGAGAGGCGAGAGGAGCGTCGTTCCCCGCTCCACGCAGAGAGCCTCGCGGCTGATCTGGAGGAGACGGGAATCGAAATCAAACGATGGCAGCAGGCTGCGGAGCAGGAGATCCGGGCGAACGTAGCCCGTCGCCTGGAGGCGCGTCGCGACACGCACGCCGGGGTTCGGACCCTCGGCGTCCAGCTCCAGCGAGATCACGGCGGGGCGCGCGTTCACGATCTTGGCCGCACCCTGGCTCGGCTTCGTCACGAGCCACTCCGTCGCCGCGCGAAACGCCGTGGCGTTCCGATCCAGCTCCTGCCGCACGCGGTGTACGTCTTCGCCGCGCGCCAGCCGGTCCATCAGCGATCCGGTGAACAGCACGCGGTAGTCCGCGCGCGTGATCACCGACATGAGCGAATCCACGTTGCGCGAGAACGGCCGCCCTTCCAGGATGCAGTAACCCTCCGGAAGAACGTCGTTCAGCGCCTCGATGGTGTTCCAGGGAACCGCCTGCGCCAGTTCCAGATCAAAGTACTCGGCCTTGCTCGTCGCCCCGAGCGAGAGCGGCGGCCCGTACGCGATCTTCGCGTGGCGGTTGAAACCCTGTGTGTAGGCCATCGGGATCTTCGTCACGCGGAGCGCGCGATCGAAGATCCGCACGAGATCGAGGTGCGAGGTGAAGCGCGCCGATCCCACTTTCTCGAATGCCACACGGTAGCGCGTCGCCTGGGCGCCCTTCTGCGCCGTCGGCCAGTTGCGCCGCCGGCGGCCGAAGGTGCGGGAGATCAGATTGCCACCCGCCTCGGTTGCCCCGTTGCCATTGCCGTTACCGTTGCCGTTACCGTTGCCGTCACCGGGACCATGACCGTTCGCCGCCGCGTCTCCGGCAATTCCCTCCGGCGCGATCGCGTGGCCGTTCATGGAGTGGCCGTTCGTGGCCGCGACGTTCGTTTCCGACGCCGGCGCCGCCTTCAGCCCGTCGATCGGGGCCGACTTGAGCTCGATCATCCGCGCGCGAATTTCCTCGGTCGTGACGTCGGCCGGAATGGCGAACGCGAGCGACGCGGGGTCGCTCCCCTGCCCCGGCGCCATCTGGAGCGAAACGCGACGCCCCTCGCGCGCCTTCGGCGTGAAGCAGGGCGCCCCGCAGCGGTAGCAGGCGTGGTCGCGGCAGTCTGGCGTCAGTGCCGCGGCGTAGGCCTTCCCCCGTTCGGCCAGGAGAAACTTCTTCACGACCGGCGTGCGGATGTGGTCCCACGGAAGCTGCTCGTCGAGATCGCGCGGGCGCAGGTAGACGTTCGGCTCGATGCCCACCTGCTCGAACGCGCGCATCCATAGGTCGAAGTCGAAGCACTCCGACCAGCCGTCGAAGCGGGCGCCCAGCCGCCAGGCGGCCTCGAGCGCGTCGGCCGTCCGCACGTCGCCGCGCGCGAAGACCCCTTCGAGCAGCGTCGTCTTGGGATCCCGCCACTTGAGCCGCACGTTGTTCATGCCACGGAAGCCCAGCTTCAGCCGGTCAATCTTTTTCCAAAGGGTCGCCATGTCGTCCTGGACTTCCCACTGGAACGGCGTGTGCGGCTTCGGAACATGCGGCGAGATGCCGACATTGAAGTGCATCCGCTTGTTGCCGCCCTTCGCCCAGACCTGCGACTTCCGGAGCACGTCGGCGATGCCGTCGATGTCGGCCTCTGTCTCGGTCGGCAGCCCGATCATGAAGTAGAACTTGATGCCGCCCCACCCCTGGTCGCGCGCCAGCTTCACCGAGTACTCCAGTTCCGCCTCGTCGATCCCCTTGTTGATGACGTCGCGCATCCGCTGCGTTCCCGCCTCGGGCGCGAACGTGATGCTCCCCTTCCGGCCCTGGCCGATCTTCTCGGCCACCGAGGGCGCCAGCGTTCCGACGCGGGTCGACGGGAGCGAGATCGAAACGCCGTACTCGTTCGTGAAGCGGTCGAGCTCGTGGAGCACGACGGGGAGCTGCTTGTAATCGGTGGTCGAGAGCGACAGGAGCGACACCTCGTCCCAGCCGGCGTGGACGATCCCGCACTGCACCTCGTTCGTCACCTGGTCGGCGCGCTTCTCGCGAAGCGGGCGGTTCATGTAACCGGCCAGGCAGAAGCGGCAGCCGCGCGTGCAGCCCCGCATCACCTCGACTCCCAGACGGTCGTGCGTGACCTCGGTCGGCGAGATGAGCGGCTTCTCCGGGTAGTAGGCGGGATCGAGCGACGGCACCCAGCGGAATCGGGGGCGCGAGATGGGCGTTCCCTCCATGGCCTCCCGGGCAACGAAGCCGTACGGGTTCATCACCTCGGCGAAGAGCGACGGAACGTAGACCCCTTCCAGCGCGGCGAGGCGGCGAAGCATCTCGGCGCGCGGCATTCCGCTCGCGCGGCGCTCCGCGACCAGATCGCAGACCTCCTTCATGATCTCCTCGCCGTCTCCGATCACCACGGCGTCCACGAAGGGCGAGAAGGGTTCCGGATTCACAGTGCAGAGCCCGCCCGCGATGACGATCGGGTCGTCCTCGCGCCGATCCTTCGCCCGGAGTGGAATTCCCGCGAGGTCGATCATCGTCAGCATGTTGGTATAGGCGAGCTCGTACTGGAGCGAGAAGCCCATCACGTCGAACTCACGCGCGGGCGTGCGCGACTCGAGCGAGTAGAGGGGAATCCCCTCCGCTCGCATGAGCCGCTCCATGTCGCCCCACGGCGTGAAGCAGAGTTCCGCCAGGCCGTCCGGCCGGCCGTTCACGATGTGATAGAGAATCTTCAGCCCCAGGTACGACATTCCGATCTCGTAGAGATCGGGGAAGCAAAGGAGCACACGAACTTTGGCCTGCGCCGGGTCCTTCCGCGCCGCGTGGAGAAAGCTCCCCACGTAACGGCTCGGCTTGGTCACCAGCGGCAGGTACGCCTCGTCCAGCAGACGTAGCTTGTCCATGCCCCTCCCTCGATCTCGATCAGTCGTGGCAAGTGGTTCGGAAATTTATCGTTAGAGGCAGTGTAGGGACAGGCCTCCCCTATTCCGCCAAGCCTGAGACTCTAGCACACGCCCCCGGGAGCCGCAACCTTCACATGGGCCGTGGATTGCGTCCCTTCCGGATCGCCTCCGTGCGCGGCGGAGAGGGAGAGGATCCAGGATGGCGACGCCTCTTCGAGAACTTGCGCGGCGGAAAGGAGCGTGGCACCGGTCGTGGCGACGTCGTCCACGAGCAGAAGAGGCCGACCCCGCGCGAGCGCTTCGGCCCCCGGCCGCAGCCGGAAAGCGCCGTCCACATTTTCACGGCGCGCCGCCGGATCGAGCCGCGCCTGGGGAGGGGTTTCGCGCCGGCGATCGAGAAGCGCCGCCACCGGAACGCCCCACCAGCGTCCCAGGCATTCGGCGAGGAGGTGGGACTGATCGAATCCGCGCGACGCCCGCCGCGCGGGGTGCAGCGGGACCGGCACGAGGAGCGATTCGCGGCCGAACGATTCGCGGAGCGCCGGAGGAGTCGGAACGAGCGAGGCGATCCAGGCGGCGAGGTGCGAGTTTCCCTCGTACTTGAACGCGCGGACGATCGCGTCGAGCGGCGCCTCGTAGGCGGGACCAGCCAGGAGGAGTCGATCCGAGCCGTGCCGCGGACAGGCGCCCTCGCCCGGCGCGGCGGTTCGCGCCGCATCGCCTTCCCCGCCGCCGTGGAGGCAGCGAAGACAGAGCACACTGCCGAGCCGGCCGATCGAGGCGTCGCACCCGGCGCAGACGGGCTGCCGCCGCTCCGCGGGGCCACGGCAGCCCGCGCAGCGCCGGTCGGTCACCGCATCGAGCCAATCGGCCGTCGATTCCTCCACCATTCGGCGCGCCGCTCCGAGCGCGCGCTTCCATCCATCACCCACCGCCCCCTCCTCCCTATCCACGCTCCCTACCCCGGCACCGCCCGCGACAGCGCGCGTCGCATCGCCTCCAGCGGCGCTTCTCTCCCCGTCCAGTACGTGAAGGAAAGCGCTCCCTGATGGAGCAGCATGCCAAGGCCGTCCTCGAACGGACGGCCGGACTCCTTCGCCGCGCGCCGGATCACCTCCGCGCGCTCGCCATAGTTGAGATCGATCACAGGGGCGGCGTCGGTCAGGCGGCGCCACCACGCTGCTTCTCCGGCAGCGAGCTCCGGCACCGAGAGCGCGCGGACCAGGAGATCGAATTCCCCGTCCTCCGCCGCCGCGTCGAGCGACGCCGCGTTCCACGCGGTCCCTCCGTTTCGCCGCTCGCCGAACGCGGTCACCGACGCGGCGCGTGAGGAGTCGCGGGCCGCGACCGTGACCGCCGAGGCGCCGAGCGCCGCCAGATAGGGCGCCACCGCGCGCGCCGCCCCGCCGGAACCGAGGAGGAGCACGCGGGCTCCCGAGAGGGGGAGACGGAGTTCGCGTGCCCACGCCGAAAATCCGAGCCCGTCCGTCGCGTGCCCTTCCCAGCCGCCTTCGATCCGTTTCAAGGTGTTCACCGACCGAAGCATCTCGGCCTCCGGCGTGGCGCGCGCGAGGAGCGGCCATACCGCCTCCTTCAGCGGCGCCGTGAGATTCAGCCCCGCGAAACCCTCCGCGTGAAGCGCCGGGAGCGCGGAGCGGAGATCCTCCGCTGCCAGCTCGCGTGCCTCGTAGAGGGCCACGATCCCCGCCGCGACGAACGCGGCATTCTGCAGCGCGGGCGAGAGGGAGTGGGAGACGGGCGTTCCGAGAACCGCGTACCGCACGGCGCTATCCCGTGGGCGCGGAGCCCGGAACGTCGGGGGCGGCTCCGCGCGCGGACACCGAGAGGGCGTCGGGGGCGGCCGGGCGCCGCGCGAGGGTGGCGAGCATCGCCAGCGACAGGAGGATCAATCCGCCGCTCAGGACCTGGTTCATGTTGAAGGAGAGTCCGCCGAACGAGCCGATGGCGCTCGAGGAGTCGTAGTAGCGCGTGAAGTCGAGGAGGAAACGAAACGCCGCGTCGATCGCGATGTAGGTCCAGAAGAGCCACCCCTCGAAACGCGGCTTTCGATCCGCCGCAAGGAGCCAGATGAAGATACCCACGCCGGCCAGCGAGAGGTAGAGCTGCGACGGGTGGAGCGGCGCGCCCGGGAACATGGTGGAGGGAACGCTCTCCGCCGGGAAGTGGACGCCCCACGGCAGCGTCGTCGGAAGTCCGAAGCAGCAGCCGTTCATGAAACATCCCAGCCGTCCGATCCCGATGCCGAGCGCCATGCTCGGCGCCGCGGCGTCTCCGACGCGCCAGACGCGGATTCCACGCCGCCGCAGGTAGAGGATGCCCCCCGCGATCGCGAAGACGTATCCGCCGTAGAGGATCAGCCCGCCTTCCCAGAGACGGAGGATGGCGAGCGGATCGGAGGCGTAGTCGGCCCAGTGCGTGACCACGAATAGGGCGCGCGCACCGACGATGGCGAGCACAAGGAGCCAGAGCGAGAGCGTCTGCATCGGCTCCTCCGGGACCCCCCGCGCTCGAGCGCGCGACACGAAGATCTGGATCCCGAGGAGAAACGCGATGGCGAGGAGGAGCCCGTAGCTATGAAGCTCGAGGCCCTGGAACTTCCATAGGGTTGGATGCACGTCGGTCCCGGGTCAGTACTCCCGCCATCGCATGGCGACGTTTTGGATC
>ERZ1292633.1108-Hain-H41-02um-R1-1108-length-29541-cov-5_pt1 | contig 29541 bp, 28 predicted proteins | sample MGYA00564406_ERZ1292633 | MGnify/ENA primary metagenome ERZ1292633 (study PRJEB36523, sample SAMEA6512639) | groundwater metagenome | collected 2019-01-08 | study: AquaDiva: Metagenomics assemblies of 32 groundwater samples
CTTCCGACTAATCCATTTTATTTTCTCAAAAAATGGCAACAGGACGTTCATTTGTTTTTCACCTTTAATAAATTGAAGAAAATCCAAAACATTTTAGATTATACCTTAGAAAAAGCATTAGAACTTCAAAAAATAACTCTCTCTGCCCCACAAAACACTTCAGCAATAATTAAAGCATCTAACAATTTGTCGGATGGTCTGGATTCTTTGCAAAATTATACGGATGATTTCCAATCAGGCGGTGGATTTACATCTTTGGCGGCACAGAAATTTTTAAGCGTCGAATTATCCAAGGGCATCAAATTGAAGAAATTTTTTGATCAAGTGGATAGGAGTAAGATTAGCGCGAGCGCCAAAAAGAATATGCAAAAAACCGAGGATAAATTGACTAAGACAATGGTCTTTGTGCCATTAAGCTTTATAATAACGGTCAACAGCCAAGAGCTGGTGGCAAGCAAGGCGCGAGACATTATGAATTCTTTGGATAATGCTGAAAAATTAGAGTTTATAATTGTCCTTGATAATTTTTCAATCGCCTATCCTGATAGTCGTGAAGCGACTCTATTGCTGAAAAATGAATTCATAAAAAATCTTGAGGAAAATTTAAGCAAGATGAGCTCTGTAGAATTTAATAGATTCGTAGAACTGAATCAAAGAGTTGTAACTTTAAGCGCACAGGGCGCGGATATTGTGAGTTCATTTTCTAAATTACCCGTCAAATTTAATCTAAATAAATTTGTGGTAGTTTTAGAGAATAATTTGATAAAAAATGCCGTTTTAAAATTTGACAGTTCCACATCAACAGATGTAATAGAGGCCACGCTTGAGAATTTGATGACCAATGATTTTTATATGGAAACCGATATTTTTTATAAAGCGCTTCAAAGCGCTTCGTCCACCCCCGAATTTCTTGCCTCATTGCAAAATATATTTATAAAAAATCGAGGAGATTTTCTTAGCGCGTTGGGCAATTTACAGAAAAATTTGATTAATAAATCAATAAATTTAGACACTTGGTCAAAAAATAAAATAAATATTACAGCGCTTGATGGTGAAAAATACTTTATCCATGCCAATGATTTATACGATAAAAATAAGAGCACAGATGCTATTATTGCCTTGTATAAAGCCCAAAACAGACTTAAAGATGCCGTCTCTTTGGTCGCAGGATTAAAAACCAAATCAGAAGACAATTCTTTGTGCGATAGTGATCTGTTGAATGTAAAAGATTTTTGTTTAAAAATAGATGGTGATTTTATCAAGAATGAGTGCTCGGCACTAAGTAGCTGTGTAATGGTGCAACCAAAAGAAAAGGCAGAGGACGAGTCAATTCCGTCGGTTATAAATAATTTAAATAATGATAACGAAGAAGTGCGAGTAGAGAAAATATCACAAAACCCAGAGATTCAGAATTGTTCAGAAAAAGAAGTGGTGTGTCCATCTTTGAACAAAAAGTGTGTAGGCGGATCAACTTTACAATATGGAGGCGGTTGTGCGGTTAATTTTGAAAAATGCAATATCAGTGAGCCGGCTTGTCCAGAAAATTTGGAAAATAAATAGATCTATATTAATTTAAATTAAAATTTTACGTAAAAAACGAGCGCAAATTTGCGCCGTTTTGAAATGCTTGTTGTATTTTATAATCATGTCTGTATCTAAGAATTATCATATTATTACTTTTGGCTGCCAAGCCAATATCTCCGATTCGGAGCGCATAGCTAATATTTTAGAAGAATTGGGGTATAGGCCATCGCCTGTGCTAGAAAGAGTGGATGTTTTAGTTATTAACACTTGTTCAGTAAGACAGGTTGCCGAGGACAAGGTGTTGGGCCGTGCTCCAAAGTTGCAAATTCTTAAAAACAAGAATGCAAATTTGAAAATAATCCTTACCGGATGCATGCTGCACCATAATTTGTCGCGGCTTAAAAACATCCTTCCTCCTGTTGATATATTTTTACCAATCAAAGATTTGTGGCGGCTTCCAGGGCTTTTGGGCGGAAATTTGAAAATAAACCCGCAAGAATATTTATCTTTTAGTTCAAAATACCAGTCTAATTTCTCTGCCTTTGTGCCTATTTCTTACGGGTGCAATAACTTTTGCACATATTGCATAGTGCCCTTTTCAAGGGGCCGAGAATATTCTCGTCCTAAGGCGGAAATCATCAGAGAGATAAAAAAATTAGTGAGCAAAAATTATAAAGAGATCTGGCTTTTGGGACAAAATGTTAATTCTTACGGCCTGGAAGAAAAAACTATTTGGAATAATAAAACTCGTAAAAATTTTATCCCCAAAATACAACGCGGAAGATGTTCTTTTGAGGAACTGCTTGAAGAAATAGATAAAATCAAGGGTGATTTTTGGCTACGTTTCACTTCCCCGCACCCCAAAGATTTTTCAGAAAAAACTATAAATACTTTATCTCACTTAAAGCGCTTTGTTCATTATATAAACTTACCTGTACAATCAGGAGATGATGAAATTCTTAAAAAAATGAATCGTCCGTATACTGTAGCTCACTATAAGGAATTGATTAAAAAATTAAGAAAATCTATACCCGATATAGCGATATCTACTGATGTTATCGTGGGTTTTCCGGGCGAAAACAAAAAACAATTTTTAAATACCGCAAAACTATTTCGTGAGGTCAAGTATGACATGGCTTTTATAAGCAAGTACTCTCCCCGCCCTCAAACAGCCGCGGCTATTTCTTTTAAGGACAATATCTTCTGGGAAGAAAAAGACAGGAGGTTTGAGGTGCTAAATGAAATTTTAAAAAAGACGGCTAAACTTAGAAACAAAAAATTTGAAAACGAGAAAACTAAGGTTTTATTTTCGGAATATAAAAATGGGTTTTTGCTTGGAAAAAACGAACAATACAAGACCGTAAAAGTTTTGATGGATAAAAAAGATGCACAAAAATTTATAGGTAATTTCGCAGAGGTTAAAATTAAAAAGGGTCGTGAGTGGGGGCTGGAAGGAGAAATAATTCATGGATAAAGAGAAGCTCATACCGCTTGTTGTCGTTTTGGGTCCGACCGCTTCCGGGAAAACTTCCCTATCCATAAAATTAGCTAAAAAATTCAACGGTGAAATTATAAATGCCGATTCACGTCAAATTTATCGAGAAATGAACATCGGGACAGCAAAAATTCCTGGTAAAATGATTCGTGGCAAATATGTGGCTCTGGGGGTGGTGCACCATCTAATAGATATAAAAAATCCATCACAAAAGTTTTCCGTTCAACTTTATAAAAATTTAGCTGTAAAATCGGCACGAGATATTTTTAAAAGGGGCAAGCTACCATTTTTGGTAGGAGGAACAGGCCTTTATATTAAAGCTGTAGTAGACAACCTAAACATACCCAAAATAAAAGCCGATTGGCAATTGAGAGAAAAATTAGAAAAAAAATCTCTGGAGGTGCTGGCAAAAATTTTAATAAAAAAAGATCCAGACGTTCTCAGGTTTATCGATTTGAAAAATAAACGGAGAATCATAAGAGCGCTTGAAGTAATGAGTGGTTCCAACAAAAAATTCTCTGAATTAAGAACGATCGGTGAGCCAATTTTTTCTGTTTTAGAACTGGGAATTGAAGCTGAAAAAAATACTCTCAAGAAAAACATATCTTCAAGATTAAAACAGCAATTAAATACTGGACTGGAGAAGGAGGTGGAAAAATTATATAAAAAGTACAACTTTAAGGCCCCAGGCCTTCAAGCTATTGGTTACCAGGAATTTATAAAATATTTTCAACATCACTTCACAAAAGACGAAGCTTTGGGTTTAATAGGACAAAATACCCTTAATTATGCCAAACGTCAGATGACATGGTTTAAAAAAGATAAGAGGATTAAATGGGTGCATTCAGAAAAACAGGTCGAGAGATTAATAAAAATATTTATCAATAAAAATCCCCGCTAAAAGGGATTTTTATTAGAAATTCTTTTATTTGTTCTTGCTTTTTTGAATAAAAGTATTACATTAAAGATAGCAGATCTTTGAAAAATAATAATGTCAGTAGGAGGGCGCTGTGCTTGCAGAAAAGTGTACGGATGGCAAAAACAAGATTGGTCTAGTGCTTTCCGGTGGCTCAGGAAAGGTGTTTTTTCATGTCGGCGCTCTGGATTTTTTGGTAGAATCTGACATAGCTTCTCACATATCATATATAGCGGCCGTCTCAGCCGGAGCTGTGGTCGCCGCTAAATATCTTGAGGGCGGCATTCGTCAATTGAAGGCCGCGGCTATGAGCAGTTTTAAAAAGCCGCCATTTCACTTAAATAAAGCCGGCATGGCCAAACACCCTTTTGGAGGATTTAAATCTTTTTTGAGCAATGAACCCCTTCGAAAACTCATTCGTGAAATAAATATGGAGCCAGTTCTTAAGTCATCTGTTCAACTTGATGTAATCACCGTTAATTTTTTAACGGGAGAGGAGATTGTTTTTTCTAACTACGCAGACAGAAATGCGCTGGTGATTAAAGAAAAAGCGGATTTTGTTCGCGCGATTATGTCTTCTAACAAAAAAAGGCTCTCGCTCATAGTGAACAAGAATGTTTTTGCCGAGACCATAATTGCCTCAACTTCCCTCCCTGGTATTTTTGAACCAGTAGAAATTTACGGCATCCCTATTATTGACGGTGGCATGGTCAATCCTCTTCCGATCAATCACGCTATCAATAACGGTTGCAACATTATCATAGTTATTGATTCAGATCCATGCGATGAGCCTCTGACTCTGGAGCAATATCATGAAATGAACTGGTCTAGAATCTTGACTCGTGGTTTTCATTTTCCCAGTAAAACCATTGGACAGATTCAGATAGAAAGAACAAAAAGAATTAATAATAAAATTAAAACCATCTCTGCTTTGTATGAAAATTTGCCCAAGATGGTAGGTGAGAATTTTGTGGATAGCGCCAAAGCTCTTTTTACTGATATATTCGAACAGTTTAATTTTAATCCCAGTGGGCGGATGGTGGATCCTGTTATTATTCGTCCCGATAGTCCCACCCTGATCTCTTCTTCTATGGAATGGTCAATCAAAGATGTAAAAGAGTTAATGAGTCAAGGAAGCAAAATCGCAGAAAGAGAATCGAGAGCCGCAGGGTTGATAGTATAAATAAAAAAATAAAGACGCCTCGCTTAGCAATAAGCGGGGCCTTTTTTATCAGACAAACTAACCGGCCCAAACTAATGGTCTTTAATTTAGTTAAAATATTTTAAAATACCCCCTCCGTCGCGATCTTCAGCGGGCTGTGCCCGCTGAAGCCTGCTATGGCGGGCGAAGGCGGGGGTGCAAGGAATCGAACTCTGATCAACGGTTTTGCCTGCCCGCCGAAATTTGCGGGCCCACTCCGATTCGAACGGAGAACCTCGGTTTTGGAGACCGATGTTTTACCATTAAAACTATGGACCCATAAAAAAATGCAGGCGGGGAGACCGATGTTCTACCATTGAACCACACCCCCCAACTTTAATACTTTATATTGTATATAATAATTTCAGTTTAGTAAATATAAAAACCCCCGCTAATTAAGCGGGGGTTTTTAAAATTTAATTATTTCTTCCCTTCTTTGTGCGGGGTGTGCATTTTGCACCAGGAACAGAATTTGCTCACTTCAATTTTACGAGTTACCTTCTTCTTATTTTTGCTTGACCAATAATTCACATGTTTACATTTTGAACAAGCCATTTTTATTAAATTATCTTGAGACATATTTATTGCTTTTTTATTTTATTAAACTGGAGCCGTTGCCCGGATTTTCCGCCCGAGGCGGATCCGCCTTTGGCGGAGAACCGGGGACCCGCTTTCTCGTTCGAAATTGTTTACTTATTCTTGTTTCCCCAGAGCCGTTGCCCAGATTTGAACTGGGGACCTACTCCTTACCATGGAGTTGCTCTACCAACTGAGCTACAACGGCGTTTAGAGCCTCGAGGGTGACTTTATGGTGGGCGCGGTAGGATTTGCACCTACGAAGGCCAGTGGCCGCCAGATTTACAGTCTGGTGCGATTGACTGCTCCGCCACGCGCCCATTGTCGACAGAATTGCGGTTTATCCCGATGTTTTAAAATTTTGGAGCCGACCCCGAGAGTTGAACTCGGAACCTTCGCTTTACAAAAGCGTTGCTCTGCCATTGAGCTAGGTCGGCAAAATTTTATAAAACATCGAGGACTCTCGATATTTTAACAAAATATTTAATTTTGAAAATATCGGAGCAAAACCCGTTGTCCCGATTTTCACGAAATCAAAGATTTCTAAAAAATCGAGGATCCTCGAAAAATCTATATGATTTTTCGGGACCCTGCCCTGCCCGCTGAGAGCCGATGTTCAATCGGCTTTCCGACCAATGCGTCGGGACTAGGCGGCATTTAGACAGCAGAGTGTATAAAATTGTTAATCAGCTAGTCTAGTTATTATTACCAGTAGTGGAAACGCTTTCGTCAGAATCTTTGTTTTCGCGCGCATTTTCTTGATTTTCTAGGTTTTTTTGAACAATTTTAGATGAATGGCCGCGCACTTTGTCTATAATGTTTGAAACGAAATTATCAAATTTTAAAAATAGTATCCGTATTTTACGCAATGCTTTTTCAACGTTATTAACTACTATAATCCATACTTGCGAGTGAACGCCCTGAATAATAACATTTTTAAACAGAACAGACGATTCCAAAAAATTTTCTGGGCTAACAGGAACAACGGTTGATTTGTGTTTTTTTACAAACACAAAAAGTATTACTGAGCTTAAAATAAAAAGACTAACCCAAAAAATCCACATAAATAATAATTATATTTCGTAGCGAACGAAATTACCCACCTCTATATTTTCGCCAAATTTAGCCACATAGCCATCAATTACATCCTTTATGGTCTGATCAGGATTTTTTACAAACGGTTGACGCAATAGACAAATATCATCAAGATGCTTTTCAATTTTACCACTCACCATTTGCTCTACTATTTTAGAGGATTTGCCCATTTTTTCAAATTCTTCCTGAAAAACACTCTTTTCGTCCTCTATCATGTTGGCGGGAACATCTTCCGGTGTAATATAGGAAGGTTTGGCGGCGGCTATATGTAAACATAAATCGTGCGCCAGTATACTAAATTCTGGATTGCGGGCAACAAAGTCTGTTTCACTTTTGAGTTCAATTAACACTCCCACGCGACCATTGCTATGAATATATGAAGACACCAGCCCTGCAGAAGTTTTGCGTGCTGATTTTTTTTCAGCAATCAATTTACCCTTGGCCTTTAAAATATTACAAGCCTTTTCTACGTCGCCACCGGTTGCTTCGAGCGCTTTTTTGCAATCCATCATAGAGGCGCCAGAAATTATGCGCAGCTCTTGGACCTTTTGTGCTGGTATCATAAAAAAGTTTTTAGCTGGTTGGATTTATAGAATGAATGGTCTCGCAAATTTTGTCCAAAATTAATTTCACAGAACTGACGCTGCTGCTATTGGCTGGAATAATATAATTTACGAGCTCTGGATTGGTGTCAGTATCAGCTATAGCGACAACTGGTATATTTAATTTTTTGGCTTCAAGTAATGTTGCCATATGACTTGCCGCATCAACCACGAATACGACGTTGGGATTTTTTTTCAATGTCCTAATGCCGTTAAACAGTACAGACAATTTTTCCAATTGATTGGATAGTTTAAGCTGTTCATGTTTGGTGTATTTGGCAAGTCCCCCACTACTTTTTTTAGACTCTAAATCAAGAAAATAATCCAGACGCTTTGATATTTCAGACCAATTTGTTAAAGTTCCGCCCAACCAGCGTTCGGTCACGTAAGGCATATTGCACGAAATAGCGGCATCTTTAACTAAATTTTTTAGTTGAACTTTGGTGCCCACAAAAAGGACGACGCCTCCATTTTGCATTGTGTTTTTAAGAAAACCGGAGGCAATAGATAATTTTTCTGATGTCTTGTCTAAATCGATAATCTGGATGTCGTTTCTAACAGAAAATACATAAGGGCTCATTCTAGCATGGCTTGCTGAACGTTTTTTTCCTAAATGTACTCCGGATTTAATCATTTCGGAGACATCAAAATTCTCTTCCGAAAGAGATTCTTGTTCATTTTTTATTTCTTCAGTTTGTAATTTCATACATCTGAAAGGTTAACATATATAATTAAAAAATGCAATAAGTGGCCATCAAAAAACCGGTAAGCAAGTTAGAGCTTTCGGTTTTTTTGATTTTAAGATACTTTATCCTTCGATAAACTCAGGATTAAGAAATATCACTTGTCGTGACATTTCTTATTTTTTGCCACGCCTTAAAAAGGCCGGCACATCCCACTCTTCTTCACTCTCACTCTCTTCCATTGTTTTGGTAGAATGTTTTTTGCTGGTGTCTAATCTTTTAAGGTTGTCCTCGTCTTCTCCATTAAATCCACTATTTGAGGAATCTTCAAGCGGCAATTGAGGAATATTGCCCGTAAAACCTGTTGCTACGACTGTTACTTTCAATTCACCCTTTTTAAGATGATGATCATGTGCCGCGCCAAATATCACTTTTGCCGTGGGGTCAATTGATTCCGTTATAATTCTTGCCGCTTCGTTTACTTCATTCATAGACATATCAGATCCGCCACTAACATTAAAAAGTACAGCGCTTGCCCCATGTATTGAAATTTCAAGTAAGGGTGAATTTATTGCCATTTTAGCGGCATTGATAGCTCTATTTTCTCCAGTAGCTTTTCCAACGCCCATCAGCGCTGGTCCTGCTCCTTGCATAACGGCTTTAACGTCAGCAAAATCCACATTTACTATGCCAGGAACGGTTATTAAATCGGATATTCCCTGCACAGCTTGATTTAAAACCTCGTCAACGATTTTGAATGCCTTTATTAGGGGAGTTTTTTTGTCTACTAAGGAAATCACTTTGTCATTAGGGATGACTAAAATTGTATCCACCTTGCTGGATAGTTGATTCAGGCCCTCTTCGGCCAATCTTGCTCTCTGAAAACCTTCAAATGTGAAAGGTTTTGTCGCTATTCCAACCACTAAAGCTCCTTGGTCTCTGGCTATCTCCGCTATGACGGGCGATGCTCCCGTGCCGGTGCCACCCCCCATGCCTGCGGTAATAAAAACCATATCAGAACCCTTTAGAATTTCTTGTATTTCTTCTCGGCTTTCCTCGGCCGCCTGTTTTCCTAGCGCTGGATTCATGCCAGCACCCAAACCTCTAGTAGCTCCCTTGCCTATGTGCATTTTTACTTGAGCATTACTATGAAAAAGATCTTGAGCGTCTGTATTAAAGACAACAAATTCCACCCCCCTTATTTTGGTATCGGCCATACGACTTACAGCATTACCACCACCTCCTCCGACTCCCACCACTTTAATTTTGGCCACATTTTTAATTTCAGGTTTTACTTTTGGCATAAAATAAAATTTTAAATCTCAAAAATCAAATCTCAAATCTGACGTTGAGAGAGTTTATTATTATATTAATTTTAGTGTACTATAAAATATATTTTTTACTTTTTCAACTCGCATTAGTTATGGCACTATGGTATGCCACATTCTCTTGAGCATTCCTTCTCCGGCATTTAAATTATTTCCAGACGAAGCTACATTATAATATGTTGCATCGGCCCACAAAGATAATCCGCATAAGGTAGCGTCCTCTGGGGACAAAACGCGTTCAAAATCTTCTTCAATATTTATTATTTTACCTATTTGTGTTGGGAGTTTTAATTCTTTTTTCGTAAATTCAACGAGTCCTTTCAAATTTGCTCCGCCCCCAGTTAAAATTACGCCAGCAGGCAGTAGTCCCGCTCGATCAATCTTTTTCAATTCCCTATTAACTAAATCAAATATTTCAAGAATTCGCGCATCGATTACTTCGCTCAATTCTTTAATGGAGATAGAGAATTGTTGATCCAGTCCCATTTCTGAAAGTTTAATTATTCCCTTCCTATTTAATTGTCTGTCGCATTTGCCATATTCTATTTTAATCTTTTCGGCAATATCTATGTCGAGTTTAAAACCTATGGCTATATCATTTGTAATATGGGATGAACCCACGGGAAAAATTTGCGCATGGAGTAGATCTCCTTCTTCAAATACCGCCAAAGATGAAGTAGACGCGCCAATGTCCAACACCACAACCCCCAATTCTTTTTGTTTTTTACTAAGAACTGCCTGAGAATTACAAAGAGGCGAAAAAACAACTTGTTTCACATCTAAATCTGCCAATGCAAAACTTTTATATAAATTTTTAATATGTGCCACAAAACCATCAATTGCTAAAACATTTATCTCCAATCTTTTGCCGTGTAGTCCCAAGGGATCCTTGATTCCTTTTTCTCCATCCAGATTGAAACTGCGCGGTATAATATGCAAAATTTCGCGATTATAGGCGGCGGCCGAAGATTCGGCTTCAGAAATTGTGCGATCTATATCGTTTTGTGAAACTTCTGAATCGGCCCTTGAAACCGCAATCGCGTTTTTTATCAAACGGACATTTGACTGGTAGCTATTAAAATTAACAAACGCACCTTTTATTTTTGTTTTGGCATTTTTTTCAAGCTGGGACACTACGCTTTTAATTACGGAAGCCGTTTCTTCTGGGGCGACTATATACCCCTTACGGATACCTTTGGACGGCTCTTGGACGTAGCTTAAAATTTGCAAATTGTCCGATTTAGGGGATTTTTGGGCTACTACGCCTCTTACAAAAGAAGATCCCAAATCTACAGCTACGATTTTTTTCTCACTAAACATAAATGTATTAAAAAGATTCTTTTTTAAAAATTTAAAATTTGTTTTTCAAGCCGCTTCATCAGCACCTCCTCTTTAGGTGATTTCTCGTGATCATGCCCCATGCAGTGAATTATACCGTGAACGAATGCCCAAAGTAAATATTTTTTAAATTGTAAACTGGTTTCTTTGGTGTGTGTTTTTATAAAGTCTGGACACAAAAATATTATACCCCAAAAAGAGGGATCAAGATACTCTGGCGAGTTTTTTTTGTTTAAAATTTTGGGATAAGTCCCTGTGTTTTTATCCGTAATTTCAAAAGAGATGACATCTGTGGGCGAATTTTTAGCGCGCCACTTTGAATTAATTTTTTTTATTTCGTTTTGTGAAACTAAATAAAGTTCCAAAAGGGCCGGCTGGGGAATTTTAAGTTTTTTTATAGATGTGAAAAAAGATTTCTCAAAAAAACTTTTGGAAATTTTAAATTTGGTTTTATTTAAAAAATTTAATTTCACCCCCACACCTAATGAGCGCGTGAAGCCTTTTAAAATTTTATTACTTTTAGAACCCATAAATTTATCTAATTGCCTGCTTGTGCTAACTTAGGTGTGGGGGTTAATTTTTTTAGTTCTGACACCATAACAGAGCTATTTTAATTCTTCCATTAGCAAATCTTTTAGTCGCGAGCCATCAATGCGACCCTTGGTTTTTTCTTTCAAAAGGCCCATCAATTTTCCAAAATCTGCCTTGGAAGAAAGTCCGCTTGCAGATATAGCCTCTTTAATAATGCCCCTTGTTTCCTCAGCGCTTAATTCTTCCGGTAAATATTTTTTTAATACATTGATTTCTTCAATTTCTTTTTTTGCTAGCTCTTCCCTGTTGCCTTTATTATACAAATCAGCAGCATCTTTGCGTTTTTTTGCTTCCGCGGAAATTATTTCCATCACTTCATCTTCTGTTAGTGGATCCGCTTTGCCCTTGGCGCGGCGCTCAATTACTTTGTTTTTAATCGTTGCGTCCAGCATACGCAATGTCCCCAGCGTCACTTCGTCCTTGGACTTCATCGCCGCTATTAAATCTTGTTTTATTTTTTCTAATAACATAATTAATTTAGAAAATAGTAAATAGTAAGTAGAAAATAGAAGAAAACTTAAAATGAAAAATTAAGTTAGTTTGTCAAATTCTAATTACTAATTAATAATATACTTTTTTTAAAAAATCTCAAAGTAAAAATAAAAAATCCCCACACATCGTGTGGGGATAAGAGCTTTACGTTTTTAATTCAATCGTTGGTACCGCCATTGTCCATTTGTCGGGTGTGAAGACAAGTTGCTCATGAGCATAATAAAACCAGCTAAGCTCACCACAAGCTTCTCCTAAAAATGATCCGGCAAAATTATGTCCTAACAGAAACACATCGTGATTCACAATAAGGTGATAATGAGGATGTTCGGGTCGAATATCCATGCCATATTTCAAGTCAGTAATAATAGGTTCCATGGCAATGATAAGATTTTCGTGCATGGGCTGATCTGGATACTGAAGACGGAGCTGAGGGCCGACTTCTGCCGGACATGGATTGAGACCAAGCTTTTTGGCCCTTTTATAAATTTTTTGGATGATCGCTCCTTTCGGAAAACCGAGATCTTTGACGGAAAGACGAACAAGGTTCATGGTAATCGGAATAGGCACAAGGGCTGTTTTGTTCAGAAGATCATTGGTCCACTCACGATCATGGTCGTTCCAATCATAATCGATATTAAATCCACCTTTTTTGAGAGCTTCGTGAAGATTAGCAATAGAATAGAATGTGCCCAGTTGAATGGTGCGGAAAATCTTTAAATTTTTCTTTTCCGCTTTGTTGTTTTTATAGATGTAAATGAAGATTGGCACGCCAAAGGCGATTGCAAATATTAGGCCTACGCATAGCATCATGATAGAAAACTGCTCTGTCGTCATATTGCCCTCCTGCGCTATTTGTTTGGTCCCCGTTTAGCATCATTAGCCTCAAGGGGGTTGTCAAAGAACTACAATATAGTTTATACGTCTAGAATGTTTTTTAGTCAAGGATAAATCATTTTAGCCAATAGCTGGGGATTTTAATTTATATTCCCCCCGTTCTTTTTTGTAAAAATAATTTTTGTCGAATATTTGCCGAGTGAAGCGATAATTTAAAGATAAGTTTGAGTGACCCCGCCTTTGGCGGGATTGATTCAACCTGTTTGAGCAAACCCCGACATTAATGTCGGGGTTTGCGAGTTTTGAATCAAAGCGAGAATCTTATCTTAAATTATCTGAGCGAGGCATCTGAGAGATAAAAATCATTTTTACAATTCTTTTCTATCTTCTTGGTTTTCCGTACTTGGCGTAAAGTTCTTCCAATTTGCCTAATTTTTCCAGCATTTCTTTATCTTTATTTATTTTTTCTCTGCGCAAAGCGCCCAAACGAACCAATCTTTTATTTTTTTGTTTTTGCTTATAGCGTCTCTTGCGGGCATCTAAAAGCACGCCACTCATCTGGACTCTTTTAGTAAATCTTCTTATAAAACTTATAGGATTTTCATTATCTTTTTTGCGAACTTCTACCATAAAATTTTTTCACCTCCTCTTTTATCTTATAAATTTAGGGCTTCGCCCCAAAATCTCTGTCGTGGTCATTTTTCCAACCACCAAGAACATGTAGATGCAAATGATCTATCACCTGCCCTCCATCTCTCCCGACATTAAACACTAATTTATACCCTTTTGCAATACCTAGCTTTTGGGCAACGCTATTTGCAAATAAAATCAACTCGCCTGCCAGCTTTGTATCCGGCTCTTTCAGGTGCCAGGCAGAAACAATATGTTTTTTGGGTAAAACTAAAACATGCACAGGGGCCTTGGGATGGATATCGCAAATTGCTAAAAATAAATCGTTTTCCAATATCTCCTCTGAAGGAATTTTCTTTTTAACAATTTTACAAAATAAACAATCTTCCATGATAAATTATCCCAAACGTTTTTTTAATACTTCAATTAATTTGGCGCGTGGAACAGTTTCTTGCATACCAGAATGCATATCGCGAATTATGGCAGTATTATCCAAAATTTCCTTTTGTCCTAAAATTACAGCATATGAGGACCCTACCTTATCTGCCACCTTCATTTGAGCGCCGATATTGGTCTTTCCAAAGCTCTCGCCCGCCACAATGCCCTCGTGGCGCAACTGACTAAGGAGTTTTATTGCTTTTCTTTTGGCTGACGCTCCCAGATAAGCCAAAAATACCGGCGGAGATTTTTTGGCAATTAATCTAACATCATTTTTTTGCATCACGCTTATCATTCTTTCCATACCTATAGCAAGCCCGACTGCTGGCGTGTTTCTTCCGCCCAGTAGATGATACAGCTCGTCATATCTTCCTCCTCCGCCTATAGCTAGACCTTGCGTAGATCTGGGGGCTCTATCTTTACTTTCTTCAGCAGAAGCAGAAACAAAGAATTCAAAAACTGTCTTTGTGTAATAATCAAGTCCGCGCACTAAATAAGGATCGAGTATATAGCGAATTTCCAGCTCATCAAGAATTTCCAAAAATTCCGTAAAATGTTTGCGGCAACCTTCACACAAAAAATCCAAAATTTGCGGTGAAGCGGCTCGTACCCTTATGCACTTTTCATCCTTGCAGTCTAAAAGACGGAGCGGGCTTTCCTTTAATCTGGTTTTGCAGTCTTTGCAAAGATGTTTTGCTTGAGGTTTATAATATTTGATCAAGGCGTTACGAAAAGCGGACCTGCATTTTTTACATCCAATACTGTTTACCTTAACCGCCAAATTATTAATTTTAAAATCGTCAAATAGAGCGAAAATCATTTGTACCAATTGAGCATCATAAATCGGATCCTCGTCTCCTATGATTTCAAAACCAAACTGGTGAAATTGGCGAAAACGTCCGGATTGGGGCTGTTCATAACGAAACATTGGACCGATATAGAAAAATTTTTGCGGAGAGGGCTGATTGCACATTCCGTTTTCTATATAAGCGCGAGCGATGGGCGCTGTGCCTTCTGGACGCAAGGTCAACATGTCTTTGCCGTGAGTTTTAAATGTATACATTTGTTTTTGTACTATATCTGTGACGGATCCGACACCAGCTTCAAATAATTGGGTTTCTTCTATAATCGGTGTGTCAATTCTTCTGTACCCAAAATCATCCGCAAGGCGCGAAGCGGTTAGGCGTAGTGTCTCCCAAACATTTTGATCATCTGGCAAAATATCAAAAGTGCCCTTTGGCGCTTGGAAAGATTTATTTTTCTTTGGCATATGTTTCAAAATTAATTATTAAATCTCAATTCGCCAGCTGGCGAATCAAATCTCAAATTTTAAAATGTTGAATCTGATTTTAAGAAAGTTAGTTTAAATTTATTATTATTTTTTTATTATTATTTTAAAATAGGCAAAAGAGTCGGTGCTGGATTTGGAGGAATAGAAAATACTTCTGCCGTGGAAAAAGGAAACGCCCTAAACCACACGCGGCCAGTAATATATTTTTTTTGAATAGGACCAAATCGACGCGAATCATAGCTCACCGTCCTGTTGTCCCCCATCAAAAAATACTCACCCGGTTTTAAGTTCCATTCGTTTTTTTCATAAGTATCGGTCACCAAGGAAGAATTTAAGTAGGGTTCTTTCAAAATGATGCCGTCAAGACTATCCCGATTTTCTATTGTGATTTGGTTGTTCAATATTTTTACGGTTTCATTGGGTAAGCCCACAATGCGTTTAATAAAATATTCATTAGTACTGGAGTATGGATATTTAAAAACTACCACCTCACCTCGCACAGGACTTCTGAAACGATAACTTATTTCATCAATGACCAAATATTGTCCGTCTTGAAAATTTGGATCCATGCTGGCTCCTTGTACAAAAAACGGTTGAATCAAAAAGTATCTGATAGGAACAATAATAATCAAGGCGATGATTATCATCTTTACCAATTCCCATATAAATATAAAGGCTGGTTTCCAAGAAATTTGCATAATAAAAAAATCAATAAATAACGGTGTAATTGTATAACTTTTTATACTAATGAGCAAGGACCAACGGTAATGTGTATACTCATATTACCCAAGATACTTGACTTTTTATAATAAACAGTATATATTTTATAAAGGCACTTTTAAAAATAGCGCACGAATACCGAGGAGGAGGCGGGTCTGATGTTGAAGATAGAAGGCTGGCTCAAGGAGGAAGTAAAAGGAAAATGGATCCTTTTTTCTATAATTGCTTGCTTGTTTTTAGACTTCGCTTTGAACTGTTTTGTTATTCTTATACTTAATATTTTTGATATAACTATCTCTGCCCAGAACGAATCAGGCATTCCAATACTGACCCCATCTTTTCCAATCATGCTTATTTGTACGGCATATTTTGAAGAATTGATATTTCGTGCTCCTTTGGCTCTCTTGGTCTTACTTACGGCTGAACGATGGAAATTGCGAGTAATTTTTATCGTAGCTGTGGCGCTATCAATATTATTTGGTTTGGTGCACGGAGGCATTCCTAATATTTTCTTGCAAGGCATCGGAGGGCTTCTCTGGTCTATTTTGTTTCTAAAGTGCGGTGGATATCAAAAAAAATTTATCAAACCATTAGCAGTAACAACCATCACGCACTTTCTATTTAACGGAATACTCGCCCTTATATGTCTTTCGCAAGGTGTTCACCAACTCTAACTATTTTGTAGCCGGTAGCGCAAACGCGCGCCGGCTTTTTATTTTAAAAAACACTTTGATTTTGTATGAATTAAATGATAATATAAAATATACAATCAAACGATTTTATGGAACAAAAATCCTCGCAAAATCAAGATATTTCTTCAAATTACAACTCGCAAATTGTTGAGAGTGAAATTTATAAATATTGGGAAAATTTGGGTTATTTTAATCCTGACAAACTTCCCTCTCGTCACAAAAAACCCTTTACTATCATAATGCCGCCGCCAAACGCGAACGGTTCTTTACATATTGGACACGCGCTTTTTGTAACTTTGGAAGATATCATGATTCGCTACCAAAGAATGCAAGGCAAAAAAGCCTTGTGGCTTCCGGGTGCAGATCATGCCGGATTTGAAACACAAGTGGTTTATAACAAAAAACTGGAAAAAGAAGGACGAAATTTTTGGAGCATTCCTCGCGAAGATTTATATCAGGAAATAAAAAAATTCACTCTAGAAAATAAGACTTACATGGAAAACCAGCTGAAGAAGCTGGGAGCCTCGTGTGATTGGTCGCGTGAAAAATTTACACTGGATGAAGATATTATCAAAATTGTTTATTCGACTTTTGAAAAACTTTATAAAGATGGATTGGTATATCGCGCAGAAAAACCGATTAGCTGGTGTACCAAACATCAGACTACTCTTTCGGATCTGGAAATAAAACACGAAGAAAAACAAGATAAGCTTTATTATATTTATTATGATATTAAAAATTCTTCAGAAAAGATTTTGATAGCAACAACCCGCCCAGAAACTATACCTGCCGATGTAGCAATAGCCGTGCATCCAAAATCAAAATGGAAAAAATTTATCGGACAAATTGCCATCAATCCTTTAAACGGAAATGATCTAGCGATAATTTCTGATGAAAATGTTGATTTAAGCTTTGGCACAGGCGCACTTAAAATAACCCCACACCACGATCCACTCGATTTTGAAATATATCAGAAACACAAAGATGAAATCACTACCACGCCAATTTCTGTAATAGATCAATTTGGCAAAATGAACGAAAATGCCGGAGCAGAACTTTTGGGACTTAAAATCAAAGAGGCTCGTGAAAAATCAACAGAACTATTAAAAGATAAATTTTCTAAAGAACCTGAAGATTATAAACATCAGGTAGCTGTTTGTTATAAGTGCAATACAACCATTGAACCGCGAGTAATGTCACAATGGTTTATTAAAATGACAGAGGCGCCCTCCTTCGCTAAAGCTTCGGCGGGCAAGCTAAAAGACACAAAGTCTTTGCGTAATTTAGCCACAGAAGCGGTGAAGAAAAAGGAAATTATATTTATACCAAAGCGAATGGAGAAAATTTTTATGCACTGGATGAAAGATCTACGCGATTGGAATATCTCCCGCCAGATTGTTTGGGGCATTAGGATGCCGGTTTGGTATTGTGTCTCAAATCCCTGCCTGCCGGCAGGCAGGTCAAATCTCAAATCTCAAAATTTAAAACTTGAAGTTCAAAGTTGTCCACCGATTATTACGAGTGGAGAAACGCCAGCCAAGTGCCCGCATTGTGACGGGACGGAATTGGAACAGGAAAAAGATGTTTTTGACACATGGTTTTCTTCCGGACAGTGGCCGTTCGCTACTTTAATGACCACGGGTCACAAAAGTAGCTTAAATTCAAATCTAAAATCTCAAAACTCAAAACTTGGGAATGATTTTAAAAACTTCTACCCTACTGATGTAATGGAAACAGGTTGGGACATTTTATTTTTTTGGGTAGCTAGAATGATAATGCTCGGAAAATATGTGACCGGCAAAGCGCCTTTTAAAACGGTTTATTTACACGGACTTGTGCGGGATAAAGAAAGACAAAAAATGTCCAAATCAAAAGGCAACGTGATAAATCCTCTGGAAGTAGCAGAAATTTATGGGACTGATGCGGTGCGCATGGCTTTAATAGTCGGCACCACTGCTGGAAATGATCCTATAATTTCAGAAGATAAAATCCGTGGCTATAGAAATTTTGTGACGAAAATTTGGAACGCCTCAAGATTTGTTTTGATGAATTATAAAGAAACAAAAACCAAGCCAAAATTTACCGCAGAAGACAAAAAAAATCTTAAGGAATTAAAAAATGTTTCTAAAAAAATAACAAAATATCTGGACAATTTTGACTTTAATCACGCCGCGGAAACCGCATATCACTATTTTTGGCACACTTTTGCCGACAGAATAATCGAAGAGTCCAAGGCAAGATTAAATTCAGAAAACGAAGCCGACAGGTCTGCCGCGCAGGAAGTTTTAATGGAGGCGCTTGGCACTTCTATGAAACTTCTACATCCATTCATGCCTTTTGTAACGGAGGAGATCTGGCAAAAAATGCCCGTAAAAAATAAATTGCCATTAATCATAGAAAATTGGCCCCACACCTAATATGAAAATAAATAATTATTATACAGATATGTTTTGTCGGAAAAATATAATATCTTTAATTGAAGTATTTATTAGGTGTGGGGCTGTAGCCCAATAAACATTTATGATTTGGATAGTATCAATATTTTTTGGAATTTTACCAGGCATCATCTGGCTTTTGTTTTACTTACGTGAAGATGTGCATCCTGAACCCAAGCGTTTAATTTTGCAGGTTTTTATATTGGGAGCGTTATCAGCGCCCATAGCGCTTGTCGCAGAAGGCGTTTTAAATAAAATACTCAATAATTTCGGAGACAAGGTGTCTTTGTGGGTTTTGTTGGTCTTGATGGCAGCTATCGAAGAAATTGTAAAGTATCTGGTAGTTTGGTTTAGAATGTCTAAAGATAAAGATCTTGATGAGCCAATTGACGCGATGGTTTATATGGTGGTTGCCGCTTTGGGATTTGCTACGGCGGAAAACATATTTTTTAGCAGTTCGGCCTTTGCCGATTCGGCAATTTTGGGAATAGGCGTGATATCAGCAAGATTTATCGGATCTACGCTTTTACACACCTTAAGCTCGTCCATTGTTGGATACGGCATGGCTCTAAATATGCACAGTTTTCCCCAAAAGCGTTTATTTTTGATGGTGTCAGTTTTTATCGAGGCAATTTTACTGCACGCTTTGTTTAATTATGTCATTTTATCCACAAAAAATATTTTAGGGTTTGTCGCCTCAATAGTACTGCTTATCGTGTTTTTTATTTTTATAAATATGGCCTATAAAAAAATACGCAAGATGTCCCTGCTCAAGTAAATTAATATGATTAATTTTTTTAAAAACAAAAAATCAAAATCGTGCAATTTGTCTGCACCTACCGAAATTGACGGACAGCTTGTGTTGGATGTTTATAAAAAAACCAATGAAATTATTGTCCAGTCCACAGTGGCGGGCGTTAGCCCCGAAAATGTGGAAATATTTTTTGGAGGGAACATTCTTACGGTACAAGGATCGCGACATCGCCACGAAAATATACCTGAGGAAAATTTTTATCACCAAGAGTGTTATTTTGGAAGTTTTTCTAGATCAATAAAAATCCCGGAAGACATAGAGCCTAAAAAAATATCCGCTTCACTGGAAAATGGTATTTTAACGATTAAATTACCTCTTAAAAATTCGAATTCATAACACTCACAACACTTATGTTTTATATAAAAAAACATTTTCGCAATTTCACCATAGTTTCAGCTATAGTGACCTTGACTTTCTTTAATTTTTGGGTGGATAACAATAAAATTTCTAGAAATATTTACATGGGAAACGTTAATCTTTCCCGTTTAAATAAATCTGAAGCAGAAAATATATTAAAGCCATATTCTGAAAGTTTATTAAATATTTCTCTTAAAATAATTGTCGGAGATTCTATAAGATCTACGACCCTTGAGTCTATTGGCACGAAAATAAATTTACCAGAAACTATAAATTTGGCTTACGATATTGGTCGTAGTGGACCGTGGTATAAAAAGGCATATGAAAAATTTAAACTGTTTTTCGTGAAGAAAAATTTAAATTTTAAATATTCCATAAACAAAGATACGCTCAATCAAAAAATGTTGGAATACTTCCCTACCCTTGAACGGCCGGCTCAGAACGCTACCTTGATATATGACGCGCAGAAGAATTCATTCGTGCCCCAAAAAGAAAGCGTTGGTCACGTGCTGGACAAACAACCGATAATATCAACTGTTGCAAATTACATTGAAAAGCTTCAGTTAAAAGATATAAATACTATAGTAATAACGGATCGTCCCCAGATTACTTTAGATGGGCTCGCACAAGCTAAAGATGAGGCTCAAAATATCTTGAAAAAATCACCGTATTTATTAGTGCTGGCGCAAGACGAAATTGTGCCGTTGGACACATCAACTACTGTATTTTTTATACAATTTGTACCGGATCAGTCTGGCTTAGATAAATTGCAAATGGAAATAAGCACTTCCACGATAAAAACCTTTTTAAATACAGTGGGCATAGGATTTAATAGGTCTGTGATTGATGCTGTGCTGGTCGTAGAAGACCACAAAGTAACGGCCTTTAATCTTCCACAGGAGGGGCGTGCTATAGATGTAGATAAAAGCGCCATCTCGATTGCAGAAGCTTTAAACCACCACGCCCCAGAAATTAAAATTTATTTTGACTATCAAAAACCGGCCATAGATGAAGACAAAATAAAAGAATATGGCCTAACGGCGAGACTGAGCCAGGGAGTATCGAATTTTTTTGGATCCAGCGAAAACCGCAAATTTAATATAACTTTGGGCGCTTCAAAATTTAACGGACTTTTAATAAAACCTGGGGAAGAATTTTCTTTTAATAAAATACTCGGAGATGTAGATAAAGAACATGGCTGGAAAGCAGAGCTTGTAATAAAAAATGGAGGGGTTTCGCCAGACTACGGAGGAGGTCTTTGCCAGGTTTCGACAACGATGTTTCGCGCGGCGGTAAATGCAGGGCTTCAAATCACGGAACGCTATCCGCACGCTTTTCCTGTCAGGTATTATGATCCGCAAGGATTTGATGCTACTATTTATCCACCCAGTCCGGATTTGAAATTTATCAACAATACTCCCAATTATTTAATGATCCAAACTAGAATTGAGGGTAATAATTTATATTTTGAAATATTTGGAACAACTGATAGCCGCATAACCAAAGTTTTAGGCCCTTATGTCACTAAGGCGTCACCAGACGGATCTTTATCGACCAAGCTTACTCAACAAGTTTGGAAAAATGGTGAAATTTGGTTTGAAAAAACTTTTTACTCAAATTATCAGTCGCCAAATAAATTTAAAGTACAAAGAAATCCTTTGGAATAGTCTGGGTTTATTAAATAATTTATTAAATATATGAGTTTAAATTTTGGACATGAGCAGAGGGGCTATACAGGAAAAATTTTAGAGCATGATTATTTTGGGCAATCGGTTTCCCCAAGCGCAGACGTACTAAAATTTTTGCACGAATTTGGAAGGTCCACACAGGACGGAAAGGTTTATTTACCATTTAATAAATCTATAGAATTAATTAAAAAATTCTACGCCCAAGATCCGCACAATCCAGCTAAACCAGTTGCGAAAGACTTGTTTCAGGCTTTATTAAAAAAATTAAAATTAGAAAATCCCCAAGAGTTTAGATTTTATTCAGCTATTGATACTCCTCTGGACACTTTTCATGGAATAGACGGTTTTTTTGAGTGTGGAGATATTCGTCTGGCTATTGATTTAACCGCCAATCCAAGAAAAGAGGATGAAGAAGACAATCTCAGCGTAGATTTTGTTTTACATCAAATGCCCGACAAGAAAAATGATGAATACTTATACGGCGAGAGTCTGGAAGAAGCGGCAAATGTCTTAGCAAAAATATTCAAGGAAAAAAAAGCACGAGCAGATAGAGAAAAGACCCCTGTTTAATAATAAAATCTCCGCGGATTAATCCGCGGAGATTTTATTATTAAATTTTAGTTAATCTCTTTGCTTGTTGTGCTGACAGGAGATGGTGCGGGGTCACAAGGATCTCTAAAGTAGTTTATTTGGTTACATTTTCCATCATTGCAAGACCATGCTGGATACTCTTTTTCGTTTTTACAAAACAAGGGTTTTCCGCAATCAGAAGCGCTTTTACACTCAATTTCTTTTTCAATAACATTAAAAACTAAAGTATTGCTTTGTTTATTGTGGCCATTTAAAACAGAAACTTCATGTTTCCCAGGAACAACACGTCTAGTCATCATTAAACAGGGTAATTTATTGAAAAAACAGGCAGGAGTTAAAGCTGAAGGAACCTTAAAAGTTAATAGTCCCTGCTCTTTTTGAAATTGCGCGTCGAGAATAACACCTGACGAAAACTTGATTGTGTTATTTATTTCCGTAAATCCTTGACCTAAAATAGTCACTGTGCTCCCGACAATTCCTTGCTCGGGAATTAGTTTGCTGATAGAAATTTCTTTTACTACAGGCTCATCACAATCCAAATCTCCGTCGCAATCTTTTTCAGGTTGCCCCAATTGATTAATTTCATTTTCTATTTGCTTTAGTTCGTTGTCTGCATCCAAATCCTCCGAGATGTCAAACCCTTCAAGTTTTAAATCATCAATTTTATTTTGCACCTCTTCATTCATGTCAAAATCTTGAGCCTCCACCTCTTGTCTTTTTTGTTCCGGTAATCTTTGTAAGGCTTGTCGGTGTTCTCTAGAACTTGCCTGAATGGCGTTTTGTAGGCCTGACCTTGCCTCTTCAGGCGCTTTTTCTATGACGCTCAATAAAACCTGTTGGTTTTTTAATGTTTTTTGAGAAATTTGAACTAGCACGTCGTCAACATTTTTGCCCGCTTCTTGTGCTTTTTGTGCAAATTGAGATGCCTCACTGAGCATTGTTTGGTATTCTTCGTTACTTTTTTGAGCTAAATTGACCTTATTTCTTTCCAATAAAGCCTGACCTTCGGCCAATCTTACTTGGGATAGATCCAACGCTCTTTTGGCTTGATTCACTCCTCCGAAGGTAAATAAATTAACGAATCCTTCGCCCAATCTCTTAAAAAAATAAAGAGGGCTACCAGGAAGTATAGCGGGTCTGGCAAGCTGTATTGTACTTGCCGTGCTTGTGGTTGTGGCAGTGTCTTCCGCTTTAACAAGCGTGACTGAGCTAAAAAATAAAACGGCCAAGATGACAGCTCCAAATAAAACAATCTTTGTGTTTTTGTGCATAATATTTAGTTTAAATTCTATAAAACAAGTATACCTTAAAAAACAAGTCTTTTCAAGTTAATATATTTTTTTATCTATTTTGTTTTTCCATAGATTAAAGACGCTCGCGGCTTCCTTTTGCATTAGTTGTTTAAATCTTGTCTTTCTTTTATTTATAGGACGGTCAATTTCTTTGTATATAAAAAGGTCGTCAAATCCTATTTTGGCAGCATCTTTTTTGGTGTTGGCAAAATACACCATTTTTAAACGTGACCAATAAATTGCTCCCAGACACATTGGACAAGGTTCACAACTAGTATAAAGTTCGCACCCCGAAAGATTGAAAGTCTTAAGTTTTTTGCATGCTTTTCTTATAACCACCATTTCCGCATGAGCGGTGGGATCGTTGATGGAAATAACTCTATTATGGTCCTGGGCGATAATCTTGCCGCTTTTCACCACAACTGCCCCAAAAGGGCCGCCTTTTCCACTTGCCGATCCCTTTAAAGATAATTTAATCGCCAAATTCATAAATTTTTTGTCTTGCTTGTTCATATGTTTTGATTATTTAGCAGGGTAAAAATTTTCTTATTTCCCTTAAAATATCTTCCGGAATGGGATCGCGCGCTGGACTTTTGCCGGGATAACGCCAAGCGGTTATTACGCGTCTTTTCTTTTTACCTACCTGATTAATTTCCTGAAACATTACCCAAATTTCGTATGGATTTTTAGAAGAAGTGGATGGTTGCATCATCGCTACAGTATTGGGAGCTATCCCCCACTCAGTTCTTTTTGGAGAATGCATTACCCGACGAATCCTACTCTCGGACAAATTATAAAAGCGCATCTTTTCTTGAACATGCAAAGTCCACTCGTATTTCTTATCATTTTGAGGTTTTTTGTTGAAAGAGTTTTTAAAACCCGTTTTAAAGCCCATCTGCATATCTAAATTGTAATACATTGTATTTAAAAAAGAAAAGCCCCCACCTTCTAAGGTGGGGGCTTGATTTTTAATGGTTCATTTGTCGAATGAAATCCTGGACAATGAATCTGGCGGCCTGTTGATAGTCCTGGGGATAAATAAGAACTCTTCCTCTGAAACAATCTACCCTAACGTCAGCCGTGGAATAAAGTCTTACCGGACTAAAAGACTCAACGTTTACCACCATCTCTGCCAAGCAAATCTGATAATTTCCATTTTTTATAATTTTTACATCACCATTCAGAACAACTCCATTTGGTCCAAATTGCGCTCCGGCCATCATCAGCTCACTCTTTAGTGCGCTTTCCATTGAAAAAGAATTTTCAAGATAGAAACTATTCAGATTAATATCTCTGATAATTAGTCCTTGAAGTGGCAAAACCCTATAAGTCGGCTGTGACTCTACAAATACGCTTCCAGAAAATCCTGTCCCAGCGGCACACCCAGACAAACCAATCAACGAAATGATCAATAACGCAATCACAATAATCTTTTTGCTTGTCATCATGTCCGTCTCCTTTTCAAGGTGCCATTTAGCACCTAAACAGTCTACTGTTATGTGTAAAAAACCGCAAGAGTGTGCGCAGGTGATTAAAAATATTCACTTATCCTCGTTTTTCGGCAACATAGCCCCATCGCTCTTCGGAGCGATGGGGCTTTCTCTTTAGCTGTCTAAACTCTAAACCACCAACGTAAAAGAGTGTTATTTATACTTATAATACGCTCTATTTTGAATCCTTAAATCTATATAAGCCAAATTGGGCACCTGATTACCCACGCTTTGATCCAAGACATTTTTTAATACTTGAAGTTGATAATCTAAGTCAGCTTTTTGGTTTAAAATCAAAAACCAATTGCTGGCAAAATAAAATATCGCGCCCTCGCTGTCTGTTCCCAAAATAATTTGTTCGGTCTTGAGCTCAAAGTCACTATTCAATTTAACCTGAGCTTGATGCAGAAATTCCAAGACGTTTTGATTTAAAACCCTGTCCCCTATTTTACTACCGGCAAATTCTTGCGAGTGATCATATATTTTCGTTATCAAAGAGCCGCTGGTATAGGGCGCTCGCTGAAAAATAACACCGTTTACATCATAATCATAACAATAAATAGCGCTGTAGTTTTGGGATTCTGCCAAACGAGATTTTAATCCCTCATATCCGCTTATATAGTCCCCGCTAGGCGCTCCTTTTTTACACCAAATACCCATAGGAGCTCTCTCCACAATATTTAAGGAAATTTTATCAGGAAAAATTCTTCTAATATTGGTTTGTAAAAGAATGGGAAAATTTTGCTTGAGCGTGTCGGAGAGTCCGCCGGGTTTAATTAAAAATATTTTAGCCTTTGGGATAAAATAAAAATAATTTCCCACTATTTTTTTTTGCACCAAGTCCACTACCTTATTTCCGTCTATGGTTTTATTATTTTTAACTTCTATATTTTTTATCAGCATCCAAGATGATAAAAAAATCGCCCAAAAGACAAAAACAAAAAGCGCCAGTGACGCGCTTAAAAGTATTCGTTTTTTCCAATTCAAAAATCCGCTTTTTTTATAAACAATCTTCTTATAAGATTTTTTATTTCCACCAAATTTAATCATGCCGAATTTCTTAATTTTTTAAACCACTATTCTGGGTATTTCTAGGTTTATGCGCGTAGTGATTTCATAGTTTATAGTATGTATTTGATCAGCTAAATTTTTCGCAGAAATTTCCTCCTTGCCCGACTTACCTATTATCACCACCTCGTCGCCCACTTTTACGCCTTTTATTTTACTTACATCTACCATCATAAAATCCATACACACTCGTCCGCGCACTTTGGCTCTTTTGCCGTGTATTAAAACCTCGCCATTATTGCTAAATTTTCTGTCAAAACCTTCATAATATCCCGTCGACACTGTAGCGATGATTTCGTTTTTTTGAGTTCTATAAGTACAGCCATAACTTATACAATGCCCTGCTGGGAATTTTTTTAACTGGATAACTTTTGTTTTCCAGCTTAAAACCGGCTTAAAATCATTTAACATTTTTATTTTTTGTCCAAAAGGGCTCATACCATAAAGAAGTATGCCCGGCCGTATAAACAGCTGTCCGACGTTTTGGTTTAAAAATTCTTTCATAGCGCTACGAACACTCATGGCGCTATTTGAAAAATGAAGTATGGGTATCTTGATTTTTAATTTCTGAATTTCTGACAACACGCCGAGTATGTTTTTAATCTGCAGATGATTGGTGTCTTGAGTGGTGTCGGCACAAGCAAAATGAGAAGAAAGCCCCCACAGTTTTATAGAAGGATATTTTTTTATTTTATTTATCGCGCTCAAAACATTTTTTAAAGGAATCCCCAAACGACCCATGCCAGAATCAAACTTTAAATGCACGCGAGCAACCCTCTTACTTTTTAAAGCGGCTCGGTCAATTTCTGGTATCATTTTTTCGTCAAAAAGCGTAATATCAATCTTATTTTCTATAGCATCTTTGAATTCGTCTGGTAAAATGTATCCCATTACCAAAATATTTTCTTTGATTCCGGCATGGCGTAATTTTAACGCCTCAGACAGAGCATTTACGCCAAACATAGCCGTGCCCTCCGCGCTCAATATTTTTGCCACCTCTACCAGACCGTGCCCGTAAGCGTTGGATTTTACTACCGCAATTATACCCACCTTTTCACCGGCAATTTTTTTAATAAGGCCAACATTGTTTTTAAGCGCCTTGGAATTTATTTCAACCCAATTTATAAATTTTTTCTTTCGCTCTAACATTTTATTTATCTAATTATTTCCTTGCCTCCCATATATGGGCGCAACACTTCTGGGACAACAATAGATCCATCGGCTTGTTGGTAGTTTTCTAAAATAGCCAAAAATGGCCTTACGCTGGGCAAAACAGTATCATTTAATAAATATGCGTATTTTTTCTCTCCATCTTTGTCTATGTATTTAACATTTAACCGACGCGCTTGCCAATCCAAAAAATTGCTAGCCGAGCCAGTTTCTGCCCACCGCTTTGTGCCTGGTAACCACGCCTCAATATCAAAAGCCCTGTATTTTCCAGGCGACATATCACCAGTACAGATTTGAATTATTCTATAAGGAAGGCCTAATTCTTCGTGAATTTCTTTGGCAACATCCAGCATCTCTCCTTGGAGTTTGTTGGACTCTTCAATATCCGCCTTAGAAATAATCACCTGCTCCACTTTCATAAATTCATGGACTCTGTACATTCCTTTCGTGTCTTTTCCATAACTGCCAATTTCGCTTCTATAGCATTGGCTAAATCCAAAAATTTTGATAGGCAAATCACTTTCTTTTAAAATCTCATCTGAATAATATGCCAACAAAGACGGCTCAGCAGTTCCAACTAGAAATTTTTGATCTTTGCTTTTTTCTCCGCTTATTTCTTTGTCTGAAGAAGCTACTTGATAGATCTCATCTACTTCAGGATCATAATCCAAACCCTTGAAATAACCGCTCCCAAAAAGAGCAAAGCCCTTCACTAAGGTCGGTGGCAAAAACGGCTTGTATCCTTTTTGAATCATCTTATTTATTGCATACATCATCATTGCCATGACCAGAGCTGCGCCATCATTTTTTAGAAAATAACCTCTGTATCCTGCCACCTTAGCGCCTTTTTCCAAATCTATTATATCTAAGTCCTTGCCTAGCTGAATGTGATCTTTAGGAGTAAAATCGAATTTTTTGGGTTCACCCCAATGCATTATTTCCACGTTATCCTCGTCGTTTTTGCCCAAAGGCGTATCGGCTGAAGGTATCGTGGGAACTTTAACCATCAATTCATCAAATTTTTGGCTAACTTCTTTAAATTCCGGTTCAATTTTTGAAATTTTGTCTTTAACGTCCTTGCCTCTTTCTATAATGGCTTTTCTATCAGCGTCATTTTTTGATTTTTTTATTTCTTCATTCAAATCGTTTTTTTGAGCATTCAATTTTTCTATTTCTTGCAATAAATCAATCCTTTTTTTATCTAAACTAATAAGCTCGTCAATGTCCAAGCTCACATTTTTGTTTTTGATAGCCCTTTTAAGCTCCTCTTTATTTTCCCGAATAAATTTAATATCCAACATAAACCTATCTTTTCTTAAAAATTTTTCTAAAAATATTCAATTTCTTAGGCAGGCCGTTTTTTGGCGAAAGATTTTCGCCATCTTTTAAGTGCATTGGAGGAAAAAGAACCGTTTCACGCACCGACTTGTCCATCAAAACAGCAAATAATCTTTCCGAAAGACCAAAGCCGGCAGTTGGCGGCATGCCATATTCCAGCGCCTCCACAAAATCCTCATCAAGCCTCTGGGCTTCTTTGTCGCCTCCTTTACGTAGTTCCATTTGCTCTTTAAAACGTGCCAATTGATCTTGTGGATCATTTAGTTCAGAAAATCCCTTGCCGAGTTCTGATCCTGCGGAAATCACTTGAAAGCGCTCCACTAAATTTGGATTTTTTTCATTTCTTTTAGCCAATGGTTCAATGTCCACGGGCGGCAATATTAAAAATTGCGGCTGAATAAGTTTTGGACGTATTGTTTTTTTATAAATTTGATCGAGTAATCTTCCTCGGCCTAATCCTTTTTCTAATTTTAAAGAAAATTTTTCAGCCAAATTATAAAGGTCTTTGATGCTGGCTTTTTCGGCGTCTATGCCCCACTCTTTTGAGAGTAAGTCAAAATATTTTACCTTTGGCCAATTTCCGTTCCAATTAATTGTCTCGTTTCCAAATTTAGTTTCTAACCCTCCCGTAACTTCTTGAATTGTTTTTTGATACATTTCCTGCACAAGCTTCATCATGTCAGTATAATCCGCATAAGCCCAGTAAAATTCAAGCTGTGTGTAGTCCTGCAAATGTTCCGTATCTATGCCCTCATTTCGGAAAATTCTTCCGATTTCAAAAATCTTTTCAAATCCGCCCACAAGTAATCGTTTGAGAGGCAATTCCAGAGATATTCTTAAATAAAAATCACG
>ERZ1292633.598-Hain-H41-02um-R1-598-length-41313-cov-14_pt3 | contig 29521 bp, 24 predicted proteins | sample MGYA00564406_ERZ1292633 | MGnify/ENA primary metagenome ERZ1292633 (study PRJEB36523, sample SAMEA6512639) | groundwater metagenome | collected 2019-01-08 | study: AquaDiva: Metagenomics assemblies of 32 groundwater samples
AAAAAAAAGATGTCAGATATCTATTCAATTGGATTGATCAATCTAATAAGGCTTTATTTTTTCTTTGGGAAAAAGAAATATACGTTATAGCAATATGAATATAAAATTGTTTATTCAGCAATGTTTTTATCCAATTTATATTAGGTTTTGGGCGGAAAGGTTTTATAAGATTAAAGAGGGGCAGATTATTATTGATGCTGGAGCTTATTTGGGGAGCTTTACTCTTTATGTAGCCAAGAGAGTTGGGAAAACTGGAAAAGTTATTGCGTTTGAACCCGATCCAAACAACTTTAAAATACTTGAATCCATTATTGAAAAGTCAGGTTTACAAAACATCATTTTAATAAAGAAAGCTCTTGGAAATGTAATCAAGGAAGTTGAATTAGAAAGTGTTAATCATTTTTCTTCGGTAGTTATTAAAACTTTTAAAAACCCAATTTTTAAAGTCCAACAAACAACTCTTGATGAGGAAATGAAAAAACTTAAAATAATGAAAGTACATTTTATAAAAATGAATATAGAAGGAGCTGAAATAAATGCTATCAAAGGCGCAAAACAAACACTGGCTAATGTTGAGCATATAGCTATTTCTTGTCATGCCGTCAACGGTAAAAATACTGAGAATGAAATAAACCCTTTATTGAGGAAGTTTGGATTGAAAACCAAAGTTTTAAAAAGAAGAAAAATAGTTTTTGATTTAGGACATATTGATGTCTACGGATACAGATAAAATAATTTATGCCTTTCTTAAATTTTATTGGAAAAGAAGAAATTGTTAATTGTCATTTGGTGTCATCCCCGTGTTTACCCTGAGTTCCATCGAAGGGAAGACGGGGATCCAGTCGATAATTACATTCAAAATAGTGATTTTAGTCTGGATTTCCTCCTTCGAGGGAATGACAATCTGTGTCAAGACTTGTGAACTCTTACATTATAACAGTGTAGTTGAAAATATAGTTAATATGTGTTACTATCAAATGTAGTTATTGTCTAACATCGCCTTGGATGATAAGGAGCAAAAAAGAGAGATTGGTCTGAACTAATAGCTCTTTTAAGCAATGAATTATCATCAATTACAACCGGCCAAGACATTAAGGGTTCTGGTTGTAATTATGAAAAACACAAGGTTAATTTTTGGAATAGGATTTGTAGTTATTTTTATTCTTTTTTCTTCATTATCCACGATTATTTCTTTTGTTACTGACTGGTGGTGGTTTACCGAAGTAGGACAGACCGAGGTTTTTATCAAACCCCTGATTACAAAAATAATTATTGGTCTTACAACTACAATCATTGCTGCATTTTTTCTTCTTACTAACTTTTTTCTTGCGGTTCGATCAAAAACTTCATGGATCGCTCTTATACCTGAAGGATTACTTGGTATTCCGGTCAGTCTTGACAGTCGGGTATTAAAAAAATTGGGTATTATTGTCAGCATTGTTCTTTCTTTGATCCTTGGATCCATTACCGCAGTCAACTGGCAGGAAATACTCAAATTTTTTTCCTCGACTCCTTTTGGTGAATTTGACCCCATTTTCAAAAAGGATATTGCCTTTTATATCTTTTCTCTACCGGTTTTTAATACAGGCTTAGGAATTCTGAGACTTCTGATCATTATTTCCTTTATTAGCAGCGGAGCCATATATATTCTCAAAGGCAGTTTCAATTTTACAAGTCTTCTTGATAAATTTAAGTTGCCCGGTTTAAAGCTATCTCAGAAAGGTCAGACAGAACCAAAAGCGCAGCTACATCTTGGCATTTTACTCTTTCTTTTCTTGATAACAACCGCCTTTGGCACATATCTCTCTTTGTTTAAACTTCTTTCTACCCAGAGCGGTCCAATCTTTGGAGCCGCCTATACTGATATAGCTATTATGGTCCCTATCTTAAAAATTTCTATAGGCGTTACGGTTTTAATTGCAATATTAACTTTATTCTGGGGTATAAGCGGAAAATTCACACCTCTTATTGTAGCAATTTTTCTATATACCGTTGTTGGGATTGTTTCTGCACTCGTCCCGTCTCTTTTCCAGAAACTGGTTGTTGCGCCAAATGAATTGGTTAAAGAAACACCGTTTATTAAAAACAATATTGCCGCCACTCGCAAAGCATATGGCTTGGATAAAATTGAAGAGAGGGAAATAACAGCTGATAAACCGTTAACATCTTCCGATATTGCCGCAAATAGTTTGACAGTTAAAAACATACGGCTTTGGGATCGCGAACAACTCCTTTCAACATTCTCCCAAATTCAGGAGATAAGGACGTATTATGAATTTATTTCGGTTGATAATGATCGATATATGATAAATGACGAAATTCGTCAGATCATGTTGTCACCAAGAGAGCTTGCTTCAGAAAGTCTCCCAAATAAAAGCTGGATTAATGAAAAACTATCATTTACTCATGGATATGGAGTGGCAGCAGGTCCAGTCAATCTGGTAACCGCTGAGGGGTTACCCGTTTTATTTATCAAAGATTTACCACCAAAATCAGAATTTAAACAACTAAATATAAATCGCCCTGAAATATATTATGGCGAAAAAACTAACGATTATGTCATTGCCAATACTAAATCAAAAGAATTCGATTATCCTAAAGGAGACGAGAATGTTTACACAACATATCAAGGTAAAGGAGGAGTAAAGATAGACTCGTTTCTTAAACGATTATTTTTTGCTTTTAAGTTTAACTCACTTAATTTATTTTTATCAAATGATGTAACAACTAATAGTCGAATTCTCTATCACCGTAATATTAAAGAACGAGTTGAAAAAATTGTTCCATTCCTTACCCTTGATCGTGACCCTTACGCCGTAGTTGCCAATAAAAAAATATACTGGATTTATGATGCATATACAAAAACTGTCAACTATCCTTATTCACAGCCACAAACTTTAAATGGTGAAAGCATCAACTACATTAGAAATTCGGTAAAAATTGTTATAGACGCCTATGACGGATCAATTAATTTTTATCAGGTCGATATAAAAGATCCAATTATTCAAACATATGCCAAAATATTTCCCAATCTTTTTCAACCTATGAGTAAAATACCAAAAAGTCTTCTTTCTCACCTTCGCTATCCGGAAGACATTTTTAGCATTCAAACATCTGTATATATGATCTATCACATGGATCAACCACAGATTTTTTACAATAAAGAGGATCAGTGGGAAATCCCAACCATTAGCGAAGAGCAAAAACAGGATGCCACCAGTGAAGTACAACAAATGGCTCCTCGCCATATGATAATGAAGCTCCCTGATGAAAAAAAAGAGGAATATATCCTTATGCTTCCATTTACCCCTCGCAATAAAGACAATCTTTCTGCCTGGATGGTGGCCAGAAACGATGGAAATAACTATGGAAAACTTATCGTTTACCGTTTTCCCAAACAAAAGCTTATCTATGGTCCAAAACAAGTAATAGGTCGTATTAATCAGGATGCTGAAGTGAGTCGACAGATTTCTCTTTGGGACCAAAGAGGCTCGCAAGTTATTCAAGGGCCGCTCCTTGTCATTCCAATAGAAGAATCCCTTATTTACGTAAGACCGCTGTATCTTAAAGCAGAGACGGGAAAAATTCCAGAGCTGAAGCGAGTCATTGTTGCCTATGAAAATAAGATTGCGATGGAGGAAACTTTGGAAGCGGCCCTTTCAAGAATATTTGGAATGGCAGAAAAAACTGATCAACCCTTCGACTCCTTCGACGAAACTCAGGACAAGTCCGCTCAGGGTAAACCAACAAAAGATCTGTTTAAACAAGCGCAGGAACTATACGATGAAGCTATCCGTTCTCAAAAAGAAGGTAATTGGGCTCTTTATGGGGAAACAATCAAAAAATTGGGTGAAATCTTAAAAAGAAAATAACATGAATTTTTCCAAAATAATAATGATCGTCGTTGTTCTTTTATTATTAATAAGTTTTATACTGCCTATTTTCATGGGGTATTAGATTACATTATGGAGCAAACTTCGTTATTTAAAAAAGGACTATCATCTCAAAAGGTTCAAGCCCTATTAAAGCAATATGGCTATAACGAAATTTCCGAAGTAAAGCAATTTACCTTAATAAAATCATTTCTCGCTCAGTTTGACAATGTTTTAATCCTTCTTCTTATAGCTGCCGGCGGTATCTCGTTTTTTGTTGGTGAACGTCTTGACAGTTTATTTATTTTTCTTATTGTTATTCTTAATGCCTTTTTTGGCTTATATCAAGAGTATAAGGCAGAAAAAGCTCTTTCTTATCTGAAAAAACTTACGGTTACTACCATTCGTGTCATTCGGAATGGAAAGGAACAACAAATTGACAGTCGAGACCTTGTGCCAGGTGACCTTATCTATATTGAAGAGGGAGCAAAAATACCAGCTGACTGTCAGATAGTCGAATCACGTAATCTTGAAATCAATGAGGCTTCCCTCACCGGTGAATCATTACCTGTTGTAAAAAACAGTAATGATCTAAACAGTAATCAACTGTTTATGGGAACAGTTGTGGCTTATGGAAGAGGATATGCCCAGGTGTTGAAAACCGGCAATCAAACAAAATTTGGGGCTATTGCCAAAACCTTATCAACAATTAAAGAAACAAAAACACCATTACAGAAAAAGCTTGATGTTTTTACCAAGCAAATAGGAGTGATTGGAATTGCCGCCTCTTTAATTGTTTTTATTCTGTCTTTTGTACAGGATAAAAATCTTATTGAAAGTTTTATCTTTGCCGTAAGTTTAGCGGTGGCAGCCGTTCCAGAAGGATTACCGGCGGTTATGACGATTACTTTGGCTATTGGCGTGGAGCGAATGGCCAAGAAAAAAGCAATTGTACGTAAACTAAATGCTATAGAGGCATTAGGGTCAATCACTTTGATTGCTACTGATAAAACCGGCACACTCACTGCAAACCAAATGAGAGTTAAGAAAATCTTTGTTGAAAATAATGTCTATGAAATAACCAATCCTCCTCTTTTAACCAATCATCCGTTTTCCAAAATCGTTTTTAACGGTATTTTGTGTTCTACGGCAGCCCTTGTGACAAAGATTGATCATGGAAGAGACTTTGATATTATAGGCGATGCGACCGAGGGGGCACTTCTTCTTATGGCTCACAAAGTCGGAATGATTCCCGAAACAGTTAGAGAAAAATGGAAGATTATTGATGAACTGCCTTTTAATCCGGTGACCAAACGGATGACAGTTATAGTCAAAAGTCAAAAGTCAAAAGTCAAAAGTCAAAATTTTGTTTTTACTAAGGGAGCTCCGGAATCTATTCTTTCAATTTCATCGAAAATCTTAATTGGGAATAAACCAACCCCTCTTAACTCTCATCATATTAGTCGGATTAAGAGTGAATTTGAGCATTTTGCACGGCAAGGCTTACGAATGATTGCATTTTCTTATAAAGAAAATGTCAGTAGCGATCTGGAAAAAGATCAGGTGTTTCTGGGGTTCGTTGGCATTGCTGATCCGGTAAGGGAAGAAGTTAAGGAAGCTGTCAGAAAAACTCAAGAAGCGGGAATAAAAACAATAATGATAACGGGTGATAATCCATTGACCGCCGAAGCCATTGGGATTGAAACAGGAATTATTAAAGAAGGGGAAGACATTCTTACCGGAAAACAACTTGATGATTATTCTGACGAAGAATTAATACCTCTTCTTGGAAAAGTTAAAATATTTGCTCGCACTTCACCGGAACATAAATACCGTTTGGTAAAACTTTTCCAAAAGCAAGGAGAGGTTGTTGCTGTCACAGGCGATGGTGTTAATGATGCATTAGCATTGAAACAAGCAGATGTAGGGGTGGCTATGGGTATTACCGGCACCGATGTGGCCAAGGAAACTGCCCACATGATCATCACTGATGATAATTTTGCCACTCTTGTTGGCGCGGTTGAACAAGGAAGAAATATTTTCAATCATATTAAAAATGCGATAAAATTTCTATTAGCATGTAATATGGGTGAAGTTATATATATTCTTGCCGCTGTTATTTTTCAGCTTCCAATATTAACAGCACTTCAACTTCTCTATATAAACCTTGTTACTGATGGCATACCTGCCATTGCCCTTGCCTTTTCACCGAATGAAAGTAACATTATGCGGGAAAAACCAAGGCGAGTAATGACAATTTTAGAAAAACTTGATTTTAAATATATATTTTTATTTGGCATAATTACTGCTGTTCTTATTTATGTATCCTTAATTCCTTCATTTATTTTTTCTCAAAAAATAATAGCAACCACTCTTTTGTTTACCTCAATGATTGTTGTCCAACACTTTATCTTTGTTGATTTATGGCTTTCCCATAAATCCATTTTTACCCATTTTTATCTTTTGAAAAAACCAATCTTTCTTATGGGTTTTTTCTTTCCTTTTATTCTTCATCCATTTATTATTTATAATCCGTTCTTCCAAAACGTTTTCTCTGTCACTTCTCTGTCCTTCTGGTATATTATTTCTTCTATTTTCATATCTCTTCTTATTTTTATTCCTCTTGAATTATTTAAAAAAAATAAAATTATCAATTAGTTTTCGCCCTCCGTCAAAGTCCAGTTTGGCTGCGGGACTTGGATTCGAACCAAGATGACAACTTTCAGAGAGTCGCATCCTACCATTAGATGATCCCGCATATCCTTGACTATATTTTATCAAATAATTATTTTAACAATCGTTTATAAGTGGATCGAAATATTTGTTTAATATTTTACGAAGTAGTTTATTTTTGCCTTGGCTTTGAGGTCGGCCACGAAGGTCTGAATTTTTGCTTGAAGTTTTTGTTGTTTGATAGCTGCTCCTGCCTGATCTCTCGTTATTTCCGGAACAGTTTGACCCAAACCTAATGAAGACTGCTCTTTCTGTTTTGCTAAATAATTTTCTATCTCTTTATCAGTAACTATAACATTGCTGTCAACCATTTTTGAAACCAAAAGCTGTAGCCTGATTCCATCGGTTAAATCTTTTTTTGTCATTCCCTGTTGTTGTAATAATACTTCCAGAGTAGCTCCCTGAGAAGTAACGTTTTTTTCGATTTTGGATATCTCCGCGTCAACTTCCTTCTCGGAAATATTTATTTTTCTCTTCTTTCCTTCCTGGTTGATTAGAGCTTTTAAAATTAAGTCATCAAGAACCTTTTTACCTCCCTGTTTTTCCAGTTCTTTAACGATTGACAGACGGTTTACCAGTTGTCCGTTAATTGAGGCAACAAAAAAAACTTTTCCTCCGAAATAAATTAAACCGCCAACAACAAGAAGTATTAGAACATATAAAAACACTCTTTTGGGAAGTTTAATCGAAACCCTCGGAGAGATTTGTTTATCTATTTTTTGTTTCTTCACTCTTTTTGCCATAATTAATAGTACAAAATTATTTTCAAAAATCAATACCAAAAACTTTGGTCATTACGGTATCGAGAAACGGAGAGAGAGTTTTTTGACTCTTGAATGAATTTCTTTCATTTTTTTATTGACTCTCATTTCCCTCTCAAACTTGGCAATATATTCTTTCCTCTCCTCTTTAATAGCTGGCAAACAATATGGCTTCAATAGGTCAATTACTTCAAGAATAACACCGCCGATGAACTTCATTTCCTTTTCTTTCATTCCTCTGGTTGTTGACGCCGGTGTTCCTAATCTTATCCCTGACGGATAAAATGGTGACGAGGTTTCGTCGGGAACAGTATTCTTGTTTAAGGTCAGGCCGACCAAATCAAGTGCTTTTTGAGCAAATATCCCCGAACCGGCCCCGAGAACCGACGTCAAATTAACTAGTAATAAATGGTTTTCACTGCCCCCGCCGACTAATTTTAAACCACCATCTATCAACGTTTTTGCTAAAACACCTGAGTTTTTGACGATTTGAACCGCATACTTTTTGAATGATGGCTGAGACGCTTCAAATAAAGCAACCGCAATCGCTCCTGTTTGATTATCATGCGGACCGCCTTGCAGTCCGGGAAAGACAGCTTTATTGATTTTATCACCCAAATCCGGATCTTTTTTCAAACCTTTTTCCGTTACCATAATTATTGCACCTCTTGGACCTCTTAGTGTTTTATGAGTGGTTGTGGTCACAATATGAACGAAAGGCACCGGGGAAGGATGAGCTTTTCCAGCAATTAGACCGGCTACATGGGCAATGTCAGCTGTCAAATAAGCACCGACTTCGTCGGCAATCTCGGCAAACTTTTTATAATTAAATTTAAGCGGATAGGCCGTCGCTCCAACCCAAATCAGTTTGGGTTTATGTTCCTTAGCTAATCTTCTTATCTCAACATAGTCAAATAAATCTTCATTTTTGTAAATATTGCTTTTCTTCAACGAATATTGGAACGATTTATAAAAAATACCAGTTGCCGAAACCATATGACCATGAGTCAGATGTCCACCGGCAATCAAGGCCTGCCCCATGATTGTATCGCCCGGCTTGCAGGTTGCCAGATAGACAGCTAAGTTGGCCGGTGAACCCGAATAAGGTTGAACATTGGCAAAAGGAACGCCAAAAAGTTTTTTGACTCTTTCTTGGCATAATATTTCCAGTTCATCAACATTTTCGTTGCCGCCGTAATATCTTTTTTTCGGATAACCTTCCGAGTATTTGTTGACAAAGTATGAGGATAAAACTTTTCTCACTTCACTGGAGGCGTAATTTTCCGACGGGATTAACTCAATCCCCTCTTTCTGTCTTTTTTCTTCTTTTTTAACTAAATTGTAAATTTTTATGTCTCTCATGATTTTTTACATCTTAAAGTAATATTTCTTATTTTTCAAGTCTAAAGTATAATATGTGGATGATCCGAATATTATTTGGAGCTGATGTTTTGATGTTAGTTATTTTTTTATTTAAATTAAACAGTCTACCTCCACAGCTTCCCCTTTTTTATTCTCAAGCTTGGGGTGAAAAACAACTGGCTGACACCTGGTTAATTTTTTTATTGCCGGTCTTTCTTAATCTATTATTTTTTTTAAACAACTATCTTTACAAAAGATTCTTTTCTGACAATGAGTTGCTGGAAAAAATTTTTTATTATCTTAACCTCTTTCTCATTTTCGGTTTTACATTAATTTTTATTAAGATTATTTTTTTAGTTTCTTAAAAATGAATTTTATTATTTTAATAATCGCTACTTTAATTTCTTTTTTTTTGACAATTCCCACCATCGCTTTGGCAAAAAAGTTCCATCTTGTTACTGATTCTAAAATCAGACTGCATCCGGCTCATACTCACGTCGGAATAGTTCCTCGAGGCGGAGGATTACCAATTTATCTATCTATCCTTTTTACTTCTTTAATTTTTCTCCCTGTCAACAAAATTATTCTCGGCATACTGATCGCCGGTTTTTTGCTGATCGTCCTTGGTCTGTTTGATGATGCCTACGATCTTTCTCCTTACTGGAGATTTGCCGCCAATATATTTATTTCTGCTTTAGTGATTGTGTTCGGTCTGGGTATTCCTTACATTTCCAATCCCTTCGGAGGAGTGATCAGACTTGATTTTTGGCAAATTCCCATTACTTTTTTTGGAGTCCATTACATTTGGGTAATTGCTGATCTATTGGCCATTGTTTGGCTCACCTGGTCAACCAACATGATCAACTGGAGCAAAGGAATCGACGGACAACTGCCGGGATTTGTTGCCATTACGGCCATATTTTTGGGACTACTATCACAAAGATTTACCGGACATGACATCTCCGCCCAATCCGTCACCATCCTCAGTTTTATTGTGGCCGGAGCTTATTTGGGTTTTCTTCCTTTTAATTATTTTCCGCAAAAAATTATGCCGGGTTATGGCGGTGGGGCCTTGGCCGGTTTTTTACTGGGAATTCTTTCGATACTGTCTTTTGGAAAAGTTGGTACAGCTATTCTTATTATGTCAATTCCGATGATCGATGCCATTTATACAATGATCAGGCGACTTAAAAAAGGAAAGTCAATTTTTCGAGCTGACTGGGGACATTTTCATCACCGGCTTTTAGAAATCGGTTGGGGAAAGCAACGAATTGCCTGGTTTTATTGGTTAATTGCTTTAATATTAGGAATCGCCAGTTTATTTTTGAAAGGAATTGAAAAATTAATAGCTTTCATTACCATAGCAGTATTACTTTTAGTCTTCATATTTATTATTGAGGAAATGAAGAAACAGAACAAAAAATTGACCTAATTAACCTAATTGATCTAATTTCTAAAAAAATCCCAATTTCCCAAATTTTAAATTGAGTATTGAAAATTGGTCATTGATTAGGTTAATTAGAATAATTAGAAATTAGGAATTTTTATGAAGTATTTCATTAAAACCTTCGGTTGTCAGCAAAACCATGCCGACTCAGTCAGGATTGTTTTTTATCTTAAAGCTCAAGGAATGAAACCGGCCGGCTCATATGAAAAAGCCAACTACATTGTCATCAACACCTGTATGATCAGAGAGTCTGCTGAAAACCGAGTTTATGGCCTCGTAAACAACCTGTCAAAATTGAAAATTGAAAATTGTAAATTGAAAATTATTGTGACCGGGTGTATGACAGGAATGGCTTTGAAAGATAAAACAGGAAAATTCTTGAAGCTATTAAAAAAAAGACTGCCCGGAGTTGATGAATTTTTGGCTATTGAAGAGATTGGGTTTGACACCACTCCGCTGAGGGTTGATAAAACCTCCGCCTTTGTCCCGATCTCCAATGGTTGTAATAACTTTTGCACCTACTGCGTCGTCCCTTATACCCGCGGCCGGGAAAAAAGTTTACCCTACCAAGACATTATCAAAGAATGTTTGAAATTAAAAAAGAAAGGGTATAAAAGCATAACCTTGCTCGGACAAAACGTAAATTCTTACGGAGCGGACTTGATAAATGTTGCTCGTGACACTTCTCTTCTGCGAGGCTCTGCGGAATATCTCCGCAATCCGCTTCTCGAAGAGCCTCTTCACTCGCAACATAATCTAAAGCGATTAAAACCAATATACGTTAAACACCTTGGCCGCTATCGTATTCCAACTTTATTTCCTTATCTTTTAGAACAGGTGGCAAAAATTGGATTTGAAAAAGTTGACTTTATCTCCTCTAATCCTTGGGATTTTTCTGATGAACTAATTGATGTGATTGCCAGAAACAAAAATATTACTCGGACTATCCATCTTCCCGTTCAGTCCGGTGATGACAACGTCTTAAAAAGAATGAATCGCTGGTACACTCGCGACGAATATTTAAATCTCGTCGCAAATTTAAAATTTAAAATTAAAAATTTAAAATTAACAACGGATATTATCGTGGGATTTTGCGGAGAAACAGAAAAAGAGTTTAAAAATACTGTCAAACTTTGCAAAAAAGTTGGATTTAGCTGGGCGTTTGTTTCGGTATATTCTCAAAGACCGATGGCGGCGGCGGCAAAAATTTTAAAAGACGACGTCCCCCACCCGGTCAAAGATAAACGCTGGAAGATCTTGGATGATATGATAAACAAGCCGCATTTGAAGAAAAGATAAATCTTGATGTACAAATATTGGTTTAATTATTTGATAAAATTTAATGTATGAAATTACTTGTTACTGGCGGAGCCGGGTTTATCGGAAGCAACTTTATTCTTTACTGGCTGAAAAAATATCCTCAAGACAAGATTGTCAATCTTGACAAACTCACCTATGCTGGCAACTTGGAAAACCTGAAATCTGTTGAAAAAAATCCTAATTACGAATTTGTTCAAGGTGATATCTGTAGCTCGCAACTCGTTAATGAATTGATAAAAAATATTGATGTAGTCGTCCATATGGCGGCTGAAACCCATGTCGACCGCTCTATTCTTGACCCGGCCCCTTTTATCAAAACCAATATCGAAGGCACTTACGTACTGCTTGAAGCAGCTTTAAAAAACAAAGTTAAAAGATTTCATCATATTTCCACTGACGAAGTATTCGGAGCTTTAGAACTGAATTCGAAACAGAAATTTAATGACAATACGCCTTATAATCCTCGAAGTCCTTATTCTGCCTCAAAAGCCGCTTCCGATCACTTGGTTCACGCTTATTACATAACTTATAATTTACCCGTTACAATTTCCAACTGTTCAAACAATTTCGGTCCGTTTCAATTTCCCGAAAAATTAATTCCTTTGGCCATTACTAATATTATTGAAGGGAAAAAAGTCCCCGTCTATGGTGACGGTCTTTATGTCCGTGACTGGCTTTATGTCGAAGATCACTGCCGAGCCATTGATCTAATCTTGCAAAAAGGAAAAATCGGTGAAACTTATCTGATTGGTGGATTAACTGAAGATATTGCCAATATTGATATTGTTAAAAAGATTTTGAAAATAATGGAAAAAGATGAAACGCAGATTGAATTTGTTAAAGACCGGCCTGGCCATGATCGAAGATACGCCATTGATTGGTCAAGAATAAACAAAGAGTTAGGTTGGCAACCTGAACATAATTTTGATGAATATTTAAAGTTAACGGTTGATTGGTACCTGAAAAACCAGGATTGGTGGAAGAAAATAAAATATGCTTAAAATAGCTTTAACTGGTGCTGATGGCTTGGTTGGCTCACGAATCATTGAGCTACTTAAAAACGAATTTGAATTTATTCCTATCCCTCAAACCAAGATGGATATAACAGACGCCAATCTGATACAAAATGTTTTAAATAATATTGATTTTGATATTTTTTTCCACTTAGCCGCCTACACTAACGTCCCCGGAGCCGAAACAAACAAAGAGCTTTGTTTCAAGATTAATCGTGACGGAACAAAAAATGTTTTCGATGTCGTTATGCAAAAACAAAAAAAATTTGTTTATGTTTCAACTGATTTTGTCTTTGACGGAACCAGTCCTCCTTATTTTGAAGATTCCATACCAAATCCTATCGGAGTCTACGCTTTCTCAAAATATGAAGGTGAAAAAATTCTTGGCGGACAGGCTATGATTGTCCGGATCGCCTATCCTTACCGAGCTAACTTTGAATTAAAAAAAGATTTTTTTAGGACTTTTAAATCATATCTTGAACAAAAAAAGCCTTTAGCGATGATTACCAATTCACTCATGACTCCTACTTTTATCGATGACATCGCTTATGGATTAAAGTATTTATTTAATAATTATTCGCCGGAAATCTATCATTTGGTCGGCAGTCAATCCCTCTCGCCATATGACACAGCCATAAAAGTTGCTGAAACTTTCGGATATGATAAATCTCTTATTGGAAAAACCACTTATGAAGAATATATTAAAGATAAAGCCCGGTTGCCCCAGTTTGCCGATATCAGAAGTAAAAAGAACAATTTTTATAAAATGAGAACATTTGAACAAGGACTGGAAGAAATAAAAAAACAGTTGTAAAATAAAACCTTATGACAATCACCGTCATCGGTCACGGCTACGTTGGCTTGGTAACTGCCTGTGTTTTTGCCGATTTTGGCAATCAGGTTTGGGTAATCGGACACACTAAAGAAAAACTTGCCCGTCTGAAAAACGGTGACCCGATTATTTATGAGCCGGGATTGAAAGAACTTCTGCAGAAAAATATTCAGGCTAAAAGAATTTTCTTTACTTTAGATTATGAAAAAGCTATTCCTGAATCGGAAATCATCTTCATCGCCGTCGGCACTCCGCCGAAAGATACTGGGGAAGCCGATCTGACCGCCGTCATTGATGTTGCCCGAAACATTGGAAAAAATCTTAAAAGTAAGTTCACGGTTGTCTCCTGCAAAAGCACCGTTCCCGTCGGGACCAATCGGAAGATCGAAGTAATCATCAGTAAACATAAACCAAAACATGTTGACTTCGCTGTTGCGTCTTGCCCTGAATTTTTGCGTGAAGGAACAGGAATTTCTGACACCGTTAATTCCGATCGGGTTATCATCGGATCTGATAATAAGCGGGCAATTGAAAAACTTATTGTCCTTCACAAACCTATAAACAGTAAACGCATCATTACCAACCTTGCTTCAGCCGAAATAATTAAATATGCTTCCAACGTATTTCTGGCCAATAAAATATCGTTTGCCAATCTCATTTCATTTTATTGTGAAAAAACTGGAGCTGATGTTGATGAAGTTTTAAACGGAGTCGGGTTAGACAATAGGATCGGTAAGCAATTTTTAAATCCCGGACTTGGATACGGCGGCTCCTGTTTGCCAAAAGACGTAAAAGCGTTTTTGGATATCGGAAAAAGATTATTTGTCGATACAGAACTGCTTTCTTCGATTGAAAAAATAAATTTAAAATCCCAGGAAAATTTTCTGGAAAAAATAATCAAATATTCTCCCAGGAAAAAAGTTGCCATCTGGGGTTTAAGTTTTAAACCCAACACCGATGATATAAGATTTGCTCCGTCAATTTTTATTATTGAAAATTTATTAAAAAAAGGTTTTGAGATAAATGTTTACGACCCAGCTGCTATAGAAAATATCAAAAAAATATTTGCGGATAAAGTTAATTACGCCAAGGATCCCTATAAGGTTGCAAATAAAGCTGAAGCGTTGGTCATTATCACCGAATGGAACGAGTTCAAACAAATAGATCTGAATAAAATAAAAAAACTTATGTCAAATCCGACTATTTTTGATGGCAGAAATATTTACGATCCATCTGATTTAAAAAAATTGGGTTTTAAATATTATTCGATAGGAAGACCATAATAATGAAAATACTAATTACCGGAGGAGCCGGTTTTATCGGCTCTCACCTAACTAAATTTCATCTTGTCAAAAATGACGCTGTAACCGTTATTGATAATTTCATTACCGGGAATAAAAAGAATTTAGAATCTGAAACAAATAATAAAAATCTAAAAATAATTGAGGCTGATATTGTCAATTTTAACTTTTCAAGTCTATCAGCTTTTGATATTATCTACGACCTCGCCTCTCCCGCTTCACCAAAAGATTTCCAACAACTCTCAATTGAAATTTTAAAAACCAATAGTCTTGGTTTAATCAATATCTTAGATTTTTTTATTAAAAGTAATAGCAAAACCTTTGTGTTTTCCTCAACTTCCGAAGTCTACGGCGATCCGCTTGAGCATCCCCAAAAAGAAAGTTATTTTGGCCATGTCAATCCTGTTGGCCCCCGCTCCTGCTATGACGAAGGAAAAAGATTTGCCGAAGCTTTGATAATGGCCTATTACAGAAAATTTAAAAAAGATATCCGGATTGCCCGAATTTTTAACACTTACGGACCCTTTATGAAAAAAGACGATGGCCGGGTTATTTCCAACTTTATTAATCAAGCAATTAACAATCAACCATTAACCATCTATGGTGACGGCTCCCAAACCCGTTCCTTTTGCTATATTTCCGATATGATTGAGGGATTATATTCTATAGCTACAACTAATAATCTAGCTGGAGAAATAATCAATATCGGCAATCCTAATGAAAAAACTATTTTAGAAATGGCTGATATAATAAAAAAATTAATTCAATCCCGAACAAATTTGGTTTTTAAAACCATTGGGGCTGATGATCCGAAAAAACGTTGTCCTGATATTTCCAAAGCCAAAAAAATTTTAGGTTGGGAACCGAAGATAGGTTTGGAAGAGGGACTGAAATTAACTATTGAGTATTTTAGAAATTTATGAAAAAAGTAGTTGTTGTTGCTCCTACATTTAACGAAAAGGGCGAAATTGAAAATTTAATAAATAAGGTTTTTGATCAATCAAAAAAACTATCAAATTGGGAAATTTATTTATTGATAGTTGACAGTCAATCAAAAGATGGAACAATTGAAATTGTAAAAAAATTACAAAATAAATTTCCTAGACTTCATCTTCTTGAAACAGAAAAAGAAGGGCTTGGTAAAGCATACTTAAAAGGTTTTAAATATTGTGAAGAAAAGATTAATCCTTATTTAATAATTCAGATCGATGCCGACGGACAGCATGATCCTGATAAAATACCGGAATTTATTAAAAAAATCGAGCAGGGAGCCGATTTTGTTGTTGGTACAAGATATTCTAAGGGAGGTTCAATTCCAACAAACTGGGGCTTACACAGAAAGATACTATCAATCGGAGCAAACTTGATTGTCAAGCTTGGATTTATGAAATTAAAAGTGACTGAATGGACAAACGGTTACCGGGCAATTAAATTTTGGCTTATAAAAAATGCCTATGATCACCTTAAAAATTATTCCGGATACGTATTCCAAGTCGCCTTTTTGGATTTTGCCATAAAAAATAATGCGGTATTGGATGAAATCCCGATTCATTTTAAAGAAAGAACGACCGGAATTTCCAAAATAAACGCTTTTCAATATAGTTTTCAAACATTTTTATATGTTTTTAATAACTCATCATTTATTAAATATGTCATCGTCGGTTTCGCCGGATTTTTTGTCGATTTTGGTATTTCCTATATTGCCATAGAAAAAATCCATTGGCCAGTTTGGTTGGGAACAGTTCTCAGCGGCGAAATATCTATTATCTGTAATTTTTTCTTAAATAATTATTGGAGCTTTGCTCATAAAAGAATTAAGGGGGGATTGACCAGTTTTTTTTGGAGTTTTTTCAAATTTAATCTTGTTACTTCGGGATCTGTTCTCATTCAAATTGTACTTTTACAACTTTTGATTATGCTTTTGGGAAAACAGTTCTGGTATATTTATAAGGTCTTTATCATCGGCTTCGTCATCATTCCCTACTCCTATTTTTTCTACAATAAGTTTATCTGGAAGAAGAAGTAATTTATTCCTTACTCGAATACTCACTTGATACCCAACCTTCTGTAAAATTCCCTGAAACTAATCCTTCAGAATTATTATTATATTTTATTTTAAACCATCCTGTTTTTTCGTCCATTAGTTCATACTTTTCTCCCGGCTTAACTTTGGCCGATTCGGTGGCATCAATTGAACCATCAACCCTTACTCGGAGCCAACCCTGAGGATTGTCTCTTATTTTTACATAAGTTTTATCGGTCGTGCCACCGCTACTGCTGGCCGTCTTGGTTTTATCCTCTGAAGTCTTTGCAAATGAAGAACTTTGATCGATTGCCAGTTTAAAGGCGGCATTGACACGGTAGCCGGGATCGACATTGATTTTTTGTGTTCTTCTGAAAAAACCAGGCATAAAGACTGAAATTTCATGATCTCCTCTTCGTACGTTATCCAAAATCAAAGGTGCAACTCCTTTCTCATCGTTGTCCAAAGTGATGATCGCTCCCTGTGGTTCTGTCTCCACATAAATTTCTCCAGACTGAGCATTTTGTGGTTTTTTGGTCATTTTTGTTGTTGTAAAAATTTCACCGGCCGAAGCAATGTCCGATGAACCCAGTTCACGATTGACATAAGTCAGGGAGTTTTTATAAATATTTATTTTCCCGTTCCAGGAGGCCGTATCCGTAGATGTTGATTCGGGAATTAATTTGAGCAGGTACTCGCCGACTTTATATTTATCTTCAAACGGAGTTTTTCCGATTACGGCACTGTTGAGAAAAACGCTGGCAGTCGGCGAAGAAATAATTTTTAATTTTCCGTATTCGTTTTGTTTATCAAAAATAAAAAAACGCACTGCTACAAAAACAGCAAATAACAGGACTAATATCAAAAGCAGAGACATTTTACTCTTCATATTTGTCATACGATTATTTTAGGCGAGTTTTCTAAACTTTTCAACTTAACTTAATCAAAGCAACTCCAAAAAGCATTATCAAACTACCAATCCAGACTTCTTTTTTTGGTTTATCACCAAGAAAAATTAAACCAAAAATCAAAACAAAGAATACTTCCAATTTCTTAACTCCGGAAACTAAGGCTACCGCCCCAGTTGTAATTCCATATAAAAATAATAATGCTACACCAGTATAAACTAATCCGTTAATGAACAACATTTTGAAATTAACTTTCAAATCTTTTATCCAATTAAGGTCCTTTTTTGTCATGTAAAATCCAATTAATACCGTTGTCATAAAATTTTCCAGTAACAGTAGGAAGGATTGATTAACCGGTTGAATATTTTTCAATCCATACTTATCAAAAATCGATGTCAAAGGCATAATTATCATTGCCAATAAATAAGCTCGAGACCCTTTGTTCGTCAATAATAATTTGAACGGTTTAAGAATGTCTTCTTTAGCTTCTTCAACTTTAAGGAAATATCCCCCAACAACTATCAAAACTAAACCGATTATTGGAATTAATCTAAGACTTTCTGAAAGAAAAATTAGACCAAAAAGATAGTTAAATAAAACCATAAAAAACGTTAAAGGAACAATCTCTGACATTAAACTACCTTTTAAAGATTTTAAAGTCAAAGTCTTGGCATAAGCAAAACTAATTACCGAGGCAGTAATCGCTATCCAAAAAATAGCATTTAATTTTGGCCAGCCGTCTTTAAAAGCCGGGTAAACCAAAAATGGAATTGAAAAAGTAAACAATGACCAGGATACCAACGAAGAATTGATATTCTTTAAAGCTTTTTTGTTTAAAATTATTGATACCGCTGAAACCAAAGCTGAAGATATAGCAAACCAAAACCACATATGGTTTTTATTTTATCACGTTGATTTTAAAAAAGTATGTTATAATGTTCTCATGTTAAAAGTACTATTCGTAACCAATTCGTCTTCAAGGCGACTCTTTGGGGAGGGTAGTATTTTTATGGCTTAAAGAGTAAAAAATATTATCAGCCCCGGATAAAGTCCGGGGATTTTTTTTGGCCAAAATTATAAATTTATAAATAAATATTTATAGTAAGCGAAGTCGAACTATGAAAAAACAAAATCAAAACAAAAAAGTCGTTCTTGCATTTTCCGGAGGTCTGGATACCTCTTTTTGTGTAATTTATTTGGCGAAAAAGGGCTTTGAAGTTATTACTATGACTGTTGACACCGGCGGCTTTACCAAAAAAGATAAAGGACACATAACAAAACAATCAAAATCAGTCGGCGCCAGTAAACATTATTTTATTGATGGAAAAAAGGAATTATATGAAAAAGTGGTTTCTTATATTGTAAAAGGAAATATCTTAAGAGGTGGAGTCTATCCACTATCTGCTGGTCCGGAAAGACTGATTATTGCTACGAAACTGGTTGAAATTGCTAAAAAAGAAAAAGCCCTTATCGTTGCTCATGGATCAACGGGGGCTGGCAATGACCAGGTTCGCTTTGATGTCACAATAAATGTACTTGCTCCAGAGTTAAAGATAATCGCACCGATTAGATCTCTATCTATTACCAGAAACGAAGAGATGGATATTTTGAAAAAATATGGTGTTCCTTTTAATGAAACTAAAAAAGATTACTCGATTAATCAAGGAATGCTGGGAATAACTATTGGCGGAAAAGAAACAAAGGGATCCTGGGATTCACCACCAGATGATGTTTTTCCGATTTCCTCTATTGAAAAAGCTCCAAACGCAGGAGAAGAAATAATTATTAATTTTAAAAATGGTTTACCAACATACATTAATAACAAACCTATGATTGGAATAGAGATTATGAAATACCTCAATGAATTAGGAGCCAAACACGCAATCGGAAAAGGAATCCACCTAGGTAATACGATTTTAGGCATTAAAGGTCGAGTTGCTTTTGTTGCTCCGGCATCGTTAATTTTAATCAAAGCTCATAAAGAGTTGGAAAAATTAGTTCTAACAAAATGGCAACTCTTTTGGAAAGATATTTTGGCAGAAGCTTATGGAAATTTTCTTCATGAAGCTCTTTACTTTGATCCGGTTGTGAAAGACATTGAAGCTCTGATTGACAGTAGTCAGAAAAAAGTGACCGGCCAAGTAAAAATTAAGTTAATCAAAGGCAATATTATTATCGTCGGTTATAAAAGCCCGTACTCTTTGATGGATCAAAAAATCGCTACCTATGGTGAGGAAAATAGTTTTTGGACAGGTAAAGAAGCGGCTGGTTTTTCAAAGATTTACGGATTACAAAGCATTTTAGCCCAAAAGACTAACAAAAAAATATGAAAAAAATTAAATTAGACAAAATTCCTTATCTTTTTAAAAACATTAATCTCCCTTATGAGGTGTTTATTTCTAATAAAATAGCCCCTATTGAGGGATCTATTATTGTGGTCAAAGCTCTAGAAAACGAAGGTAAAAAGGATGACTTTGATTTTGCTAATGGCAGATTGGGAAAAGTTGTCAAAGGCGATATTTTTCCTGGAATTTTAGGATCAAGAAAAGCCGTGGTAGAATTTGCCGGTTATATTCCATCTAATGTTGACATAGGAAATGAACTGTATTTGGTTTGTGAAAGTGGATTAATTGGTCAAATATCTGGAGTCTATGAAAGTTGGGGAAAACCAATGAAAGTAAAAGTCCTTGGAAGCATTGTTGATAAAGATAGAAATCAATTAAATTTAAAAAATTATTCTTTACCGAAAATAAAAAATAATAAAAATATCTTAATCATCGCTTTTATAGGAACTAGAATGGATTGTGGAAAAACAACCATGGCCTGCAAAATCGCTTTAGGATTAAAAAACGCCGGTAAAAAAATAGTGGCTATTAAACCGACCGGAGTTGCCTTTAGCCAAGATCTTTATAAATTAAAAGAATATGGAGCTTTTGAAGTGCTGGATTTTGTTGATATGGGATTACCATCAACCTGCAACGGAAATCATAAGGAAATTATTTCTTCTACAGAAAATCTTATTAATCACGCAAAATCTTTTGAGCCAGATTTTATATTGATGGAATTTGGTGATAGTTTACTTGGAGCATATCATGTCAAAGATATTCTTAATTATCTACCCATTAAACAACAAATAAAATTTCTAATACTGGCAGCTAACGATCTTTTAGGTGTTGAAGGTGCCAAAACAATTCTTAAAAAATATCAGTTAAAAATTGATTTGGTTACCGGTCCGATTGCCAACAGTGAAATCGGTATAGATTTAATTAAAAAAAATTTTCAACTAGAAGCGGAAAGCAATCAACACAAAATTCCAAAAACTATAAACATGATTATGAATTTGTTAAAAGTTAAAAATAAATCATATGAATCTTAAAGGAAAACATTTCTATAATACGGCGGATTTTACTCTTAAGGAGATAAATTATTTAATTGATTTAGCTATTCAAATGAAGCAAAAGGGATACAAACAAGTGATGAAGAATAAAAGTATGGCTTTATTCTTTTTTAATCCATCGATCAGAACAAGAACATCATTTGCTTCGGCAGTCAATAAGCTTGGCGGTTTACCTATTGATTTACCAACAGGTGGAGAAGGTATATTTACGCTTGAGTTTCAAGACAATGTAGTTATGGATAAAAATACTAAAGAACATATAAAAGAAGCAGCTTCGTTAGTATCTCGCTATTGTCAAATAATTGGAATACGTTCTAGTGAATTAATTACAAATAAGGCTAGTGTAGAAAATGCCTCTAGTTGGGAAAACCAAAAGAAAGATACTGTACTGAAAGGCTTTATGAAATATGCAACTGTTCCGGTTATTAGTATGGAATCTAACATCTATCACCCATGTCAGGGTTTGGGTGATGCAATGACAATAAAAGAAAAGCTAGGAAATCCCAAAGGAAAAAAATATTCCCTTGTTTGGTCATATCATCCAAAAGCATTGCCAATGGCCGTCACTAACTCACAACTTATTTCCGCGTGTCAGCTAGGAATGGATGTCATATTAGCTCATCCTAAAGGATGGGAATTGGATAATGAAATATTGAAAACTATTACCAAAACTTCTAAAGAAGCCGGAGGTAATTTTAAAATAACAAATTCTATGAATGAGGCTTACAATAATGCCGATGTTATCTGTACAAAAAGCTGGGGTGCTCTGAAATACTACGGAAATTGGGAAGAAGAGAAAAAAATTCGGGAACAACATAAAGACTGGATCGTCGATAAAGAAAAAATGGTAAAAACTGATCAGGCAATCTTTATGCACTGCTTACCTGTCCGAAGAAATGTCGAAGTAACCGATGAAGTAATTGATAGTAAAAATTCTGTCGTGATTGACGAAGCGGAAAATCGGATGTGGGCCCAAATGGCCATTATTAAAAGTTTATTAAATAAATAATTATATGAAAAATATAAAAAACCTAGAAACAGGTAGTTTTATTGTTTCTCAAGCGCAGTTATCTTTGGATTTAAAGATGGTCGCTTTTGATATTCAAGGGACGACCGCTCATGTATTGATGTTAAATAAACAAAAGGTCATTGATAATAAAAAAACGGCTTTGATTACCAAGGCCTTAAAAGAAATAAATCATGAAGTTGATCAAGGAAAATTTATCATTAATCCGGAAAAGGGCGCACAGCTGACTCTTGAGGCAAAGATTATTGAAAAAATTGGTGACATTGCCTACAGCGTCCACACAGGCCGAAGTCGAAACGATCAAATCATGGTCACGGAAATGCTTTATCTTAAAAACGAAATCATTGGATTGATGAAAAGCTTTATCCCTATTTTAGCTGAGCTTTTCAAACTGGCAAAAAATAATGTTAAAACGGTTATGCCAGGTTATACTCATATGCAACCGGCTAAGCCGACGACTTTCGGCCAATGGGCCCTCGCTTATTTGAACGGATTTTTAAAATCGATAAAAACAATGGAACATTATTTTGATCTTTACGATCTTAATCCTTTAGGCGCTTGTGAATCCTACGGGACCAGTTGGCCGCTTGACCGAGAATATTCAACTAAACTTTTAGGATTTTCAAAAGTATGGGAAATTCCTCAAGACGCTATTTCCTCTAGAGGCTTTGTTCAATTGGGCTATTTAACAGGTTTGTCAGAAATTTGTTTGGTAGCCAGCAAATTGGCCCAAGATCTGATTTTATTCAATACCTTCGAGTACGGAATGATTGAACTGGGAGATGAAGTGGCGCAACGGATGCATCCGATTACAGGATCGTCCGTTATGGCCCAAAAGAAAAATCCAGATGTTTTAGAGCTTATACGTTCAACGGCTCCCCAAGTAACCGGTTATGCCAATATTGTGGCAAATATTTTAGATAGCCTGCCGATGGGTTACAACCGGGACTCCCGGGAAGTCAAAGAATATATCGAACTTGGCCTAAAAAAAACTATGGCGATGATAAAAACTTTAGAAAAAGTATTGGTAACGATTAAGATCGATAAGAAAAAAATGCAAGAGGCGGTTGAAGGAAATTATAGTCTGACAACCGACCTGGCCGATTATATTTCTCAAAAATCAGGTATAGGCTATCGTCTGATCTATAAAATCATCGGCCAAGTGGTTGATGAAGCTATTAATAAAGGCAAGCTGTTAAAAGAAATTAGTGCAGATGAAATCATTAATAAAGCATTAATAAATGGTGTCAAATTAGAGCTAACTGATGAAGAAATAAAAAAAGCGATTGAGCCTCAACCGGTGATTGAAAAACGAAATCATATTGGCGGCAGCAGTACCATCTCAATGAAAAAGTCTTTGAAAAACGCTCAAAACGCAATTAAAGATGTAAATCAGTCGATCAACAAAAAGTCATTAGTTTTTTCTGAAGCTAAAAAAAAGGCCGATCTAATAGTTAATAATTTAATTGAAAAATATGGATCTTAGTCAAAAAATTTTGAAACAACTTATCCAAATCAAATCTTATTCCGGCCAAGAAAAGGAATTGGCAGATTTTATTATGGCTTTTTGCCAAAAAAATAACATTCCAACTGAAAACCAGAACGGGAACATTATCATTAAATATTTAGTTGGTTCTCAAAAATGTCTAATCTTTAATGCTCATCTCGATACCGTTAATGAAGGAAATATTTTTTCTTGGACTTATCCCCCTTTTGGAAAAAATGCCGGAATAATTAAAGATGGAAAAATGTATGGTCTTGGCGCCAGTGATGATAAGGCATCAATCGCCGCCTTTCTTTTTTTGGCATTAGAATTTATTAAAAATCCCCCACTAATTGATATTTTTTTTACATTTGTTACTAAAGAAGAGATTGATGGGTCAGGCAGTCAATCATTTGTCACATATTTTATAAATAATTATGCAAAATCATATAAAGATGTGTCAGTTGTTATAGGTGAACCAACTAATTGTAATTCTATAGAAATTGGCCACCGGGGTAACATTTTTATTAAAGTAAAAACTACTGGCAACTCTGGTCATAGCTCAAATCTGGACAAAATAAAAATCCATAGTATTGAGAAAATGATAAAAGTAATTTCTAAAATAAAAAGATTAGAAAAGGAAATAAAGACGTTTTATCAAGATGATATTTTAGGTTTTCCAACTGTTTGTCTAACCGGATTTAACAGTTCAAAAACTTCTGTCAATAAAGTCCCCTCTGATTGTTATACAACTTGGGATATCAGAACTACTCCTTTGTTACATGATAAGTTTTTGAATATCCTTGAAAAAAAACTTGGGCATGATGTTGAAATTAAATTAATCGGAAAGCCTGTTAATTATGGACTGACGGAAAAAAACAGCAAGATTGTTAATATATTTAAAAAAATAGTTAATGACTTAAAAATAAAAATCTCCCCGGGTTCAAACGATACGGCTTTTTTTACCAGCATTGGTATTCCAGCTGTTACATTTGGACCAGGCAACAAAGAAGTAATCCATCAAGAAAACGAATATATTGAATTAAAAAATATTAAAAAATCTCTCGATGTTTATAAAGATTTGATTGCTAATTATTAGTAATTGATAATTTCAAACTAACAAAAATTCTGCTATGATATTAATTAAAGCAATTATGAAAACTTATAACCTATATCAAGTTGACGCTTTTACAAAAGAACTCTTTCGAGGTAATCCTGCTGGAGTGGTTCTTAAAGCTGATGGTTTAATAGAATCTCAAATGCAGGATATTGCTCGAGAAATGAATTGTTCTGAAACTGCTTTTATTTTTTCTTCCAATAATTCTAAATATGACGTTTGGGTACGATATTTTACTCCAACCGTTGAAGTGCCGCTTTGCGGCCATGCGACGATTGCCGCTCATTATGTCCGTGCAAAAGTGCTTGGCCTTCAAACTTCGACTTTGTTATCAAAAACAGGCGTCGGCATCTTGCCTGTCGATATTATTAAAGATAAAAATGACTATAAAATAATCATGACTCAAGGAAAAATTGAATTTGGAAAAGTTATTCAAGATAAAGAACAAGAAGTTTTATTGAAAGCCTTAGGATTAAAAGTTGATGATCTTGATAAACATTGCCCAATTCAAATTGTATCGGCCGGTCATTCAAAAGTTATGATTGGGATAAAAAATAGAAATAAACTTAATAAACTTTCCCCTGACTTAATGGTGCTAAAACAACTTAGTAAACAAATTAATTGCAACGGTTATTTTATATTTACTTTTGACTCTGGTGAACCAAACATATTAACCGCGGGAAGAATGTTTGCCCCAGCTATTGGAATAAGCGAAGATCCAGTAACGGGAAATGCCAATGGCCCGCTTGGTGCTTATTTAGTTCATCATAAATTAGTAAAACATGATGGAAATAAATTTACTTTTATTGGAAAACAAGGAGAGACAATAAAAAGAACTGGTTATGTTGACGTAACTGTTTATATCAAAAATAATGAGCCCGTTAAAGTTCAAGTTGGCGGAAACGCAGTTATTGTTTTTCAAACAAAAATAACAATATGATTAAAGACGAAATATTAAAAAATCTGCAGGTGGTTTTGAGGAAAATGGGAGTAAAAGATCCTGATATTGATTTAGATCATCCAGCGAATCCTGACTTTGGCGACTACTCAACTTCAATTGCTCTTAAACTGACTAAAATTCTCAAAAAAAATCCTTTTGAAATTGCTCAGGAAATAGTTAAAAACTTACCTAAGTATAAGAATATCAAAAAGGTTGAAGTCATTAAGCCTGGATTTATTAACTTTTGGATTTCAGATGTACAGTTGATTAATCAATTGTACAAAGTAGTTGACAGCAAATTTGATATCCCGAAGTATCATTTGGGCAAAAACAAAAAAATCATGGTTGAGTTTGCCCATCCAAATACTCACAAGCTTTTTCACATCGGACATCTGAGAAATATTTCAACCGGAGAAGCATTGGTAAGAATATTCGAGGCAGTCGGAAATAAAGTTATAAGAGGCAATTATCAAGGCGATGTAGGACTTCATATTGCTAAATGTCTGTACAAAGTTAAAAGTCAAAAGTCAAAAATCAAAAGTTTGAAAACATTAAAAGAAAAAATAGAATTCATTGGAAAGATGTATTCTTTCGGAACTAAAGCATATGAGAATGATGAAAAAGCCAAACAAGAAATAATTAAAATTAACGGGATGATCTATGACCGTGACCCAAAAATAATGCCCCTTTGGACTGAAACCAGACAGTGGAGTTTGGATTATTTTACCCAAAACTATAAAAGATTTTACAGTCACTTCGACCGGCTGTATTTTGAAAGCGAATTGCCTGAACGGGGAATTGAAATAGTAAACCAGCTTTTACAAAAAGGAATTTTGGAAAAAAGCCAGGGAGCGGTTGTCTTTAACGGAAAAAAATACGGACTGGATACCAGGGTTTTTGTTAACTCTCTTGGCTTCCCAACTTATGAAGGAAAAGAATTAGCACTCGCTGAAAAAGAGTTTTCTGACTTCGGAGAACTTGATAAGATTGTTCACACGGTCACTCCTGAGCAAACCAGTTTTTTCAAAGTCACTTTTAAAGTCGAAGAATTAATTAACGAAAAAAAATATAAGGGAAAACAATATCATCTTGCTTATGAATGGGTAAAATTAAAGGCCGGAAAAATGTCTTCCCGGGAAGGTAATGTTATTGAAGCCAATTGGTTAATAGATGAAATAAAAAATAAGATTCTAAAAAAATTTAAATGCGATGAAGAAATTGCGGAAACATTGGCCGTTGCCTCAGCAAAATATTCTTTCTTAAAAAACGGCACGCAAACAATTATTCACTTTGATATTGACGAATCGATAGCTGTTGACGGTAATTCTGCTCCGTATTTAATTTACACTTATGTCCGTTGTCAATCCGTCTTGAAGAAAAATCAAAAGTTAAAAGTTAAAAGTCAAAAGTTAAAATCAAAAATAAAAAGTGAATTTAACAATGAAGCAATGAAACAATTGAACAATGATGAAACTAATGTTTTGCGTCTCATAAATCAATTCCCCGAAATCGTCCAGCAATCTGCCATTCAACTTTCACCTAACTTGATCGCCAACTATCTTTATGAACTGGCTCAAAAATATAATTATTTTTATCAGAAGAACAAAATCTTGGATTCGCAAGATTTAATTAAACAATTTAGATTAATGTTAACTCAGGCAACGGGAAAAGTGATTAAAGAAGGATTGTATTTGTTAGGGATTAAAACGATTGAAAAAATGTGAAATTGACCTAATTAACCTAATTGATCTAATTTTTAAATAAATCCCAATTGTTAAATCCCAAATTGAAATTTAATCATTGGATATTTTTTAGGTCAATTAGAATAATTAGAAATTAGAAATTTAGTTATGTTCTACATTTGCTCAAATTGCGGCTTTGGCTCTGGCTCCTGGATTGGCAAGTGCCCTGACTGTGGGAAGTGGAATACTTTAAAAGAACAGCCGAATTTTGAAAAGTCTTCAAAGAAACGGAGTGAGGCGGTTAAAAAAATCACTATCACTTCTCTATCAAAAGTTAAGTCATCAACAAAATCTCGACTTTCTACTGGTATTTTTGAGTTTGATAGAGTCTTAGGTGGCGGTGTTGTTCCTGGCGAAGTAATTTTACTTACCGGTCAACCGGGAATTGGGAAATCAACCTTGGTTCTCCAGGCTTTTCAAAAGCTGAAAGTTCTTTATATTTCCGGTGAAGAATCGGCTGAACAAGTAAAAAACCGGGCCGAAAGACTGGCCCTCAACCTTAATAATCTATCTTTTTCCGGTGACCTACAAATAGAAAGCATCATTCAAAGCCTAGAGGAATTAAAAGATGAGATTGAAATTGTCATCATCGACTCTGTTCAAACAATCTATTCAAAAGACATTGAAGGACCGGTCGCCGGAGTCAGTCAGTTAAAGGAAGTAACGAAAAAAATTATTAATTTTGCCAAACAATCAAAGTTGTCCGTTTTGTTAATCGGACATATTAATAAGGAAGGCGACGTGGCCGGACCAAAGACTTTGGAACATTTTGTTGATTGTGTACTCGAACTTGAGGGAGAAAAAATTTCCAATTTCAGACTCCTCCGCGCTTCAAAAAACCGTTTTGGATCAACCGATGAAATCGGAATTTTCGAAATGAAGCAAAAAGGCTTGACTGAAGTAAAAAATCCTTTGGTGTTTCTTGAAACCGCGAAAAAACTGGAACCGGGAAAAGCCATCGTTGGAGTTGCTGAAGGAAAAAGGCCGTTCTTTTTTGAAATTCAAACATTGGTTGTCCCAACCAGTCTGATGAATCCCCGCCGGGTTGTCAAAGGCTTGGACTATAACAAAGTTTTATTATTGCTCGCCGTAATTAGAAAGAACTTGAATCTTCCTCTCGATCGTTTTGATGTCTTTGTCAATGTTGTGGGCGGCGTTTCCATCAAATCAACCGCGGCTGACCTTGGATTTATTGCTTCCCTCATCTCTTCCTTCAAAAACATAGCTTTACCGGCTAATTCTCTTTTCGTCGGTGAAGTTGGACTCCTTGGTGAAATCCGCTCATCTTTTCTTGAAGAAAAGATTATTGAAGAATCAAAGAGATTGGGATTCAAAAAAATTTATTCATCAAAATTAATCAAAAACGTCAAAGATTTCGCAAAGCAAATTTAGTTGAATGTTGTAGGGGCTTGATTTATCAAGCCCTAAACTTTACGGCGTTTTTTTAATGAAAGTCTTTTCAATTGTAGTTTTTTTCCCATTGGCACCTACCAGATTTATTATTATTTTGTTATTTCCTTCATTTAATGATAATTCGTAATTAAATATCCCCTCCTTATTTTGATATATTCTTTCACCGGCAATAACAATCGATGTATCTCTATCAGTTTTTCCAATAATTTTTACATTTTTTTCTATAGAAAAATTTTTTGTAGTTGGAGATAAGAGAGTAAAATTTGGTGGGGAAAAATATATTTTCAGTTGATAAGCAAAATAGCTGACAAAAAACACTGATAAAATAATTACCCCTAATTTAAAAAACTTTTTTGTTTCTGAGGTTAAATAGGCAGAAGTAACTTTTTTTTTAAATCTAACATCATCTTTTTTTTCATAATCCCGGCGGAAAAAAGCAAGAATTTTTTTTTCATCAAGATTTAAAACACGAGAATAGTTCTTAAGAATTCCTGTTATATAAATTTTTGATGAAAAAAAACTCCAATCTTCTTCTTCAACCGCCTTCAAATATTTTTCCCTGACTTTAATTTGTTTTTCAATATTAATAAGAAGCAGGCCTTTTTTTTCCCTTTCATTTTTAAGAATGGATCCAACAGAGAGCATATAAAATTGACCTAATTGATCTAATTTTTAATTGACCTAAATAATAACCAATGGCCAATTTACAAATTTGGGTATTGGTAATTTTTTAGAAATTAGGTTAATTAGAAATTAGAAATTTTATACCCTTCCAGTATACTCCCCTGTCTCCGGATTAATGCTGATTGTTTCCCCGATTTTTACGAATA
>ERZ1292633.1110-Hain-H41-02um-R1-1110-length-29518-cov-6_pt1 | contig 29518 bp, 30 predicted proteins | sample MGYA00564406_ERZ1292633 | MGnify/ENA primary metagenome ERZ1292633 (study PRJEB36523, sample SAMEA6512639) | groundwater metagenome | collected 2019-01-08 | study: AquaDiva: Metagenomics assemblies of 32 groundwater samples
TGGGCGGTGTGGTATCGGTCGCCGAAATGCTCAACCTGTCCGACCGTTCGACGGAGAAGGGAATTCTCGAAGCGCTTGACGTGCAGGACCCGGACCTGGTCGAGCAAATCCGCCGATTGATGTTCGTCTTCGAGGACATTCTGTTGGTCAACGACAAAGGCATTCAAGCGGTGCTCAAGGAGATCGAGAATGACGACCTCGCCCTGGCGCTCAAGACGGCGAGCGAAGAGCTTCGCGACAAGATTTTCCGCAACATGTCGGAACGCGCGGCGCAGCTCATCAAGGAAGACATGGAGTTCATGGGTCCGGTGCGCGTAAGCGACGTGGAGACGGCGCAACAAAAGATCGTCGATGTGGTGCGACGGCTCGAGGACGCCGGCGAGGTCATCATCTCCGGTCGCGGCGGCGAAAAGGACCTGGTCGTATGACGCAGAACCGCGCCGTGATCCGAGCCTTTTGGGAGTGAGGAGAGCGAAGGGTGTCGACGGTCATCAAAGCCGGAGAGGCTGGGAGGATTCTGCGCCGCCTTTCGACGGTGGACCTGGCGGACCATCTGGCCGAGGCCCGCGCCGTCATCGAAGAGGCAAGGCGTCGCGCGGCGCAAATCGTCAGTCGGGCGGAGGACGACGCGAAGCGCTTGCTGGAGGAGGTCCGACAGGAAGGTCACGGCGTCGGTCACGAAGCGGGGTACGCGGCCGGTTCGGCGGCAGGCAGGAAGGAAGCGTTCGAAGCGGCGAAGGAATCGTTTGCCCGTGAGCATTCGAACGTCGTCGCATCGATGCTGGCGGCGATCACGCAGTTCGACCAGATGAAAGAAGAGTTGCGAACGGCGGCGACGCGCGATTTGCTGGATTTCGCGGTGCTGGTGGCGAGCCGGTTGACGTTCGCTATCGGCGGAGTTCATCGGGAGACAGCCGCCGAAAACCTGCGTCGGGCGATCTCGGTTGTTGGGTTGAAGACTGATTTGACGGTCCGCGTGAATCCGGAGGACATCGTGGCGATGCGGACGTTTGCGGCATCGGTACTGGAGGAGGCAAAGGCGACGACGGCCGTGTGGATCGTCGAAGACCCGTCGCTCGCTCCGGGCGGATGCGTGGTGCGAAACGATCGCAGCGAGGTCGATGCGTCGCTCGAGACGCAGGTTGCGGAAATGGTGTCTCTGTTGATCGGGAAAGCGTCCGATGATTGACCTTTTCGCCGAGAAGCGAGCGATGGCGGTACGGGCGAAGACGCTTCGCGTGAGCGGCCGTGTCTTGGAAGTGACCGGTCTGACGGTCGTGGCCGACGGACTGCCGCTGCCGATCGGCTCGCTGTGCCGGATCGAGGTGGCCGGCGGGGGGGCGATGGCGGCGCAGATTGTGGGTGCGCAGGGTGATCGCGCGATCCTGCTGCCGCTGCACGATCCGCTCGGGATCGCCGTCGGTGATCGGGTGACGAGTCGCAGCGGATTGCAGTATGTCCCGGTCGGACGGCAAATGCTGGGTACCGTGCTCAACGGACTGGGCCGGCCGATCGGCGGACGTACCGATTTTGCGGTTGAGGCTCATTACCCGGTGTATCGCGATGCGCCGCCGGCGTTGTCGCGCGCGCCGATCGATCGCGTGCTCTCGACGGGCATCCGCGTGCTCGACGCCATGCACACGGTCGGCGGAGGGCAGCGGCTCGGTATCTTTGCCGGGACGGGCGTCGGGAAGAGCGTTCTTTTGGGCATGATCGCGCGCTACACGGCCGCAGATGTCACGGTGGTGGCACTGATCGGCGAGCGCGGGCGTGAAGTGGGCGATTTCATTCGCAAGGACCTCGGCGAGGACGGTCTCAAGCGGTGCGTGATGGTGGTGAGCACGTCGGACGAATCACCGGTACTTCGCGTACGGGCGGGGTTCGTGGCGACGGCGGTGGCCGAATACTTCCGCGACCTCGGCAAGGACGTGCTCTTGTTGATGGATTCGACGACGCGCATGGCCATGGCCCAGCGGCAGATCGGTCTGTCGGCGGGCGAGCCGCCGACTACGAAAGGATACCCTCCGAGCGTGTTCAGTCTCCTGCCCCAACTTCTGGAGCGGAGCGGACGAACCGCATCGGGCAGCATCACCGGGTTGTACACCGTGCTTGTCGAGGGCGACGACCTGACCGAACCAATCGCCGATGCGATCCGCGGCGTGCTTGACGGGCACGTGTGGTTGTCGCGCGATCTGGCGAACCGCGGGCACTACCCGGCCGTGTCGGTGAATGAGAGCATCAGCCGTGTGATGACGGATGTTGTGGACGAGGAACATCGGCAGGCGGCGGTGATGCTGCGGCGCGTACTGGCGTCGTGGAGCGACGTGGAGGACCTGGTCAACGTCGGGGCGTATGCAGCCGGGGCTAATGTGGAGTTCGACGTGGCCGTGCGTATGAAGCCGACAATTGACGCATTCGTGCAGCAGGCGATTTCCGAGCAAGCCGGATTCTCGGACACGCGGCGACGTTTGGTCGAACTGGCGGCGCAGATCAATGTATTGCGCGATCAGATCGCGGCACGGGCGGGCGGCGCGCAAAGAGGGACGCAAGCGGGGCGGTAGTCTCCGCGAAAGACGATGGCAAAGCGATTTCAATTCCGCCTTGAGGTCGTCCGCAAGTTGCGGGAGCGTGCGCACGACGAGCAACGCCGCGTGGTGGCGGGAGCGATCGGCGCCGTGGCCGGCGCCGAGCGGCGGATCGAACGACTCTCTGATCAACTTCGCGAGACCGTCGAGGTGACTCGGGGCGAGCGATTGACGGAGCGGCTGGACGTGGCTGCGCTGCGCGGGCAGCAGTTCTATCGAAGCTGGCTGCACGGACGCTTGCTGGATTCAGACGCCGCGCTGGCGAAGAAGAAGGTGGAGCTCGACCTGGAACGTGCGAAGCTGGGCGAGGCATCGGCGCAGCTGAAGGCGATCGAAAAGCTCCGCGAGCGGCGCTGGAAACGGTACCTCGTGCAAGTGCGGCGCGAGGAACAGGCGGTCAACGATGAAGTGGCTTCGCGGATGGCGGCGCACCCGACGGCGCAGGGGCGGATCGGGGGCGGGACATGATGATACAGCAGCGGGGCATCTTGACGCGGGCGTATGACGCGATCGCACTTCTGGCGCTGCTCAACATGGTGGGACTCGTCGGAGTGGTCGGCGTGCTGGCGGGGACGGGCGCCCTCGACAAGGACAAGATGCGGACCGTCGTCGAGGTTCTTCGCGGTCACGCGCCGTCAGAGGCCGCCGTGGCAACTGCGGCGGCGATCGGGGCGACGCGCGGCGTCGGGACTGAGACCGAGACCGCCCCGACGACGGGGACGGAAACATCACCGGCCCTCTCCGATATGGAGATGGAGGTCGTGCACCGCGAGGCGGAGCGGATCAAGGCGGAGATTGATCAGCGTCTGGCGCTGGCCAACAGCATCATGCTCAAGGTGCGGACGGAGCGGGAGGCGTTTCGCAAGGATCGCGACGCTGCGGCCAAGCAGGAACACGAGGCGTATGCGAAGCAGCAAGACAAGGGCTTTCAAAAGGAGATCGCGATTCTCGAGTCGCTTTCGTCCAAGAGGGCCCTGCAGCACCTGCTGGGACTGAATGATCCGGACCAGGCGGCGAAAATGCTGATGGCGATGGACATGGACCGTGCGAAGAAGATCGTCGAGTCGGCCAAGCGAGGCGAAGACCTGGCGAGGATGAAAGTGATTGTGCAACGCTTGCGGGACGTTAGTCCAAGCCGGGGGGATGATTTTCGCGCGGAAGCGACAGGGGAGGGATCGTGAACACGGCGTTGACGGCGACAGCGGCGATGGAAGTGCCACCGGGTGACACCATGGTGGCGCGGCGTCGCGGTCAAAGCGCGCCGGCGCCGGGGACAAGTCCGGTCGTCGGACCAGGCTTTGATGCGATAATGAGCGCCGTGGGGGCCCGCCGCGGGCGGGTTGGCATGATTGCGCCCGGCGGAGAGCGGGTCTCGCCCGAGCGGATGTTTGATGCACCGCCGAGCGATCCCGGCGAGCGCCGCCAGGCGACATTGCGGGACGACTATCGTGAAGGCGCGGCCAAAGACGCGGATGCGCTCCGCGATCGGCGAACGGGTATCGAGGCCCGGCGAACGTCCAGCCCAACGCGGAATGACGGCGGTAATGGGGCACAACCGTCCGAAGCGGATGCGGCGTTTAGGGTTCAGATGGCGGACAGGGCGAAACCGGCATCGTTCCAGGGTCAAACGGCAGCCGTGCCGGGCGGGGAATTGCGATCCGGGCACGAGGGACAAGCGATCGAATCACCGGTGGATGCGTTCAAAAACGCCGATCAAGGCGAGAACTTCCTCGGACGGTCTTCGGCCGAATCGGACCGCGCGTCGCAGGGATCGCCCGGCGGGCCTCCCCCCCTTGAAAAGGTCGGGGGGGTCGGAACGAGCACAACGTCCGCAAATACGGCGGCGGGCGAAGTGGCGAGGTTGCTGGCGGGTGCGCATCCAAGCGACGTGGAGTCCGCGGCCGCGCCCGCGGCGGCGCCGGCGAGCGGCGAGGGGCGCCCGGCTGCACGCGAGGCGTCAGAGAATCCCAAGGCGAAGCCCAATCCGTCCGAGCAGTCGGCAACATCACCGTCAACGTCGAGGAAGGCCGAAGAGACGAGGGGCACGCCGTTCGCGCAACTTGTGCGGTTGATGCGTTCGCAGGCGGGGCGTCAATCGTCGGCCCGCGTCATGCTCGACCCCCCGGAATTGGGTCGCATTCACGTTCGCGTGAAGATGCTCGGCGATCGGGTCGAAGTGGGCGTGGAGACGGAAACAGCGGCCGCGAAAGAGCTGCTTTCGGGTCGGGCCGATCGGCTGAAGTCGGCGCTCGAGCAACACGGCATGATCGTGGACCGCTTCGATATCAATACGAACGCCACCGGTTTGTTTGATCAGCGTCAGGCGGTCGGCGGCGGGTCGGATTTTTCCGCGCAGAGTGGCGGGGAGCGACCCGCCAGTCCCGGCGCGCCGGGAGCCCGCGCCGGGGGGCGGGCGCCCCGCCCCCCCCGCCCCCCCCCTTTGCAAGGGGGGGGGGGCCGCGGCGAGGACTTGAGGGCGGGAGTCGGGACGCCGGTTTCGGAGCCCCGCCATTCATGGCGGGGTTTAGCTGTGGGATCGAGCGTCGTGGAGTGGTCAGCCGCCGGGGATGTGCGGCTGGATATCCGTGTGTGATCCGTCCGTCCGCCACGGCGGGGACGATGGGTCGCTTTGGTGGAGACCGGGGCGATCCGACATTGAAAGGAGGTTTATGTGCAACCCATTGGTGCAACCAGCCTGTTGACTCCATCGGCGGCGCCGCCTTCGTCCGGCGCGTTCGCGGACCTCGGCAGTCAGGATTTTCTCAAGCTGATGCTGACCGAGCTGACGAATCAGGATCCACTGCAGCCGACGGACAACGAAGCGCTCCTGCGGCAGATTTCGTCGATACGCGAAATTGAACTTTCGACGTCGCTCACCGACTCGTTGCGAAAGCTCGCCGGTCAATCCGCCGCGGGCGGAATCGGGTCGGCATCGTCGCTTATCGGGCAGTTCGTGACGAGCGCTCCGGGGGTGGACGGGACGGTGACGCGCGGGGTCGTCGTCGGCGTGCGCTTCGCGGATGGCGGCAAGCCGATGCTCATGCTTTCCAGCGGGGTGCAATTGCCGTTGGATCAGGTCGGCTCGATCGAACCGCCGCAGCAGGCCGCGGAGAATTTGATCGGGCAGTCCATCGTCGGCGTGGATCAGCGCAAGGCGGGCGACCCGCGCGTTGTCGAGGGCGTCGTAACCGGCATGCGCGTCGACGAAAAGGGCGAGACGCTGCTGGAACTCGACACCGGATCGGATTTGCGATTGCGGGACCTGGTCGACGTGGTGAGCGGCGGCAGCGCATCGTAGCAAGCGTCCGGGTACGCGGAAACAGAGCCGCGACCGTAAGGGAGCGGGTGGATTCGGGGATGGGAACGAGTTTTCAAGGAAATGCCAAGCGATGTCACTAACCGGCGCGATGTTGACGGGATTTACGGGGATCAAGAGCAACGGCGTCAGCGTCGACGTGGTTGGCGACAATCTCGCCAACGTGAATACGACGGCTTTCAAGAGTCAGCGAACGCTCTTTGAGACGCTGTTGTACAACACGATCCACGAGGGCGAAGGCCCCAGCGCGACCAGCGGCGGGACGCTACCCGAACAGATCGGGACCGGATCACAAGTCGCGTTGATTCAACGCGATTTCCGTCAGGGCGGGGTGGAGGGCACGGGTTTTCCAAGCGATCTCGCGATCGACGGCGACGGATTTTTTGTCCTCGCTGCGCCGACCGGCGAACAACTCTACACGCGCGACGGGTCTTTCCGACTGGACAACACGCAAACGCTCGTTTCGGCGACCGGTGCGCCGTTGCAGGTCTTCGCGGCCGACCCGCAGGGCAATATCAACACCGGCCCACTGTCGAATCTGGTGATTCCACTCGGAACGACGGGACAGGCGATCGCGACCGCGCAGGTGAAGATGGACGGGCAACTGGACCCGACGACGAACGTCGCCGCGGCGGGCGCGGTGGTGATATCGCAGCCGCTGGTGACCGCGTCGGGCGCCGCAGCGACGGATTCGACGCCGCTGACATCGCTCGTGGATGCGAACTCGTTGCCGCTTTTCGCGACGGGTGACGAACTCACGGTCGGCGGATCGAAAGGCGGGATCAACATTCCCGCGTCATCCTTTGTGGTCGGCGCTACGGGGACGACGGTCGGCGATCTGACCGGGCACCTCGAAGCCGTCCTTGGAATCAACACTGATCCGGCCACGGGCGGCTCGCCGGGCGTGCGGATTTCGCCGGGTCCGCAACCACCGGCGGGCAGTCTGATCATCGAATCCAATCCGGGCGAGGTCAACGCCGTCCAACTCGACAGCGCGTCGATCGTCAACCGAAACGGCGTAGTGACCGCCCCATTTACGTTCACGACCTCTACGCCGGCGTCGGGACAGGGTGTGACCACCAGCTTCAACGTCTACGACTCGCTGGGCAATCCGGTCGACGTGCGGCTGCGGGCGGTCCTCGAATCGAAATCGTCGACAGGGGTGACGTGGCGCTTCTACGCCGAATCCGCGGGCGACAGAGATTTGTCGGCGGTGCTGGGAACGGGGACGATCACGTTCGATCCGAACGGCCAGTTCGTCGGCGCAACAGGCACCGACATCACGATCGACCGCGCTGACGTAGGCTCCGGAACGCCTCTCAACTTCACGCTCGACTTCGGCGGCCTGACGGGCCTCGCGTCGACCGACGGAAAATCCGATCTGATCATGGACACGCAGGACGGCGCACCGGCGGGGGTGCTCACGAACTTTTCGATCGCCACGGACGGCGTCGTGACGGGGGTGTATTCGAACCAAAAGGAGCAGGTCCTCGGTCAGGTGGCGCTGGCGACGTTTGTCAACGACGAAGGATTGGTCGCCAGGGGTGAGAACACCTATGCCCCCGGACCGAACTCGGGCGACGCGGTGGTCGTCGCGCCGCAGACGGGAACGGCCGGTTCCGTCAACGCCGGCGCGCTTGAGCAGAGCAACGTCGAGATCGCGCGGGAGTTCATCAATCTGATTTCAGCGTCGACGGGTATTTCGGCGTCCAGTCGCGTGGTCAGGGCGGCCGACGACCTGTTGCAGGAACTATTGCTGCTGGCGCGATGAGTCGCGGAGACCGCGCCGCCCCAAACGAACTGAAGACGGGAGTGAACGGCCGTGATTACCGTGACCCGATTGGACAGGCGCGTGGTGGTGATCAACGCGGAGCAGATCAAGATGCTCGAAGCCACGCCGGACACGATCATCACCCTGCTCAACGGCGATACGGTGGTCGTCCGAGAATCCGTGGACGAAGTCGTGCGGCGGGCGATCGACTACGCCCGGCAGATCCGCGGGTTTTCTCTGGTTTGAGGGGATTCGGGGACGCCGGAAAGATCGGGCACCGCACGCAGGCGGCGTTACGAAAACCAGATGTGCATTACACCCGTGCCGCCGGCCTCGTCTAAGGGCGGCGCGGGGCAATGTCGATATCCAAGGTGGGACGATACGAGGCGTCCGACCGTGAGGGATCGATTCGATGGACTTCGGGACAATTATCGGTCTGACGGCCGGCGTGGCGATGTTGGTGGCGGCGATTGCGACGGCGTCGCCCTTGGGCGCCTTCATCGACTTTCCATCGGCGATCATCGTGGTCGGCGGGGCGATATGCGCGGCCATGATCAGCTTTCCGGTTCAGAACATCCTCGCCGTCGCCCAGGTGACGAAGAAGGCGTTCTTTTCAAAGCCGCGTGATCCGCGAACCCTCATCGCGGACATGGTCGGGTACGCCGAGGCGGCGCGGCGCAATGGAATTCTGGCGCTCGAAAACCTGACCGGTCAGATCGATGATCCGTTCATCGTGCGCGGCATCCAGATGGCCGTCGACGGCGCGGACCCCGACCTGATCGAGACGATTCTGACGAGCGAACTGGAGGCTGTGGAAGCGAGGCACGCCGAGGGCAAGGCGCTGTTCGACAACATCGGCAAGTTCGCGCCGGCGTTCGGCCTGATCGGGACGCTGGTGGGTCTGGTGATCATGCTCAAGAACATGGCCGACCCCTCGTCGATCGGACCCGCGATGGCGATCGCGTTGCTCACGACGCTCTATGGGGCGGTTTTGTCCAACGTTTTCGCACTACCGCTGGCGGAGAAGCTGGGCCGGCGGAGCAGGGAGGAAGTACTGCTGAAGATGATCGTGGTGAAAGGCGTCATGGCGATTCAGTCGGGCGACAACCCGCGTATCGTGGAACAAAAGCTGCGGACGTTCCTGCCGGCCGGCGCGCGCCGGACCGCGGTTTCCGGCAAGCGGGCCGCGTAGAGAGGAGTCGTCTTCATGCCCGTCAGGAAAGCGGAGACTTCGCAAGGCGCGCCCGGGTGGGTGGTGACTTACGCCGACTTTGTAACGGTGCTCTTATGCTTCTTCATCGCCTTGGTGTCGATGAGTGATATCAAGAAGGACCGCTTCCAGCAGGCGGTGGAATCTCTGCAGGGAGCTTTCGGCGGGTTCACGGGGTTCAAGGGCGGGATCGAGACGACGCCCATAGACGGCAACCCGAAGAACACGCTGATCCAACGGCTGTCGGAGCTGGAGACGCCGACGGTCATGAACAAGCCGAGGGATTCGGAGAATGAAGGCCGCAACGCGACCGAGGAGGGAAGCCGCGACCGAGGAGGGGGCGGCATCGCGGGGGGGCAGGAGTTTCGCGTCACAACCGTGCGCGACGGACTGCGGATCGTCATCGGCGGATCAATCGCCTTCGATCGGTTTGGCGCGGAGTTGAAGCCCGAAGCACGGGAGCTTATCGCCCATACGGCCGAACGGATACGCGGGTACAACACCAAAGTGCTTGTGCGCGGTCACGCGACGAACGAGCCGTTATCGTCCGGCTCGCCGTTCCGGAACCCGCGCGATCTTTCGTACGCGCGGGCGAATGCCGTCGCGCGGGCACTCGAGGAAAACGGGGTTCGCATCGTGCGAATCCTGGCCGTCGCCGCGGGCGACACCGAGCCGCTCGTACGGCAGGCCTACACGGAGGAACGCCGCGCCCTGAATCGGCGCGTGGAGATTCTGGTTACGGAGGACTTGGTCGACGATGACGCCGGCTCGATGTCGGCGGACGAACTGAAAGGGTCTTCTGATGGCAAATGAGAACGCTAAGACCGAAGCGCCCGAAACCACCGAGCGCAAGACGCGGTCCAAGTCCTGGATCGGGATCGTCGTGTTGATGGCGGTGGAAGGGGCGGCGATCTTTTTCGGTACAAAGTTTCTGATGGGGCCTACCGGGCCGGCCGTCGCCGAGGCGGGCAAATCCCAAGGGGGGTACGGTGAAGCCGCGCATGGCGAACAGGCGCCGGGAACGCAGGAATTCGCCGAGGTCGAAGTGACGGAATGCCGACCCGTCAACAGGGTCAGCGGGAAGCTCATTACGTTTCGAATGCGTGTATCAGTGTTGGTACGCTCATCCGACGCGGAACGCGCCAAGGCGCTGGTCGAAGGCAACAAGGCGCGGATCAATGATCGCATCAACCTCGTGATCCGCAGCGCCGATCCCTCCCATCTTAACGAACCGGCGCTGGAAACGATCAAGCGCCGGCTCAAATCGGAGTTTGAACTTGTCCTGGGCGACGAAAAGCTGATTCAGGAAGTACTCATCCCGGAGATGCTCCCGTCCGGACCGGGGCTTTGAGTATCGACGCTCTTGCGGATTCTCCGATATACCGGGTATCCCCGGATCGGCAGGGGCATGACGGAGCGGATGGATGGCTGACGATCTCCGACAACCCCCCGAATCGACGCCTGTCCAGGGCGGCGCGGATTCCGCGCCGTCGCCCGTGGCGGAAGCGCAGATTCCGCCGACGAGTTCTACCATGGATGACGGCGATCTTCTGAAACAGGAAGACCTCGACGCGTTGTTCGCCGCTGCCGGCGTTGGGGGCGTTGGAGGCGCAAGCGGCGCGTCAACAGCCTCGGTGGAGGGGGTGCCCAATGTCAAAGGGCCATATGCCGGTCCGGCGAAAGGCAGTCGTGACGCCGAGGCTCTCGCCGCCGGCACGACCGAAGCTGTGGCCGGGGGGGGCGGTGTATCGCGTGATGCACCCGGGATAGCTCTCGCCGGCGCGCCGCCCGAATCGGCGCCGGACGTCCAGCGGTTCCAGTATCCCGATTTCGGCGCGACAGCCCTTGCGGGCGTGGACGCCAAGCGCGTGACGATGCTCAGCGACGTCAAGCTTCGCGTGAAGATCGAGCTGGGTCGCACTCGAATGCTCGTCGAAGAGGTGCTCAAGCTCGGCGAGGGCAGCGTCGTGGAGTTGGATAAGCTGGCCGGCGATCCGGTCGATGTCTTCGCGAACGACCGGTTGGTCGCTCGCGGCGAAGTATTGGTGCTGGATGATAGTTTTTGCGTACGGATCAACGAAGTCATCACGCGTGATCCCCATCGCATCACGCGATAGGTGAACATGGTCGAACAGCGAGTCATCGAAAAGTCCAAAAGTCCAAAAGTCAAAAAGTCCAAATTTGGACGTTTAGACGTTTGGACGTTTGGACGTTTACTGGCGGTCACGACCGCCGCGACCGCTGCGGTCGCGCAGGAATTTCCCGATCCCTCCATGCGCGACGCCGCGCCGCGCGAAGTTGCGGTGCGGGATTCTCCCCCGACGACCGCTTCAAACCAGAGTGTTTCAATCGACGAAGAATCGCTGGTTCGACCCGACTCGATGGATGCCGCGCGCGGCGCGTCTGCAAACGACCCGCAGACGGAACCTTCGATTCTTCCCGATGCCCAGGTCGGTCCGCCGTTGACGCCCGCCGACTCCGCCAATCCCCATCGATCTTTGCTGCGGGGCTTGCGCAAACGGAGCTCCTCCGACCTCGGAATCGGATCGAACGAAGCGCGGTCGACGCCGTGGTATCGAACGGGACTTGGCGCCCTGGCCGTCGTGCTTGGATTGATCGGCGGTCTGTATGTGTTCGCGCGGCGATGGTTGCCGTCGGCGCGAATCGGCGGGGACGACGGGGTGATGCGGGTGGTGGGTCGAACGGCGCTCAGCCCGCGACAGAGCCTGGTGTTGGTTCGCGTGGGGCGGCGGTTTGTCATGGTCGGCGTATCGCCGGACCGCGTGGACGCCGTATGCGACATCGCCGATCCCGACGAAGTGGCCGACCTCGCCGCGCAGGCGAGCGTGAAGGGGCTGTCGGGGTCGTCGGGTTTTGCGACCTGGCTGAATCGCGAGGCCGCCGATTATGTGCAACGCGATCATGAGGCGGATAGCACCCCTCCGACTGTTGACAAGGGGTTGGGTGCAGCCTCGAAGCCGCTGGCGGAGCTTCTGCAACGCCTTCGCTCGATGCAGTCGAGCAGGTAGGGCAGGTCTCTTGACCTGCCGCAACACTATTGGATCGCGAAACGAATGGCGGCGGCAGGTCGGAGACCTGCCCTACCGGTTCGTCGGCGGGGCGAAACGTAAAGCGCCGGGGATAAACCCCGATGCTACCCGGATGAGGAAGCGGGTGTGAATACTCACACCGATTGACTGGTGCGACGGAGTCGCGCCGAATCACGTGGTCGCGACGAGCGACGGAGCATGGATGCTCGCCCATGGGTCGATTGCTGACCGTTTTCGTTCTGGTGGTTCTCTTCTCACCGCCGGCGATCGCGCCTGCGCAGACGGCTACGCCGCCCTCCGCGCCGGCGTTCGACAATACCGCGGGCATTCCCGATCTGAGCAAAGTCGTCCCGACGGCGACCGATCCCAAGGGCGTCAGCGCGAGCCTTCGCATTCTCGTCCTGCTGACGGTCCTGACGCTCATCCCGTCGATCCTCGTGATGACCACGGCCTTTCCGCGTGTCATCGTTGTACTGGCGCTCCTGCGACAGGCCGTCGGCGTGCCGCAACTCCCGCCCGGACAGGTCCTGCTGGCGCTTTCGCTCTTCGTGACCATGCTGGTGATGGCGCCGACCTGGCACAAGATTCAGGCGCAGGCGGTCGAGCCGTACCTCGACAGCCGCATGAGCCAGGCCGACGCGATGGATGTCGCCGCCGAACACGTCAAGGACTTCATGTATCGTCAGATCGCGCAGGCCGGCAACGACGAGGACGTCTACCTGTTCCTTTCGTATACCCAGGACCGCGAGATCGCCGCGGAGGAGAAAATCGAAGTCGCGAAGGTGCCGCTCTCGGTGATGATCCCGGCCTTCATGCTCAGCGAACTGAAGACGGCGTTCATCATGGGCTTTCGCATTTACTTGCCGTTTCTCGTGATCGACATGGTGATTGCGACGATTTTGCTCTCCATGGGCATGATGATGCTGCCGCCGGTGCTCATTTCGCTGCCGTTCAAGTTGTTGCTCTTTGTCTTGGCGGACGGATGGCATCTGGTGGTCGAGACGATTCTTTTCAGTTTTCAGTAGTTGGGCGATGGTTGATGCAAACGGGAGGATTCGATGGACTTCAACACGGCGCTTGAGATGGGCCGGCATGCGTTTTGGATGACGCTCATCATTTCCGGGCCGATTCTGGTGATCGGACTGGCGGTGGGGTTGATCCTGGCGTTTTTCCAGGCCATCACCCAGCTTCAGGAACAATCACTGACGTTTGTGCCGAAGATCGCGGCCATGGTCGTCGCCGCGGCGTTCTTCATTCCGTGGATCACTGAGCAGATGGTCGAGTACACCCGCGACATGCTCGGAACGTTGCCCTTTTAGAGTTTAGGTTTCAGATTGGGGATTTCAGATTTGAGATTTGAAATTTGAGATTTTGGTTTTGGGATTTGAGATTTCAGAATGCCCTGGTCGCTATTTGACATTCTTCTCGCCCTGCCGGCCTTCGCGCTGGTCCTGTTTCGCCTTGGCGGGCTGGTGCTGACCGCGCCGGTGCTGGCAAGCCCGGTCATCCCCGTGCGAATCCGCGCGGCCGTGGCGTTCACGCTCGCGGCGATGGTTTTTCCGATTCTGCGAGTTCAGGTCCCGGCGAATCTGACCCTTTCGTCAGCGGTGGTCGGCGGCATCGGCGAAATGATGATCGGGGCGGCTATCGGCCTTTCCCTGTCGATTATGCTGCTGGCGGGTGAGGTCGCGGGCTCGATGATCGGCCAACAGGCCGGACTCAGCCTCGGCGAGGTGATCGATCCGTTACACAATGAGCAGGCGTCGGTCGTCGGGCAGGTCTACACGGTCGTGCTGACGATCGTGTTTCTGTTGGCGGGCGGACACCGGGCCGCGATCGCCGCCGTGCTCGACACGTTCAAGGCGATCCCGTTGCTTTCGTACCGTTTCGACGATTCGATCGTTGTCCTGTTGGTGGAAACGCTTACGGCTGCTTTCGTGGTGGGCATTCGCGTCGCGGGTCCGGCGATGATCGCGTTATTCCTGACGGCGATCGCGCTGGCGGTTGTTTCGCGGGCGATGCCGGCGTTGAACATCCTCTCCGTCGGGTTCACGGTCAAGGTGATGGTCGCGGTGGCGGTCGTTTGGCTCACGCTCGGTCTGTGTCAGGACATTCTCGTTGATGCGGTTTGGAACGGTCTGGATATGGTTCGCACAGCCTTCGGACTTGAGCCGAGCGCGGCGGGATTGATTCGCTGATGGCGTCGTATGCCGACGACAAGACGGAAGCCCCGACCCCGCGCCGGCGACAAGAAGCGCGGTCGAAAGGGCAGATCGCGAGAAGTCAGGACTTGACCGCTGCGGTGCTCCTGTTTGCGGCGTTTGCCGGATTGTACTTTTTCGGGCCGCCGCTTATCGGCAGCCTGATGGCGATGGTGGCGGCGGGGCTTTCGGGTGGGGCGCACGGAAACCTGAACGATCTCATTCCGTTTGTGTCCGCGATCGGCGTGGAGCTTTTTCGGCGTGTGGGACCGATTTTGGGCGGACTGTTCATCGTCGCCCTGATCGTCCTCTACGCCCAGGTTGGATGGGTGTTCACCTGGCAGCCGCTGATGCCGAGCCTCTCCAAGGTCAACCCGCTTAACGGAATCATGCGCTTGTTTTCGGTGCGATCGGCGATGATGGCGTTCATCAACCTGCTCAAGCTCGTGTTTGTCGCGTGGGTGGCGTACATGACCCTGGCGGGAAGTGCGAACGTCATCCTTCATGCGTTTACGTTCGACTTTCACGACATTCTGGTGCTTGGAGGGACGCTTCTGTTTGAGCTTGGGATGAAGCTCTCGGCCGCGCTGCTGGTGCTTGCCCTGATTGACTACGTCTGGCAGCGATACCGCCATGAGCGTGACCTGCGCATGACCAAAGAGGAAGTTAAGGACGAACTTCGGAGTATGGAGGGCGATCCGCACATCAAGCGTCGCCGCCGGCAGCTCCAGTTGCAGCTCGCCATGCAACGGCTGCGCAAGGACGTTCCCAAGGCCGACGTGATCGTGACCAATCCGACTCACTTCGCCGTCGCCATCCGCTACGACCCGGATGCGATGGTCGCGCCGCAAGTGGTCGCCAAGGGCGCCGACTACGTGGCGATCCGCATTCGCCAGATCGCGGCGGAGTTCGGCATTCCCCTGGTGGAACGCAAGCCTCTGGCTCGGGCGCTCTACGAGTCGGTCGAAGTCGGGCAGTTCATCCCGGAGCGGTTCTACCGCGCGGTCGCGGAAATTCTGGCGTACATCTACGAGTTGACCGGGCGGTCGCCGCTTCGTCGCACCGAAGCGCTGGCGGGGTAGGGTAAAGGGTTGCGATGGCGACGATTGCGATAAACCGCGAACGCATCACGACGGGGATCGTGAAGTACCAAGGGCTACTGCTGCCTGTTGGGGCGATGGCCCTGTTCCTGGTCCTTCTCGTCCCGATTCCCACTTCGCTGCTGGACCTGCTGCTGCTCATCAACATCACCGTTTCAGCCGTCGTCCTGCTGACCGTCATGTACATCCGCGGTCCGCTCGATTTTTCGTCGTTTCCCTCACTCTTGCTGGGACTGACGCTTTTTCGACTGGTGCTCAACGTCGCCACGACGCGGTTGATCCTCACCGACGCCAACGCCGGTCAGGTCGTCGCGACCTTCGGCGGGTTCGTCGCCCGCGGATCGCTGGCCGTCGCGGTCGTCATCTTCGCCATCATCGTCATCATCCAGTTCGTGGTCATCACCAAGGGGGCCACGCGAATCGCTGAGGTCGCCGCGAGGTTTACGCTCGACGGAATGCCCGGCAAACAAATGGCCGTGGACGCCGACCTCAACGCCGGGACGATCACGGACGAGGAAGCCAAACGCCGCCGATCCGAAATCACCCGCGAAGCCGACTTCTACGGGGCGATGGACGGGGCCAGCAAATTCGTCCGCGGCGACGCGATCGCAGGAATCATCATCACACTGGTGAACATCATCGGCGGCATCGCCGTCGGGCTGATCCAGATGGGACTTCCGCTCAACGAGACGCTACGGCGATTCACGATTCTCACGATCGGCGACGGACTGGTCGCGCAGATACCGGCCTTTATCGTGTCCGTCGGGGCGGCGATGATCGTGACCCGTTCGGCCTCGAAGAAGAACCTCGGCGACGAACTGTTCGGGCAGTTGACGGGTCAGCCGATTGCGTTGGCGCTGACCGCGGGTTTTCTGGCCGTGCTGGCGTTGACGCCGCTACCCAAACCGCCGCTGGTGCTTCTGGCCGGTTCGACCGTAGGGATGGCTTACCTCCTGTTGCAGCGCGACAAGACCGTGCTCGCACAAGCGGCGGTCGCCAAGTCCAGGACCGCACCGCCCGAACGAATCGAAAAGCACCTTTCTCCCGATCCGATGGAACTCAACGTCGGTTACGGACTGATTCGACTCGTGGATCGCAAGCAAAGCGGCGACCTGCTCGACCGGATTACGAATCTGCGTCGTCAGGTGGCGCAGGAGTTGGGCATCGTCGTGCCGCCGATCCGCATCCGCGACGAAATCCAGCTTCAGCCCAACGAGTTTCAGGTCAAACTCCGCGGATTGCAGATCGGCACGGGCGACGTGTTGCCCGGTCACCTCCTGGCGATCGACTGCGGCGCGGTCAGCGAGCGGATGTCGGGCGTGGAGACGAAAGAGCCGGCGTTCGGGCTACCCGCATTGTGGATCGAGGATTCGCGGCGTCATGACGCCGAACATCGTGGGTACACCGTGGTCGAGCCTTCCAGCGTGATTGCGACTTACCTGACGGAAGTCGTGCGCCGCTACGCCGACGAGTTGCTCACGCGGCAGGAGGTCAGCCGCCTGCTCGATCATCTCAAGGAAACCTCGCCCAAGCTTGTCGAGGAGGTCGTTCCCAGTGTGCTCAAACCCGGCGAGTTGCAGCGCGTATTGCAGGCTTTGCTCCGTGAGCGCGTGCCGATTCGAGATCTCGAAACGATCCTCGAAGCGATCGCCGATGTGGCCGGACGGACCAAGGACTCGGAAATCCTCACGGAATACGCCCGCAATGCGATCGCGCGGACGCTGTGTCACCAGCACAAAGCCGACGACGGGCGCGTGCATTGCATCACCCTGGATCCCGCGCTCGAACAAACGATCGCCAAGGGATTGGAGCGCTCGGAGCACGGTACGATGTTGACGCTCCCGCCCAAGCTCCAGACGCGCATCGTGGCCGCGATCGCCGCGCAGATCGAAAAGGTCGGGGCGAGCGCGGGCGGTCGTCCGCCGGTGCTGCTCGTGCCGCCGCAAATCCGACTGTGGGTGCGGCGCATGCTCGAAGTCCGCCTCCCGGCCGTCGCGGTGCTTTCTTACAACGAAATCGTTCGCGGATTCGAAGTCGAATCGCATGGAATGGTGGTGCTGACGGATGAATCTTAAAACGTTTCAGGGACGGTCGATGGCAGAAGCGCTCGAACAGGTCAAACGCCAGTTCGGACGCGACGCCGTGATCCTCAACACCCGCACTTTCACGCGGGGCGGGTTTCTCGGTCTGGGCGGGAAACCCTACGTCGAGATCACAGCCGCCAGGGATCGATCCGACTTGCCGAGTGTCGTTCGCCGCAGTACGGTACAAACCCGCCTAAAAGCCGGCGACCGTGCGGACGGAGCTGCCGCTCCCTTGTCGCCCGTGTCAACCACTGTCGCGAACACGGCCGCTTCCGACTCTATTCTGACCGAAGTCGGCGCTCTCAAATCGCTTGTCTCCGATCTGCTCCGCGAGACGCGCCGCGCCAATGTCGCCAAGGTTCCCGGCGAGCTATATGACACCTACCTGGCACTCGTAGAGAACGCCGTGGCCGAAGAGATCGCCACGGAACTCGTTGAGAGTCTACGAGGCCGACTGAACGATGAGCAACTGCGCGACGCCAAAGCCGTACATGTGCATCTCGCGAAGGCGCTGGAGGCGATGCTTCCAACGGCCGGTCCGATCCGAATCGCGTCCCACGGCGAACCGTACATCGTCGCCCTCATCGGCCCGACCGGCGTCGGCAAGACGACGACGATCGCCAAGCTCGCCGCGAACTTCTGCCTGCGCGACCGCAAAAAGGTCGGTCTGATCACCATCGACACGTATCGCATCGCCGCCGTCGAACAGCTCAAGACCTACGCGCAAATTATCGACGTACCGCTCGAAGTGGCGATGTCGCCGGACCAACTGAAGGAGGCCGTCGCGCGCATGGCCGACCGCGATGTGATCCTCATTGACACGGCCGGGCGAAGTCAACGCGACGCGATGAAGATTCAGGAACTGCGGGGGTTCTTCGGGGCGGTCAAACCGCACGAGACGCACCTCGTTCTTTCGAGCGCCTGCAGCGAAATGGTGCTCACGGAGACAATCGATCGCTTCCGAGACATAGGCGTGGATCGCGTGATCTTCACCAAGCTAGACGAGGCTTTGGGCTTCGGAGTAATCCTTACTTGCCTGCAAAAGGTCGATGCCCGATTGTCCTACGTGACGACCGGGCAGGATGTGCCCAGCGACATCGAGGTGGGAGAGGGAACGGCGCTCGCCGAGTTGATCCTTCGATCGCGTGCCGTAGAGCCGGGGCTGGCTGGCGCAAAGGCATGTTACGTACTTCACCGCTAAGGTCTTGGTTCCTCAGGCAAAGGGCTGAGGGGATCGTTAGACCGCTTCAGCGGTCTTTCCCCGGCGAAGCCGGGGCGACAAGACCAGCCCTTTGAGGGCTGGTTGCGGCGGAAAAAAACACTCCGTCTCTCAGCCCGTTTCAACGGGCTTGCCTGGGCGAGGAAAGCCCGTTGAAACGGGCTGAGAGTTGGGAGTTTGCGATCCACGCTTGACCGGCCCTGCAAGGGCCGGCCTAAAGCTCCGTCGTTTGCGGAGAAAGGCCGCTCAAGCGGCCTCGGATTGCCGGGATCGTCGCATCGGAACGCACGAATGGAACCGAATCGGAATTGACGACATGAATCAGGCTCTGAGTCGATCCGATCGTCGCGATCAGGCTTCCCGCCTGCGCGAACTTGCTCGCGGCGGGGGCGGATCGCCGCTGACGATTGCCATTCTCAGCGGCAAGGGCGGCGTGGGAAAAACCAACATCGCCGTCAACTTGGCCATTTGCCTCGCCGCCCGCCGCTCCCGCGTGTCGCTGGTGGACCTCGATATGGGTCTGGCCAACGCCGATCTGCTGATGGGTTTGCAACCCCGCTACACGCTGGCTCAGCTCGTCGGCGGCGTCCGGACGCTGGATGAAATCACAATCGAGGGTCCAGCCGGCGTTCGGTTCATCCCCGGTGCGTCCGGCCTGCACCAGATCGCCAACCTGTCCGAGTTCGAGCGACAAAACCTCCTGATGCATCTGCAAAAACTCGAGGACAATACTGATATCATCGTTTTTGACTGTGGTGCGGGAATTTCGCGCAATGTCATCCGCTTCGCGCTGGCCGCTCACCGCGTCATGGTCGTCACCACCCCCGAGCCGACCGCGATCACCGACGCCTATGCTACGATCAAGACGCTGCAACGCGAACAGTACCGTGGAACCGTCGGGTTGCTGGTCAACAAGGTCAGCAGCCGCTCCGAGGCCGAGGCGACCTTCCGTCGCGTCGCCGGGGTCGCGCGGAGATTTTTGAATTATCCTATTGCATATCTGGGCTACGTGCTGCAAGATACGGCAGTTGCGCTGGCGGTTCAGGCGCGGTGCCCCGTGGTGGTTCGTTATCCGGGGTCGAACGCCAGCGCATGCATCGCCGCGGTGGCCGACTCGCTTGTTGCGGATCGTTCGAGTCAGCCGCAGCGCGACGGATTCTTCCGGCGAGTCGCGGGACTGTTCGTCTGATCAGTTCCCAAAGTTGTTCGGAAGGCGCAGAGTGTCACGGCCCGGCACGGATGCCGGTCCCCGCACGGCGGGGTGCGGACGTCGACCTCCAAACGATTTGTCGCAAGTCGTGGGTCGAACGTTCTCGCCGCGACAAAACCCTGCTGCAAGTGCGACACGGATGTTGCGTGCATGGTAGCTCGCTTCGCGGGTGCCAGTCTCGGTCTTTTGGCCTTTTCCGTCACCATTGCGGCCGGATTGTACGCGCACAACCCGCCGATGGTCACCCTCTCGCGCAGCATTCTGGCGCTGTTCACATTCTGCATTATGGGACTATTGTTCGGGCGGGCCGCTCAGATCGTGATTGCTGAGCACGAGCGGAACAGGCGAGCGGAAATCGAACGGCGGTACCGCGATGATGCGGAAAAGAGCGATCGGCAGGCGAAGGAGAAGTCCATCGACTCCAGGATGGAGTCGATAGGGGCTTAGGGTGGGGATACGGAACCCCAAGCCCGAGGCAAGCCCGGTTCGGCAGGCGGGGAGCGATCGAACCGACGGGCGTTCATCGTGGGGGACAATGCAAGGACGCGTTAGGGAGCGAACCACATGCGAGCGACGACGTTGACTCTGGATTGGGGGTTGGTTTGGCGTGAGTTCAAGCATTCGGGCGATCTCGTTCTGCGGAACCGCCTGGTCGAAAACTTTTTGCCGATCGTCAAGTACAACGCCGAGCGGATTGGAGCCAAGCTCCCGGATGAGATCGAGAATGACGATCTGATTTCGGCGGGCATCTTCGGTCTGCTCGATGCCATCGAGTCGTTTGACCTGGAACGCGGCGTCAAGTTCGAGACCTACTGCGCCCCGCGCATCCGCGGGGCGATCCTCGACGAACTGCGGAGCATGGACTGGGTCCCGCGACTGGTACGCAGCCGGGCGACAAAACTCGAACGCGTTTCGCGTGAGCTGGAATCGACGCTGGGTCGGTCGCCGACCGAACCGGAGCTCGCCCAACGCATGAAGCTCCCGCCGACGGAATTCGAGAAGCTGATCCGCGACGCAACGGCTGTCACGCAGGTCTCGCTGTCGCGGAAATACAACGAAACCGACTCCAGCAAGGAAGTCTGTGAAATCGATGTGCTGGAGGATAAACGAGGGAGGGACCCCGTGAGCGAAATCCACAAGAAAGACTTGAAGGACCTGATCACGCGCGGACTGACCCGTGCCGAACGTCTGATCCTCATTCTGTACTACTATGAGGAGATGACCATGAAGGAGATCGGCGCCACGCTCGATTTGTCCGAGAGCCGTGTTTCGCAAATGCATTCATCCATCCTCCGGCGGCTTAAGGAACAGCTCGAACGTCGCCGAAAGGAACTCGTGCACTGATCGCGACGGGGCTTTTGAAGGACCTGCCTTCGATAGCGCAGGTCATTGAACGGCGAGTGGCGTATGACGTGCGACTCCCGCCGCCGACGCCCTGGGCGAGACCGGGCCGGGAAAAACTCGAGGAGGACGCCCATGGCGGACAGCCCTTCTCCCATTGCCTCTTCCGCCGCCGGCGCGCCGTTTCAGGCGAAGGACGCGGCCGAGGCCCGCGAGGCGCGCCGCGCCGGACAACACAACGCCGCGAGAACACAGGTCAAGACCGTCGATGACGCCGGCGCCACGGTCGAAACCACCGATGCCGATTCTCGCGTCTTCACTGACGCCGAGGGGACCGGCAGCCAGGGCCGCCAGCTCGACGACGAACAAGAACCTGCGGAGCAGCACTCCGCCGGCGCCGAACCCGAGGGCATCACCAAGGACAAGGACGGAAAGATTCACCTTGATTTGCAGGCGTAGCCCTTGTCATTCGGATCACCGATTCTTGTTGCGGATTATCGAATGCAGATTGCAGATTGTCGATTGGACATAAACGGTTCCCGGATCGGGCGATTCCATCAATCGACAATTCACAATCGACGATTCGCCTGCGGCGCTTTTCGCATATAATTCTCCTCCGATGCTTTGGGACCCGTCCTACAAACCGCGCCTTCGCCCCGTCGAGGCTTTTCGGATTCAGGACGCCGATCGCGCAACCATTGGGCTCCGCGATCGCAGCGGTTTGTCGGACGTGGTGTTGAGCATGTCCGCGCCGGCGCTCCACTTGTTATCACTGATGGACGGCGAGCACACCTGCGATGAGATTCGTTCGGAGTTTCGTGCCGCCTTCGGCCAGTCGGTGGCGATGGAGACGTTGCGGACCATGCTCGACCACCTCGAACGGGCACGATTTCTCGAAGGTCCGGCGTTCGAGAGCTATTTTCAGGCTCTACTCAGCGAATACCGCGCCAAAGGCGTCCGCAAGATGTCGCTCGCAGCACCCCCCGGCATCAGCGATGCTTCCGGCGATCTGTTTCGACAAATGCTCCCAAGCGACGGGCAGGCGCCTCCCGTTCCAGTGGATCGCGTGCGTGGACTCGTCGCCCCGCATCTGGATTACCCGCGCGGCGAACCGTGCTACGCATCCGCCTATGGCGCGATCAGGCGCCGCCCGCGTCCCGATCGCGTCGTCATCCTCGGGACCAACCATTTCGGACGCTCGACCGGCGTCGTCGCTACCGCGAACGATTTCGAGACGCCGCTCGGCCGCACGCCGTGCGACCGTGAATTCCTGACGCGCCTTGAAACACGCTGCGGCGACCTTCGCCGCTACGAACTTGATCACGCCCGCGAGCATTCCATTGAATTGCAGGTCGTGTGGTTGCAGTTCCTCTTCGGCGCCGAGACCCTCAAGATCGCCCCGTTCCTCTGCCCCGACCCCTGCGGCCCGACCGGTACCATCCCATCCGACGGCCGGGGCGTGGACCTCCGAGAGTTTGCAACGGTGCTCGGCGATTTGATCGCCGAGGATCCGACGGACACGCTGCTGATCGCGGGGGCCGATCTGAGCCACATCGGCGCGAGCTTCGGCGACGAACGAACGATCGACGATGCGTTTCTCGACGAGGTCCGGATTCGCGATCGCCGCGCTCTCGACCACCTCGAACTCGGCGATCCGGACGGGTTCGTCCGCCGAATCGCCGAGCACGACAACAGCACGCGGATTTGCAGCGCAGGGTGCATCTTCGCCCTGGCGACCGCGTTGCCGGGCGCTCGCGCGACCGTCTTGCGATACCATCAGGTCGTCGATCACGAGACCCAGACGTGTGTGACTTGCGCGGCCGCGGTGTACGCGTGATCCGCCCGGCGCCGCGCCGTGCGATTCAGAGAAATGAGCAAACTTCGTCTTTATCGCAGTATCATTTCCGGAGAAGCGGGGGCCTGGGCCGAACCGCTGCGCGGGCTCTTTCGCATCGGCGAGTTCATTTACTCCGCCGCAATCAACCTCCGCAACACTCGCTATGATCGAGCCGCGGCGACCTTCGCCGCAGCCGTTCCGGTCATCAGTGTCGGCAACATCACTGTCGGCGGGACGGGCAAGACGCCCTTCGTGATCGAACTGGTGAAGCGGCTCGATCGGTTGGGCTGCAGCCCGGTCGTCGTCGCACGCGGATACGGCGCCGCGCCCGACGAACCCAACGACGAAGAGCTGCTGATTCGCCGCAACTGCCCCGGCGCAGCGTATGTCGCCGACTCGGACCGCTGCCAGGCCGCCGAACGGGCCGCAAATCGCATGGGGGCAGACGTTATCGTTCTCGACGACGGGTTCCAGCATCGCCGTCTCGCCCGCGACCTCGACATCGTCTTGATCGATGCGACGTGCCCGTTCGGTTACGAGCACGTGCTGCCTCGTGGTTTGCTCCGCGAACCGCTTATCGGCCTTCGACGCGCACATCTTGTCGTCATCACCCGTTGCGATCAGGCATCCATGGCCGATGTATCACGCATCGACTCGCGTCTTCGCGAACTGGCGCCCGACGCGGCCGTCATCCGGTGCCGCCATCGTGTCACTGCTGTTGAATGCCTCGACGGCTCACCCATCGAAGACCCGGTCGCGGGAAAACGAGCCGTCCTCTTCGCCGCCGTCGGCCGACCGGGCGCCTTCGCCACGACCGTCTCCTCGCTCGGCGTCGATGTGGTCGCCGCGCGTTGGTGGCCCGATCATCACTGCTATCGCGTCCGCGATATCAAATCGCTGCTCGACGATCGGAGTTTTACGCCGCACGATCTCGTGCTCACGACGGAAAAGGATGCCGTCAAGCTCGCCGGCCTCGACGGGTTTGATCGAACCGCAATCGGCGTGGTCCGCATCGCGATCGATTTTCTCGGCGAGGGCGATACAATGCTCCAACGGTTGCTCGAACGCACCCTGCGCCGCGAGCAAACTTCCTGACCTTCGGATGCCCGCGACTTGGAACTCGACGTTCTGATCTTCGGCGGCGGCGTCGCCGGGTTGTGGCTTCTCGACGAGCTGCACCGCCGCCGCTTTCGCGTCCTGCTCATCGAGCGACGCGCGCTCGGCGCAGGCCAGTCGATCGCCTCGCAGGGCATCCTCCACGGCGGCCTGAAGTACATGCTCGGCGGGATGGCCTCCGGCTCGGCCAGGACCGTCGGCGCGATGACCGATGTATGGCGCGCGTGCCTGTCAGGCCGCGGTCAGCCCGATCTCAGTGACGCACGCATCTTTTCGCCGTGCTGCTATCTTTGGCGAACCGATTCGCTCATTTCCAGAGCGGCGCTGTCCGCCGCTAGGTTGGTCTTGCGAACGTCCGTCGAGAGGGTTGCGACGCGAGATCGACCGGCCGCCCTCGTGAACTGTCCAGGCGAAATCCTCCGCGTGAACGAGCAGGTCGTCGATGTGGCGTCATTCCTGAGTGTCCTCGCCCGCGGGCATACGGCCCGAATTATGCAAGTCGGCGAAGAGGACAGTGTCGATTTCGTGACATCCAGCCTGGGGCGCGTGGACGAGGTCCAACTGCGACGCTCCGCCGCGAATGCCGTGGTTTCAATGAAAACAGCGACCACCGTGTTCGCCGCCGGCGAAGGCAACGAGGATTTGCGTCGCCGCGTCGGCCTGTCCGCCGACACTATGCAACTCCGACCGCTTCGTATGGTCATGGTCCGCGGGCGACTTCCGCAATTGTTCGGACATTGTGTAGACGGCAACAAGACGCGCGTGACGATTACTTCCGCCGTCGACTCGCAAGACCGCACCGTCTGGCAACTCGGCGGTGAGATTGCTGAGAAGGGCGTCGACATGACGCCCTCCGATTTGATTCAGTTCGCACAGCGCGAGTTGATGTCGGTGCTGCCCGGCGTAGACTGGGCTGGTGTCGAATGGGCGACCTATCGAATCAACCGCGCCGAGGGACGATCAACCGCCGGCCTGCGACCGGATGGGCCCGTATGGCGAAGGGACGGTTCCGTGATTTCCGCCTGGCCGACCAAGCTCGTTCTCGCCCCTCGACTTGCACGTTCGATTGCCGATGCACTCGGTGATCCGCCGGAAGGCGGAACGGAGTCCGTCGAAGCCCCGCCCGATTGGCCTCGCCCGGAGGTCGCCCAACCGCCGTGGGAGGTCAACGACCAATGGCGCCGGTGACAAGATCACTGTCGCCCATCGGCTTCGGCGCGTTCAAGATCGGGCGCAATCAGGGGACGAAGTATCAACGCCCCTACGACTTGCCCGACGACCCAACGGTCGAAGCGTTGCTCAACGGCGTCCTCGATCTGGGGATCAACTACATCGACACCGCCCCGGCCTACGGGCTGAGCGAGGAACGGATCGGTCTCGCCATCTCGCACCGGCGCAGCGAATTCATTCTCTCGACCAAGGTGGGCGAATCCTTCGACGACGGCGTATCGTCCTACGATTTTTCGGAAAGGGCTGTACGCCAGAGCGTCGAGCGGAGCCTGCGCCGCCTGCGAACCGACGTGCTGGACACGGTCTTTATTCACGCCGGCCGCGACGATTTGCGCATTGTCCGACATACCGACGCCGCGCCGACATTGATGTCGCTACGCGACGCGGGCCTCATCCGCGCGATCGGACTTTCAGGTTACACGGTCGAAGGATTTCGCGCCGCGATGTCCTGGGCCGACGCACTGATGCTCGAGTATCACAGCGACGACACCACGCTCGAACCAATCGTTGCCGAGGCGGCTTCACGCAGCCTGACCGTCGTCGTGAAGAAGGGTCTAGCGAGCGGTCGCCTGCCGCCCGTGGATGCGATCGCTTTCATTCTCAAGAACCCCGGCGTTGCGAGTCTTGTCGTGGGGAGCCTGAGCCTGCATCATATGCGTGAGAATCTGCGCATCGCGAGGCAGGTTCCGGGCCGGGAGCGACCACGGTGAGCGGCATAAGCACCCGTATTGGACTGCGTGCAAGCGATTGCTTTTCGATATGCGGACCGCAATCAACCGTCCTCCCTCGCAGGCGGGACCGCAGGGGGGCGGATCGCCTACGTTCAGAACTCGCCTCAAAGTTGTTGCTCGCCTCTCCTCGCCTGAAACACTTTCTTCTTCGTGATCTTTGTGTCCTTCGTGGTAAAACCGAAAGTGACATGAGTCTACCAAGACCGTACCGTAGACGGAGCGCATGATGTCGTCGAACGAATCGGATCGCCCGTCGCCGTCGCCGGATGAGAACCGCGATCGCAACGTCGAGTTGCTCGAGCGCATCCTCGACCAGCTCGAGCGGGCCAACCGCCGCGACCGCCAACACGACTTCTCCGTGCTGCGCCTTTGCGGAGCGCTCATGCAGATGTTCGCGATCGTCGCCGCGTTTTGGGGCGTGGCTGCACTCGTGGACGCCCAACCGTCTCCCGCGACCGCCCGGTTGACGCTTGCTTGCTTTCTTCAGCTTGCTTCGCTGAGCGCCTTCGCCATCGACCGCTTTTGATTCCGTCGTCCCCTGCGTACTTCCGCACCGGAATCTGTCCGCCGTCGATGAATGCCTCCGTGCCTCCCGCCATTTGCCTCTTGCGCAACCGCGCATACGATACCTCTCATGTCTGACCGAAAGATCAAACGCGCCCTCATCAGCGTCTACGACAAGACCGGCCTCGTCGAGTTCGCCCGCGCCCTCGTCGGCGAATTCGGCGTCGAGATCATCTCCACCGGCGGCACCGCGAAGCACCTCAAGGAAAACGGCATCCCGGTCACGCTTGTCGAGGAGATCACCGGCTTCCCGGAAATGCTCGACGGCCGGGTCAAAACGCTGCACCCGAAAATCCACGCCGCCATCCTCGCCGACCGCGACAACCCCGAGCACATGCGCCAACTCAAAGAGCAGGGCATCGAGCCGATCGACATGGTCGTGGTGAATTTATATCCGTTCGAAAAGACCGTTGCCGATCCGAATTGCACCTTCGAGCAGGCCATCGAGATGATCGACATCGGCGGCCCCTGCCTCCTCCGTGCGGCGGCGAAGAATCACAGGCATGTGTTGATCCTCTCCGATCCTTGCCATTATGGACGGACCCTCAAGTATCTCCGTGGCGACGAAAGAGTCGAGTCGTACGATTGGCCGAGTTTCCTAGTGACTCGAGGCTTTCAGCATACGGCCTCCTATGAGTGCGGAATCTACGCCTATTTTGGTCGACGCTATTGGGAGACGCCGTTCCCGCCCGTGTCTTTTCTGGATATGACCTGTGCCCTTCCGTCAACGGGCAACGAGCTTCGGTATGGTGAAAACCCGCACCAGCGTGGCACGGCGTATAGCATCAAAGGGGCGAGCGAAAGCGGCGCTCTCACCAGTGCGGAGCATGGCTTAGATTACGACATTGACCACGACCTAGATTCGACAACAGTTTCCTTTAACAACTACGCCGACGCGCACTCAGCATTGGAACTGTGCAAGGAACTGACGAGGATGCAGAATCGGTGTGGCATCGGCTCCCCTTCGGTGGCGAATGAGAGTGTGGGACCGGCTTGCGTATTCATCAAGCATACCAACGCCTGCGGCGTTGGCCTTGGCAAAACGCCGGCTGATGCCTACCGCTTTGCCTATCTCGGCGATCCAAATGCGGCCATGGGAGGGATTCTCGGCTGCAATTTTGACATCGACTCCGAATTCGCGGCGATCGTGATGGACACCTATTCTCAATGGGGAAAGACCGCCGGTGCGAGTGGTTTTTTTCTGGAAGTTTGGATCGCGCCCGCTTTTCGTGAAGACGTGGGTGCTCTGATTCGGACCACCAAGCCTTGGGGAAAACGCGTTCGACTGCTGGCGGTTGGGGATATGGAACTAGCGCCCGATCCAAACGAACTGGAATACAAATCGATTGCGGGCGGAATGCTCGCCCAGACGCGCGACCTCGTCGGCCTCAATGAAGACCAATGGAAAGTCGTCACCAGACGCCAACCTTCCGAATCTGAGATTTCAGATTTGAGATTGGCCTGGCTCATCGCAAAGCACACCAAGAGCAACGCGATCAGCCTCTGCAAGGACGGCATGTTGATCGGCAACGGCGCGGGCCAGATGTCCCGCGTGATGAGTTGCCGTATCGCCACCTGGCTCGCCAACGAAAACGGCCACGCGGACAAGCTCAAAGGGGCTGTCGCCGCCTCCGACGCCTTCTTCCCCTTCCCCGACGGCCCGAACATCCTGATGGACGCAGGAGTCACCGCCATCATCCAGCCCGGCGGCTCCAAGAACGACGACAAGACCATCGCCGCCTGCGACGCTCGCGGTGTGGCCATGATCTTCACCGGCACCCGCCATTTCAAACACTGACCCCATCAGAACCGCGATCGTAAGGGAGCGGGCATCCGAACCCGGAGCGCGAGCGACGGGCCGGCGGATCCGAACCTGAGACGGGGGCGACCGGTTCGCTTCACTCGCGTAACGCCTTACCGCGCGCTATAATCCGACCAATCGGAGCGAACGTCTATGATGTTATATACAAAGACGGGCGACGACGGATCGACGGGCCTGATCGGCGGTCCGCGCGTCTCCAAGTGCGACCCGCGCGTGGCGGCCTATGGCGAGGTCGATGAAACCAACGCGGCGATCGGCGTGGTCGTCGCCGGTTGTGCGGATGCGCAAATCGTGGACCGCTTACGGCGAATTCAGGCGGAGTTGTTCGTGATCGGGGCGGAACTTGCAACGCCGGACGGCCAAATGCCGAACCCGCGAATCGGTGACGCGCAGGTGGCACAACTCGAGCGCTGGATCGACGAAGCCTCCGCCGAAACTCCGCCGCTTCGCAACTTCGTGCTCCCCGGCGGAACGTTTGTCGCGGCCTCGTTGCATCTCGCCAGAACCGTCTGCCGTCGCGCCGAGCGAGCCGTGGTTTCCCTTTCGCGGCGCCACTCGGTGAGTCGAACCGTTGTTATCTATCTGAACCGCCTGAGCGACCTGCTCTTCGCGCTCGCCCGGCTAGCCAACCATCGCGCCGACGTGCCCGATATCCCGTGGACCGTGCCGAAGGGATAGTCACTTATCGCGAATCGCGCGCCCAGGCCTAACGTACCATGAACCTCATCCGCATCCGCGAACCCAACGCCCTCCGACCGCTCGATGTCGTGCTCATTTTTGCTGTGACCATGACGGTCGCGGGCGGTTTCCTGCTGCTCAGCGCAGCCGAATCGCTTACGCTGGTTGACGGTGCCGTCGAATGGCAGACCGAATCGCCGTTGCGCGCCGTCGTCCAACTTCTCTGCCTGAACTATCGCTTTCCGACGATCAACGCGGGTGATGTCAAAGGATACATCCTCGGAATAGGCGCCGGGCTTGCAGTCCTGGCGATCGCCATTGCAGTGCTCACCAAGGCAAAGGACGTAGATGACGAATCGGGCGACGCGTCGGGAAGCGCACCGGAGTCGGCGCCGGTCCCGGCGAGAGTTGACGCTGTCGCGCGAAACCAGGTCTCTCCTTTGACCGCCGCGC
>ERZ1292633.1112-Hain-H41-02um-R1-1112-length-29491-cov-18_pt1 | contig 29491 bp, 21 predicted proteins | sample MGYA00564406_ERZ1292633 | MGnify/ENA primary metagenome ERZ1292633 (study PRJEB36523, sample SAMEA6512639) | groundwater metagenome | collected 2019-01-08 | study: AquaDiva: Metagenomics assemblies of 32 groundwater samples
GAAGAGAAAGGCGACATCGGCAACGCTGTGCTTCAGTATGGGAAAGCGATCGAGCTGCTGCTCCAACATCCGGAGCCGGGCATGCCCACTCTTCACGAAGAAATATTTGAGAAGGTCAAGTCGCTTGCTCCAGACAATCCCATTGTCGCGAATCTCTCCGCGCTGATGAGGGGCGAGAGTCCCATTGAAGCGCCCGCGCCAGCGCCAGCGGGGCCTCAGGCTTCGGTAGGGACGGCTACTTCGATGCCGCAGAGCGAGCCAGCTGTTTTATGGACTGGAGCGGAACCGGACGATCCCTGGACGTTGGACGCCAAGGTCACCCCTCTAGAAGAAGATAAGCAATTCTCAGTCGGCGAGCCGGAGCCTGTGTTTGCAGAACCTAAACCGATCACGCAAAGCAGTGGGTTCTCGTGGGCGAATACCGATTCGGATCAGCTATGGGCGCCGGCATTGAAGGTGGCAAACCCGGTCGCTCCCGCTCCGCCTGTTCTCTCGACGAACGAGCAGTTTCAGGTCTATCTGAAGGCCGGCCAGCAAGCTGAGGCGGAAGAATGGCTCAGTCGCTTGGTTACGGCGCAGCCTGATCATGCGGAGGCTCGAGAATTGTTTGGCTCTCTGCTCGAAGCCAAGGGCGATACCGCCGGCGCAGCCTTGCAATATTCCCGCGCCCTTGAATTGCTCCTGCTTCATCCAAACGGTGCAAGTTTGGCTCAACCGGCAAGTCTCTATGCCAAAGTCAAAGAACTGGCCCCGGCTAGCCCGTTGATTGCCAAATGGGCCGAGATGTTTTCGCCGAAACCGCGCGTTTCGATCCCTGCTGTTGAGACGCCGGTTTCTGCTCCGCTTGCGGAGGAGACTGATCCGGAGACTCATTACACGTTGGGAGTGGCCTACAAGAACATGGGGTTGTTGGATGAAGCAAAGGAAGAGTTTCATCTTTCGATGAAGGGCTCAGTTTTTTTCCTGGATTCGTGTCTCATGACCGCGCTTTGTTTGAAAGAGCAGGGAGAGGGCCGCTCGGCGAGCGCACAGCTTGAGCTGCTGCTGAAGGATCCGAAGTGTCAAGGGACCAAGGCGCAAGCCATTCGCTATGAGCTCGGCCTACTCTATGAAGCCCAAGAGCAGTGGAGCCGGGCCGCTGAAATTTATGAATCGATTCCGACCTTCCATGACGTACCGCAACGGCTTGAATCGACTCGCGCACGCAGGGCCTCAGATCAATCCACCACTGTGTTTCGCTATGGAAGCTAGGTGGCATTGGTTTATTTAGTTTGTTTGGTTGAACGAAACTAACCAAATCAACCAGCCTAGTTAACTTGGTTTGGCGCCAGGCGCCCCTCTAAGACAGCTTCAATATTTTTCAAACAGACCAGTCCCATTTGAACCCTCGTCTGCAGGGTGGCAGATCCTAGATGGGGGAGCAGCACGACCTGTTTCAGCTCAGCCAACACTGAGTGGATGGTCGGTTCCTGTTCATAGACGTCAAGTCCCGCGCCGGCGATGACTCCAGTCTTGAGAGCATCGGCCAACGCTCCTTCATCGACGATCGGGCCACGAGCGGTATTAATAACGAAGGCGGTGGGTTTCATCCAGGCCAATTCTCGCACGCTGATCAAATGGTGGGTGGCTGGTGTAAGAGGCACATGGATCGTCACGATATCGGCTTCCCTCAGGAGATCTTGCAACGATCGGCGTTGCCACTCACGGGGGAACGATGTGTCGGCCTTAGGTTGGCGTGTGTGGTAGCGCACTTGCATGCGAAACCCCATCGCACGTTGAGCCACCGTTTGTCCGATCCTCCCCATACCGATGATCCCCAGGGTCTTCCCTGAGACCTCCGTTCCCAAGAGCTGTGTGGGCCCCCACCCAGTCCAACTGCCGGATCGAACGAGGGCATCGCCTTCGACAATGCGGCGCGCCGTCGCCAGGATCAACGCCCAAGTCAGGTCTGCGGTGGCATCCGTCAAAACGTCCGGAGTATTGGTGACGATCAGACCACGCGCTTGAGCGGCAGCAAGATCGATGTTGTTGTACCCGACGGCATAGTTCGCCAAAATTTTCAGCCGGGTGGCTGCATGAATGGTTTCGGCATCGATACGATCTCCCAAGGTCACGATTGCGGCGTCGGCTTGGCAGAGCCCCTCCTGAAGCGCTGACAGGCTAGGCAATGCATCAAGCGGTTCCTGCGCCAGTTGAAATCGTTCCCGCACGATGGCCATGATGGGATCGGGGAGAAGGCGTGAAATATAGAGAGTGGGGCGTGGGTCGGTCATGAATGTTGCTCCTGCCTGCGGCGGGCATCTTAGCAGGATATGGAAAATGTCTGCCAGGCGGGGGGATGAGGGCTGATGATTTTCTGTGCTCGCGCAACGCGCGGCCTCAGGGCCCTCGTTGGACGCGCGCAGTGGAAGATCAATCAGCCCCCATCCCCTAAAGAAGTAACAAGCGAGATTGGAAGGAACGATTAGATGAATGATGCCTTGTTTGGTGCATGCAGTAAAGGATGATCCGTCCGTTCTCCTCAAAAATTTTGAGTGCGGTGGGCAAAAAGAGAAGAAGTCCTTGCCTTCCAGTTACCCACGCCTACAATTCCAATAGCGGACGCGAATGCAAGCCTGGCTCACAAATGTTTGATTGCAAGACAGGACTCATGCCTCCGAGAAGTCTTCGACATTGAGTTCTGTGATACTTCGCAGATTGCTGCGGGGGGCTTCATCGAGAAGATGCTGGAGTAAATGGATGTGATCCGCAGCTTGGCGGACAAGTCCTGATACGAAGATGACTACCGGTGAAACACGATTTTCGATTCCTCAGAGGATAGGCGGATGGCTGTATCTTTGGTTGGTCGCAGCTGTCTACCTTGCGAGTACCATCCTTATTAATGGAATCGGCGCGTTGCCGTTCGTGGCTCCAGACATCTGGAGGATGGCTGGCGATTCTACAGGGCCATCCTATCACCCGCTTATCAAACCGCTCCTTATCTTCAGTCTCACAAGCAGGATTGCCTTGTTGATGTATTTCTGTTTCTGGGTCGCTCCGAACTTCTTCAAGCTGCGTCAACGTGCCTCAAAGATGATAGTCGCCTTTCTCTTGGCATACTTGCTTTCACTCGTAATAGAACAATCGCTCTGGATTTTCATCAGACGATCATTTCCTTACATGCTTTGGCTAGGCGAAGGGAACCCGATTTTCACCACGCAGGTAATCATTGCTGGGATAAGTTGTCTTATCTGGGTTCCCTATTTCTTGCTGTCTGGAAGAGTGAGGACCACCTTTGTCAACGGAGCATCAGAGTCTCGTCTGAATCCGCCCGCTGAACAGGAAGGCCTGTCTGGTGCTCATGAGACCCTAAAGCGGCGAGCTGTGTTTACTCTTTTGTGTTTTGTCGGTATCGGAATCACGTTCACACCGTTCATCAGTTCATACATCCAGTTATGGCAATGGAGACAGGACTTCACCAAGGGGAATGACGCGCTACAGAAAGGGCAGCATGCGGAGGCGACACAGCTCTTGGAAAAAGCGCTGGAGCGGATGGGGCCAAGATTCTCTGAGACGAAACGGATCGCAACACTCGATGACTTGGCGTATGCGTATCACAAAGAAGGGGAATATTATCAAGCAGAGAAGAGATATCAGGAGGCTCTTGAACTACGGGGGATTCGGTTTGACAGAGGAAGCACGGATCTCACCTGGGGACTCGACAATCTCGCACAGTTATATTTGAGCTGGGGAAAGTATGACAAAGTCACTGCACTGGCGAAGAGGTCCCTAGAAATCAAGGACGCGTCCTATGGGCCTGAGAGCCAGGAGATTGCTGTCACGCTCGATATCTTAGGAGGGCTGGCACACCGCCAAGCTCATTTCAAAGAAGCGGAAACGTTGTACCAGCGAGGGCTGGCTCTTCGAGAAAAGGCCGTGAAGCCCGATCACAAGGACCTCATCGAAAGCTTGGCCAATCTCGCTGAACTCAACTATGACCTGGCGAGGTACGCTGAGGCGCTACGGCTAGCTCAGCGCGCTGCATTACTCGTCGAAACCAGTACCGAGTCAGATGCCGCAGATCGTAGGGGGCATACGACTCTCGCAAGAACTTTGCATATTCAAGGTCATTACACAGAGGCCGAGCAATTGTATCGCAAGGCTTTTTCTCGACTCGAAGGCACGGTAGGCGCTGATCATCCAGACCTTGCCTGGAGTCTTGGTGATTTGGCCACGATTGTCTATGATTATGGTCATTACGATGAGGCTCAAAGACTTGCCCAGAGAGCCTCTATGATTCTGGAGAAGCGATTTGGGACCAAGTACCCCGATGGAATGTGGATTCTTGATATTCTTGCGGACGTATACCTGAAGCAAGGTCGGCTCGTGGACGTGGTGCAGTTGGCGACGTGGAGCCAGAAGGTTCGCGAAGATGTGTTCGGCCTGGAACATCCGGATGTCGCGCTGAGTCTCAATCGTCTGGCTAAGGTGAATGTTGTCCAAGGTAAACTGAGTGACGCTGAGACGCAAGTACGAAGAGCCTTGTTGATCAACAAGAACATGTATGGATCTGGCCATCCAGTGATCGCAGACAATCTGCAAACGCTGGCGGAGGTATACCGCGAGCGAGGTCGTCTTGGAGATGCCGAGCCTTTGTATCAAGAGGCGCTCGCAATCTACCAGCGTATTCTGGGAACAGAAACTGTAGATGTTGCTCAGTGTCTAGAGAGCTATTCAGTGCTTCTCCAGAAAGCAAATCGGAACGGAGAAGCGGAAAAGATGAAGGCGCACGCTTCAGCAATTCGAGCCAAGGTCAGTGGTAATATCAATTCGGATATCAAATCTGGTCGGTTCTAGCCCCTCATCGTCTCACGCCTGACAGCTTGTTCTCTCTGTCAAAGTCCATCTAGAATGAGCGACCGAATCAACTATGACTGCACCGACTCTCATTCTGCCTGAACGATCCCGCGCCATCGCTTCCGATCTTCGTGCCGCGGTGGGCGCTGACAAAGTAAAAGACGACTATTCGACGCTTACGGCCTATGCGGTGGATGCGAGTATCTATCGGATGACGCCGAAGGCCGTGGTGCTCGTGGAGACTGAGGAGGACATTGCCGCCACGCTGCGCTACGCGGTACAACGGGGCATCCCGCTGACGCCGCGCGCCGCCGGGACAAATTTGACCGGCTCGGCGATCGGGTCCGGGATTATTCTGGACGTCTCACGCTTGAATCGTGTGCTGGAATTGAATCGAGATGAGCGCTGGGCTCGGGTGCAACCGGGAATCGTTCTGGCTGAACTCAATAAACAACTGGCGCATGACGGTCTGCTATTCGGTCCCGATCCTTCTAGCGGAGAGATGTGCAAGCTCGGCGGTATGTTGGCGAATAACTCATCCGGCCCCCACACGCTGCGGTATGGGGCCGTCAAAGATAATGTGGCGGCGCTCCGTGTCTGTCTGCAATCCGGCGAGTGGTTGGATGCCAAGGCCTATGGACTCGACGATCCGACATGCGCCGATCTGCTGAAGACGCATAGGCAGCTTCTGGATTTGCGGTCACTGCTACAGGAAAATGCTGCGTTGATCGCGCAGAAACGTCCGACGGTCAGCAAGAACAGTTGTGGCTACAACCTCTTCGGTCTCGTTGATGGGCTGGCACAAGGCCGTTTCGATCTTCCAAAACTGTTTGTCGGCAGTGAAGGCACGCTCGGTCTGTTCAGCGAAGCGACGATTAGACTGGTGGAGAAACCTCGCGCGACCCTCACAGCGCTTATCCATTTTCATCGTTTGGAAGATGTTGGCGACGCGGTGCCGAAGCTGCTTGAATTACGTCCGAGCGCGTTGGAAGTGATGGATGCCAATACGCTCAATTTGATCGGGCGGGCGAAGCACGGCATCCCGGCAGAAGCCGCCGCGACCCTCTTAGTGGAGTTGGATGCTGACGGCGCAGGGACGGATCTCCGCGCGCAGGCCGAGCGCATGACCGAGATCTGTCGTCGCTATCGCCTCACGTCCGATCCCGTGATCGCCTTCGATCCTGAGCAACGAGAGCAATTGTGGAAGGCCCGCAAGGCCCTCTATCCCACGCTCTATCGATTCGATCCCAGGAAGAAGCCCATCAACTTTGTCGACGACGTGGTGGTGCCGGCTGAACGGATCAGCGAACTCATCCGGTATCTGGAAGAGTTCTTCTCTGGACAGCATGTGCCAGTCGCGATTTTCGGTCATATCGGGAATGGGAACGCCCACATCATTCCGTTACTCGACGTGAACGACCAAAACGATTTTCAGAAGATGGTGCAGGGCTATCACGAGATTCACCAAACAGTCTTGGGTCGCTTCGGCGGTTCGATCTGTGGGGAGCACGGCGATGGCCGGGTGCGCGCGGAATACGTGAAGACAATGTTCGGTCCGGAGCTGTACGACCTGTTTGTGCGAGTGAAGCAGAGCTTCGATCCCTCCGGGGTGCTCAACCCCGGCATCAAGATCAGCGACCGGCCCTTCACCGACCATATCGACTATGTACGATTGTCGAAACCCTGCGCGACCTGCGCCAAGTGTAACGCCGTCTGCCCGGTCTACGACGTGTTTCAATCGGAAGACATGAGTTCACGGGGCTGGTTCGAGATCGTCACCGACAAGAATTACAGCTATCTCAATTCGAAGCGAGTCGTGGAGGCCTGCCTCAACTGTAAGTCTTGCCGTACAGCCTGTCCGGCTGGCGTCGACGTATCCCAGCTCATCCTGGATCGGCGCGCTGAGCATCCGAACAAAACGGCTGGTGTCATCTTTCGTTTCCATGCACAAACAGCGCATTTCGAGCGATTCTTAAAGCTTCTTGCGAGGTATCAGCCGATATGGGATCGGCCTCTGATACGGCGTCTGCTCGATCATCTGACGAAGCCGTTCATGCGTCGTCTCGCCGAGACGGCACGATTGTCACCTCAGCTGGTGCTGCCCCGATTGGCTAGACGGCATCTTCGAGACCGCTATCCTGAGCTGATTCCCCAGGCTGGGCAAGTCGCCCGCTCCCCGGTAGCCTATTTCCATGGCTGCGCGGCCAATTACTTCGACGATGGGGTGGGGGATGCGGTGATCGCCGTGTTGCGAAAACATGGGGTCGAGCCGGATCTGCCGACGCAACGCTGTTCAGGGACTCCGATCGAAACCTACGGGCATCGCGCGTTGGCTAAAGAAGGGGCACGGGTCAATCTCCTGTCGATGGCTGGGTACGACAAGGTGGTGACCGGCTGCGCCTCCTGCACCCTCATGCTGAAAGACTATCCCACCTTGTTCGCCGGTGAGCCGGAGCAGGCGGCGGCCCAGGCCCTGGCCAAACGGGTCACACATATTTCGGAGTTTGTGTCACAATCGCCGGTGAAACCGGCCATGGCCAGTCAGCAGCCCACGAAGTGCAAGGTCGCCTATCATTCTTCCTGCCATCTGCGCGCTGCGGGAGTGACGAAGGAGCCTCGTGCGATTCTGCGAGGTTTGCCGGGCGTGGAGTATGTGGAGATGCCGGATGCCGATCGTTGTGCTGGTGGAGCCGGAACCTATCTCGTGAAGGATTTTGAGACATCGCAGCGTATTGTCGAGCGCAAGCGGCGAGCGGTTGAACAGAGCGGCGCCGAAGTTGTGGCCACGAGTTGCCCGGCCTGCATGATTCAACTGCGTACAGGATTGCAGGGCACAGCAGAGGTCAAGCATGTGGCCCAACTGCTTCAAGAGGCCTACGAGGCAGCAGACAAAACGTAGGTCTGTCTGGTCTATTTGGTCTTTCTCGTCTATCTGGTGTAGAGCAAGAGAACAGTACATCCGACTGACGAGATAAACCAGACAGACCAGATAGACCAACCGAAAGATGAGGGTTCAATGGTCACAGTGTTAGTTTTTGGATTGACGCTTCGAAATGCGGTCGGAGAAACAGAATTCGAATGTGAGGTCTCGGAGCCGACCACGGTCAGGCAACTGATTGTATCGAATCAGGATCGCATGGGTCCATTGCTGGAATTCCTGCTGAATCGAGATCTGTTGATTGCCGTGAATAAAAAAGTGAGCGGTGAGGATACGGTGGTCAAGGACGGCGATATCATAAAGCTCACCCATCAATCGAGGGTGTCGTATGATGGGACGAGAGACCTCCCTACCTGACCGAATGCTGAAAAAGCTCGTCACGTAAGACTGTTATTTGGTTTGTTTGGTTTCTTTCGTTTGTTTCGTTGAACGAAACTAACCTGGTGAACCAAATTAACCAAACAAACAAAATGAACCAAATCAACCAGACCGCCGTTTAGCTTTGGCCGTCGGCGGGGCAGTGAGCGGATCGTCAGGCCAGGAATGTTTGGGATAGCGGCCGCGAAGTTCTTTGCGCACCTCCTGGTAGGCGTGGGCCCAGAAGCTGGCTAAGTCTCTTGTCACCTGCACTGGCCGTTTTGCCGGAGACAGGAGGTGCAGCATGACCGGAACCTTCCCGTCGACGAGACGAGGTGTATCCTTACAGCCGAACATTTCTTGCAACCGCACAGCCAGGATGGGTAGATCCGGCGTCTCATACTCCACACGAACGTTCGATCCGCTTGGGACGGTCAAATGAGTGGGCGCCCACTTTTCGAGTTGGCGCGACTGCTCCCAGGAGAGGAGCGCGTGCAAGGGCTGGGTGAGATCGAACCTCGTGACACGGTCGAGCGTCGTCAGCCCTGATAGATAGGGCGCCAGCCAACCGTCGAGCGTCTGTAGCAATGCTTCGTCCGACAGATCTGGCCATCGCGATTCTTGTCCTTCGATCCGACGGAGAAATCCCACTCTGGCTCGCCACTGACGAAGCTCCGGAGTCCAGGCCAGCCTGTCGAGTCCTGCTCGACGAAGGCCCTGTACTAAGGCCATTGAAATCATCGAAGGGTCTGGCTTCGAGAGTCCCTGCTCGGACAGAATCAGGGAACCCAATCGGCGTTGACTCGTTGCCCGAACTCCCTCAGCTGTGTCGTCCCACGACACCTCGTCCACAACTCGAATCTGATCTGCATAGAGGGTTTCAATATCTTGAAGTCGTACCGGCGCGGCCAGATCGATCCTGGCCCATTGCTGGCCGCCGTCCAGGTCGGCGACGACCAGATAGTCTTCCGATCCAAGCGGATCAGGGTTCGCGAAGAGGGCGCCCCGTCCATTCGCCATAAGATAGCGTGCATCATTCCCACGTTGGCGTTGGGCGATGCGATCCGGATAGGCGAGCGCAAGCAAGAGTCCGACTTCATTGAGGCTGTCCTGCCGTTCTGAACGAGCCGATCGTGGAAGATGTCTTTGCCACTGATCGGCGGTGCGTTTGACTCGTTGACAGGCGGCACGGTCGACGGTGGCACCTGCCGCATGATCGTGCTGTCCATGCAAAACATCCACACGGAGTCGCAGATCGGCGTTGCGCCAGCCGGAGGGGCCTCGCAGAATATCCCGTTCGCTGAGCAGAGCGGCCAGCTCGCAGGCAAGATCGCTGAGTTGTAACGGCACAGATTTGAGCAGCATGTGCGAGAGACGCGGATGTATCGGCAGCTCGGCCAATTGTCTTCCATGAGGGGTGATCTGTCCCTCTGGATTGAGCGCGCCGAGGCCGGTGAGTAATTCTCTCGCCTGGGCCAGCGCTCCAAGCGGCGGGGGAGTGAGCCAGGACAGTTCGGCTGGATTGGCTGTGCCCCAGAGGGCCAATTCGAGCAGCAGCGGCGCCAGGTCCGCATCGAGCATCTCCGGCGGGCGGCGGGGAGCTAACGATTGGTGTTCCGTAGAGGTCCAGAGGCGAGCACAGATGCCCGGTTCGAGCCGACCGGCTCTGCCACGGCGTTGCTCGGCAGAGTCCTGGGTGACGCGAATGGTGGCCAACCTTGTGAGTCCCGATCGCGGGTCGAAGCGAGGCACGCGCAGCAAACCTGCATCGATGACGACGCGCACTCCGTCGATCGTCAAACTGGTTTCGGCAATCGAGGTGGCCAGCACGATCTTTCTCACGCCCGCTTGAGTGGGAGCGATCGCTCGGTCCTGTGCCTCTTGTGGCAGGTCACCATGGAGCGGTGCGACAAGAATATGTGGACCCAAGTTTAGATCAAGGAGCTTTCGTTCGACGCGGCGGATTTCTGCCATGCCGGGTAGAAAGATCAAGAGGCTGCCCTGGTCCTGCGCGAGCGAGCGCCTGATCGATTGGACGACTGCGATATCCAGATGGCCTGAGAGGGGTTGATCGAGATAACGGGTTTCTACGGGAAACATCTTGCCTTCACAGGAGATCACCGGCGCTTGGCCCAACAGATCCGAGACCGGTCCGCAGTCCAATGTGGCCGACATGACGAGCAGGCGGAGATCGGGGCGAAAGAGCCGTTGCGATTCGAGACAGAGAGCCAGGCCCGTATCGGCCTGCAAGCTTCGTTCGTGGAATTCATCGAAAAGGACAATCGCGTAATCGCTGAGTGCAGGATCCTGTTGGAGGAGGCGACTGAGGATGCCTTCCGTGACGACTTCAATCTTGGTCTTGGCACCTACCTTTGTATCGAGCCTCATGCGATAGCCGACTGTTTCACCGACCGATTCACCCAAGGTGGATGCCATGCGATGGGCCGCGGCCCTGGCGGCAAGCCGCCGTGGCTCCAGCATGAGTAGATTCTTTCCGTCGAGCCAGGAGGCATCAAGCAAGGCCAGCGGCACACGCGTCGTTTTTCCTGCGCCGGGCGCGGCGGTCAGCAGCGCATTGCGTCCTTCCTCCAGCGTCCGGCAAAGAGCCGGTAACACATCTTCTATTGGGAGTCTAGGCATGATAGGGTCGGTGTTCACGAAGCAGACTGTAGCAGACCAACGCACTCACGAAAAGGACCGAAGCGCATGGCGGGCTATCATTGGACCAAGACGAAACCTGGCAGCGCCGGTTGGTACTGGTTCCGTGGCCTGACGCACGAAGCAGACGCCTTTATTGTACAAGTGGATGAAGTCGGGCAGTTTCAATGGCCGGACGGCGGGTTTCAAGAAGTGACGCTGGCCAAAGGGGAGTGGGCGGGGCCGATCCAGCCGCCAGAGGATGGAGGCGAGTAGGGCCAGGTGCTCTCCCGTGCTCACGCAACGCGCGGCCTCAGATGGATGCGAGGGAGTAGGCAGACCGTTCTTCTTGCTCGCAGAGCCCCCACGATAAAGCGGTGGTCACTCGATGCGCGCAGTGAAGAACAATCTGCCTACTCCCTCCGGGGAAGTTGAGGAATTAGAAGGCCCTCGCTCGGGCTATTGGCACGTCTCGGCGTGCCAGTGGGTGGGCGGGTGAGAAAGTTTCGCGCAGTTGGAGAGCAACCTTGGCACACTGCACAACAAAAGAATGAAGGCTGGAACGATCATTTTAGAGAACTGGTGCGAGCGAGCTTGGAGGGATCATTCTTACTGTGCTCGTTCGACGGCCATAATGGAAATCTCGCAAGTGCCCTATGCATAGACAGGAAGCATTTGAATAGCCCATATCTCTTCTCGGTAGAATCGCAGTAGTATACCAACTACTCAGTCACAATCCGACTATCAATCACCTGTATGCAACTTAAAAAAAGTCTTCGAGGTAATCTATGAAACATGACACCACGCACCCACCGGCGGATACACAGGCAAAAGGTTTTTCTCCAGGGTTCGCGTCACTGGGCTTGGAAGCCGCCTTGCTGACTACGCTCGACACGCTGGGCTATGAAGAACCCACGCCGATTCAGCGGGAGGCGATCCCTCCGTTATTGGCGGGCCGTGATCTCTTGGGCCAAGCGGCAACCGGAACCGGCAAGACGGCAGCCTTCACGCTCCCTTTGCTCCAGCGCATCGCTCATTCGGCGCGGCGCTGTCCCTCTGCGCTTATCCTGGTGCCGACCAGAGAGTTGGCCATACAGGTCGGCGAAGCCGTCACGCGTTACGGTAAAGAATTAAAAATCTCCGTGCTCCCGGTCTATGGAGGCCAGGCGATGGGTTTACAGCTCCAGGCGCTCAGGCGTGGCGTCGATGTCATCGTGGCGACGCCTGGGCGGGCGCTGGATCACATCCGCCGAAAAACCTTGCAGCTCAAGACGATTCAGACGGTCGTGTTGGACGAGGCCGACGAGATGCTGGACATGGGGTTTGCCGAGGATCTGGACGCCATTTTAGAGCAGACACCCAAAGAGCGGCAGACGGCGTTGTTCTCCGCCACCATGCCGCCTCGGATCGCCTCCATCGCCAAGCGCCATCTCAAGGAGCCGGTCGAGATCAAGATTGCCAAGGAGCCACTCAAAGCCGGTGCTGCACCGCGTGTGCATCAGACAGCCTATATCGTGGCCCGACAGCATAAAGAAGCGGCATTGGCTCGTATTCTGGATGTTGAAGCTCCAAAGTCGGCCCTTGTATTTTGCCGCACGCGTATCGAAGTCGATGAGATTACCGCAATGCTGACCAGTCGTGGGCACCGGGCTGAAGCGATTCATGGCGGCATGAATCAGCCTCAGCGCGATCGCGTGATGAATTCGTTTCGAGCCGGACAGACCGAACTCCTTGTGGCCACCGATGTGGCGGCGCGGGGCTTGGATATTCCATCTGTGTCGCATGTGGTGAACTACGATCTGCCAACGTCGCCGGAAGGCTATGTCCATCGGATCGGGAGGACGGGCCGGGCCGGGCGTGAAGGGTCGGCGATCACCGTTATCGATCCGCGTGAGCAGCGATTGCTATGGAACATCGAGCAACTCACGAAAGCCAAAATTGTCGTGACGCAGGTGCCGACCGTCGCTGACCTTCGCACAAAGCGGCTGGCACGAACCAAGAGCGCGATCGAAGAGGTGCTCGCAGCCGGCGATCTGGACCTGTTCCGGGCCGTGGTCGCCTCGCTTGCCGAGCAGGGAGACCCCCTGGAGGTGGCAGCGGCAGCCATGAAACTTGTCTTTCGCATACAGGGCGGGGAGAGAAACGAACAGGACATTCCGGCAATGTCGTCCAGGCCGCCGGAGCGGCCATCGATGGCGCGGCGCCCTATGGGAGATCCACGAGGGCGGACCGGCAGTATGATGCCGAGAGAGGGGCAGGGCAGACCATTCAATGTGCCTGGTCGCGGCGGACGAACGGCGGGGATGGCCAAGGTGTATATCGGGGCAGGTCGAGAGGCAGGGATCAGGCCGGGCGACCTTGTCGGGGCCATTGCCAATGAGGCAGGACTCAATTCAAATGTGATCGGCGCTGTCGAAGTGATGGATCGGTTCTCGCTGGTGGAAGTGCCGGAAGTGTTGGCGCGTGAGATCATCACCACGCTCAGCCGGACCAGGATCAAAGGACAGAAGGTGGCTGTGAGATTGTTTCTGGAGCAGCCAAGAGGGGGAGGAAGGGCGTAGCCAGATGTCCTTTTTGCTCGCAGAACGCGCACGATAAGAATGTGCTCGTTCGATGCCCGCAGTCAAGGAGAACCTGGCTACGCCCTATTGTTGAGGAAAAGACGCAAGCATGGAAGGACGAGTATATGAGGATGAGCATTCGGTGGTCGCACTTAGGCCAACATGAGTGCCCTTCCTAGGGGGGAACGAGCAAGCTTGGAAGGATTAATCGTGTATGGATGGGCATCGTTCGATGTGCGCAGTTTCCGATCGGAAGTATCCACCTCTAGCCTCTGGCCACTTGCCTCTCGCCTGAAAAATCGCGATTGCAGAAGCTTCATATTAATGCGGGCTCAGTGCATACAACACAGCGTAGACATTCGAACCAAGAGGCTGCAGTGACCCTGTCTCCCTGGACGGCCAAGCTGCGCGAGTGGCAGGCTCGCGCTGTGTCCGGCGTCCTGACCCATACGCGTCCTGACTTTCTCGCCACGGCAACTCCCGCCGCGGGAAAAACTCGTTTCGCGCTTCGAATTGCCCATCAATACCTGGCCGATCGAGTAGCCAGCCGTGTGTTGGTCATTTGTCCGACCAACCATCTGCGCACACAATGGGCGAACGCCGCTGGACAGATCGGCATTCAGCTGGATCCTGCGCTGACGAACGAGCAGGCCATTGAAGCGCGCGACTACCATGGCGCGGTCGTGACCTATCAGCAAGTGTGTCTGGCGCCGGATGTCTTTCAGCGTGCCTGCAGAAGTCGGCCCACCTTGCTCATTTTCGATGAGTTGCATCATGCGGGCGAGGGGAAGGATTGGGGCAACGCGCTGCTGGGAGCATTTGAAGAGGCAGTTTTTCGCCTGGCCCTATCCGGCACCCCCTTTCGTTCCGATAACAATCCGATTCCTTACGTGCGGTATGAGCATGGCGAGAGCCAGGCCGATTTTACCTATGGGTATGCCGAGGCGATTCGCGAGAATGTCTGCCGTCCGATTCTGTTCCCGAGCTATGAGGGAGAATTGGCATGGCTCTCGGAAGGCCGAGAACATCGGGCGACCTTCGAGGATGGACTTACCTTTGAGCTGCAGCGCGAGAGGCTCAAGACCGCGCTCTTGCAAGACAGTTGGCTAGGGCCTGTCATTACGGATGCGCATACTGAATTACGCCGGCTCCGCAAGCAGGAACAGCCGGACGCAGGCGGGCTCATCGTCGCGATGAATCAGGACCATGCAAGGCAGGTGGCAGAGCTGTTGGGCCGTATCACCGGAAGCCGTGCGCGCGTGGCCATATCGGACGATCCCTCAGCGTCAAAGACGATTGCCGCGTTTGCAGAGCATAAGACTCAGCAATGGCTCGTCGCGGTGAACATGGTGAGCGAAGGCGTCGATATCCCGAGGCTCCGTGTCGGCGTCTACGCCACGAACGTCCTGACCGAGATGTATTTCCGGCAAGTCGTCGGGCGATTCGTCCGGATGCAGGAAGGGTTGCCGAAGCCGCAGAGAGCCTGGCTCTACCTGCCGAAGGACGCGACCCTTGTTCACTATGCCAAACGGATCAAGGCTGAACGCGACCATGTGCTGGAAGAGATCATGCCTTCCGTGCAGCGCACCCTGTTCGGTACGGCCGCGACCTCGCTGAAAGAGTATATCCCCTTGCACGGAGTGGCCAGGATGGATGCCTTGATCGGGGGAGATGAGGTGGAATCGTCTGGCGAGAGCAAGGATGTCTCAGGGCCGTCAGCGCCGCTCCATGATAAGAAGAACGAATTGCGGGACCAACATCGTTCCCTTGTCGGCGCCGTGGCGCGAAAGGCCGGTATCGATCATCGCCGGCTCAATGCGGAACTCATCAAACGAACCGGCGGCCGGGTCGATCAGGCGACTGTCGCGCAACTGGCGCGCCGAATCGTACTGTTAGAAAAATGGCGAGATTCTGGATTTGACGGCGCATGAAGCACGACAGCCGGATGGTCTCTCTTGTTTATCTGGTTTGTTTGGTTGAACGAGATAAACCAAATGAACGAAACAAACCAGATGAACCAGATCAACGCGTTCCTGCTTCAATACCAGGCTGCTTTACTGTAGGGGAGTTATGCGCAGTCCACTCGGAGTCGGCGGTGCTATCGGGGTCGGTGGCGGAGGCGGTGGTGGGGAAGTGGTGACGGTGAGCGTTACTGGCACGGTCACCGGGGAAGTTCCGATGGCATTGAGCGTGATGTTGGCATTGTAGGTTCCGGCTGTTCTGGCGCCAGTTGTCACAGTCGCCGTCACAACGCCATTGCCTGTGCCAGTGACCGGACTCAGCGCCAACCAGTCGACATTGTCAGAGGCGCTCCAGGTGAGCGAGCCTCCCCCTGTATTACTGATGCTCAAGGTTTGAGGCGCCGGGTTGCCGCCACCCTGTGTTGCAACGAAGGAGAGATTCGTCGGACTCGCCCCAATAGCCGGTGGTACGGGAATTGTTGCAATAGTGAGCGTCACTGGCACAGTCATCGAGGAGGCCCCGGGAGCATTCACTGTCACAGCGCCACTATAACTGCCAGCCGTCAAGTTGCCGGTAGTCACCGTCAAAGTCACGGTTCCGTTTCCGGTCCCCGAGACCGGGTTCAGAGTCAGCCAGCTGGCATTTTTGCCGACGTTCCAACTGAATAAACCACCCCCTGTGTTACTGATACTCAAGGTCTGGGTCGCAGGGTTGGCGCCGCCCTGGGTTGCAGCGAAGGAGAGGCTCGTCGGACTTATCCCGATGACCGGTGGCACAACAGGCGGAGGAGACCCGGCTGGTGTGAAGGTGGTGAGGCCGCTCTCGGTCGACTCATTATTGGCAAAGTCATAGGCCGTAATGAAATAGTACTGAGTGACCGCGGGCGTCCCGATATTGAAGCTTGTTGCTGTTCCCACCGTGGCGAGTGAAGCTGCATTGCCAGATGCTCTGCTACAAGGTAGTTGACTGCATTGATAGACACGATATCCTGCCAGGTCCGGTTCGCTGTTGGCGTTCCAGGTCAACGTGGCACTCCAAGCCGTACTAGACCACAACACAAGCACAGCGGCGATGGTTCTTACCCAGTTCATACGGACATTCCCATAATTTCTCACCGGCAGCAGGCAGGCCAACTATTCGTCCTGTTACAGAGTTGGTACGCAAGGCCTATGCCCCCGCATGAGAGAGACGGTCAGTTCAAACATCTTGTAAATAAGGCGTGGTGCGAGAAGGTATTGGTTACACGCGGGGAGACTGTAGGTGATGGGAGAAATTCAATGAGTCAAACGTAGTTTTTCTCAGAGGATAGACGGTGCACTCGTTTGCCTCCAACTACGTGCATACTCGTACGAAGGTAGATCGTCTGCTTTATTCTGGCCATACGCTATAGGCTATATGCTCATTTCTCGATTAGCGTTCTGTTGCTCCAACTTCCTCTCTCAACTGAAACTTGAGGGAGGCATATTCTTTCATGCAATAGGCAAGCAGCCGTTCGGAGCCGAAGAGCATCACCATCCTGCCGTCCTTGTCCACGAGCCGGCGTGTGTCTTGCGGCCAGTAGATGCGGGCAATGACGTCCGGGTCTCCCGTCACCCAGCGCGCCAAGACAAAGGGAATTCGATCAACCAGGGTCTTGACCCCATATTCGCTGTCAAGGCGCGAGGCGACGACATCGAATTGGAGTTCTCCCACGGCGGCCAGGACCGGCTCACGCCGTACGTGATCTGGTGAATAGAACACCTGCATCACCCCTTCTTCTTCGAGCTGCTGGAGTCCCTTCTGGAACTGTTTTTGCTTCGTGAGATCCTGGCTTCGAAGTACGCCGAAGCACTCCGGGGGAAATAACGGAATCGCATCGAAGGAGCGAGGTGTGCCGGAACTGAGTGTGTCACCGATGGCAAAGAGTCCCGGGTTAACGAATCCCACAACATCGCCCGGGTAGGCCTCCTCAATCGTTTCCCGATCGCGGCCGAAGAGCCGGTGTGGCCGCGTCATCCGAATCTTCCGGTCCAGCCGCGCATGGTGAACCATCATGTCCTTCTCGAAGCGGCCAGACACGATGCGTAAAAATGCCATCCGATCACGATGTTGTGGATCCATATTCGCCTGGATTTTGAACACAAATCCTGAGAACTGCTCCTCAGTCGGCTGCACCGGTCCTTCTGAACTCATTCGTGGTCCCGGCGGTGGCGCAAGCCTGAGGAATCCGTTCAGAAATGGTTCGACACCGAAGTTGGTGAGGGCGCTCCCAAAGAAAACCGGCGTGAGCTGCCCGGCAAGAAAGCGGTCGCGGTCGAACTTGGTCCCGGCGCCGGTCAACAAGGCTATCTCTTCTTGTAGTGGGCCATAGGCCTCTCCGAGTGTCTCCGCCAGGCTTGGGTGGGGGAACGTTTCCACCCGCATCGGCGCCCGTTTCTGGTTGTGCAGTGTCCGCTGGAAGAAAAGCACTTGGGGGTCTTGAAGGTCGTAGAGCCCCAGAAAGCCGGACCCTTCTCCGATGGGCCAATTGAAGGGGACCGCCGTCATGCCTAAGGTCTGTTCTATTTCCTCCAGGAGTTCGTATGGATGGCGACCAGGCAGATCCATCTTATTGATGAAGGTCATGATCGGGATATTGCGTTTGCGGCAGACGGCAAAGAGTTTCTTGGTCTGGGGCTCAATGCCTTTGGCGCAGTCGAGCACCATGACGGCACTATCTACCGCCATGAGAGTGCGGTAGGTATCTTCGCTGAAGTCTTGGTGGCCAGGCGTATCTAGCAGGTTCACCCGCACACCCTGATAATCGAATTGCAGTGCGGTGGACGTAATCGAAATTCCGCGCGCCTGCTCCAGCTCCATCCAGTCCGATTTCGATGCGCGCTGATGCGACCGCGCATGAACCGCCCCGGCCAGGTGTACTGCGCCGGCGTACAAGAGAAGCTTCTCAGTCAGCGTGGTTTTTCCTGCGTCCGGGTGCGAAATGATGGCAAACGTGCGCCGCCTGGCTACTTCACGCGCCAATTCATCGGACAACGATTTCTCAATCGGCAAAGACATAGCGATTCCTTCTCTAGATCAAAGCCCAGGGTGTGTTATCGGAGGTATGTTTTAACACCTGGCAAAGGAGAAAACTATCAATAAGGCGGCCTCGCCGACATGGTTTCTGGCACCTTTATTTGGCTCCAGTTTCCCCACTTATGACGAACCATTCAACGAGGCAAGCCCTACCCCCCCCCTCTTTTGTAGGGGTTGACAGTTCATCGTGCAATCCGGCACAAGTCACCCGCCATTACATTTTTCTTTTTTATAGTGAACGAGGCAAGTTGACCACTATGATGAAACTTTGGCGTAGCCGTCAGTTATATTTCATTTTCTTCCTTGTTCTCCTCCTTAATGCTTCGCCAAGTTTCGCGCAGGAAGGACCTGTTATTACCGCTGACTGTCAAATTGCTTGGCAAGCCAATACCGAGGATGACCTGGTTGGATATCGACTCTATGCCGAAACAAGCCCTGGCATCTATGGCGTCCCAACGTCGATTTTAGCTCCCGCGACGAGTACCAAATGTTCTTCTCTAAATATTAAAACGAATGGGCAGTATTACATTGCTATTTCCGCCTACGATACCACCGGAAACGAAAGTCTGATCTCCTACTCCGTCCCATTTTATTTGCAGTTGCCGATTGCTCCAACGGTGATTGTCTCCATTGCTAAAAGTGGGACGGGAAACGGAAAAGTTACGTCAAGTCAAGCGGGAATCAATTGTGGGGCGGTCTGTTCCTATGAATTTCCCCCGTCGACGACTGTCACTTTGTCGGCAAGAGCGGCAACAAGATCAGTCTTTACGGGCTGGATTGGGGGAGGCTGTAGTGGAACGGGAACCTGTACGGTTACAGCAACCAACCTGGTCACAGCGGTCTTCGATGTAAGACGGAGACGCTAAGGTTAGGATATCGGTCGGCTCACTCAGTGAGGCACGCATGTCCATCGTCAACCGTGTACCTTCCCGCGCTAAGAGGAGCGTGCCCCTGACGACCGTAGGTAGGCCAATGATTTTACATCCTCAGACATATTCATACTTGAACTGTTCTGGGTTCTTGGCCTCAAGAAAGGACGAGCATTGATAATGCATAACGGTACTGGGTCGACACCAACAGCTCGGATGAGTATCGCTCCAAGAAAACAGACTTCGTCCTGGCCAGTCTGGTTAGGCTGCGTCTTGGGGGCCCTTGCGATCCTATCGCCCCGCGCTTCTTTTGCGGCGGATGAAATCCATTATACGGTTACAGGACAAACATCCGTCACGTTTGACTGGCGGTCGAGTTCGTCTGAGAACATGATTCGTTACGGTTTGACGTCGGGAAACTACATCGCGACATTCACCGCGATACCCCCGAACCCCGTACCGTTTTCCTCAACCGGGCCTTTTTGGGAAGCCCGGTTAACAGGGCTTCAAGAAGGCACGACGTACTACTACAAAATCGGGAATGAGCCGGAAGCAACCTTTCGAACGCCTCCACCTCTTGGCGCATCTGGCTTTACCGTCTCCCTGGAATCGGATATTGGAGCGTCGACGATCTATCCGAACATGGCGGTCGTTCAAGCACTGATTGCCTCAACGAATCCGAATTTTGTGCTCGTAACCGGAGATCTTACGTATGGAGATGAAGATGGGCAGGTAGTGGTGGATCAGCACTTTAACGATGTGATGGTGTGGTCACGAACGATTCCCTATATGCCGGCATGGGGCAACCATGAGTGGATAAACTCCGGCGACAATATGCGGAACTACAAAGGGCGATTCGATCTCGTTAACCCGAAAAGTTCACCTGGCGTCTCTTCAATAAATTGTTGCTCGGAAGATTGGTATTGGTTCGATTATGGCAACACTCGCTTTATTGCCTATCCTGAACCCACGAGCGGGGCATGGACCGATTGGAATACAAAAGTAGCCCTCATTATGGATGAGGCACAGTCCGATTCTCGCCTGAAATTCATCGTCACCTTTGGACACCGGCCAGCCTATTCGTCGGGATCTCATCCAGGTGAGTCCACGCTGAAGACTATTCTCGACGCGTTGGGCGATCGGTACAGCAAATATGTCCTCAACATCAATTCGCACAGTCATAATTACGAGCGATCCTTTCCGCAACATAGAGTGACGCATCTCACGGTTGGCACGGGGGGAAGCCTCTTTGACCAATCTGGGTCATGTCTCTGGCCTTCGTGCAGCAAACCATCATGGTCGGCTCAACGATTTATGCAACAAGGTGTGACCAACCTCACCTTTGGGTCCACCAGTATTGCGGGAGAGTTTATCTGTGGCCCTAGAGGCGATGCGTGGGGCGGTACTAACGATGTAACATGTAACGTAGGAGAGGTGATCGACAGGTTTGTCATTGACGCAGTAGTCGTTGACATAACTCCTCCTTTAACTCCTGCCGGACTTAGTGTCGGCCAGTAACTTCAGATTACCCCACCTCTTTAATCTGACTCTGCCTGGCAGGATGCTGAAAAGTCGACCTTTTCACCCTTCTGCCCTGAGTCTGCGCAACAGCCGCTTTGTCTAAAAATGTCAGAAGAAAAAGGTGCCAGGAACCATTATTTGAATTAACGCGATATCGGCGCCGTAACCATTTTTGGATATCACCGCGATTTGAGCCAACGGGGAAGCTGACCGCTACACATTCCTCCCATCAAGTATCGATCATTTTCGCGATGCGTCGTTATGTCGCATGACACTGAACAGAGCAAATCGTCAAGGGAAGAGGCTTGTAGCTCTTCTATGCTTCCCTCAAGGGTGGCCTGGTTTACTTCCTAACTGCGCGCGTCCAACGAGGGGACTCCTCGACCGCGCGTTGCGCAAGCAGGGGGAGTAATCAGACCGCCCCCTCTGTCTCGGCAGGTAGACGCCATCTGCAGAACGACGTAGTTTATTGCTTGCTTTTGAGCTACAGGAGGAGGAATTACCATGGGAATTCAGCAACCTCCTTCTGTAGGTAAAGTCGTTCCAGGAGGCGCTGGAGCGAAGGGCTCTGCCACTCCTGCTCCGAGTTCCTTCCCCGTCTGAGACTGAATCATGAACGTGGGACCGTCTTGGCAGAGTTGACGTCACCTTCAGAACGACGTAGCCTGTGCTGGCTCTTGAACAACAGGAGGAGAAATCATCATGGGACTTCAACCGTTACAGGATTGGGCACTGATCGAACCGTCGGAGGCCAAGGGAAAGTCCGGTGGGGGGCTGTTTATCCCCGACACGGCCAAAGAAAAACCGGTAGAAGGAAAGATCTTGGCCGTGGGGAAGGGGCGCTGGGACACACCGGAAAAGAAGTTGGGCAGGATACCCAAAAAGAAAGAGGAAAAGGTCTTCACGCCCACGGTCCTAAAGCCGGGGGATCACGTTCTCTACGAAAAATACGGGACGACAGAAATCGATCTGGACGGGAAGGAACTCGTGCTCGTCCGCGAGTCCGACGTCCTTGGCTTGGTAGGGTAAGGAGAAAGCAAGGATCTTCACATGACTGAACCAGAGAATGCCACGCCGGACACCAGCGAGCTGATTCGGAAGCTGCACGAGCGGCCACAGATGCTCTGGGCCGCGCAGTTACACGCCCCTGCGCACGTACACTACAAAGCATTTCGCATGAGCGATCCACCGGTGCAGCGGCCAGCAAGTCGTGACGAGTTCAGGTCTCTCCTGGAGGCTTTGAAGATCTCTGCCGACGCGATGGTCATTCAAGACGCGTTTGGCTACGGCATGAAGACGGCGGAGACCGGCGATCGGCTGATCGTCATCTGGCAAACGCACACGGAGTACTACAGTTATCAAATCTGGCATATGCCATCCGATTATGCCGGGGCGATGACCTTTGGCCCGGTGACCTTCCCTGGCTACCGGTTTCCAGCCACACCGCTCGGAGTGGAAGTATGCCACCTTGATATCGTACTGATGGCTGAGCCCTTGCCGGCCAGTGAGGCGTTTAGCCGGGAGTTTCCCGGTCCGATCCTCTATGGCAGCCGGATTCTCGATGAGGAGACCTCGCTGGTCACCAGCTTTACACCGGATGAGCATGGGCGCGAGCGCTATTGGGTCACGGTAGGGTCCGGCATGTCCAGCAGGTCTCACCTGAAAGACATTGTCGATGCGATTGTCCGGATCGAAACCTACTACCATTTGATTCTCATGCAGAAGCCATTGTTTTCAGCTGCGATCGATCAGGCCTACAAGTTCGAGCAGGTGCACTTGAAGCAGCGCGAAATCATCAGCGGACACATCGGCCATGCCGACGCCCTGACGCTTCAGCGTTGGCTCAATGGGCTGACGTTAGATTTGTTAAAGACCACTCAACTGTCCAGTAGGCTGCACTTCGAGCTATCCGCCTCTGTTCCTTACGACAAGATTGTGCATCGGACGCTGGCCTCACTCAACGAACGGTCACTTCCCCTCTATCGCCCGATGTCCGAGTATGTCTTGAGTGGAATTACCGGGGTGGCGGAAGGCTATCAACAACTCCTCAAGCGGATGGACACCCTTCGCAGCGGGTTTGAAGGGACGATCTCAATCATTCGCGCCCGCGTCGATCTCATGCTTCAATCCCAGAACTTGTCGCTTCTGATCAGCGTCGACAAGACGACGAGGAGCCAGGCCATCCTCCAATACACGGTCGAAGGCTTGTCGGTCATTGTCATCGCCTACTATCTCAGCGGGCTTATGGCCTATATCTTCAAGGGGCTTCATGCGATGGGGTGGCTGCCCAATGCGGATATCGCCGCCGCATTGTTCGTGCCGCTCTCGCTCGGTATCGCAGTGGGGATTACGATCCTCGGGCGTAAACTCCTCCACAAGAAATTCTCAGGCGAATCTACGCCTCCGACATCAGAGAAGCATCAGGCGTAATAAAAACGTTATTTGGTTTGTTTTGTTTGTCTGGTTTATTTGGTTCTTCTGATTAGTTTCGTTCAACCAAACAAACTAAATAAACGAAAAGAACCAAACAAACATTTCCCGCTCATTTCTTGACGTTGTTCGTTCCCCTGGATAGGCTGCTGTCATCTCTCCATGAGGTAGGCGTTCATGATTTTTGTGACCGGCGGGGCAGGCTATATCGGATCGCATACCTGCGTGGAACTGCTCGATGCGGGCTATGATGTCACGGTGTTCGACAACTTCTGCAATAGTCACCCCGAGGCAGTGTCGCGGGTAGAGCGCATCACCGGAAAAAAACTGCGGTTGGTGAAAGGCGACATCCGCGATCGTGGTGTCTTGGTGGCGGCCTTGCGTGAGAGCGGAGCTAGTGCGGTGATCCACTTCGCCGGCCTCAAGGCGGTGGGGGAGTCGGTCACTCAGCCGCTGGCCTACTATGACAACAACGTGGTCGGCACCCTGCGTCTATTGGAAGCGATGGGGGAGTGCGGAATAAAAACCCTGGTATTCAGCTCCTCCGCCACCGTGTATGGCGACCCGCAACGGCTGCCGCTCACTGAAGACCACCCCCTCTCCGCTACGAATCCCTATGGCCGCACAAAGCTGATGATCGAAGAAATACTGCGGGATCTACATTGCAGCGATGCCTCCTGGCGGCTCGGCATTCTTCGCTATTTCAACCCAGTGGGCGCCCATGCCAGCGGTTCGATCGGGGAAGATCCGCAAGGCATTCCCAATAATTTGTTGCCTTTCATCGCACAAGTGGCGGTTGGACGACGAGCCTACCTCAACGTGTGGGGCGACGATTACCCCACTCCGGACGGAACAGGCGTGCGGGATTATATCCACGTCGTGGATCTGGCCTTGGGCCATCTCAAGGCACTAAACGCATTGGAGCGATTAGAGAAGAAGGCCGAGTGTCTGACTGTGAATCTTGGTACTGGCACAGGGTACAGCGTGTTGGATATCGTGAGGGCATTTGAGCAGGCGAGCGGCCGATCTGTACCTTACAAAGTTGCGCCACGACGTCCCGGTGACATTGCTTCCTGCTATGCCGATCCTCAACGGGCCTTTGATCTACTGGGCTGGCGAGCGGAGCGCGGGCTCGATGCAATGTGTGCCGATGCCTGGCGGTGGCAGAGCAGCAATCCCAATGGCTTCAAAAGCTGACTCCTCAACACCGCAGACGGTTATTTGGTTTGTCTCGTTTGTTTGGTTGAACGAAACGAACCAGATGAACCAAACAAACCAAATCAACCAGTTTCAATCAGCGCAATCGATTAGATAGCGTGGTCGCGCAGGTGGATCGGTGGCAGTCTGTTGAGCGTCGCAGGGGGGGATATCTTCCTTCAGCCGCCTCAGGAGTCTGAGGAACTTCATGTTGGGGGGGACCTCGCATATCCAGAGGTGCGTGCCCGACTCCAGTTCTTCCATATACCGCTGCACGCGAAACCCAGGATATTCCATGAAATAAGCTGATAAGAACCCTCCGATGGCCTGGACCACCCAGGGCTGTGCGGTGGCATAGCGATAACTGACCCGAAGTTCGACTATCTGTAAGGGGTCTTGCTCATCCATTGTAGTTTGAGAGTATAGTCGGACGAGATACGTTTCACAAACGACGCTTCACAGAATGAGCAACCAATGAGAATTGTCATTATCGGCGGAGGGCCGGCCGGGCTCATGGCCGCGGAGGCAGCGAGTGCGGCCGGCGCGCAGGTCGATCTCTATGATGCCATGGCGTCGGTCGGCCGCAAGTTTCTCCTGGCAGGGAAAGGCGGCCTGAATCTTACGCACTCGGAACCATCTGAGAAGTTTCTCTCACGCTATGGGGCACGGTGCGCGCAGATCGCTCCGTTGCTCGCGTCCTTCGGACCTGACGCGCTCAAGGCTTGGGCGCGTGGACTCGGCATTGAGACATTTGTCGGCTCTTCCGGTCGCGTATTCCCAAAGGATTTGAAGGCTGCGCCGTTGCTGCGTGCCTGGCTCCGCCGTCTACGGAAGGCCGGTGTCCAATTCCATGTCAGACATCGATGGATCGGCTGGGACGAGCAGGGGGGATTGTCTTTCGCCACGCCCGCCGAAATCCGTTCTGCCCAGGCTGATGCGCTGGTGCTGGCGCTCGGCGGTGGGAGTTGGCCGAAGCTCGGTTCCGATGCCTCGTGGGTGCCGCTCTTGAAAGGTCGAGGGATTCATATTATTCCGTTGCAACCGGCGAACTGCGGATTCGACGTCGGTTGGAGCGAGCATTTCCGTACGAAGTTTGCTGGGCATCCTGTCAAGTCGGTGGCTGTTGTGATGCGGAACAATGCCGGCACTGAATCCTGGCATCCTGGGGAATTCGTGATCACGGAGTCTGGCGTCGAAGGCGGTGTGATCTACACGGTGTCCGCTGCTCTTCGGGATGAAATCCTGGCGAAGGGCTCAGCAATAGTGCGGCTTGATCTGGCGCCTGATCGCGAGGCGCCGCGCCTGACTCATGATCTCTCGCGGCCGCGCGGCAAACGGACGATGGCGACGCATCTTCAGCGGCAAGCCCATATCGAAGGCGTGAAGGCTGGGCTGCTTCGCGAAGTCGTTTCGAAAGAGGACTTCGCAGATCCAGCTCGGCTGGCTGCAGCGATCAAATCGTTGCCGGTGCGCCTCGTCGCGCCTCGCCCCTTGGAGGAAGCGATCAGTACGGCCGGCGGCGTTTCCTTCGAAGAACTCGACGATCGGTTGATGATCCGTACGCTGCCCGGTGTCTTCTGTGCGGGAGAAATGTTGGATTGGGAGGCGCCGACAGGCGGCTATTTATTGACCGGCTGTTTTGCCAGCGGTCGCGTTGCGGGCGCCGGAGCGGTTGCGTGGCTCAACGAGGACGTGAAACGTAAGGCGTGAGGGGTAAGGGGATAGAGGGGGAATGTTGCCTTCCCCCTTCAGCCTGTTCTTGACCCTTCCCCTCAGATCGGCTTTTCTAATAGCTTGCGTATCTGCTCAGCGAGGTCCTCGGGTACGAACGGATTTTGACTATAGACGGTTCTCGGCTCATCAGAAAGGGCCGGTTGTATGAGGTCACTAGGGCCAGATATGAAAAGCACGGGGAGGTCAGGCCAGACCTGTCTGAGCCGCTTGGCAAGGAGATGGCCAGACATGTGCGGCATGGCGGCGGCGGTCACCAGCGCATGGATCGGCTCAGTGAGCGTAGCGACTGCCCGTAACGCGTCTTCTCCTTTTGCCGCCTCGATCACGCGATAGCCTTCCCTTGTCAAGGCCCCCACGATGAGGGAACGGAGCGAATCCTGGTCTTCGACCACTAGCAGAGTTTCTGAGCCTCTCACGCGGTGAGCTGTCGCTGTTTCAGCCACAGCCGTGGCAACCATGATGCGTGGGTAATAGAGATGGAACGTGGTCCCTTGACCGAGCGCACTGTCGACAAAGATATACCCCCGGCTTTGTTTGACGATTCCGTATACGCTCGCGAGTCCGAGGCCTGTTCCTTTGCCCAGCTCTTTGGTAGTAAAAAATGGCTTGAAAAGATGCGACATCGTCTCTTGGCTCATTCCCTGGCCGGTGTCACGGATGCTTAATTGCACATAGAGTCCGATAGGCATAATTCCATGGGGGTCCGGCTTCTCCAATGTCAACTCGACATTGCGGGTCGTGATCGTCAACTCGCCTCCGTTCGCCATCGCATCGCGCGCATTGATCGCTAAGTTCATCGCGACCTGGTCTAATTGTCCTTTGTCGGCGCTGACCGACCAGAGGTCTGGCTCAAGGTTCAACGTCAGCATCACGGTCTTACCCAGCACCAGCTCGAGCATCGACCTGATCGAGTGAATCGAATCGTTGAAGCTGATCGATTCCAGATTGAGAACCTGCCGACGACTGAAAGAGAGCAATTGTTTGGCCAGGACGGCAGCACGATGACCGGCCGCCAAAGCTTCTTCCGCCATCTTATATCGGGGGTCATCAGAAGATAGCCGGTCGGTGAGCATCTTGCTATACCCGTTGATGACGAGAAGCAGGTTGTTAAAGTCGTGCGCCACCGAAGCCGAGAAACGGCCGACTGCCTCCATCTTCTGCGCCTGATAGAATTGAGCCTCCAGCTGTTTGCGCTCGGTGATATCCGTATGGGATACAGACAGACGAACTTGCCGGCCGTCAGTCTCGGTCAGAAACGAGGCGGCTGCGGCAATCCATCGGTATGACCCGTCCTTGTGCCTCAGACGAAACTCTTGACGATAGTTGCCGACAGGGTTCTTGAGGTAGGCTTGAACATAAGCCATGGCGCTTTCACGATCCTCGCTGTGCAGGAGCCTGCGCCAGGTCTCGAAAGAGTCTGCCAGTTCCCCTTCCCCATAGCCGAGCTGAGATTTCCATTCCCTGGAAAAGTACATCTCGTTCGTGTCGGTATTCCAATTCCATAGTCCGGTATTGGATGCGCCTAATACTTGTTCCAGCTGTTCCTTCGTCGTCTTTAGTCCATCCCCAGCCCGTTTGCGATCGGTGATGTCCAACAGCATCGCCCACCAATGGGCGATATGCCCTGAATCATCCTGCACCGCACGGCTTTCGATGGAGACCAGGCGTACAGCGCTGGTTTCTTCTCTGAGCCACACCTCGCAGCTTTGTCGCAGGTCTTTCTTCAATACATTTCGACAATGTCGCTGGAAGGTCTCCTGATCATCCTGTCCGATGAAGTCTAGGAGCGGTTGTCCGATCAGGATCTTTCGATTGATGCCGAGCATTGTCGCGGCAGTTTGGTTGGACTCCACAATCTTGCCCTGCGTATCCAGCCTGAGAAAGCCGGCTTGGGAATAATCGTAGAGGGCCTCATAACAGTCGCGCATTGCTTCAAGCTTCCGTTGGGCTTGTTGCGCTGGAGAAGTCGTAGATGAGAGTAGAACGGGCGGCAGGGAGAGCGGTACTTTTCTTAGACGGGGCGTGGCTGGGCCTGCAGTTCTGGCGTCGGTCTTTGAGGCGGAGGTTGATTTTTTCAAAGGCTTTTGACGAGAACCCACTGTGTACCCTTCATAGACCGGTGAGGAGCAGACCATCGAACGGTGCGGTCGATAGCCATGAAACAGCTAATGTGAGGAAGTCTATCAAGCCATCGCGCTCTCGCCAAACATAAAGTGGAAAGCAGAAGAGGATGAAACGTAAGGGGTAGAGGGGAAGTTCTGAGTGCTGAGTTATGAGTTCTTAGTTGGAAGCGAGGGAGGGGTGAAGAAGTGCTGAGTGCTGAGATGCCTGCGCTTCACGTGGAAGGAAAAAACTATTGGGGAGTGGCCACCAGGCCGTCGATGGCTCCGATGGATCGGTATTTCTGATCACGTTGAGCCAGTAATTGAGGGAGGGGGAGGTCGTTGAGCTGGGAGAGTTGGTTGCTGAGGGACTTGGCGACTCGATCGGTGATGGCAGTGAGATCCCGATGGGCGCCACCGAGGGGTTCCGGAATGACTTCATCGGCGATACGGAGGTCGATCAGGTCTTTTGCCGTCATCTTCAAGGCAGAAGCGGCATCGGGAACTTTCGCCGGGTCGTCCCACAGGATGGCGGCGCAGCCTTCCGGCGAAATCACCGAATAGACCGCATGTTCCAGCATGAGGACGCGATCCGAAACGCCTAGTGCAAGTGCTCCGCCGCTGCCGCCTTCACCGATGACGATAGAAATAATCGGCACGGCGAGCCGGGACATCACATACAGATTGCGGGCAATGGCTTCAGCCTGGCCGCGCTCTTCCGCGCCGATGCCGGGGTAGGCGCCTGGCGTATCGATAAAGGTCACGACGGGGCGTCCGAACTTCTCGGCCATCCTCATGAGACGAAGGGCTTTTCGGTAGCCTTCTGGATTCGGCATGCCAAAGTTCCGTTGCATCCGTTCTTTGAGTGTCTTTCCTTTTTGATGGCCGATAATCATGATCGACCGGTCGTTGAATCGAGCGAAGCCTCCGACAATGGCGCGATCGTCGCCGAACGAGCGGTCCCCGTGGAGCTCAAGAAAATCCCTGAAGAGATAACTGATGTAATCGAGGGTGCTGGGCCGTTGGGGATGACGGGCGAGTTGCGTACGCTGCCAGGGATTCAGTTTGCTGTAGAGCGCCTGTTCGACCTGGGCCAGCTTCATCCGCAACTTGTGGATCTCGTCCTGGGGGGTCGACTTTCCGGCTGGCACGGCCGCAAGCTTTTCGATCTTTTCTTCGATCTCGCGGATCGGTTTTTCAAATTCGAGGTAGTCGCGCATAGTAAACTGGTTTGTTTGGTTTATCTGGTTTGTTTAGTTTTTTGGTTGAACGAAACTAGTCAGATGAACCAAA
>ERZ1292633.1113-Hain-H41-02um-R1-1113-length-29481-cov-10_pt1 | contig 29481 bp, 27 predicted proteins | sample MGYA00564406_ERZ1292633 | MGnify/ENA primary metagenome ERZ1292633 (study PRJEB36523, sample SAMEA6512639) | groundwater metagenome | collected 2019-01-08 | study: AquaDiva: Metagenomics assemblies of 32 groundwater samples
ATTTGAAAAATGGTGAGTCGGCTGGGATTCGAACCCAGGACCCTCGCCTTAAAAGTTCGGCAAGTGGCTATTTAGTAGCGGCTTGATTTTGCGAAGGTTTCCCCATTTTATCTTTCGAATTGCATAGTTAAGAAGGCTCTAAGGACTCTATCCATTCTATTGTGTGTTGAGGTTTCTGATGAGTTTTAGCACAAATCTAGCACAAGGTTTGTGCAGAACGCCGACTCCACCAATCCTCGGAGGGATTTCATTTCTTCAATTTTTTGCGCTAGCCAGTGATAGTCAGTTTATAGAGATTTCTCATCGCTCAAATGAAACGTACTGAAGATTCTCTCGAATACTTCACTTCCACTTGTAGCCTTAGGATCGATGGTACTCGTTATCATACAGGTGATCAGATGTGGCTTCCCAAAAGGCACATAGTGGAGACCTGCCATGAACATTGGCACTTCACCCTTGTCTGTTTTGACGAAATGAACCGAGGAGACAAGAAATTTGATCGCAAGATCTGAAGAAAATGTACGTTTCTCCTTCACTATCATCCTACTTACATTAACTTCCTCAAATGGTTTCTTGTAAACATTTTCAATTACATATTCCACCATCGCGTTCACTACTTCATTGCCTTTTCCGCTTTTAACGAATAGTTCTCGTGATATTGATTTATCGATTTGACTAACAGTGACCGCAATAACGTCACCATCCGGACTTTTGACGAGAACTCGGAGTTCGCCAAGCTCTCCTTTATGCACACTTGGTGTGATCTTCCAGTTGGAAGGAAACTGAAATGCATATCCATATTCGGCATCAGTATATTGAGCTAATGTGACGTTTTTGTAATGACTGTCGAAAGGCGAATCAGCAGCAATGAACAGAGAGTATGGCCATATGACCGCTTGTCCCGTGGCTATGATTTCACCGAGAAACAGCCAGCTCAGAAAACCATGATCCCTAGCATACTGCCAGTTGAAATAGAGCGAGGAGAGAAAGAAGGTTAGGAAGTAAACAATGAAGACACCCGAAGCTAAAACACTCAACAACTTTTTCATTATCTAACCCTACAAGCAGCCACAAATCAGGATCTTGCTGAATTGGATTCAGGTGAGGATGTCTTTCGCTGCCGGCAGCATAATAACATTAGGAGCCACTGGCCTAACGACCTTAGTCTGGCAATTGATAGACCTTCCAGTGGTTACCGTTGACAATTCCGAGTATGCCCAGGCGTCCATGAGGGTCACCAAATGAAATTAAGTTCTCGTTACTTTCATTTCTCAAGAACCGCTTGTAATAGCCCTGCAACATAACCGTTGCTGAAACCTTGGATGGTTCTGACTCAGCAAGTCGTTCTCTGAACGTTGCAACGCAAGGGGGACCGGTGACGTCGGAATCATCAATGTCGATATGCGGGTCGTATTCCCCATGCAATCCTCCGGCATCAAACTTGGTCCATATCATACTGCCTTTTGATTTAAAGTATTTCCAAACATCAACGGCAAGGACGCCAGCCAGGCGAGTAATTAGTGACATTTCATTTTTTGCACGACCACAAAACGATACAAGATCGGCCACATCTCTGTACCTCTGGGTAGCCGATTGGCGCGCGATATGTTCATCAAACGATGCCTTTATTTGATCCAAATCTGTACGACGATCCCAATAAATGTCCACCGCGTAATCATTCGTCGCCGCGTGGGCAGCGATACACGATGCCATATAGGCGATAAACGAGTCGAAGGGAACAAACCCTTCGCCTCTTGGAGAGGAACGTTGCCTATATTCCCTCTCATAAGCCAATGCCGCATCTCTTGTCCTTCTCCCTTCATGGATCATGCAGGCTCCATGGGAGTAGAAGGCGAATAAATGTACTGGTGGATTCGCACTATTAAGCGTCTTGATGAAAATCTCTCTGGCTGCTTCGTTATGTTGCACATCCTTGTACTTAAAATCTTCTTTGCTGACGATATAGCCAATGTGTTTTGAAATCCGAGCCAATTCGGAGGCATGCTCCAATGGGAAAAGTATCGCCCCCACTCCAAAGCCAGATTCCTCGGTTGACTGTGGGCGATTGCTAGTTCCAGTTTCGTCGAAGACAGCGATGTATTTCTTCATTTTCCCTTCTTATTGAAAGGTACAGTTTCAATCAGGTGAGCATTGTGCAGGGTCTTTCACAGAGATGACTTGCTGGTTAAGAACTAGAACAGGACCGTTTCTAGAATGCTCGGCGTTTAAAAGGGGTTCCCCCGTTTTATTTTTAACTACGAAGAGTTAGGCCCTTTTCGCGGAATCGATTACTTCGGGAGGATATGGATAGCGTTCGGAAATTTTTAGCACAAAATTAGCACAAGGGCTTGGGGTGAACCCAAGAGTGGAGACAGTTGAGAATAAGCATACTTGGTCGTTAATGAATGTCGCTTCTCACACACTTATCTGGTGCTTCCGCCTGATCCCTGCTCGGTGATGCCGGTCGAGCTAGCGCTCGCCGAATCTTTTTGACACAACTATCTCGCTGCTTTAACACCAGCTCATGCTGCCAAATCCTGAGCACTCGCCATCCATTTTTTTCCAGAGTCGTGGTCACGAATCGATCTCGCTCCTTATTCTGCTTTAATTTATTTTCCCAGAACAAACGGTTCGTGGCTGGTTGCGTACCATGATACGAACAACCATGCCAGAAACAACCATCCACAAATAACGCAACCCGATGTTTCGCAAATACGAAATCTGGACGACCGGTAAGCCTCTGATTTCTGCGCCAACCAGTAATCGAAGCCTCCTTAAATAATCTAATAAGTCGGATTTCAGTAGAGCGGTTCCCTACCCCACGTACACGCGACATGATTTGCGAACGCTTTGATCTGGAATATATATCAGCCATTCTCAGGCGACTTTGAAAAGGCGATTCTCGCCCACTCAGCCTCTGTAAGACCCACTCGCGAAAGTTGCTGACCAATAATATTCGCCAAACGTTGTGCATGGCTCGGCTTCAATTGCGCCACCCACTCAAATTCAGTTTCTTGTGATCTAAAAATGTACTTACCCTCTGTATTCATTGTGGTAATCACATTCCTTCGGATCGGATCGGGGGCAAAAGGAACTAGCCGCATATATTTTGACGGCTTGCCAACTACAAAGGTTAGCTGAAGCCACTTATCCTTCTGGTGTTGAATGATAATTGGATGTCCTTTACCTTCTTTGCCTAATTCCCAGAACGGGAAATGTGTATCCCCAGTTAGTCGGATGGCATCGCACGGAGGCATAAGACAAATGCTATATTTCCCGGAGGTACGGTTCAACATAATACAACCAAAGCTCAACTCTCGATGTTTGATTTGATACTGAGTCCGAACAGCTAAAAGCGCCGCAAATTTGCAATGGGAGTCCTTATCGGTTCTGGAACACATAGCCGCCAAAGAATTCAGCAGATTGTTGGGAATCCCATCGGGCTTTTTTCTTTTTCCATTGATTATGTCATCCAAGCTATTAGGCGAACGAAGAAATTCTCGTAGTATCTCCTCGCCCTTGCATCCATCCAATTTCCAGTTGGAGAATTGTGGGGCGAATGAAATTCCTGAAGAGGCTTTTCCGACAAGGTCAGTCACATCGTTGGGCCGATAATCAGTGTCCTCAATTATGGCTTTGAACTCGTCGCCTAAGAGCTCCGGCAATTGGTCAAAGGCTTCCTCGCTGTTCCGAATCAGAGCCCTATGAAGAAGGAATTGTGCGTCGAGGTCGCTATGAAATTTGTCTAGGATTCGCGCCGAACTATGTCGGACTGCCGCCATTCCGAGAAGGGCACAGGATGGAAGAATTCCTTGATTCATCAATGCAAATTCCTCCAACAGCCTGTCTGCTAAACTTTTTTCAGAAACCGTGAAGGTTTTCTCATCTTCAACTCGAGCGACGCTACCAGCCTTTCCGAAAACAATGACCCTTGAAGCTCCTGCCTGTACTTTGAAAGGGCAGTCGTCGATAAATGTAGTGTCTATTCCTACATTCTCAAAATGCTGGTGTAGTGAATTCGAAATCGAAAATAGACTTGGAGTATTTGTGTATATAGCAATAAGCCTAACATGATGGGGCGCTATGCGATTGCCTCTCGATATAAGGTTCTGAATTAGTGCCTTCGGCTTGGTGCCATGTACCCCATCTTTATGGAAATCCCAGTCAAGAATCACCAGATCTGCGGTCAGACATAGTTTAAAAATAGTTGAGGTCTCGTCAGTAGAAAAATCTTCTTCAGGCTCATAAAGAGCACAGACAATCCCATGTTCCGCAAAGCTACTTACCAGGTCTTTTGTTTGAAAGCGTTGGGTTGATTGAACACTAGCCTGTGACTTTTCCAACCCAGCATCTTGTTTCACCAATGAAGGTGCCACCTCCTCCTTGCCTCGCATAACTTTCTTGGGAAGGCGGACCTCGATTTCTTCAGCGCCAGGGCTTGCGGTAGGTTGATTGTAAATATTGTCATCGATGAATACCGCGCTTTGCAGATACTGTTTGGCCGCTCGTAAAGAGAACTCAGTTATTGATTCAGGTGTCATAATTCTAATCTAAGGGTGGAAGCCGTGATCCTGAATGATACGTTGAATCCAGGAGGTGGAATATCAAGCAGAATATCCATCTCCTCCTTCTTGAGTGCTTTCCTAGCTATGAAGAGACCAAGGCCTCGACCACTAGGCTTGCGGGTGAATCCTCGTTCAAAAAGACCTGCGGCATCACGTTCTGGAATGTGCGGACTATTGTTAGCAATAATAAAAGCGCCTTCTTCCGCTTCGAATAGGATTCTTCTGGGTTCTGAAACGGTTTTGAGCCAATAGATCGCATTATCGACCAAATTAATAAATACAGGATAGATAGTGGATGGGTAGCATTCCACCTTTGCAGCCAAGAAAGAATCAGTACATTCTATTGACACTGAATGCCTCTCCAAGCGATTTGAGAATAGGTCAAGCACATAGCGGTGGATGGCCTTGCCTGTGATTACGCTCGCCCTTCTGTGCAGTCGACGTTGGAGAGGTGTGAACAACCCCAAATGCCCGTCAAGGTGCTCGAAGTTTGAACGGATCGAGTCATAAAGCGGCCGAATCGATTTGCTGCCGCGAGATAAAAATCCAAGTTCTTGAATATTGCTTCTTACATTGCGGATTGCAGCACCAAACTCATGATTGATGATGGCCACGGCTAAACCTAACTGGACCATCTCAAAGTCTTCATCTGCCTGCTCTTCGAGTGCAATCATTCGTTCATCCATTGCTGCAATTGTTTCAGCGGATTCAGCTCCGTCGGTGGCTTTTAAATTTTCAGCCAACTGTCCGAGCGTGTCTCTCGCAGCTTCGAGTGAACTTCGATGTCGCTCCTCGATTTTGAGTAATTGGTCTTCCCACTGCTGACGTTGCCTTTCAATTGCCGTGTCGTCAAGGTCGTCTAAGTTGAGCCTGTTCAGATCCGTCTCAATTTTGTGATAGGCGTTGTCGAAGTCCTCTATGGCACGCTGTGCCACCTCGAATACTGCATTTCTGGTGTCATGAGCAGTTGTTTTAGTCAGCTTTACGGTCTCTTTCAGCATTCGGTGACGCTCTTCTTGTATGCCTTTGAGTCTTTCTTCCAGCCTGCGACGCTGGTTCACATAAATTCTGGCTTGTTTTGCAACCTTGCCCAAAGTCTCAGCGATTTCTTGCTCAAATTTCTTGAAAAGGGCCAAATCAAGACGCTTTCTTTCTGTTTGATAAGCGTCCCATCGTTCAAGCAAACCCTTCGATAACCCAACACCGCTCGGTCGTTTACATCCAGAGTCGTCACGAATCTTACGAATATGTTCCAGAGCCACCTTCTCAGCCCGAATTAACGCTGCTGCAGCTTGATCCTGATCACTAATTGCCGCAGCCTCGCGCATAGCGGCATCAGTGGCTATGCGTAATCTTTCCACCTCATGCTCGAAAAACTCCGAATTGATCAATTTGAAAAAGGTATCGAGTGATTCAGTGAAATTTTTCTTTCTTGAGGCGACTTGCTTCTCTCGTTTTTCAAGTAAAGCAGACTTGCGTTTTAACTCGGACTGCTGTTGCTCAAAGAGCTCAGTGTGAGTTCCGCCTTGGCGGAAGAACTCTGCTGCCAGCTGTGTCAATAAATTTATTAGTATGTCCCGCAGTTGTCGGTAAGCGTTGTTCTGTTGCCAGCCTTCTCGTCCCGCCTTTTCGACAAGACCTGTATTCTGCTGGCGGCTTAGAATTACTGCACCGAACATTCGTCGAAATGAGAAAAAGTAGTACCCAGCTCCCAGATTGCGACGCTTTTCAACTTCAATCCAGTCGAAAGAATGATCTCCGTACGGCAGGACACGCACCCCGTCTCGATAAACATACATGCCACCAAGACGTGCGAGCTTAAGATGCATGTGATCAAAATCATCAGGAGCGAGCAGTGTCTCGCTCTTCTTTCCCATCAGGTAACCAAACTCAACTTGAAAGGGACCGCATTCACTCCTTCGTCCCAGGCTTTCTTTCCATCCGATATTAATGTGGTCGTATGTCTTCTCATAGACACGCAACGTACCAGAGAACTGACCGAATTCGTCCACATTCCCCGACAGGTAATGGTCAACAGTCTTTACCTCATCGGCAGTGAAGAATAGCCTAGGATCAAGAAACTCCTCGCCTGTGACGGCACCAGGTTTCCATACTCTGAAGGATGTCGCTATAGTTGATGGGGGCCTGGAAAGGAATACTTCGTTATAGAAACCCAGCAGCGTCTTACGGAAACTGTAATCCTCTGATCGTATCTCGCTCGCAATCTCTAATCCCAGTATCGACGCGGCAGGGGCAATGATGAAATGGGTTCCTGTCCCTTCACCTACCAAGGAAAGGTTTTCATCGTCATGGGGTTTGAGAGCAGCATCTAGATCAATTGGATCTGGACGGAATTCACTGATGTCATTTCGAATATGAGAGAAATCGATCCCTGGATGACTTTTCGCAAGGCGCTCTACGCAATCAAGAAGCTCAGTAGTGAGAGATACACATTCATCCTCTGATGGTAGCGTGCCTCCCGGAAGGGTTCTTACAGGGATTGTTATTTCATCCAAATTCAGACCCGGCAATTCGAAAAATCCCCAATGAACCAAGCCCATAACCAAATCTTGGAGACCGTCTTCGCGACACGCGCGTGATAGAACCAGTACCATACGCCCTAGCAATGCTATAGCGAGTCTTCCAATTCCTTTCTCGCCGGTAACGGGTCTGACCTGAATCCCATGAGGTTTATACTGCTTCCCTGCCCCATCCCCGAATTTGCTTTCGGTGCCTAATACAAGCCATTTCTCTTCGAAATCATTCCGCGTCATTCCAACGCCGTTATCACGTATGACTAATAGTTCTTGCTCTTCGAAATAATCAACTCTGGCAAGGGTTGCATAGGCATCGTGTGCATTTTTAAATAACTCACTAATGGCATTTTGAATGCCGGCAATTTGCTGCCTGCCAAGCATGTCAACGGCTCGAGCTCTTGTCCTGATTTTAGCCATTCGAGGTGAGACCTACTAGGTATTGACCAATGCGGCGGGCCAGTTCAGGAGGGACTGCATTGCCGATCTGTCGAGCTAAACTGGTCAGATTTCTTCCATGGAAAACAAAGTCTTTAGGGAATGTTTGTAGCGTAGCTCCTTCACGAATAGAGATCGCCCGATCTTCCTCTGGATGTCCAAAACGACCATTCGAGAAGCTGATGAACCTGGTGGTAATGGTGGGTGCTGGGCGGTCCCAATACATGCGGCCATATACATCACGAAATATACTGTCCCTTCCGCGATAGGCAGGGATTTGAAGCTCTTTGTTGTCTTTCCACGCTGTTCGGTTTCCTCCCGACTTTTCTGTCAACTTGATGCGCCGTTCATTTGCGGGCGATAAGGAGCATGCTGTGTGCTGAAAGTCGGTTTTGTCACGATGCCCTGCAGTGATCTTCTTAAAGCCTTTCGATATTCCTATGAAGGCACTAACGGTTAGTGACTGGTCTGGTTCCGGTTCTGGCATAGAAATTGTGCGTGAAAGTCTTGTTGCCGTCAGCAGGTAGCGCATTCGGTTTTGTGGCACGCCATAATGGTTCGCATTAATGATCCCATCATGCCATGCATATCCATTATGTTCGAGAAATCGAATGAATCCCGGAAGAATACTCTTCTGTTTTCGAGTACGTAGACCAGGTACATTCTCGATGATTATGAAGCCTGGCCGGAAGTAATGGATGAATTTCTGAAACTGCTTTAAGAGAAATGCCGTCCGTTCTGATTTGCTTTTGTCGGTCCTAATTTTACTCCAAAACTGACAAGGGCTGCAGCCAGCGAAAATTAGCGAAGGGTCATCCTTTTCAAGCGCAAACCGCCTGCCGAGATCTAATGCGCTCAACGTGCTAATGTCGTGCTTGATGAATTTGGCACCGGAAATGTTCTTTTCGTAAGTTGTGCGGCAACTAGGGTCATTGTCGACTCCTCCCAAAACTTTTATGCCAGCCTTACTTAGACCGAAGCTCATACCTCCGGCACCGCAAAAGAAGTCAACAACCTTCAGTCTTTGTTGGTTCGGTTCAGACATACAACTCCATTTCAGAATAATTCGGCAGAGCTGGCCAAAAACAGAGCCATACTATATGCGGCGAATTGTATAGAGATTGGCCAAATAGATCAAAAGAACCATCGTCGCACTTAGAATCTACGTCATTTTCCACGAGATGCTTATTGACATCATATATGTAATGTACTACATACTACATTCACTCCGAGGCCAAAATGAAATCAGACGATACAAAAACGCAAACCCTCCAGTTCAAGGTCACAGATCATGAGCGAAAGCTCATTGAGAAATGCGCCACAGAAGAAGGGACCACCGTCTCCAAGTATGTGCGTGGGGCAGTCTTGATGAGCATGGTGATGGACGGCAATGCGGACGCGATCAAGATTGTGGCGAGAGAGGTCGGAGAAAAAGCCTTTGCGGTGGTTCGCCAGAAATTGACCCGACCGGCACAGGAAGGACGGTGAGAAGAGTGCTATCCGCCTCACCATCAGCAGGCAAAGCCGGTCCGCGCCGCATGCCGATAGGCTGGGGCGCGGAGCGGAATAGCCCCCGTCTTGGTAACACGGGGGCTCTCACCACAGGGTTCTTTACAGGAGTTCGATAGGTTCCATGGAGTCTACATTCACTCTCACGGTTGATTGGTTGGCTTTTACGGTCTTGGCGAGCAGGCCTCAAGAGACCATGAAGGTGCTTGGGGGAGAGTGGAGTCGGGCCAAAGGAGGCTTTCGAGGCTATCCCCTGTCCTGGATCAGGTCGGATGGAGGACAGGGGGTCGGCAAGCTCGGCACCAATGCGCCTCGTCGCCCGAATGAAATCCATGTCGATCTGTCCGGTGGCTTGGTGTCTGTCCTGACCTTGGAGCAGATTCGGATCCTACTCAGATGGGTGCATGAGCAACAAGGACACGTCACACGCCTCGATTGTGCCCTCGATGATCGAGCTGGGACCGTTCCGATGACGACTATCCGACAGGCTGTCGCAGATGGTCACTGCGTCACACGGGCCACGCAAGTGCGGCAGATCGTTTCCAACCTCACGCGTGGCACCGGGGCGACCACCGGCGAAACCATGTATTTCGGCAGTCCCCAAAGCCAGACCTTGCTGCGCATCTATGACAAGCGTCTGGAGATGCAGAGCAAGGAGCGCGAGAATTGGCAAGAGTTTGGCGTACGCTGGGAGCTGGAATTTAAGAAAGATCGCGCTCAACTCTGTGCGCGTGCCTTGGCCAATTTGGATGAAACTGACTGGAAAGAGTGCGTCGTGGGGCTACTCCGCAATTATGTGAACTTCCGGCAAATCCCCAAAGATGCCGAGGATGAAGAACGCTACCGGGCTCCGATGCTGGAGTGGTACGCCCTCCTGACGGAGGGATTTCAGAAGGGGCGATTAGCCCAGGAGAAGCAGGTGCAGACCCTGCAGAACGTGAAACGATGGGTGAGCGATACCCTGACGCCTATGCTGGCGGTAATTTGTGCCACCCCTGGAGGGGAACAATGGCTACAGCACGAAATTGTCAGGGGCATTTCCCGGTGGAAAGACCGGCACCGGAACTTGCTCAAACAACCACCCACTCGGTTACACAAGTCTGCCGGCGGGAACGCGGGCAGCCCATGTTAGGGGGACTGGGGGTGTCGCGAGACTCCCCCGGTGTATCTGCATCATGCTCACAGTCAAAGAGCTTTCGGCTTGGCTCAATATCAAGCCATCCACACTCTATCTCTGGGTTTCACAAAACAAGATTCCCTGCCGTCGCATTCATGGCCTCCTCAGATTCGAACCTGACGCCATCCAGGCGTGGTTGAACGGCTTTGGAGCAGGCACGAGCACGCCGCCTTTCCCCCGACCCACTTCATACGACACTCGCGACATCGATCACCTCATTGAAGCCGCCAAACGCGCGGTCTATACTCCCCGCCACGGGGAAACCAGACCGAAATCAGGCCTCATCAGGAAGGGGGAGCAGGATGGGGCTATTTAAGCGGAACAAAGTATGGTGGATGACGTTCACATATCAGAGCCAGCAAGTCCGGCGAAGTACGGGCGCCACGGATCGAAGATTGGCAGAAAACATTCTGTCCAAGGTGAAAGTCCAAATTGTAGAAGGGCAATTCTTTGAACGTCGTGAAGAACAAGATCGGACGTTTGGAGAACTGATGGAACGGTATATGAAAGAGCGTGCGGTCTTAAAGGCTCCGAAGAGTCGCCTTCGAGATCATGCGGCTCTGACCCATCTCTTGCCCCTCTACAAAGATAAGGTACTGGCAGCCATCACACCCAAGCTTATGGCTGGTTATAAAACACAGCGACGAATCGAGCGAGCGGCTCCGGCCACCATCAACAAGGAACTCCAACTCGTGCGCCATGCCTTCAACATTGCGATGCGCGAGTGGGAATGGTGCCGTGAGAATCCCATGCACCGAGTCTCTATGGAACAGGTGCGCAATGAAGTCGATCGTTGGTTGACCTCAGATGAAGAAGAACGGCTCATGGCCGCGTCGTCTCCCTGGCTTAGAGAGATCATGGTCTTTGCACTCAATACGGGCATGCGTCAGGGCGAGATCTTGAACCTGCAATGGCAGGATGTGGATTTTGCTCGCGGCACGCTGATCGTGATGAAAAGCAAAAACGGCACGCGCCGGACCATTCCGTTGAATACCAAGGTGTTCGATCTCCTGGCGGCCAAACAATCAACTTCAGGGACTTCACGGGGTCCAGTGTTCAAGACCCCGCTTGGGAATGAACTTCAAGTGAGATATCTGGTGCGAGAGTTCTGCGAGGCTCGCAATCGAGCCGGGATTCCAGACTTTCGTTTCCACGATATGCGGCACACGTTCGCCACGCGGCTCGTCCAGCGGGGAGTCGATTTGTACAAGGTGCAACGTCTTCTCGGTCATAAGACAAGCACGATGACACAACGCTATGCGCACCATTCGCCGGAAAGCTTGAGAGAGGGTGTGAACGTGTTAGATGAACGCCAACCTGAGCGGGTTAGCACAAATTTAGCACAAGGGGCGTTTTTTGAAGATTTTCGAGGATTGAATGTCTCGTAAGTCTTTGATTTTAGGTGGTGAGTCGGCTGGGATTCGAACCCAGGACCCTCGCCTTAAAAGGGCCCCAGGCGATAAGTAAAAACAATGTCTTAGGTACTGAAACATTCCAATCTCATGCACCGTTTTACAATGACTTACAAATAGGCTGTCCGATATAGGACAAGCATGGAATAGACAGCGCCGTGGCACTCTACCGCTTAAGCCATTGACCACTTGGCAATCGCAAACTGCTTGAATGACATCCCTCCGCAGAGGGCCGCTCTAAGCCATTCTTCCTGCTTTTGACTTATCTCGTCACCAGGCCCTTTGCATTCGAGAAACACGACTTTCGCAATTGAATCGCCCTGCCAGGCCACAATGTCTGGTTTGCCGCCTTTGCGGCCGGTTACGCCATCAATCTCGGTGATGAACTGACTCAGAGCCGATGGGAAAGAGCTGGGCTTGGCTAGCCACTCGGCCCAGACTTTCGGAGCTCCGCCAAATGAGTCTACCCAGCCGGCCTGCCATCCAGCTTCCCGCAGGCGACGAGTCAGTTCGATTTCGACTACCGACCGATTTCCGTCCTTTCCGACAATCATCGTCTTGCCATACCTCTCTTTTCTGGTTGGCAAAGGCATGTTGGACGTCGGGTTCCACTTCGCAAAGGTTAGAGTCGCGTGCCAGACCAGGTGATCACTATTGGTCGTAAGTGGTTCAAGCTGGCATGAAGTGAGGGAGCAGATGGTTGAGAGCCACTGAGGCGCATTCATTAGGTGGCCTTTTCATCGCAGATATACTAGGGGAAGCTCGCGGTTGCAGGCGGTAACAGTCTCACATGGTAATCAAAAGACCCCTGGAAGGAATCAGGAAATATTCAGTCTTTTATTGAACCAACTCAATTGTCTGCCGATTCCCATTCTTGCGAGTGGAGTCCTCACAATGAAACCAGCCTCCTTCAAAAGGGGAACAACGTGTTCCCTATAGTTCTTACCAGCCAACAAAACTACCGTATGGCCCGATCTATACTTTAGGCGCATTTTGCGTACGACTCTATCCGACCAGATCCGTCTTGCATCGAATGTCATGTTATTAAGAGTTCTGTTATAGGAACGAATCACCTTATCTGGACTCAGCAGATAATGTTTTGCGGAAACGTAGCTCTCCTCACTTCTATTCCCCTCAGGAGTTTTTTCCTACAATGATCAATTCACAATCGAGATAGAATCTAGCCATATATGCTGCTGCACCGGAACTCCCATACCGCTCTCTCGCCAGAACAAACTGGTTGATCGCCTCATCTCTCGCCGCCCCTACAATCTGTTCTATAGGTTGGTCATAGCCAATTTGCCATGTGGGACTTAAACTATCGCGACGCTGTGAAGGCTCGTCTCTTGCTCTAGCCTCTGTTTCTCGAACAGATATCTCATAGGTCTTGATAATTTCTTGGGCGATTGACTCAAACAAATCGGATTCACTTTCTGCCCGCCTTACTTCGGGTATGTTCGCTTCAACCTCTTCTATGAACGTTTCTGAGTCAATGGAACCTTCAACTTCATGGGGCTCGGAATAGAGCCAAGCTACGGTGTGCCGTCTGTCATATGCTACGAAATGATCGCGATCATCAAGCGAACCGATTTGTGATGGGCGAATAAAAGCCGACTTCTCAATCATCCGGCGACGAAGGAACACCTTATTAAGAACTTCTGTAGTATGAAACCTAGGGGTAACATAGTATACGAGGCGATGCCTTCGCTCATGGTTGAGTAGATTCTGATGCTGGAGTGACTGACCGCCAGGGCGAACATGCATGCGATAGTAGGGCATGCCAAACCCAGGCGGGGTCTTATTGCTTTTACGAGTAAGGATCTGAGGGATTTTGAACTGAAGAAATAAGGGAGCGCTGATTAGCGGAACTTTCACATCATAACCACCGCCTGGCTTGCCCTCTTTGTAAAGCGAAGGAAATGTAGGAGCGGCCTTCAGCTTCTTTGGCAAACCACCGTGAATCAAGTTATCAGTTAGCGCATATCCGAAAGAAAACTCTGAGAACTGAGGAAGTCTCAATCTAAAATCCTCTAAGGGTTGACCTTCTGGTCCCCAATCAGCACACATGTCACCAGCAAGTAGTCACGTGCTCTCACTGGCCTTCTTAAGAGCATCGACTATGAGCGCGGTGCGTGATTCATAGAAAGTCTCGAAGGAATCAAACCCATAGGTGCCTAGATCGGGAATCAAATGGCGCTTGCGAAAGGCAGCATCTCTTGTCTGAATCCATTGGTCAAAGGGAGTAGCGTTCTTCGACAAGTTTTCTGATTCGGTGAGCAACTGAAGATTTGGAAGAACGTTAAACTTCGAGACGTAGGACTTGACCTTCATCTCGTCGTATCCTCGTTTCTTCAACGCCCTCACCTGGAACTCGGACTGCGGGAAAATATGGTCCTCGTGAAAGACGGCATCCTTCCAGTCACGGTCAGGATAGAGCAGGGACAAGACAAGGTTCGTGTACCGCCCTTGGTATCCATATCCGAGAATGCGGCCGATTTCAGCTTCATTGAGCCGAGGTTCGACCGTCAAGGATTTATAAAGGACATCGGCGGGGAAGGGCGTCGTCGGGCCACAGACAATCAATAGCTCTCGCAACTGAGTTAGAGTGGTATCAGACGAGCCGCCAAAGGCATTTTTGAGTGTCGAAAAAATGAACCATTTGCGGATGGCAATCTGAGCTTCTGCGTCTGCGGCATTGGAGGAGGTGTCAAAGGACGAGTTGCCACGTTGCTTGAGATAGTAAGCAATAGGCAGCAACGCCAATGGAGCTACGACGTTCTTGGCGGTGAATCCGAAGCGGGAGATAAGGCGGACGGTCGCTGACAGCGACTCCTTGATCTTTCCCCAATTGCCTTCGATAGCGCGAAGGTTGTTCCTCGTGAAGTTCTTGACCTTATACTGAATTGGCAAGCCAATGGTTTGATTGTCTTTCTCGGTCTCGGTTAGATACAGACAGGCCTTCAGCACGAAGTCCTTGCCAAAGCTATATTTGTTGCCAATCTCATTCAGCGAATCGGTGAAATCGTGTATTTCACTGCGTGCGTCAAGGGTTTCCCATTTCGCGGTGGCGGTAGCGAGCAACAGGTCGGAATATTCAAGTGGCTGTCCTGCCGAGTTCGCTCGCACAAAGACCTGCAAAACCTTTTCGTAGTCCTGGGACTTCTCTTGGTAATAGTTGCCGACGAGCGTCGTGTGAATGCGATTGTGCAAGCGACCGATTAGCTTGTTGGCGTTCTCCCGCTGCTCTTCAGTCAACGCTGTCAACTGCGACTTCATATCTACTTTCGCATCTTCGGCGTCCTCGAAGTCAAGAATCCTACCGGCCAAGTACCAAAGTTGCGGCCTGTCTCCGTCTGGTTCGGCATCTTCTCGAAAGGCGAAGCCGTAGGACGGTTCTTCGGGGTTGTCTTCATTTGGCACTGGCAGTTTGAGAAGGTTTAGATACAACTGGGTCTTTCGCCAGCGGTAATAGAAGTAGCGGTAAGAGCCTCGTAGACCAATGAAGAGAGAAGTAATTCGCTGCTGACCATCCAAAACGAGAGTGATGTCTTTTGTAATTCCCGACATGTTCGCCGGTGGATTGTGTGGGGACTCGGCGTCGAAGTTCTGAATGAACTCGTAGATGGGCCACTCATCTTTGTTCCTCTGCTCTAGTCGCCAGTATAGAAAGGAGCCAATGGGGAAGTCGGCCATGATTGAGTCGAACAGGCGCACGATGCGGTCTGTGCCCCACACAAGTTCTCGCTGGATCGCCGGAAGGTAGATGTCCCGGTTGACCTGCCGAATGATGTCGCTGACTCGAACTGGGATGTATTCCATAGAACTCCTTTGGGCCTACCTGTTCAATATGCTGACTGGTACAGATAGGTAATCAACAGCGGAGGGCGCAAGGTTGAGAAGTAGACATTGGCATGTCCCCCACTTTGGTTAGATATCTAAGTCGCAGATGCCGTAAAGGCACCGGGCCAGCCACCGTGCTTTTCGATAACCTCATCGATTTCCTTCATCAGACGGATCGTTTCGTCGAGCGCCACGACAATCTTCTGATAGTAGTCGATATCGGCTTTTGTGAGCTTTCGACCCCTGCGGTCCTTGAGCCATTTCTCGCAGACCTGGTAGCCACCGATGTGGAAGTTCCAGACAGCTTCTGGAAAACGCCTGAATCCGTTTGTTTGATCTTTGTCCACCCAGACTGACTTTTCGGTATAGCTGACTTTCTCCACTACGGGATTGCGAATGCCGATGAACTCCGTCAGATGCTTGTCTAGCTTAGTTGACTCCATTAAGTGAATCGAAACGAGTTCTCCGCCGAGGCGGCTGAGCTCGTTGAATAAAACGAGGTTGCTAGGTAGGGGGATGTGCGGGAAATCGAGCTTCAGAAGCTCGGCGTAGCGATTGCGATATGCAGGCGAATACAACACCGCATAGATGTAGCTGAAGACATCCGTGTCCGAGGCGTTTTCGGGACCTACCGTCGCATCACTAACAAATACCGTCACATTGAGTCGCTCCTTGAGCCACACAAGCATTTCGTCGCTCAAGTTAGTCATCCACTTAGTCTTGCTCGAAGCCTCCAAACGCATCTGACTTCCTTCAGTGTCAAGACGCAATGGGAACAAGTGCGAGCCTCTGGTTCTGTCCGCAACCTTTGATTCGACAATCCACTTTGTCGCTAGCGCAGACGTGAACTCGTGCTCATCGAAGACTTTAGACACCAGGACACCCCGATTCCCGCTCTTCATGTGTCTCATGAGATCATTGCGGTCATAGTCGATCAAATATGGCACATAGGCAATGTACCTAAGGTCGAAGGGTCGATAGAGCGTTGGCTGAATGCGGGATTCCCAGTTTGTATCCTGCACTAGCGTCTTATGCGCCAGAAGCAAAGACCAGTCACGATTACTTTCGACGCCGAATTGCTCCGCTAGCTGGTCCTCGTTTCGATGCGCCTTTCTGAATGATGCGATTCGCGAAGTGACGCTTTCCGGCACGAAGTCGATAACAAACTCATCACGATGAGTCTGGTACCCAACGTTCCCTGTTCTGAAGACTCGGTTTATAGGCAGAAACGCCTCGTACTCCGCATTGATGTTATGCTCGACCTCTTCGAAGCCATAAAGTGGCGGGTGTGGACTAACAACAATCCAAGGCGTGCTATTGCTACTGTACCGCCCAAGCCATGAGTACTTGCCTATTCGCGATCCAATTAACTCATATCTGTGTGCAACAAGCTCTGTGTTCTTGTTGGATGCAGTAAGGGACAGGATAGTGATGCCAACACCTTGTTGTATGTCGAAAACGTTCTCATCCTTAGCCATCTTAGGGTCGCGTCCCATATCGCCGCGAAGGTCCAAGAATCTAACGCTCTGGAAATCTCGCAGTATCGACAACCTCATCGCTCGGAAAAGCCGTGCCGTGGTATAGGAGTGGTTTGTGATCATTCCGAGGAGTCCACGCCCAGTCTGTACAAGCGACATGTGAGAGAAACGAATGAACTTCACATAGTCATCATTCAGTGGCTTTAGGTTGCGTTCGCCCGTTAGATCTTGCTTGTATTCGGCCAATTGTGCATCTATCGGGGAGTTCTTGTTTGCCGAGTTCACTGAATACGGTGGATTACCGATCACCACGGTAAACCGATGCTTCTGCTTGATCATGTTGACCGACTGAGCCTCATGGGCGAGGGCCGGGATCGCAAACTCAAAAGTCCCTGAGAATTCATTCGCCGGTTCAAGTGCATTCGTGAGGTAAATTCGAGCCCGCTCGTCGCTCCCGAAATGGTAACCGGTTTCGCGGAGCTTGAGCCCGATCTTGAGATGCGCGATGGCGTAGGGGGCCATCAGGAGTTCGTAGCCGTGCAGGCGTGGCAGGAGGTGCTTCGGCACGTACTCGTTCCACAGCACGTTGATCTTCTTCTCGCCGTGGCCCTGAGAGTGCCATTTACTGACAAGCGTCTTGTGGATCAGGTCAATGACCTCGACCAGGAAGGTGCCGGTACCGGTGGCAGGGTCTAGGACCTGGACAAAGGCCTGGGTCGGTGGGACGCCTTCAGGGATCGTGAGGTCCGTATGGCGCCTGGCCATCTCGCCCCACGTGGTGGAATCGGCCAGACCATCCTCCAGACTAAACTCGGTGCGCAGCAACTCGTCCACCGAGCGGACGATATAGGAGACTACTGGACGGGGGGTATAGAAGACGCCCCGACTCACCTTCTGTTGTTTGTCATATTCCTTTAGGAACAGCTCATAGAAATGAATGACCGGATCTTCCTCTGGCTTGAGGTCGCCAAAATCCATGACGACTGCCTCTAAATTAGCATCGTCGAGCAGTTCAACAACCTCGTTCACCCCCAGTTCGTCGAAGTCGATTCCAGGTCCTCCCGCCTTACCACGTCGCCCGCCGACGTGCAGAAATGTCTCCATCAGTTCTTTGAGGAATGGATTGGTGACCGGCATCTGGAGATGCAGGTCGTCGGCGGTGCCACCCTTGGGATTGGCTATACGAGCCGAAAGCAGGCCGTAGGCGATGGTCTGGGCATACATGTCGGCAAAGCCTATAGTATCGAGGTCGTGGACCAGTGCTTCCTGGAATGCTTTCATGAGCTTCGTAAGTGGGCCGCGTTCATTCTCATGAGCAAGTGCCGCTATGATACGGTCGCGAATGGCGCGGGCCAGCTCGGCCAAACGGATGGAGAGGTCGCGGGAAGTGGCAATAACTTCGCGATGCCGGAGGGTAAATGCGGCACGCCAGCACTTACGCCAGCCCTCGATATCCGTGTCGTCGTCTGGCCACGCAAGATTAGTTATGAGCTTCTCGGCAACAACGTCGAGATGCAGCGCCGTGTCCTGGTTATCCCATCCAAGCACCCTCAGTGTAGGCAGGTCATGCTTCGCTTCAGACTGGGAGAAGTGAGCAAAGGTGATCTGGCGTTCCTCCCCTTCACCATAATTAGACACAAAGAGGAGGTCATTAGCCGCCCACGCGGTACGCTCAGCTCTATTTGCGGAAGTGCGCTTCTTCAGCGCCACTTGATTTAGGATGCGTCTCAGAACAATAACAGGAAGATTCTTCGGTTCGAACTTAATAAAAAAGATTCCCCACGGTTGTCGGGGCGAAAGCGGGCGCAGGCGCTTGATGCTCTCAATCTTCGCGGCTGTCCTGGGATCAATCCCAAGCTCGTCTGCTGTGAAGTCGTAGAACAGATCGTCCACGTCCTCGAACGAGTCTCGGGCGATCGGCCAGCCCATCTCGTCACGTAGATAGGCAATTAGTTGATCGAATCGCTTGATCTTGGCAAGTGCTGTGCGGTGGTCGGTCGCCATTGGCCTAACCTTCGTTCAGGTCCATCCAACATTTGAGGGCTGGCTTCACACCAACTGGTGCGTCCACACGCTTCAGGTAGGTGTCCTTAATGTGCTTGAGAACCCTCGTCCGAGCATCCTTGAGTGCCTTCTCCTCAGTGATGCACTGCCGTGGGGTGTTCGGTTTGGAGCGAATACTCTCGATGATTTCACCGGGTTCTTCGAGGATCGCATCGCGGTCAAGATTGTATAGATACCATCGAGTCGTGCCGGCCTCCTCAGTGAACTCGCCCTTCTCTTTATCGAGCGCAGGGAGCGTATAACAGAAGAAAATGCCGTGTATTCCCTTCGCAGGCCGCTTCCTCCCGCTGAAGATCGAACCGGGAAATCCGTTCAAGCGGCTAGCCAGATTCGGGTGCTCCTGGAGCAAGGCCTGGTATTCAAGGTGCATCTCTTCAATCGCAGTCTTGGTGCCCTCGTAGGCTTGATTAAACTCTTTGAGCGCCTCGTAATTGTCTTCAGGTGTGAGCAACTTCTTGCCTTCGATGCCGAGTGTTTTTGAAATCATCAGTGTCTTCTGCGTGACCTTGGTGTAGAGCGTCAGCAGAGCGTTGAGCTCTTCAGGGGGAAGGAAATTCCAGAAAAACACTGTACCCCGGGAGGCTGCGATATCGGGATGATCCCGGATGAGGGTTTCCTCGGTTGTTGGATTCATCCGGCGATCCACACGGCCAATGCGCTGCATCAGACGGACTGGGTTCCAATGGATGTCATAGTTCATCATTCGGCTTGCGTCCTGAAGGTTTAGGCCTTCAGACAAGACATCGGTGGAGATCAAGACGCGAATCTCTGACTTGCCCTGCTCCCGGAGCCTGGCCGAGTTGGTTCCGTTATAATAGGGTGAGAATCGTTGAAGAATGTCGGCTCGATTCCCCTTGGTGGCGCTATCAACCTGTGCTACCCCATCGATCTCGGCTTCTGTGAGCTGCTGGAATAAGTAGCGAGCGGTATCGGCAAATTCGGTGAAGATGAGCACTTTCTGGCCTTCCAGCTCTTTCGACTTCAGTAGGCGTATGAGCTTTTTTAGCTTGTCGTCGTTGCTCGGCTTAAACTTCTTGGCTTCTTCCAGAAAGGTGACGATTTGGTCAAGATCGAGGAAGGTTTCCTGCATTATCTCGACCACTTGATACTCTTCACGGCTGAGCCGGGTGACAGCCTCAAAGAGCTCCTCTGGGACCACATCCTCGTCGGCCTCATCCATATCATCTGCTCCCCAGAGGTCGATTTGGCGGTGCGTTACGTAGTTGAGCACTTCTGCATTTTGGTGCTTCCAACGCTCAAGCCGCTTCTTTTCTGCGTCTGTTTCACTATGGACCTCTAAAAAGGCTAGCAACTTTCTCATCAGGCGATCACAAGACAATTCGAATGCGGCAACAGAACTCTCGAATCGCTTCAGGAAGTTTGTACGAATAAGGCCGACAACCTGCTTTTGGCGATTTTCTTCGAAAGGATCGATACTCTTGTCATCCCCCTTGTAGTATGCGAGGGGATAGTAAATGGGGAGGCTGAATAGTGGATCTTTCCTCTCGAACGCCTTCTCGAATAAATTCAGAAGGCGACCATAGGTTTTATGGATCGAATAGTCGGCGACAATCGGCGGCTTACGTTCAGGGAAGGCCGCTGCGGTTCGGCCCTCACGGATCTGGCTTTCTCTGGCGTATGCCCGACTACGTTGCACCACGATATGTCGAAAGATATCATCACCAGCTAGTTGGTCATGAAATAATGCGAGATTTTCCCCGAGATCCGATCCGTCTCCCCCCAGCCGCTTACGGAGCGACTTCTCCATATTATTGAAATGGGCTCTCAAGTGATTCACGCCCAAGGTCCTGGCAAAGTAGGCTTCGTCTTTTCTGGTGAAAAGCTCAGCCATGTGACGGAAATCGCTGATCCTATTATTGATCGGCGTGGCCGTAAGCATGAAAAGCGTTTTGGGGCGGACTGATCCGTCGAGTAAATCGAAGAGGCGGTAGTAGCGCGATTGATCCTCGTCCGCTTGGGAAGCACTATGCTGCCCAGGATTGCGGAAATGATGTGCTTCGTCGATAATGACCACATCCGCAAGCTCCGCGATACGTCGGAATCGTGCAGGGAAGTCACCTTTGCGATTCAGATCCGTATGGCTAAACACTGCGAGGTTGCTGAAGTCTCCGCCTCCACCCAGTCCCCCGATGTGAGATAACCAATCCCGAAGATGCGGCTCCCAAACAGCCTCTTTTGCTGCCTTTGGGGCAAAGAGGACGACGCGCTTGCCCTCATGTAGAATGAGGCGCTCAATAAGCATAAGTCCGACGAAGGTTTTGCCGAGACCTACCCCATCGCACAAGAACGCCCCGCTGTGCTGGCGCGCGATCTTCATGAGAGCCCAGTAAGCTTCCTTCTGATAGCGATCGAGCTTGTCAAACATCTTTGAGCGGGTATCCTCCCATTCGCTGGCCGTCATCTCATGTCCGCGGAAGAACTCGTGCAGCGCCTTTGCGTAGATATCAAATGGGAGATATTCGCGGGTATGTCGCTCAATGGTCGTTAAGATCTCTGCAGTCACATCCTCTGCCTCAGCCCAATGCTCCTCATACCATTCCTGCAAGACCGCAACTGGTTGCCCCGTGATCTGCACGTTGAGTTCGATATTCTCGGTCAGACCAGGGTACGTGAAGTTGGATGAGCCAACGAGCGCAGAGGAACCAATGACCTCTAAACGAGCATGCGTGATATAGGCTTTTGCGTGGAACTTGTCCTTGCGATACACCTTACACTTGATCTTTCCTGATCGGATTGCTTCGACGATGCCGGGCACCCCGGCGAGAAAGTCATTCTTCTCCTTTTCCGTTTCGAGGCTGAGATCGAGGCGTTGTTTTACATGTTTTAATTCTTCAGCAAATGCACTTTTGGTTCGAAGGGAGACCTCATCGCCCATCAGGATTCGAATCTGGTCAACTTTCTTCCACTCGTCTTTTAAAGCCAGTAGTGAACCAATCTCAAAATAGCCGGTAGCAATGTCGATCGACTTAGAGAGCTGGCACCAGTCGTGGAGATAACGTAGGACCTTCCAGTCTTCTTCGCTGTTATCAACGATAAAGAGCTCACTGCCGGCTAGGCTTGTACGCTTTGGCATGATGTATTTTTACTTTCAAACGTCTTGGTAGAGTTTCAGCGGTCAATTGGACACACTTGGCGATCTGTCAGGACAGTTTCTCGGCTTTTCCCTTTCACGCCGATGTGATCCATTCATTGCAAGCGAAACACGCTTCAAAAGCTTCATCTCCGGCCGCAGAATACCCTCTTTCCTCATAGAAATCATCCACCTCGGAGGCACAAGAAGTCCCATAGGTAATCTAGGAGATTCTGCTTGATTGGCAGAGGGCTAAGACCAACCGTCTCGACGCCTCCCTATGCAGCCCCTTCTGCCTTTTAGTTTAGCGTCGTTTTCAAAAAGCTCTAGATTCCCGACAAAGACACGGGCCGAAATGTAGCCACAACCCTCCCGTGTCGCTTTTCGACTCTCCGGGGAACTTTTTTTGTCATGCATCCTCGGGGTGGCGTTACGACGGCCCTGTTGATACCCATTAGGTAGCGTTTGATACAAGTTCCCCTTCGCACCACCTTTGCAATACGGCGGTCCGCTATCATTTACCGTTTTCCCGAACATAGGGGACAGCATGAAGTAGCGGTAAATTAGGGCCATCTGTACCTATGCCAGAGTTTTTCGGCACTACTGGCATTTTTCGATACAAACACGCTCGTTCGTTATTCGTCTTCCTGTTCGGTACAGGTGATGTCGCATGCGACTTTCCATCTCAATTGTCCTCAACGCAATCAGGGGCGCGCTAGGTTTACCACGCCTGGTGCGGACTCTGTGAGTTTCGAGTTGAATGATGTGGGGGCACGCACGGTTCCATTCATGACTGATACCTCGTGAGTCATTCCGAACCAGAGCGCACACTTGCCCGGAACTACTGTCCCTTGCTGTCCCCTCCTGTCCCCTCGTGACCCCTACAGGGCTATTTCATGAACATCGCGTCCATAGGTATGGTCAGGACCATGCGACGCAACACCATTCTGAGAGGAATCGAATGAAAAGGTCGTGGTTAACCGCAGATGAATTAGCAGCAGTACTCAAAGTCAGCGTGAAATCGATCCGCAGGGCCTACCGCAAGGGCGAGATTCCCGTGGAGAGGTTCTGCCGATTTGTGCGCTTCGATCTTGAACGGGTGAAAGACGCCATGCAGGCAAACGGGCATAGGCCATCCCTTGTTGTTTCCAACAGGAAGCAAGGTCGGCTCAGCGCGACCGGCGGCGCCAGCCGGCGGCGCGCGCAGCGGCCCCGCCCCCGACTTGGTAAGACGGGGGCGTCTATAGCAAAGAAGCCAAGGGGGAAGAAATGACAGGTTCTGGAGGATTCACTCAAACGATTGATTGGCTCGCATTCACGCTCCCGAAGGCGGACGTGGACGAGGTCATCAAGACCATTGGTGGCGACTGGTTCCAGAGTGAGACGGGCTTTCGCGGCTATCCCGTCGCGAGACTGATGACCCAGGGTAAGACCGGTGTCGCCAAACTGGGGACGGGTGCTCCTCGCAATCCAAAGGAAGTCCATGTGGATCTATCCGCCGGGATTGTCTCCCAGTGGGATGAAACGAAACTCAAAAGCATCCTGGCCTGGATCTTCGGTCAGAAGGGCCATGTGACCAGGACGGATGTGGCCCTGGATGACCGGGAGGCCACCGTCGCAGTCGAGACGGTTCGGTTAGCCGTGGAGGCAGGAAAGGTCGTGAGCCGGTCCAAGCAATTCAAAGTGATCCAAGCCTCCAACCATCGTAACGGAGTCCGTACCGGGGAAACCCTCTATTTCGGCAGCCGCGAAAGCCAAAGCATGCTGCGGGTCTATGACAAACGACTCGAACTGCAAGCCAAAGGACGAGAGGACGCGGCTGCATACGGCGTCCGGTGGGAAATGGAATTCAAACAAGATCGAGCTCAAGCCTGCGCGAAGGCCTTGCTTACCTTGGACTCTGAAGATTGGCGAGCCTTCCTCGTGGGCGTGCTCCGCTCCTATGTGGATTTTCGAGAAACCTCCCGAGAAGCCGAATCGTACGAGAAGTATCGGGCTCCCCTCCTCGCCTGGTGGGCAGCCCTCACCGAAGGCTTCAGGCGCTGTCGGTTGGTGGTCGAACGGATTCAGCAGCGGCTGGATGACGTGGCGGCCTGGCTCGCGCAATCCGTCGCGTCGATGCTCGCCGTCGTGGTGGCCTGTCGAGGCGATCAATTTTTGACGGAGCTGATCTATGCGGGGACCAAGAAATGGAAGCAGAAGCACTACTCCCTGTTGAAGGAACGGAGGAGAGGGACGCCGTATGTCCTTGGAATTTCATAACGGGTGTTGGCGACGCATGTGTCCAGGATGTGGCGCGAGGGGCTGTCGGTGCAAGTGGGAACAGGGCGCCCTGTATCTGAGCTGTCGGGAGTGCGATTCGGAATTCTGCTTCATTCCAAAAGCCCGGTCCGAGGGCCGGGGCGTGTGGGTCAGGCGCTTGGCTGACCCGAATTTCACTGATCACTGGAGGAGGGACGACGATGCAAGTCAAAGCGGAGGGGGCAGTACAGGGGTATGTGGAACGGAGAAGTCGAGAGGGGAAAGTCTACCGATCGGTGGATCTGTATGTGAAGGGCCGAGATCCGGGGGTGCTTCGATTGGGGATTCCGGACGATCAGATGCCCTTGATCGAAACCTGCAAGCAAGCCGAGGGCAAGCAAGCGAAAGTCTCGATCGAAGTGCGGAAATTCGAACAGACCGGACGGGTCTTCTTCGATCTGTACGGGTTGGAAGTCTTGAAATAACGGCAGAGGGAGGAAGGTCAGTGGATCTCACGATGATTCTCGTCGCGGTCTTATTACTGGCCTTCCTCACCGGCCTCGGAGTTGGACGATTGTGAAATTCCTGTCTCTCATGACGTATCTCGGGTTTGTGTGGGCCCTCTTTGTCTCACTCTGCCTTGCGCCGGGCGAATCGTTCGGCCAAACAGCGACGCAGTATTCGCGGGTCGTGGCCCAAGCGGAACGTATCGCCTACCTCGCGGCACAACGATCGGCCTTAGCCAGTCAGGTGGCCACGGCTGCCCTCGCGCCCTCAGCGAGCTCCTTCGCCATTCGATTAGTAGCCGGTCCAGTGGGATGGACGGCGCTGGGCGTCGGTGCCGGATTGGTTCTCGCGCAAATGTACTATTCGCAACCAGACCTCGCAGCCATCAAAACAGCGGCCTCGACACCTGGCGGGTGGCAGATCGCCAGCACGAATGCCGGCACGCAGACGTTTCCGGGGCTTGGCACCAACACCCCGGCCAATGCGAATTATCCCAACGCGACCATTCAATTCAGCGCCACGAACGTCCCGCTGTGCGCGGTCGATACCGAGTATCAGCATGACTGGGTCGTCGGACCCTTTCAGAGCGTCAGCACCGCCGTGTTCTTTCCCGGCAACTTCTTCGTCAATGGTCCTCCGGTCGGTGGCCAGAGCCTCTATGTCTGCCACCGCAAAGGCATCCCAGGGTCGCCGGCTCCCTTGCAAGACGCCCTGATCCCGCCGACTCCCCTGCAGGCGGCCAACTATGTGGCGGGACTGCCGGCCAACGATCCGAAATCGGTTGAAGCGCACACAAACCCAATCGGAACAACTGGCAGCACGCAGCCCGCAGACAACACGGTTTCTCAGCCTGTCTCTCCGAGTGAGATGCCGACGACCGTCAAGCCGAAGCCCGTGCCTGCGGGGGACATCATTGTGGCAGACAACGTGCCACCGCCGGCTAGTACACCGCAGCAGAACACGCAACAGCAGACGACGACGACCACCACCACGACGACCCAGAATCCGGACGGCTCGACGACGCAGCAGGAAGAGACCCAAGCGACCACGTCGTGTACAGCAGGTAGCCATGAGAACCGAACCTTCGGGACGGTCCTGCAGGCGCATCAGACCATCTGGGCGACGAGTGGCCTGCTCAGCACACTGAACCTCCTGAAATCCCTGACGTGGCCCTCGACCTTGCCGGTCATCGCGTTGCCCTCGGCGTTGTTCGGGAATCAGCATGTGGACTTCAACCAGTGGGCCTGGTTCTTTACCGTGCTCCGCGCGCTCGTAATCGCCATTGCCTCCTTTGCCGCCTATCGCATCATTTTCGTAGGTGGAGGACAGACGACATGACGGCGATTCTGACCCTCATCTATTGCTGGCTGCAGGAGTTCTTCTTCGCCCTCACCGATTGGGGCCTCGGGATCTGGGATTCTTTGCTCTCCGTGGCGGACAGCACCTTAAGCACCCTTAGCACGGCAGGCCTCACCCTGCCGGTCATTCCGGATCAATACGCGTGGGTGCTGGGCGCGACGGGCATGAGTCAGGCGCTGGCCATTGTGGCGAGCGCCATGGGGACGCGGTTCATTCTGCAGACCATTCCGTTTGTGCGGTGGGGGTCATGAAACCGATGGTGATGGGTTGGGTCTATGGGTGGACCGCGATCGTGGCCGGGACCATCTGGCTGCTCTGGAGGCGTAGTCGATGATCGAACTGTATGAAGGCGTCCCAGGCTCGGGAAAGTCCTATCACGCGATCTGTGAAAAGTTCTTGCCCTGGGTGCGACAGGGCCGACGACTCTACATCTCGGTGGACGGGATTTATTTGGATCGGCTCGCACTCTTTACGGGCATCGAACTCAAAACACTCGAACAACAAATCACGATCTGGAAAGACTCCGTCGAAGTCTTGCAAGCCTTTCCCCATGTCGAGCCTGGATCAGCCGTGATTATTGATGAAGCCCAAACCGTCTTTCGGTCGATGCAGAAGGTCGAGCCGGGACTGCTGCGGTGGCTCGAAACCCATCGGCATTACGGCGTGGATATCCTGCTCATGAGTCAGGATTTTCGCCAGATGTCGCAAGGCGTGACACGATTGATCGAAGCGACGGTGAAATTTCGGAAGCTGGCCTTTGTCGGCCTGTCGAAGAAGTACCAGGGCAAGGTCCGCGGGAATCCCGAAGATCACGAGACCATTCGCGCCTTCGTCGGGACCTATTCGCCGGCGATCTACGCCTACTATTCGAGTTATGCGTCAGCCGCGATCCAGGAAGAGAAGCGGAGTCATACGATCTTCAAGTCGGCCCGCATCGCCATCGGCATTGCGGCGGGCCTGTTCGCCATTGGCCTCATGGCTTGGCGGCCTTGGTCGTCGTTGAGCAGCATCAAGGGAAATCCCACAACGGGAGTGAGTGGCGCTGCGACGTTGCCTCCGTCTTCGGCTGCATCGCCGCCGGGCAGTCTCGCGAATCCTTTTGGTGCGTCTGTCCCATCTGCGCCTACTCCGGCTCCCGCGAAGCGAATCGTGCGAATCCTCGGCGGTGCAGGTTCATCGGCGAACCGTCAAGGCTGGCGCTACTTGTTGGACAGCGGCGAGATTCTGACGGCGGCACAAATTACCGGACGCTATGGAATATCGGTCTCGGAAGTCTACGAGGATGGATCGATGCGGGTGATCGGAGAAGGAGTGTTCTATGGACCTGCCGGCGATTGAGGCGCTGACGTATTTCACGGCGATCTTTTGGCTCGGCGGGTTTGCCGTGGGACTGATCATCAAACTGATTCTGCCTCAGAGTCACTGAGGCGTTCGTCCGTCGGCGAGGACTCCGGCGGCGCGGGTGGACGTGACCACCAACAGCACAAGGAGGTGCGGTATGAAGGGATGGGGTTGGGTGAAGGGGCTTGGCGGCGTGCTCATGGCGTTCGTGTTCGCCTTGGGCGTGCCGGCCTTGTCGCAGGCGCAGTTGTTTCCGGTGTCGGCGGATGTGGCCACGGTGCGGGCCGATCTGCTCTTGTGGGCGGCGGCCCTGATTGGCGTGGCGTTGGCCATCTATGCCTTTAAACGCGTGAAGGCCATTGTGGGCGGGTAAGTCCCCCAGGGAGGCAGGTTGGCAGCAGCCTGCCTCCTTTTCCTCCCGGTCAACGGTCAAAGACGGAGGAAGACAACGAATGACGGCGCAACAAATTCAAACGATTGGCAACGCCCTCGCCACCGACCTCGTCGCCTGGGGCACGGCCGCGATCGGGCTCGCGTTGGTAGCCGCTGGGGCCGCCTGGGTATTGCGGCTCCTGCGCTAAGCGCCGGGCCAGCCCTGGTCGGCGAAGCTGTAGTAGCGCTCTTCAGCGAGGATGAGATGATCCAGTAACGGAATGCCAAACAGGTCTGCAGCCTCGCGCAACCTCTTGGTGAGGACGCGATCTTCTGGACTGGGCGTGAGGTCCCCGGAGGGGTGATTATGGGCACAGAGCCAGGCGCCGGCATTCATCAGGATGAGCGGCTTAAAGACTTCACGGGGATGCACAATGGCCAAGGTGAGCGATCCAGTCGAGACCACATTGATGCCGATGAGTCCATGCTTCGCGTCCAGGCCGCAGATGAGGAACTGTTCCCGGTCCAACCCGGCAAACAAGGGCCGAAGGAGCCGCGCAGCTCCCTCCGAAGTCTGCACGGTCTCCACCGCCGGAATGGCACGGCCTTCCCGCACAAGCGTGACGCGGTACCGAGGGACACCATATTTCCGAACTGGGTTCATTGGCCGTCCACCGTTCGAGGAACCGAGAGAGCTATCAACGGACATGTCCGCCTCCTTCTGAAATTATGTTCTAGCCCCACCCTTCACAAACCAAGGGTGGGGCGTAACGAAAGAGGCGGCACGGGGCTCTCGCAGTGGGCAGGCCTGGACGGACGAGCGAGACCGAATCGGGGAAAGGTGGAGGGCCTGCGCCACTGCTCCCCGGCCACGGGTCGTGACCACTGGGGGCTCACTCTTCGGCCCAAACTGGACGATACAGAGGCGTTTCAGTGAAAGCGGGAAAAGAATGAATCAGGAACGGCAACTCAGCGCGACGCTGGAAATCATGACCCTGGCCGAAGCAGCGGTCTATCTGCGCGTGTCGAAATCCACGCTGTATCAACGAAGGGATATTCCGAGGCATCGCATGCCAGGATCACGAGAAGTCAGATTTCTCAAAGACGAGCTGATTGTGTGGCTGAAAAGTGGTGATGGAAAAGGGCTTTCGGTAGCGTCTCGCGAGCTGGATTTCCCACTGGACAGCGCCACTGCCACTGTTTACCATCGGAACCCAAAATATCGGGGATGACCACATGGCCTATACGATTACCAAGCGACGCACGAACAAAGGTCTCGCCTTCGATCTCTACTTCCGGTGGAAGGGGCAGCGATATCGCCCTCTGCTAGGCTATGACCTCTCACCCGATCAAGCACAACAGTGTGCCATCGAACTCATTCACAAAATTCAAACGCAAGAGGTTGAGAAGCCGCGTTCGCTCCTGACCCTCCACGATATTCTCCCGTTGTATTGGCAGGCCTTCGAAGTCAAAAAACGCATCGATCGCACGCGGCCAGAAGGAATTCTGGAGAATCACATCCTGTCCTGCCATGCATGCGTCAGAAACGATCT
>ERZ1292633.1116-Hain-H41-02um-R1-1116-length-29434-cov-6_pt1 | contig 29434 bp, 25 predicted proteins | sample MGYA00564406_ERZ1292633 | MGnify/ENA primary metagenome ERZ1292633 (study PRJEB36523, sample SAMEA6512639) | groundwater metagenome | collected 2019-01-08 | study: AquaDiva: Metagenomics assemblies of 32 groundwater samples
CAGGATGCTGAAACCCTTGATATTGTGGCGAGGGTGTACGAGTCGGTGGTAACGGCAGGTGTTCATCGGGCTGCAAGCATAAAGGTTGCCGAGGCTGCGAAGGTGATAGAGAATACACAGAGAGACCTGAACATTGCCCTGATGAACGAGCTTGCTATAATCTTTGACCGGATGGGGATTGACACCAATGATGTGTTAGAGGCAGCGGGTACAAAATGGAACTTCCTGAAATTCAAACCCGGCCTGGTTGGAGGGCATTGCATAGGTGTGGATCCATATTATTTGACCCACAAAGCTGAAAAGATAGGTTACATCCCCCAAGTCATTCTGGCTGGCCGAAGGATAAATGATGGTATGGGAAAGTTTATTGCCCAGCGCACAGTGAAGGAGATGATAAGGGCAGGGCACGGCATCCACGGTTGCACTGTAACAGTCCTTGGGTTGACCTTCAAAGAGGACTGCCCTGACCTCCGCAACTCCAAGGTGATAGATATTATCAAGGAGTTAGAGGACTATGGAATTAATGTCCAAGTCCATGATCCTCTTGCGGATTACGAAGAGGCAAGGCATGAATATGGGGTCTCTCTCGTTGCGATGGAGAAGCTGAAGCCTGCTACAGCAGTTGTGATGGCAGTGGCGCATAAGACATACAGGGATATGTCGCTAGAACAATTGGTTGGACTTATGAATAGCAATCCGGTGCTTATAGACGTTAAGGGGATATATGTTCCTGACATCTTAAAGAAGGCTGGAATTAGATTATGGCGTTTATAATAAATGGTCGCTATTAGAGCAGATTTTTTCATGTATGAGTATAATATCAGATTTGATGTATTACGATGTTCACTGCTTTGTAATCTTAAATAGGAGTTTATTGGATGCTTAAAGGAAAATCTATTCTTGTTACAGGTGGAACGGGTTCCTTCGGGAAAAAGTTCATTGAAACGGTTTTGAACAAATATCCAGAAATTGACCGCTTAGTTGTATATTCCCGAGATGAGCTTAAGCAGTTCGAGATGGCGCAAGAATTTTCTGAGTCGGTTTATCCTCAGCTGCGCTATTTTATTGGTGATGTACGAGATAAAGAGAGGCTGTCACGTGCCATGGAGGGCATAGATATTGTTGTTCATGCTGCTGCAATGAAACAGGTGCCTGCTTGCGAGTATAATCCGTTTGAGGCCATTAAAACTAATGTAATTGGTGCACAAAATATAATTGAGGTTGCTATTGAGTATGGTGTGAAGAGTGTCGTAGCCCTGAGTACGGACAAGGCCGCTGCCCCAATAAACCTTTATGGTGCGACCAAGCTATGCTCAGATAAGCTCTTTGTGGCAGCTAATTTGTTTCGTGGAAAACGTGACTTAAAATTATCTGTAGTAAGGTATGGAAATGTTATGGGAAGCCGTGGAAGCGTAATCCCGTTATTCCTTAAGAGGCGACACAATGGAGTGATACCAATAACTGACGAGAGGATGACAAGGTTTAACATAACTCTTGAGGAAGGCGTTAATCTTGTTCTATATGCGTTGAAGAATATGTGGGGAGGGGAGATATTTGTTCCTAAAATCCCAAGTTACAGGATAATAGATGTGGCAGAGGCTGTGGCACCCCATAGCAGTAGAGAAAATGTTGGAATCAGAGCAGGGGAGAAGCTGCATGAAGAAATGATTACTGAAACCGATGCATTGAATACTATCGAGTTTGAAAGATATTTTGTGATTCTTCCTTCTGTTAAGTGGTGGGACGTAAATCAATACATAAAGACGTTTAATGGAAAATATTGCCCAGAAGGATTTAAATATAACAGTGGCACTAATACTGAATGGCTTAGCATTAAGCAGCTTCGAGATTTAATCAAATTGCATGTAGATCCCGATTTTGAAGTTGAAATCTCTGGAAAACTCTCCTTATCGAATAAACTGTGAGGTGCCATAAAATCAGTGGAAGGAGTTAGATAAAAATATCATGTTGCTTAAAAAGATTTTATGATGAAAATAGGGATTGGGACCGTCCAATTTGGCATGGACTATGGCATATCAAATCCCGAGGGTAGGCCCCCAATAGAGGAAGTGAATAAGATTCTGGAGGTTGCGGCCTCAAACGGAATAAGAGTAATTGACACGGCTGCCTTGTATGGTAACAGCGAAGAGATTCTGGGAAAGGCATGGCCAGACGGTTATATCTTTGATGTTGTTACAAAGACGGCAAGATTTTCTAAGTCGGTGATTAGCGAAACCGATGTGCGGCAACTGGAGAATACTCTTCATCGCTCTTTGCGGAATATGTGCATTTCATCTGTATATGGTTTGCTGATCCATCATGCCGAGGACCTTTTGGTCGATGGAGGGCAATTATTAATAGAGAAGATGTTAGAGTTAAAGCAGAAAGGATTGATCGAAAAGATCGGGGTGTCAGTTTATACGGCGGAACAGATAGATAGGATATTAGACAAATTCTCTATCGACCTTATTCAGCTTCCAATTAGTATATTGGATCAGCGTCTGCTAAAAAGCGGGCATCTAATGAAACTCAAAAAAAAAGGTATAGAAATCCATGCCCGTTCAGTATTCTTGCAAGGCTTATTGTTAATGGATATAGAGATAATGCCTCCTTATTTTAATCTGATAAAAGAGCATCTCTTTAAACTTAGAGAATATTTAAAAGGGCAGAAGCTTTCACCTTTAGAAGCAGCATTGAATTTTGTTATACAACAGCCAGAAATTAATGCAGCAATTGTAGGTGTAAATACAGCGTCAGAATTTCAAGAAATTATGCGTGCAGTTAAATATAATAAACTGGATCAAAATTCTGATTATTCTATTTGGGCAGTTGAAGATGAAAACATTATAAATCCTTCACTATGGCGATATAATCGTTAGTTTAAATCAGAAATTATGTCAATATAAGGCTGCTATCGGTGAAAAAAATTCTTGTCTTAGGTGCTTCTGGACTACTTGGAATTCCTCTTGCAAATTACTTTTCAGCGCTGGGGTATAATGTTATACGACATGGGCATAAATCAAAGGCCGATATTCAAGCAGATTTACAAAGCTTGAGCGAAGTTGAAGAAATAGTAAAAAATGCGCGTCCTGAAATTATTATTAATCTTGTTGCGTTGACAGATGTTGATCGCTGCGAAGAAGACCCAAATCTTGCATATTGCATAAATGTAAAACCTTTGGAAAATCTAATGGTTGCGCTACGGCAAAGAAATGAAGTTAAAGTAATTCACATATCTACAGACCATGTGTATGATGGAGCAGGGATACACAAAGAGAATGATATAACAATAAGGAATACCTACTCATTTTCAAAATATTGTGCCGAGCACGTTGCGTTGAGGACTAGTGGTTGCGTTTTAAGAACAAATTTTGTTGGAAAGAGTGAAGTAGTTGGTAGGCTAAGTTTCAGCGACTGGATTTTGAACAATGCAAAGGAGCAAAAGCCTATTAAATTGTTTACCGATGTATTTTTCAGTCCGTTGTCGATTAGCACGTTGACTCGAATGATTAAACTAGTTGCAGAGAATCACCAAACCGGCGTTTTTAATCTTGGTAGTCATGAAGGAATGAGCAAGTGTGATTTCGCTAAACAACTTGCAAGTAATCTTAACCTTAATCTTAATACTGCTACCCCCGTCCTATCGAGTGAATATAGTTTTAAGGCGCGCAGGCCAACTGATATGCGGATGGACTGCTCATTGTTTGAAAATACTTTTGGGGTAAAGCTGCCAACACTAACTGAAGAGATCAAACTACTTGGGAGAGATTATGCATGATAGGTGGTTAAGCGAATTTTCTTTAGGCACTAAAATGATTGGAATAAATCACCCTACTTATTTTATAGCAGATATTGCTGCCAACCATGATAGGAATATTGAAAGAGCTAAAGATTTAATTTATTTAGCTGCTGAGTCGGGTGCTAATGCTGCAAAATTTCAACACTTTTTTGCGCCTTCGATTGTGAGCGACAGGGGTTTTAGAGATTTAGGTTTGCAAAAATCCCATCAGGCAAAATGGAAAAAATCTGTTTTTGAAGTATACAGAGACGCCTCCGTAAATTCAGAATGGACACCAATTTTGAAAGATACTTGCGATAAGGCTGGAATAGATTTCTTTACAAGTCCTTATTCAATTGAGATTATTGATGATGTTGATTCTTATATTTGTGCATACAAAATTGGATCAGGCGACATTACATGGACGGGAATAATTGATTATATGGCAAAAAAAGGTAAACCAACATTGCTGGCCTGCGGAGCTTCCACATCAGACGATGTGCTACGTGCGATGGAAATAATTATAAAATCAAATCCTAAAGTCGTATTGATGCAATGCAACACCAACTATACGGGCAGTTTAGAGAATATGAGATACGTCAACTTGAATGTATTAAAAACATTTACTGCGATGTATCCAGGTCTTATTTTAGGACTTAGTGATCATACGCCTAAACATGCTACTGTGTTAGGGGCAATAGCTTTAGGGGCAAGAGTCATTGAAAAACACTTTACGGATGATACAGATAGAGAAGGTCCTGATCACGGTTTTTCACTTGACCCGAAAAGTTGGAGAGAAATGGTAGAGCGCAGTAGAGAACTGGAAGCTGCGCTGGGGGAAGGAGTGAAGAAAAAGGAGAAGAATGAAGAAGATACAGCAATTTTGCAACGTAGAGCAATTCGGGTAAAAAATGATTTAACCAGTGGAACCATTTTAACTGCTGAGCACTTAGATGTATTGAGGCCTTGTCCAAAAGACGGAATACCTCCTTATCAGATCGATGAAGTTGTCGGAGCAAAGTTGAGAAGAGACTGTAAGCAGGGAGAACATCTTAGATGGAAGGATCTGATATAGCAATAGTTATTCCTGCATGGAATGAAGATGAAACTATTTATAAAGTAGTTTCAAATGCTAAGAAGTATGGAAAAGTAATAGTTGTTGATGATGCTTCAACTGATAATACAAGATTGGCGGCTAAAGGAGCTGGAGCCGTAGTTGTATCTCACAAAGAAAATCAGGGATATGATAAGGCTTTAAACACCGGATTTGATGCTGCTTATTCGGCGGGGTGCAAGTATGTGATTACTATAGATGCAGATGGACAACATAACCCCGATTTAATCAGTTTATATTTAAAATATCTGAAAGAAAAAAACATACCATTGGTGCTTGGCATAAGACCGAAAAAAGCAAGGTTGTCAGAGCTAATCATGGGGTTGTATTTCAAACTCCGCTTCAATGTTCATGATATTTTATGCGGTATGAAGGGATATAATATAGCTTTATATGATGGGAATAGAGACTTTGCTCATAGAAAATTAATAGGGACTGAATTAGCTTTTTGGGCGCTTAAGGATGGACATAGGTTTTCAGAAATAGAAGTTCCAGTCTGGCCTCGAAATGGGAAGCCTAGGTTTGGAAATATACTAAAAAGTAATGCTATAATATTTAAAGCGTTATTACATATAATAGCGGTCGATTTATGTAGTAAGAATCAGAGGAAGCGTAATCGTGACTAGTTCAAAAATGCATGGATATGAATGCTGTGCTTTGAAGAAGGAATTTTGGAGTGCTGAGTGATGATAGTTGCAGTTTTACAAGCGCGTGTTTCATCCACGAGGCTACCGGGTAAGGTTCTAAAGCCGATCATGGGTGAACCCATGATACTAAGGCAGATAGAGAGAATAAAGCGAGTCAACAGTATAGATAAGTTAGTAATTGCAACCAGCAAAGATAATACGGATTTACCATTAGCAGAGCTCTGTGAGAGACACGGTATCAACTGTTTTCGTGGAGAACTAGATGATGTGCTTGATAGATTTTATCATGTTGCAAAACTATATAATGCAGAGCATATTGTAAGGTTGACAGGCGACTGTCCCCTTGCCGATCCTCAACTTATTGATCAAGTCATTGCCTATTATTTAAGTGGGGATTTTGATTATGTCAGTAATACTCTTGAACCAACATATCCTGATGGTTTAGATGTTGAGGTGTTTCGGTTTTCCAGTCTTGAACAGGCATGGAAGGAGGCTGTTTTGCCCTCACAGAGGGAACATGTTACTCCCTTCCTCTACCATCAAGTTGGGCGTTTTAAAATTGGGAGCTATAAAAATGAGGTTGATTTATCCGGATTACGGTGGACTGTAGATGAGGTGGCGGATTTTAAGCTTATTTCAAAGATATACGAGGTCTTGTATGCTATAAATCCGCATTTCACCACAGCAGATGTTATGGCGTTTCTCGATAGAAATCCTGAATTAAAAACTGTAAATACTCATCATGGGCGCAACGAGGGATATCTAAAATCACTTGGCGAGGACAAACTATTCCTGAAAGAAAAGAGGTAATGCTGATGTCGGAAAGATACCACAATTCGGAAGTAATGTTAGAAAGGGCGCTTAAGACCATACCACTGGGCTCGCAAACTTTCAGCAAGAGCAAGACCCAGTATCCTTATGGAGTATCGCCGTATTTTATCATGAAAGGGCGAGGCAGCCATGTTTGGGATGCTGACGGCAATGAGTATATAGACTTCATCAACTCACTTGCGGCAATCACCTTAGGGTACAATGATCCTGATGTAACTGCTGCGGTTCAGGCTCAACTCGAAGATGGCGTCATTTTTTCATTGCCTCATCCGATAGAGATGGACGTTGCAGAAAAAATTGTGGAGATGGTCCCATGCGCTGAAATGGTAAGGTTTGGTAAGAATGGCTCTGATGCTACCTCAGGGGCGGTAAGATTATCAAGGGCATATACCGGACGTGATCATGTGGCAGTATGCGGTTATCATGGATGGCAGGACTGGTACATTGGCTCGACTGCAAGAAATAAAGGCGTTCCAAAAGCAACAAGGGATTTGACTCATACATTTACTTATAATGATGTTGAGTCTTTGAAAAAGATATTTAATGAGTTCCCTGCTCAAGTTGCCGCAGTTATCTTGGAGCCAATGAATACCACAGAACCTAAAGACGAATTTTTAGAGAAAGTTAAAGAGCTAACACATAAAAATGGTTCCGTACTAGTCTTTGATGAAACAATTACTGGTTTTCGTTTTTCAAATGGAGGGGCTCAAGAATATTTCGGTGTTACTCCAGATATTGCGACCTTTGGTAAGGGGTTGGCAAATGGATATCCCGTATCGGCAGTGGCCGGAAAAGCTGAAATCATGAGGATGATGGAGGAGGTGTTTTTCTCATTCACTTTTGGGGGAGAAACCCTCTCGTTGGCAGCGGCATTGGCAACTATGACCAAGCTGCAGAAAATATCGGTACTTGATACAATGAAACAACAGGGACAAAAACTCCTGGCTGGGTTAAATGGACTTATTGACAAGCATAAAGTAAGCCACATAGTAAGTCTCGCAGGACATCCTAGTTGGTCATTCTTTCTGATAAAAGATGTTAATCTGTATAGCCAATGGGAAATTAAATCACTTTTTTTACAGGAAATGTTCTTACGCGGCATTCTAACTTTGGGAACTCACAACATGAGCCATTCTCACAGTGATGCTGATATTATGAGACTTCTGGAAGTTTATGACGAGGTGCTTCCTATTTTAAAAGATGCGGTTGACGGCGCAAAGCTGAATGAATATTTACGCTGCAAACCGCTGGAACCACTATTTAAGGTGCGTTAGTTTTAATGGAAGAGACGAAAGAAGTTTATTGAGTGCTGTTTTCAGAGGGTTCAAGTACTTTATTGTAATTAATCCTGATATAGATGTATATGAAACAGGAATAAAGGGGGGTAATTTGAAAGTACTGTTTATTTATTTTAATAAAGAATTTCGTCCTCGGATACCATATTCATTATCTCTATTGGAGACAATTGTAAGAAATGAGGGGCACAAGACTGAAGTATTTGATACCTCTTTTTATCTTGATTTTATTGATCCGTGGGAATTTAATCATTTAAAGGCTGGTATTTGGAAGGTTGTCGATAATTTATCTATAGAACCAAAAACAAGCAATCCGTATGAGGATTTGAAAGACAGAGTCAATAAATTTAAACCCGATTTATTGGCATTTTCATTCTATGCCACTAACGTAGAAATACAAAGAAAACTTTTAGTGCCTTTTAAAAAAGATTTTCCTGAGATTAAAATTCTTGCTGGCGGAGTTCAGGTTTGTCTTAACCCTGAGGAGAGCATAAAAGAGCCATACATTGACATGATCTGTTATGGCGAGGGTGAAGAATTTATAAAAGAATTATGTAGTAGAATGGAACGAGGAGAAAGCATAGAAAGTATCAAGGGGTTGTGGCTAAAAAAAGGTAATGAAATAATTCGCAATGGAATAACTGATAAGGCAGATATTAACAAGCTTCCAACATTGAATTTAGATTCATATGATCCTATACAGATTCATGGATTATATGAAGGTCGTGCTTACCGAATGGGGCATGTTGAAACAACAAGAGGTTGTCCATACAATTGTAGTTACTGTGGTTCAGGAACACTTCGAACAGCCTATAAGGATGCTGGTGATAATGGGTATATTAGACATAAGGATCCCGAAAAACTGGTTCAAGGGTGTAAGGAACTGAAGGAAAAATATAAACTTGAGATGTTTTATTTTCAAGATGGCACATTTACAGCTAAGCCTCTCAAGCTGTTTGAAGAATTGGCTCCACTGTATAGAGAAAAAGTTGGTCTTCCTTTCATTGCATTAGTTCGTCCCGAAACTATAACAAAGCGAGTGGCTGAGTTGCTCGGTATAATGGGATGTGCCCATGTAAGCATTGGTGTGGAATCCGGTGTTCAATCATACCGCGAAGAAGTCCTGAACAGAAGGATGTCGAATCAGAAAATCATAGAAGCGACAAGGTTCCTGCGTGAAAATAACATCCATGTCAGCGCATACAACATGATCGGTTTGCCGGGAATGGACAGGAAGCATGTATTTGAGACGATCAAGTTAAACAAAGAAGCCAAGCCGAATTCGTCGATTGTATCCATCTTCATCCCGTTTCCGGACAATGAGCTTACAAAAACATTAATTCAAAAAGGTTTGATAAAAACTACTGAAATAAAGTCCCATTTAGGTACAACACCAAATATAGAAATAAAGGAAATGAAGGAACAAGAAATCATTGGACTGTTCAATACCTTTAATTTATATGTGCAGTTGCCGACATTTCTCTACCCTTTAATCAGATTATTGGAAAAGCAAAATACGCTCTCAAATTTTGCAAGAAAGACTGTGTATAAATTCGTCCGTTAATAGTTTTCCTGGATCAGGAGTTATGATATGAAAATTGCTTATATCGATTATTGGACAGAGGGGATACATAATTTTGTTCCCTTTGACTCGGAGTTGCGAAAACGCGGTCATGAAACCATCCTGTTGCATCTCGGCTCCTTTTATTCATTTCATTTAAAAGAGGAAGTTGTAAAAAGCATAAAATGCAGGGATATTTCTTTTTATAGTACTAAAATGATTTATAAAATGCTCGAACGAGAAAAACCAGACATTGTAATCACCCTAAATACAACTAAAATATTGGACAGGGTTATTACCATGTCCTGTAGAGCATTGAAGATTAAAAGTATCTATCTTATGCATGGCATTAGGGATTTAGGTACAGCAAATGACCAGCTTGTTGCCCTGATGGAGCAGTCTTATAATTCACTACTGAAGAAAATAAAAAAAGCTGGGAAGTACTTTAAGATCGTCATTCCTAACTATTTATATACTCTGGCCAAATATAAACCAATCAATATTTTTAACTTTAGATTTCTAAAGGTCATATATTCATATTTTAAGAGCCCCGGCAAATCGTTCTATTTTCCTGAGTATCGTGACGAGCTTTTGAATGATCTGTGCCTTGTTTATTCTGCAAACGAAAGCAAGTATTATGAAAAATTAGGATACAGCAGCCAGAATATTACGGTTGTGGGTAATCCCAAAAATGACACACTGTATGACATGATAATAAATAACAGATTCACTGCTGATATGTTGCCTGAGAGAGTACAGGCCTTAATTAAAGCGGGCAAAAAATATGCGGTTTATCTCGAAGAATCTTTTCCTGAGCAAAACAATATGGGCGGCTACACGGCTGAGATTCGGGATAAGTTCATAATGGAATGTGCAGAGAGGCTTCAAAAAGAAAATTTGAAATTAGTAGTAAAGTTGCATCCAACTACCGAAGAAAAAAGTATTAGTACAAGACATGATAATTGCTTAATAGAAAAGAATCATTTGGATGCATTGATATATTTTTCTGAATTTTGTATTTGCAGTTTGTCGACCACCATAAACAATAGTGTATTGATGAATAAGCCGGTTTTAATGCCCCAAGGGTATTCTTCTACAAATTTACCCACATTTTTTATTGATGTTGGCGTTTCTAATTGCTGGAAAAATAGCAACGATGAATTGAATCTTACAGTTGATAAGGATGCAAGAGAAGAGTACATCAAAAACTATATAACAGTAGTTACTCCAGATGCTGTGAATAAAGTTATTCGAGCGATTGGAGCATAATAGTTCTATGCTTAAGATTAACTTATGACAGTTAGAAAATCAATATTAACTATCAGCTTTCTCTTTTTTTTGTACCCGATATCGGTAAGCGGATTTAGTGTTAACTATAGTTTTCTTATACTCCCACTATTCTACCTGCTAATAGAAGGTAAAGTTAGAAGGCCTAATAAACTATTTTTATTGTTGATGGTACTGTTCACGCTAATTTTTATCATTGCGTCCATATATCAATATGAGTTTTATAATGAAGGCTTAAAGCGAATAATTAGTTTCATTATATTTATGAGCATGTTTTCTTACATGTTTGTCAAGATAGATACAGAAATGATTGAATCCTTCAAAATGTCTATTGTCGGCATAGGGTTGTACTTTTCGCTTTTTAGCATGTACTCTTTTTTCATGTTGGGTGGCTCAAATCTTGGATTTGGGGCAAAAGATCTGGTTGGTGGGCAAAGATTTGGGTTTATTTATCTTTTGGGAATATGGTTGACATATTATTATCAAACTAGCGGTAAATTATATGTGGTTATTAAGTATTCAATCCTCTTTATTCTGCTGGTTGGTTTATTTTTGACATTTTCAAGAAGCTCGATTGTTGGTTTATTAGGTAGTTTTGTAATTTTCGCGATAGTTAATTGCCTGAGATGGCACAGTAGACCAACTCTAAATATGTTTATGAGGGGTCTTTTCTCAATCATTGTTGTGGGCCTTCTGCTTGTATTTGTATTCCAACTTGTTCCTACTACATATAGTTTTTTTGAGGAACGATTATTTTCTTTCATATTAGATTCAAATGCCGTCAGGGCTGATTTGGGCGACAATGAATCATCAGGAGGAACCCGAGTTTATATATTAAGTAAGATACTTGATTATTTAATGCACAATCCGCTGACCGGATCCGGATATTTGGGTGTTTGGATATTGAACGACGATCTCTTTGGATCTGCTCATAATCAGTACGGGGATGTGCTATTTAGAGCTGGATTATTAGGTTTTTTCGCACATGTTTACCTGCTTTTCCTTTTGACAAGATATTTAAACGCCAATGACAAAGCATTATTCTGGGGTCTTATTAGCGTACTAATTTATGGCATGTTTCATGAGACCTTCAAAGAATCTCAGGGTGGATTTGTTCTGGCTTTTTTGTTGGGCATGCTATCTCAGTCTTTCCTGAAAAGAAAGCGTGCTGTTGTACCAAAGGATGATATCGATATTAGAAAAGTCTATGATAATTAATATAACAATACAACTTAAAAGGAGGAGATATTTATGAGTACCGATCAACTTAAACAGTATTACGAGGACTCATCCCATAGGTTCTGGGATCCCAGGCTTGGTATGACAGGGCGAGATCTTGTTGTATACCCGCTATTAAATGGTTTGTCAGGAACGCTCCTGGAATATGGCTGCGGTGCTGGATCATTACTTCTGGAGCTAGCCAAGGAGGATCGCTTTACCGAATGCATTGGCGTGGACATCAGTGAAAAGGCGTTATCCTCTGTTGTGCAGGCATGGGGAGACTTTAAGCATGCCGATAAAGACAAACTGAAAGTAATGATACCACAGAACGACCAATTACCCGCCATCCCAGACAAATCTATTGACATTATCGTTAGTGTTGCGACTATAGAGCATGTATTAAATCCTTATGTAGTCATAGATGAATTGTATCGAATGGCTAGTGATAAGGCGGTTTTCGTCTGTTGCGTGCCGAATTATGCTTATCTAAAGCATGTAATGCAACTAATGTTTGGAGTTCAACCTAATACCGGGACCGATGAGCCTGTGGAAAACTGGAGAAATGTCGGCTGGGATGGTATGCATATACACACATTCACAAAGTCTTCGTTATCAACGCTTTTAAAAGACTGTGGCTGGAAGCCTGATAAATGGACAGGCTGGGGAGAACGATTTAGTTGGCTTGGCTTTGGGATTTTACGTCAGCGCTTTCCATGGCTTCTATCAGGAGAAATAATTGCTGTCTGCAAAAAAGACCTGTCGATGTTGAATGTGGATAGCCGGAAATCGATCTCGCCTGCAATGACGTAAGCAACTTGAATGGAGTATCCGAGAGATTGTGAATAAACTAGTCTATTATGCAGGTATTTATACGGTTTCTGCCGGGCTTCTGAAGCTGGCTGGTTTTGTTCTTTTTTTGTGGCTTGCCCGGACTTTATCGGTTGACGACTACGCAAGTTTTGGTCTTTTCTATTCGCTGCAAACAGGACTAATAACCTTTGGCCTTGTCGGCATTGTGGAAGCTATTGTCGGATTATTGAAAGTGCATCGATCTGTAGAGGAACAAAGAGTGCTGTTTGCAGTAGCAAACAGCACTCTTTCTATTACTTTAGTTTCCTCAATTGTATTTGCGCTGCTTGTTTTCGTGATATTTATCAATCAATCGGAAATTTCCTTCCTGACACTGGCTTGTGTCTTGGTTTCCGGCTCTTTAATGGCGTATTCAACTCTTCAATCACAGATTGTAAGGTTGGAGGAAAAACACCTTTCGTCTTTGTGTTTTAGTTTTGTCCTTCCATTAGCAGGGTTAGTCGGAAGTTTAGTTGCGTTTTACCATGAAAGAACAGTTCAGTCGTTTTTTTTGGGTTCTGCTATAGGTCTGCTTATATCGGTAGCAGGCTTATGGATTAGTCGAGTCGGCTTTTATGGCGTTGCTGATCGGCTGATCGAGACGCGTCCTATCCTCTTGAGAGTAACCCCGTTCATAGCAGTAGCGTTTTTGGGCTGGTTAAGCGGGTATGGCAATAATTATGTTATCAAGCTTTTGTTTGATTCGAAGGAAGTGGCAAAATTCACCTTTGCATTTGGTTTGAGTTCTATAATGCAGCTGATAGCATCTGCGCTTAATCAGGTATGGGCTCCGCGGTTTTATCGAATTACTCACGAACTTCCGTTTGAGCAGGTGGAGAAAAAAAATCTGAAGTTTTATCGTATACAAGGTTTTGTACTCGGTTTATTCGGAGGCATTGTGATAGCAGCATTTCCTTCAGCAATGAGTATGATTAAAGGTAATTTGGTTTATTATCAATCAATGACTTTAGAACTTGTACTTCTCTTCTCATCATATGTGATTCTAAGCCCGTATTGGCATTGCAGTAATTATTTTTTGGCCTACGACAAGGGGCCAGACATAATGAGAATTACGGTCATAACTAGCACTATAGGTATTTTTGCATGGATAATTCTAATGTGGTGGCTAGGATCCATTGGCATTTACATTGGATTTCTGACGCAGATGCTACTCCGTTCCGTGGGAATTACGTTTGCGGCGAAAAAATATTGGCCAGTTAAAGTAAGCTGGGATGGCGTTGTTGTTGGGATTCTTCTGACATCCCTCGGATTTATATTTTCCAAAATGTGAATTTGCCAAGATCCGCTGAGAAGAGTGGACACGAATTTAATATTATGCCATTATGTTAAATTGAGGTGTTTATTAATCGGCACTCAATTGGTGTCAAACGATACAACAAAGGACATGGAAGCTCATATTATTTAAGAAGGCTAAGCAACATTCAAAGCAAAGCCTTGAATTTACTTTATAGAGGTTTATTATGAAAGCCGTTATCCTCGCTGGTGGTTTCGGAACACGTTTCTCCGAAGAAACTTATCTCAAGCCAAAGCCTATGATTGAGATCGGCGGCAAGCCTATACTATGGCACATCATGAAAATCTATTCTGCGCATGGTATCCACGATTTTATAGTTTGCTGTGGCTATAAGGGATACGTCATCAAAGAGTATTTTGCCAACTATTTTCTGCATATGTCGGATGTCACCTTTGATATGTCCAATAACCAGATGCAGGTGCATCAGCAGAAGGCCGAGCCGTGGAAGGTAACGCTGGTGGATACCGGCGAAGACACGCTTACCGGTGGTCGACTTAAGCGCGTGGAACAGTATGTAAAAAACGAAGACGCTTTTTGTTTCACTTACGGTGACGGTGTAAGTGACGTGAATATCTCTGCTGTGGTGGAGTTTCATCGTGCTCAAAGCGTCAAGGCAACGCTTGTTGCAGTCAGTCCGCCAGGTCGGTTCGGCGCGCTGAATATCGCTGAAAATAAGGTCAGATCCTTTACAGAAAAGCCTGTAGGCGATGGCGGTGGACTGATCAATGGCGGATTCTTCGTACTTTCGCCCGATGTTATTACCTTGATCACAGACGACGACACAATCTGGGAACGCGAGCCACTTGAGCGTCTCGCTCAGAATAGTGAGCTTGCTGCTTTTCCACATCATGGCTTCTGGCAGCCCATGGATACCCTGCGTGACAAGAATTATCTCGAAGATCTCTGGAATTCAGGAAAAGCACCTTGGAAGGTTTGGGCATGACTCAGCTAAATCAAGAGTTTTGGCGTGGCAAGCGCGTACTTATAACCGGCCACACCGGCTTCAAGGGTAGCTGGCTGTCACTGTGGTTACAATCTCTTGGGGCTGAGCTGCATGGTTTGGCACTGGCGCCGCCCACGCAGCCAAATCTCTATACTGCAGCGCGTGTAGGCGATGGCATGGTTTCTATTATCGGCGACATCTGCCACGCTGATACAGTGCGAAAGTGTATGGCAGCATTTCAACCTGAGATTGTCATTCATATGGCAGCACAGTCTCTCGTGAGACAGTCCTACATCCAGCCGGTGGAGACCTATGCCACGAATGTCATGGGTACAGTGCATGTACTGGAAGCGGCACGCCAACTGGAATCAGTTCGCTGTATCCTCAATATCACCACAGATAAATGCTATGAAAACCAGGGATGGCCATGGGGCTACCGTGAAAACGATCCAATGGGGGGGCATGATCCTTACAGCAGCAGCAAGGGGTGTGCCGAACTGGTGAGTTCTGCCTACCGCAGATCTTTTTTTCAATCTGGCGGTATTGCTTTGGCCACGGCCCGTGCTGGCAACGTTATCGGGGGTGGGGATTGGGCGGCTGACCGTTTGATCCCCGATATTCTGCGCGCATTTGAACTAGGGCAACCTGCCTTTATTCGCAGCCCGAATTCCATTCGACCGTGGCAGCATATCCTGGAACCTTTGTCGGGCTACATGGCGCTGGTACAAGCACTATGGACAGAAGGGCACCTCTTTGCTGAAGGCTGGAACTTTGGCCCCAATGATGACGATGCAAAGCCGGTACGGTGGATTGTTGAGCGAATGGTCAGCACATGGGGCGATGATGCCTCTTGGCTGACAGATAGCGGAATTCACCCCCATGAGGCTAATTATCTGAAACTGGATACCTCCAAGTCCAGACAACGTTTGGCCTGGAAACCGCGATGGAGCCTTGACATGACTCTCAATAAAATAATTGACTGGCACAAGGCCTGGCTTTCGCAACAGGATATGCAATCACACTGTCTGAAAGAGATTCTTGACTACATGCGCGAGCCTTGATCAGGATTTTATATGTTCGTCAAGGAATACCTTGTACTGTTATGATTTACTAACCTTACCTGGACGATGGATAGGCAACCATAGTAATATTAAATTAATAAGGGGATAAAATGCAAACGAATACGAAAGAGATTAAGTCATGCGAAGTCTGTAGTAACACACAGTTGATTTCAGTATTAAATCTTGGTTTACAGCCAATGTGCGACGATTTAGTTGCGATAGGCGACAGCCGAGTTTGTAATGAGTACCCAATTGAGATAATGTATTGTGAAGTATGCTGTACTGCACACCAGCGCTTTCAAATCCCCAAAAAACATTTATTTCCTAATACTTACCATTATCGTTCTCGTTTTACGGCTGATGTTCTTAATGGCATGGCTAGTTTGGTAAATTCGTGTGAAGAGAAACTTGGAAAACTTGCAGGAAAAATCGTGCTTGATATCGGCTGCAATGATGGAAGTTTGCTAGACTTTTTCCGTGAGCATAATGCAAAAACAGTTGGTATAGAGCCTACAGACGCATGCCATGAAGCAAGCAAAAAGGGCCACGTAGCGCTAAATAAGTTTCTCGACAAGGAAGTGGCAGCGGAAATTGTCAAATCATGTGGGAAACCTGATTTGATCTCATTTACGAATGTGTTTGCGCACATAGAGAACTTGCATGATGTTATAGATTCTCTAAAGATTTTGATGTCTCCCAATACTGTAATCGTGATTGAGAACCACTATTTAGGAGCTGTGCTTGATCGAAATCAATTCGACACCTTCTATCATGAGCATCCTAGAACTTACAGCTATATCTCATTTAAGTATATCGCTCGGTCTCTAGGAGTCAAACTTCTTGACGTTGAATTTCCCTCACGATACGGAGGCAATATTCGAGTTTATCTGGGTAATCTTGACAATTTTACTCATAAAAGTATATTCAACCTTGATGAACTACAATCAAAGGAGAAAGAATTTTATTCTGCGTTCATGGTTATGCAAAGAAATATGCAATTATGGCGTAGCAGAAAGAAAACCATACTTGTTGATAACGCCCGAAGACATGGCAAACTAAAAGCTAAAGCTTTTCCAGGGCGTGCTGCTATTTTGGTCAAGCTGCTCGGACTAAATGAAGAATTGATTTCTGCGGTGTATGAAAAACAGGGCTCATTGAAGATTGGACACTATGTCCCAGGCACGCGTATTCCTATCCGCTCGGACGAGGATCTTTTCGCTCTACCTGACAAGTCACAGCCGTTGTTAAATCTGGCTTGGCATATTTCTCGTGAGATCTGTGAGTATTTAAGAGAAAATGGGTATAATGGTCCGATCATAGATATTTTAAATTCTGAGGACTTTGATGTCTGAAGGGAAACAATATTTACCCTGCCCGGACAATATTGCTATTATTGGCGGTGGGCGGTGGGCTAGGGTGCTTACTGAGGTCCTTTGCGAGATTGTTCCGCCATATGTTAAACTGTCTTTGTATTCATTACACAATATAGAATCAATATCTGTTTGGGCAAGAACTAAGGGATTGGATGAGCGTATCCAGTTGTTATCTGAATTGCCTCAATCTCTCAACGGAAGTTCAACTGCCGTAATAGTGGTTAATGCAGCACGGGATCATGAGGCGGCTGTAGTATGGGCGATTTCTGCCGGGTTCCCGGTATTAGTGGAGAAACCAATTGCTCTTACTTCAGCCTCTTCTCAGCGTTTAGCGGACATGGCTCTCCGTAACAATGTTTGCATTGCTGCCGCCCATGTTTTTCTTTTTGCAAGTTATTTGGATAAATTTGCGAAAGTTGTTTCTGACGCAGGTAATATCAAGGCCCTGAAAGTGCACTGGACTGACCCTCGAAATGAAAAGAGATATGGCGAGCAAAAACAGTATGATTCCAGCCTTCCAATTTATGCAGACAGTATGCCGCATGTCTTGTCAATAATTGGTACTTTGCTGCCCGATTTGCCTTACAAGTGCGAGCTAAAAAGGTTACTAAGAGGTGGGGCATTCTTGGAGATTGAACTCATGTTTGGTGATACGCCATGCCATATCTGTCTAGAACGTAATAGTGATGATCGGCGGCGGTTCATAGAAGCAACAGTGGAAAGCAAGACCATCCGGTTGGATTTTTCTAAAGAGCCAGGGATCATTTCCGATGGTGCTGTAAGCATGGTGGGTGACCCAGATTGGGATAGGAGGCAGCGTCCTGTTGCTCAGATGTTGACTGCATTTCTTAAATTGGTTGTCAGTGGCGAGTACGACAGTAGACTCAATATGGGCATCGGATTACGGGCATGTCAGGTTATAGACAAAATATCGGATAAGTATGGTTCAGCCATGAAACCCTGGTTGCTTGACAGATTATCTTCAAATAGGGCGATTGATGATGACATCCGGTATGCTCTTCACGAGATGCTTCAATCAGAAGGTCGGCTTTTGCCGTCCATAGTTGACAAACAGATTGAGTCGATATGGCAGCAGTTTTCCGGAGTGGAGCGGGCGCGACTGTTAACAGAGCTATATGAGGCACAAAAACCAATTGATGTGTTTAAGAATCTTGCGGCGATTAATGATAATCATATTACTCTAAAAGGAGTATTATGAAATATAGTTTAAATAGCTTGTCGGTAATCATTCCAACGTATAATAGGCCTGATAAACTTTTTAAAACACTTAAGAGGCTATATCCACAGATAGTGGATGGTGTAACAGTTACAGTTATAGATAACTGTTCAATATCATCTTGTGAGGCATATTGTGCTAAGCTAGATAGTAAAATAGAGGATTATATAAATAAAGGCAAAATCAAATTTATTAGAAATAATTATAATATCGGCGTGTCCGCTAACCTTATGCGAACTTTTGAGATATGTGAATCTGAATGGATGTGGCTTCTTGCCGATGACGATGATATAGCCGAAAATGCTGTCTCATTTATAATGAATGAAATTAATTTAATGCGGAACGAAAGAAGCATTGCTTTTATTAAATTCAGTTCTCGAGGTTGTGAAGCGCAAAAAGGAGGTTCTTTTATTAAATCATTAAATAGCATGATTGGCACCTTGGCAACTTCATCTGTTTATTTTAATAGTTTCATTTTCACCTCTAATGGTGTATATCGTGTCCCACATTTTGCCAGCCTTATAGAAATTGGATATAGGTCCTTGTATACATATGTTCCGCATCTTATGATGATTTTGTATTATTTAGATACGCATAAAGATGAAAATATGATTTTTTTGTCGGACAAGCAGATTGTAACATATGTGATCCCAGAAATGGGATATTCATATGGATTTGTTGCTGGGTTGGGTGTTGGAGCTTTTAAGAACTTTACCTTTAATATTCCAAAAGAAGTGTATTTAAAGTTGGAGGGGGTATTTGCTCCTCATAACGACTTTAAGGTAGCTATTGATTTATTCTATTATGCTCGATTTCGTTCAAACATGTATGTCGCCAGAAGGCTTTTTTCTAATTATTATATACAAATTAAGTCTGCTAGGAACCTGATTCATATAGTTATGTTAAAAATATTTATGCTGTTATTTTATGTGCCGGATATGTTTGACAGAATGATTGGTATACTATCGCATATCTCACCCGCAATAGATCGCCATATTGCAGAAATTAAGAAGAGAAATCATTGTTGATTTGATCTTATCTTATGTTGAAAAGATTGTTCCGAGCGATTTTAATTAAACAGTGATAGGTGAGAGATGAAAGATTATCAAATCTGTTCAAATTGTGTAATGGACACAACCGACGCCAAAATTACTTTTGACGATAGAGGTATGTGTGACCATTGCGATAGCTTCTATAAGAACATACTTCCCAACTGGCATACTGACGAGAAGGGATGGCAAGAACTCCAAAAAACAGTAGAAAGAATTAAGAAAGAGGGTATTGGTAAAGATTTCGATTGCATAATTGGCATGAGTGGGGGAATAGATAGTTCGTATCTGACCTATATTGCTAAAGAGAAGCTTGGTTTGCGGCCATTAGTTTTTCATGTGGATGCGGGATGGAATTCACAAGAGGCAGTAAACAACATTGAAAAACTGGTGGATAAGTTGGGTTTGGACTTGTATACCGAAGTCATAGATTGGGAAGAAATGCGTGATCTTCAATTGGCATTTTTCAAGTCCGGTGTCCCACATATTGATACACCTCAGGATCATGCTTTTTTTGCAACGATGTATAATTTTGCGGAGAAACATAAAATCAAATACATCTTGACTGGAGCCAATTTATCAACGGAGTGCATTAGAAATCCTATTGAATGGATGTATTATCAGTCTGATTCTATACAATTACGGGATATACATAGTAAGTTCGGGACTCGGCCGCTTGTCAACTTTCCGATAACAAGTATATTGAGACATAAAGTCTTTTTGAGATATATCAAAAGGATAAGAGTAGTCACGCCGCTGAATTACATTCCTTATATGAAAGTTGAGGCTATGCGTCTGTTAATAGATAACTTTGGTTGGCAGCCATACCCCCAAAAACATTTTGAATCAAGATTTACAAAGTTTTATGAAGGCTACTGGCTTCCGAAGAAGTTTGGGTACGATACACGGAGAGTACAGTATTCCAGCCTGATAGTAACTAATCAAATGACAAGAGAAGAAGCCCTGGAAAAGCTATCACGGCCTCCTTATGATGAGGATACTATAGCTCAAGACTTTGAGTATGTGGCTACAAAGCTTGGAATATCTGTAAAGGAATTGCAGGGATACATGGATAGTCCTAATAAATCATATAATGATTATAAATCGCAGCAGAATATTTATTCAATTGGTTCAAGGTTGCTGAAATTATTTGGCTTGGAACTGGGCGGCAAACGATGATTACAATTGTCAATTATGGTTCCGGCAATATCCGTGCTATTGCCAACGTCTATAAACGATTGAATATCGCCGTAGGCATTGCTTCGACGCCCGACGAGTTGCGCGCCGCAGAAAAAATAGTTCTCCCTGGTGTAGGTGCCTTTGATCAGGCAATTAAGTGCCTAAATGAATCGGGGATGAAAGGCATACTTAACGAGTTGGTGATAGAAAAGAAAAAACCTGTTTTAGGAATTTGTGTAGGCATGCAGATATTGGCCAGCAGTAGTGAAGAAGGGGTGCTTGATGGTCTTGGATGGATTGATGGTGAAGTTAAGAAATTCAATATAGCGAATTTTACGCAAAAGACCCACCTCCCGCACATGGGATGGAACGATGTCGTTCCTGTAAAAAACAGTAAATTATTTGTTAATTTAGAGAATAGTCACCTCTTTTATTTTTTACATTCTTATTATTTTTCCTGTTCAAATGAAAAGGATGTTCTTGCTGTGACTGATTATGGTGGAAATTTTACTTCTGCTGTGAATTCTGACAATGTATTTGGCGTTCAATTTCACCCTGAAAAAAGCCATCAGTGGGGCATACAGTTGCTAAAGAACTTCGGAGAACTTTAAACATGTTGAGATCTAGAATAATTCCTTGCCTACTGGTAAAGAATAAAGGACTTGTTAAAACTTTGAAGTTTTCAACTCCAAAGTATGTTGGTGATCCAATAAATGCAGTTAAGATCTTCAACGAAAAGGAGGTCGATGAGTTAATCGTATTGGATATTGATGCTTCCGTCGACAACAATGAGCCGGATTATGTTATGATCGAAAATCTGGCGGCAGAGTGCCGGATGCCTCTTTGCTATGGCGGCGGAGTGAAGACTGTTGAGCAGGCGAAACGAATTATCAGCATGGGCGTTGAAAAGGTTGCGATAAGTTCGGCTGCTGTAGACGAACCGGAGCTTGTTGCCAGAATAGCAGAGGTTGTTGGCGGTCAGAGCGTCGTAGTTGTCATGGATGTTAAGATGACGTCAAATGGCAAGTACGAGATTTGGACGCTCAATGGGAATAAGCGTACAGGGATGTCTCCCGTTGAATTCGCACAGAAAATGCAAAGTCTGGGGGCTGGAGAGGTAGTTATAAACTCCATAGATAATGACGGTGTTATGAAAGGATATGACCTGACTTTGGCTCGCACAATTCGAGAATCAATCACCTTGCCGATTACGGTGCTTGGCGGTGCAGGTTCACTTAAGGATATTGGCGAGTTGATTAGTACGTTCGGGATTGTGGGGGCTGCGGCCGGGAGTTTATTTGTGTTCAAGGGAATTTACCGGGCGGTATTGATTAATTATCCGAGTCGTTCTGAAAAGGATACGCTCAACATGAAAGGCCGTTAGGGCTTATTTTTCATTGACGGGCTATTGACCCGGAAGATGTGATTCATAAAAGCGAGGTTTTAGTCGTGAAACAACTTCAGATTGACCTCATCGCTGGCGCTCGGCCAAACTTCATGAAGATCGCGCCGATTATCGATGCGTTGAAGGCGGCCCAGGCGCGCGGCAGCTCGCTGCGTTATCGCCTGATCCACACCGGCCAGCATTATGACCGTGCCATGTCCGGGGACTTCTTTGAGCAGCTTGGCATTCCTGAACCGGACATCAACCTGGAGGTGGGCTCGGGCACACAGGCAGAGCAAACCGCGGCCATCATGGTGCGTTACGAAAAGGTACTGATAGAGCAGCGGAGCGATTTGTGTCTGGTCGTAGGCGATGTTACATCCACGATGGCTTGTTCGATTGCTGCCCGCAAGTTGGGGGTGCCTGTTGCGCATGTGGAAGGGGGTATTCGTTCTGGTGACTGGACCATGCCCGAGGAAATTAACCGGGTGGTCACGGATTCGATTACCAATTGGTTCTTCACCACCAGCGAGACGGCCAATGAGAACCTGCGTCGTTCAGGCATAACGGATGACCGTATCTTCTTCGTAGGCAATACCATGATCGATACGCTGATCAAGCAGATGCAGTGCTTGCGTCCGCCGGTGTTCTGGGACGAACTGGGCTTACAGCCTGGGCGGTATTTTGTGGTGACCTTGCATCGGCCGGCTAATGTAGATGGCGAGCACCAGTTGCTGCGTTTACTGCATGCGATTGTCGAAGGTACGGCTGGCCTGCCGGTAGTGTTCCCGGTGCATCCACGCACCGCGAAAAATCTGCGTGAGTTGGAAGGGCAGATTCCTGGCATGTGTTATGTCGATCCGCAGGGCTATCTGGAATTCAACTATCTGGTAAAACATGCCAAAGGAGTGATTACTGACTCTGGTGGAATTACGGAAGAAACCACCGTGATGGGTGTGCCTTGCATTACCTTGCGCAACAATACCGAACGTCCGGAGACGGTGACCATCGGCACCAATGAGCTGATTGGCACCGATCCGGCCAATCTCGGCCCGGCACTGGCGCGGTTGCTGGCGGGGCATTGGAAGAAGGGCTCGATTCCTGAAAAGTGGGATGGCAAGGCGGCGGAGCGGATTGTGGCGAAATTAGGGCGGTTGCTGGCATAACTTTTTAGTGGATACAGGAAAATTTAATGAAACAAATACTTCAAAATCTGAAAACTGGAACTACCGAAGTGGCTGAAGTGCCTTGCCCACGAGTCAGCGGCGGCCAGCTACTGATCCGCACCACTCGCTCTCTTATTTCCGCCGGCACGGAGCGGATGCTGGTGGATTTCGGTAAGGCGAATCCCATCGAAAAGGCTCGTCAGCAGCCGGACAAGGTGCGCATGGTGCTGGATAAGATAAAGACCGATGGGCTGATGCCGACGCTGGACGCGGTGCGTAACAAGCTGGAGCAGCCTTTGCCGTTGGGCTACTGCAATGTGGGCGAGGTATTGGAAATCGGCAAGGGCGTTGACGGCTTTGCCCTGGGTGATCGGGTCGCTTCCAACGGTAAGCATGCCGAGGTAGTGAGTGTGCCGGTGAACCTGTGCGCCCGGATTCCTGATGCTGTGAGAGACGAGGCGGCGGCTTTTACAGTAATTGGCGCAATTGCCTTGCAGGGCATTCGGCTTGTGCAGCCGACCTTGGGCGAGGCGGTGGTGGTGACCGGCCTGGGGCTGATCGGGCAGATCACGGTGCAGCTGCTGCGTGCCCATGGTTGCCGGGTGCTGGGCATCGATTTCGATCCGGCCAAGCTTGCGATGGCCAAGTCTTTCGGTGCCGAGGTGGTGAACCTGGGCGCGGGTGAAGACCCGGTTCAGGCGGCGGAGCGCTTTTCGCGCGGACGCGGGGTGGATGCGGTGCTTGTGACGGCGGCCACGAAGAGCAGTGAACCAATGCACCAGGCGGCGCTGATGTGCCGCAAGCGCGGGCGGATTGTGCTGGTGGGTGTGACAGGGCTGGAGTTGTCCCGCGAGGACTTTTTCAAGAAGGAGCTTACACTCCAGGTTTCCTGCTCTTATGGCCCTGGGCGCTATGACGTGAATTATGAGGAGAGGGGACAGGATTACCCGGTGGGTTATGTACGTTGGACGGAGCAGCGCAACTTTGAGGCGGTACTGGACATGATGGCCGATGGTCGCCTGGATGTGAAACCGCTGATCTCGCATCGTTTTACGCTGGAACAGACCGAAGCGGCTTATGCCGTGGTGGGAGGCAGCGAGCCTTCATTGGGTATCTTGCTGGAATATCCGTCGTGGGAAGTGAAGCCGGATGCGATGGTGCGTGAATCCACCGTTCGCTTGACTGCGCATGAAGTGGTGCCTGGTACAGGGCGACCGGCTTCGGTGGCCTTTGTCGGCTCTGGTAACTATGCCTCTGCGGTGTTGATCCCTGCGTTTAAGGCAGCTGGCGCTCATTTGAGTTCAGTGGCATCCAGCGCTGGGGTTAGCGGGGTTCATGCCGCCAAGAAGTATGGCTTTGAGGAAACCACGACGGACACCGCGCGGCTCTTTGCAGATCCGAAAGTAGATGCCTTGGTGATCACCACCCGTCATAACAGTCATGCGCGTTTTGTACTGCAGGCGCTTGAGGCGGGTAAGCATGTATTTGTGGAAAAACCACTTTGTCTAACCTTGGAAGAACTAAAAGAGATTGAGGCGCTTTACTCAAAACTCAAAACTCAAAACTCAAAACTGCCTTTGCTGATGGTGGGTTTCAACCGCCGCTTTGCGCCCCAAGTGCAAAAAATCAAGGGGTTGCTGATTGGTGTGAGTGGCCCCAAAGCCTTCGTGATGACAGTGAATGCAGGGGCGATACCCTCGGATCATTGGACTCAGGACATGGAGATCGGCGGCGGGCGCATCATCGGAGAGGCATGCCATTTTATCGACCTGCTGCGCTTTTTGGCGGGTAGTCCGGTCGTTTCTCTTTCCTCTCTCGCAATGGATTCAGCGAACGGCGATACCGCGAGCCTACAACTGAGCTTTGCCGATGGTTCCATCGGTACCGTGCATTACTTCGCCAATGGCTGCAAAGCCTTCCCCAAAGAGCGGTTGGAGGTGTTTGCTTCCGGGCGTGTACTGCAACTTGATAACTTCCGAAAGCTTCTGAGTTTTGGCTGGCCAGGGTTCAACAAGATGAACCTGTGGCGGCAGGACAAAGGGCAAAATGCGTGCGCGGCAGCGTTTGTCAGTGCCATCGAGAAGGGTACTGACACTCCCATACCTGCGGCGGAGATTTTCGAGGTGGCGCGAGTCAGCATTGAAGCAGCGGAGCAATTGCGCAAACAATGAGTAGGCTGCCGATATTACCTATTAACCTTTCGCGTTACTTTCACACGCTTCGCCACTTGCGCCCTATACAGATTTATGGTCGCTTGTGGCATAGCGTCTATCAACCGTGCGCAGATGTGCGACCAGCACCGACACGGCGTGCCACAAACGGTGACTGGCAACCGGGCTGTCTCCGTTCCTCGTTGATGCTGGACTCGACAACTTTCCGCTTCTTGAATATCACGGGCAGCTTGAGAACTGCTGCCGATTGGGATGATCCTGCAAAGTTACGGCTTTGGCGTTACAATCTGCATTACTTTGACGATCTCAACGCCGAGGGGGCTGGTACGCGTGTGGATTGGCATCGCTCACTGATTGCGCGCTGGATTAGCGAGAACCCACCAAGTGTTGGAACCGGATGGGAGCCCTACCCAGTCTCTTTGCGGATTGTGAACTGGATCAAGTGGGAGTTTTCTGGTCAGTTGCGGGGCGAGTCAGCCTTGGATAGACAAGCGTTGAACAGCCTGGCGTTCCAGACGCGTTGGCTTCTAAAAAAACTCGAGATTCACTTGCTCGGTAACCATCTTTGGGCCAATGCCAAGGCGCTTGTATTTGCGGGCGCCTTTTTTGCGGGTCCAGAGGCGAATCGGTGGCTGCACAAGGGGCTTGCGATTTTGGAGCGGGAGCTGTCTGAACAGATTCTCCCTGATGGCGGCCACTTCGAGCGCAGTCCGATGTATCATGCTATCCTGCTTGAGGATGTTCTGGATCTGATCAATCTGTCGCATGTTGCTCCCCCATGCTTCAGCCCTGGGTTTGTGGCACGGTTGCATGCTACGGCGACGCGTATGTTGCACTGGCTGCGTGTCATGACGCATCCGGATGGTCAAATTGCGCTATTCAACGATGCGGCATTTGGAATAGCATCAGATTACGCGGCAATTGCAGTGTATGCGCAGCGACTGACAGTGCCAGTGGATCAGACAGCCTTGAACATGATTGAGGCGTTGCCCGACTCAGGCTATGTGCGACTCCAAAACGAAAGAGCAGTTGTGATCTGCGATGTGGCGCCCATCGGGCCGGATTACCTTCCCGGGCATGCCCATGCCGACACCCTGTCTTTTGAGCTCTCGCTGGATGGACATCGCATGCTGGTCAATGGCGGCACCTCGACCTATGAGCTTGGTGCGGAGCGTCAGCGCCAACGCGGTACCGCTGCTCATAACACGATAGTGGTTGATGGCCAGGATTCTTCCGAAGTTTGGGGTGTTTTCCGTGTTGCGCGGCGGGCGCGGTCTTTCGGTGTGAATTGGGGGAGTGAGGTGGGAAGTGTTTGGCTTGAGGCGTCACACGATGGCTATCTTCGTTTGGCGGGGCGCGTGATTCATCTTCGACGCTGGGTGTTGAAACCGGATGGACTTTCGATCGAGGACCGGCTGAACGGGCGGTTTGGTGATGCTTATTCAGCGCTCCATCTGCATCCCGGTGTCACTGCACAGATTGTTGAGCAATCTAATTCGGTAAATCTGTTTTCGCCAGGAGAGAACGCAAAAATTCGGCTCGTTTGTGAGCCACAGATTAAGATTTATTCTGAGCCATCAACATGGCATCCTGAATTTGGTCAAGGCGTTAATAGCACGTTGCTCAAGGTGAGGTTTCAAAGTGAATCTCTTTTAACGCGACTGAGTTGGTTATGAACGAAAAACGCATTTTGATATTGAGTTTCTATTACCGGCCGGATCTGTCTGCGGGGTCTTTTCGTACAACCGCACTGGTAGAGGCGCTGCTGGAAAAGCAGTCCTCCGAAATCAAGATTGATGTCATTACGACTCTGCCGAACCGCTATAGCAGCTTTGATTCGCAGGCGCAGGCGCAGGAAAATGATGGACAACTTAACATTTGCAGGATCAAGTTGCCGACGCACCATAGCGGAATGCTCGATCAGGCAAAGGCCTTCGCTCATTTTGCGCGTGAGGTCTCCAAACTCACGAAGGGCCAACAGTATGACCTGGTCTATGCGACATCATCGCGTCTCATGACGGCGGCCCTGGGCGCTTGGATTGCGAGTCGGACGAACGTGCCGCTGTACCTGGATATCCGGGACATCTTCGTGGACACGATCAAGGATGTGTTGCCGAAGAAAGTAGCGCTTCTTTTCAAGCCATTGTTTTCTGTGATCGAACGTTGGACGATCAACCGTGCGGTGCATGTGAATCTCGTGTCACGGGGCTTTGGGCCATACTTCAAAGCTCGGTATCCGAAGCAGTCTCTTTCTTATTTTACGAATGGCATTGATGAGGAGTTTCTGCTTCAAGATGTAGCAAGCGGTTCTTCAGTGCGCGATGCTTGCAGCCCAATCACCGTGCTATACGCCGGGAACATGGGCGAGGGACAGGGTCTGCATGCGATCATTCCAGCGATTGCCCAACGGCTCGGTAACCGTGTGAATTTTAAGCTGATCGGTGATGGGGGGAGGCGGTCGCAACTGGAACAAACTTTAGCAGAAACAGGAGCGAGTAATGTCGAATTGGTCGCGCCAATGCCCCGGGAAGCATTGATCAAAGAGTACCTTGCTGCAGATATCTTGTTTCTGCATCTGAACGATTATGATGCTTTCAAGAAGGTCTTGCCTTCTAAAATCTTCGAATATGCAGCCTTAGGAAAGCCTATTTGGGCGGGCGTTTCCGGTTATGCGGCCCAATTTCTGCATGAAGAAGTGAGTAATGCCGCGGTATTTTCGCCCTGTGATACCGAGCAGGCGCTAAGAGCTTTTGAGCAGTTGGACATTAGTGATGCGCCAAGAGATGCATTTGTACAGAAATTTTCACGCAAGCTCATCATGAGGGCGATGGCAGCGGATGTTCTTGCTTGCATGGGACAGGAGGCCGTCTCTTGAAGGTGTTAGTCACAGGCGCAACTGGGTTTGTTGGCGGTGCTCTGATTTCTCGTCTAGTTGATTCTGGGCGGTTTGGTGTCAGGGCGGCAGTTCGGCGCGAATCCGGCGAGTTGCTTGCCGGGGTCGAGCAAATTGTAGTGGGTGATCTGACCCCGAACACGGATTGGCAACAGGCGCTGGTGGGTGTGGATGCGGTGGTCCACTTAGCTGCACGGGTGCATGTGATGAATGACACTGCTTCAGATCCATTATCTGCATTCCGCCAGGTAAATGTAGCCGGGACTGAGCGTTTGGCGCGGATGGCAGCAACCAATGGTGCTAAACGCTTTGTATATATAAGTTCCGTCAAGGTGAATGGTGAGGGAGCGTTGACTCCATATAGCGAGGATGCATCGGCACCAGAGGACCCTTATGGCATCAGTAAGTGGGAGGCAGAGCAGGGACTTCATAAGGTAGCCGAAGATACCGGCCTGGAAGTAGTTATCCTCAGACCGCCACTTGTCTATGGCCCTGGAGTTAAAGCTAATTTACTTAGTCTGTTTAATATAGTTGATCGAGGCATACCACTGCCACTGGCCAGTGTAAGTAACCATCGTAGTCTTATTTACGTGGGAAATCTTGTCGATGCCATAGTCACCTGCATTAATCATCCAAAGGCGTCCAATCATACTTATCTGGTTAGTGCCGGTGAGGATGTTTCAACTCCTGAGCTGATCCGAAGAGTGGCCGCTGCATTAGGCCGGCCTGCAAGGTTGTTTCATTTTCCACCCTCGTTGATGGGATTTGCCGGGAAGCTATTGGGTAAATCGGAGGCCGTGGAACGGCTTGTTAGCTCTTTGACAATCGACAGTTCAAAGATACGGCGAGAACTTGGATGGAGGCCGCCTTACACAATGGAGGAAGGGCTGAAAGAAACGGCAGAATGGTTTAAAAAAAAGCATGGTCACGCAAAGGTGGGAGGGTTAGAAAATGGGAGTTGAGGAGTTGGAGAGTTAAAGGGTTGGATTGGTTGAGTTGGTTTGATTTAAGGAGACGGTTCATTATGAAAATCGAAATCAATGATGAAATAAAGTTGAGAAATATCATAAAAGATGCTGT